>Ga0209521_10001500_pt1 | contig 19076 bp, 15 predicted proteins | sample Rifsed19ft4_FD_184016 | JGI IMG/M metagenome (GOLD analysis project Ga0209521, IMG submission 184016) | Soil microbial communities from Rifle, Colorado, USA - sediment 19ft 4 (version 2) | ecosystem: Environmental > Terrestrial > Deep subsurface > Rock core/Sediment | place: Rifle, Colorado...
CTCGGGTCCGCCACAGGTCGGACAGGATCTCCCGGGCGATCGCCGACTTCTCGGTTTCGCGCTGGTCGTAGGCATAGAGGACGATATTCGTGTCGACGAACGTCCTCATCGGTCGTACAGGTCGTCGCGGGCGGGATAGGGGCCACCGCCGAGGTCGTACCCACGTTCGAGTTCCGCCAGTGCGTCACCCATGACGCGGTCGTAGTCGTCGTCCTGTCGCGCGAGCACCTCGATCTGCTCGGTCAACAGGCGACTGATGGAGCTCCCGCGCTTCGCGGCTGCGACCCGGGCCTTCTGGACGGTGGCTTCGTCGAGCTGGACCGTGATGTTTCGCTTCACGCCGGCATCCTACCACGTGAATCACGTATACCACGCGATACACGTGGCAGCGGCCGGTGGGTCGCGAGCACCCGGATCGCCGGTTGACGCGGCGTCGCATGCTGTATACCATGCTGTATGTGGAACGCGCCACTCGGACCCAGGTCTACCTGACCGCCGCCCAGCGGCGGATGATCGATGCGCGCGCTCGGCGCGACGGCACCACGCTCGCCCACGTCGTGCGTGAGGCGCTCGACGAATACCTTGTCGGTGACCCGGCCGAGACAGAAGCGGCGCTGGCGGACACCTTCGGGACGCTCCCGGACCTGGAGGTGCCGAGCCGGGACGAGTGGATCCGTCCTCCGAGCGACCCTTGATCGACGGCGTCCTGGTGGACACGGATGTGCTCGTCGATCACCTGCGCGGGGCCCGGCGGTTCGAGTCAGCGGGGCGGGTCCACGTGTCAGTCGTGAGCCGCGCTGAGCTGTTCGCCGGCCATGCCACGGACGAGGCGCGCGTGATCCGGCTCCTCGAACCGTTCGTCGAGCATTCGGCGGATGCGCGAGTCGCGGAACGGGCCGGGCGGCTCCGTCGCATACATGGCCTTCGACTTCCTGATGCCCTGATCGCCGCCACGGCGCTGACCTTCGACTTGGCTCTTCTGACCCGCAACCGACGGGATTTCGAGGCTGTGATCGGGCTCCGTCTGGCCTGAGCAGATGACGCCCGACTGGCGCCCGGGTCGTGCCGCCAAACGCGACGATTGGTCCCGGCTACCTCTCGCGCCGGGCCGCAAAAGCGAAGGCGAGAAAGTAGGCATCCAGGAGCTCAGGCGTGGATCGGTAGAGGTTGTCCCCGACCAGGAAGTCGCACACGACCTCGCGCGTCCTCGCTATCTCACGCAGGCGAGGACCCCTCCATCGAGCGTCCGCGAGCGTCAGGTCGAGCAACTCAAGCGCGCGGTCCAGGGCCGCGTCGAAGCGCTCCTGGTCGCCTTCCCGCCGGGCCCGGATGGCGCGGCCGACGTCGGCTCCCGCATTGCCGAGCTGCTCCGCGAGCGTGAGCGTCCACCAGCGACCGCTCGCCAGGCCAGCGTGCATCGTCATCGGACCACCATTCGTTCTCATTGGCCGAGCCTACCGGCAACGGCGCCGCGAGTCCACCATTCGCGGCTCGTGGCGACAGGGCTGAGCGGGCTACCATAGCCTCCCGTGACGACCATCGCCCCCAACGACTTCACCCACCTCCACGTCCATTCGGAGTTCAGCCTCCTCGACGGGCTGGGGCGCATCGACGACCTCGTCAGCCAGGCCAGCGCGCTGGGCTTCGACAGCCTGGCCCTGACCGACCACGGCGCCCTCTACGGCGCGGTCGCGTTCTACCAGGCCTGCGAGAAGCGCAGCATCAAGCCGATCATCGGCATCGAGACGTACGTCGCCCGGCGGGCCATGACCGACCGCGAGGGCAAGGCGGACGCGCAGCCCTTCCATCTGATCCTCCTCGCCAAGGACTGGACGGGCTATCGCAACCTCTGCCGCATCGCCACCGACGCGCACCTCGACGGCTACTACTACAAGCCGCGCATCGACCGGGACTACCTCGCGGGGCACGCCGAGGGCCTGATCGGCCTCAGCGCCTGCCTCAACGGCGAGATCCCCCGGGCGCTCGAGGTCGAGGACTGGGAGTCGGCTCGACGCCTGGCCGGCGCCTACGGCGACATCTTCGGCCCCGGGGACTTCTTCCTCGAGGTGCAGGACCACGGCCTGCCCGAGCAACGGCGCCTGACCGAGCAGCTCCTCCGCCTCGCCCCGGAGGTCGGCCTGCCGCTGGTGGCCACGAACGACCTCCACTACGTCCACCGCTCGCAGGCCGAGGCCCACGACGTGCTGCTCTGCGTGGGCACCGCCTCGAACCTCGATACGCCCAACCGGATGAAGTTCGAGACGCCGGAGTTCTACCTCAAGAGCGCGGCCGAGATGGGCCAGCTCTTCGGCGACCTGCCGGAGGCCATCGCCAACACGCGGCGCATCGCCGAGATGACGAACCTGAAGATCCCCTTCGGCGAGCTGAAGCTGCCGCAGTTCCCCGTACCGGAGGGCCACACGGCCGAGAGCTGGCTGCGTGCCGCCTGTCAGGAGGGCCTGGAACGGCGCTACGGGACGGTCACCCGCGAGTTGCAGGACCGGCTCGACTACGAGCTGGACGTGATCATCCGCATGGGCTACGCGGGCTACTTCCTCATCGTGGCCGACTTCACCCGCTTCGCCCGCGAGCAGGGCATCGCCACCACCTGCCGGGGCTCGGCGCCGGGCTCGATCGTCACCTACACCCTGGGCATCACGCCGGTGGACCCGATCCGCTACGAGCTGCCCTTCGAGCGCTTCCTCAACCCCGACCGGGTGACGATGCCCGACATCGACGTGGACTTCGAGGACAGCCGCCGCGACGAGGTCATCGCCTACGTCACGCACAAGTACGGCACCGACCACGTGGCCCAGATCATCACCTTCGGCACGATGCTCGCGCGGGCGGCCATCCGCGACGTGGGCCGCGTGCTCGGCCTCGGCTACGGCGAGGTGGACCGCATCGCCAAGGCCGTCCCCAACCAGCTCGGCATCAAGCTCGACGAGGCGCTCGACACGTCGCCGGAGCTGAGGGGGATGTACGAGGGGGACGCCCAGGTCAAGAAGCTCATCGACGTCGCCAAGCAGCTTGAGGGCGTGGCGCGCAACGCCTCCACCCACGCCGCCGGGGTGGTCATCAGCCGTGAGCCGCTGACCGACCTCATGCCCCTCCAGCGCGCCACGAACTCCGACGCGCTGATGACCCAGTACGAGATGCACGGCGTCGAGGCGCTGGGCCTGCTGAAGTTCGACTTCCTGGGCCTCTCGAACCTGACCATCCTGCGCCAGGCGGTGGACCTCATCGCCGAGCAGCGGGGCGGCGCGCGCATCGACCTCGAGACGATCCCGCTCGACGACGCGAAGACGTTCGAGCTGCTGGCCTCGGGCGAGACGACCGGCGTCTTCCAGCTGGAGTCGCCGGGCATGCGCCGCTACGTGCGCGAGCTGCGCCCGACCTCGGTCCACGATCTCGCCGCCATGGTCGCCCTCTACCGCCCGGGCCCGATGGACAACATCCCCGCCTACATCCGCCGCAAGCACGGCCAGGAGCCGGTGACCTACCTGCACCCGCTGCTCGAGCCGTACCTGGAGAAGACCTACGGGATCTTCGTCTACCAGGAGGACATCATGTCCGCGGCCAAGGCGCTGGGCGGCTTCACCGGGCCCGAGGCGGACACCCTGGGCTACGCCATCCGCAAGAAGAAGTCGTCCGTCCTGCGCGCGCAGAAGGAACGCTTCGTCACGCAGGCGGCCGAGCGGGGCGTCCGGCCCGAGGTCATCGACGCCGTCTTCAAGGCCTTCGAGCCGTTCGAACGGTACGGCTTCAACAAGGCGCACGCCACGTGCTACGGCCTGATCGCCTACCAGACGGCCTACCTCAAGGCGAACTACACGGTCGAGTACATGGCCAGCGTGCTGACGGCCTTCCGCGACAACACCGAGAAGGTCGCCGCCGCCGTCGCCGAGTGCCGCCGGCTGGGCATCGAGGTCCGCCCGCCCGACGTCCACGTCAGCGGGCTGCACTTCACGGTCGAGGGCGACGCCATCCGCTTCGGCCTGCTGGCCGTGAAGAACGTGGGCCAGGGGGCCATCGAGTCGATCGTCGCCGCGCGCGAGGCCGAGGGGGAGTTCCGCACCCTGGCCGACTTCTGCGCCCGGGTCGACCTGCGCCTGGCCAACCGGCGCGTGCTGGAGTCGCTGGTCAAGGTCGGGGCGCTGAGTCGCTTCGGCCATCCGGCGCAGTTGCTCGACGCGCTCGACGACGCGATGTCCGCCGGCCAGGCGGTACAGCGCGACCGGATCAGCGGGCAGGCCTCGCTCTTCGACGTCGCCGCCGAGCCCGACATGATCGAGCGCCCGCTGCCGAAGTCGACCGAGGCGCCACTGCGCGAGCGGCTGCGCTGGGAGAAGGAGCTGCTGGGACTCTACCTCTCGGACCACCCGCTGGGCGACATCGCCGAGCAGATCGGCCGCTACGTGACCGCCTACTCGGGCGACCTCGGGGAGGAGCTGGACCAGCAGCGCGTGGTCGTCGGCGGCGTGGTGACCGGCATGCGCACGGTCATCACGAAGGCGAAGGCGACCATGGGCGTGGCCACGCTGGAGGACCTCCAGGGCTCGCTCGAGGTCATCGTCTTCCCCAAGATCCTCGAGGCGACCGCGCCGACCTGGCGGGCCGACGCCATCGTGCTGGTTGCCGGGCGGGTGGACCACAAGGGCGACGGGGCGGTCCTCCTCGCCGACGCCGTCTGGGACTGGGACGACGCGCAGGCGCTGGGGGAGGCGGCCTTCGCACGGGCCGCGGCCGAGGTTGACCGGGGGCGGCGCGGTCGGAACGGTGGTGGCAACGGGAACGGGGCCGGCGGCTATGGGCCGCCGACCGCGCGGGTCCCGGTCGGGCCGGGAGCGCCCTCCCCGCCGGTCGTCACGCGCACCGTGCCGCTCGTCTCGCCGCTGCGCGGTGGCGAGGTCAGGGGCACGATCGACGTCCGGCTGCCGTCCCCGGGCGTGCCGGCTGCGCGACCTGCCCCGCGTCCGCCGTTCCCGTCGGTGGAGGCGCCGGAGCCCCGTTCCGTGGCCGTTCTCGGCGCCGAGCACGAGGAGCCGCCGCTCCCCGACGAGGCGCGCCTGGCCGTGGAGGCCGCCGCGGCGCCGGACGAGGCCACACGGCCGGTCGTGGCCGCGCCCGGTCAGTCGCTCCACGTCCATTTCGGGCTGACGCCCGCCGAGGCGCTCGCGCGTGCCTTCGAGGAGCTGCGCGCGGTCATCGCCGAGCACCCCGGCGAGACCCCCGTCGTGCTCCACCTGCCCGTCTCCGGCGGCCGGGTCCAGGCGATGCAACTGCGCAGCGCCGTCGCCTACGACGCCGAGCTGCTGGCGGAGATCGGCCGCCGGCTCCGCGCGGGCCTGGTCACGCTCGAGCTGGAGTAGGCTCGCGGTGGACGTGGTGCCACCGCGCAACACGGTCCCCGGCCATCGGGTTGACAACGGGAGGCCCCCTGGCGCAGCCTTGACGAGCCTCATGCGATGGATGCTTGCCAACACCGGCACTCGATCTTCGCTGGTCCGAGTGCCCATTGCGCGAAGGTGGGGCCGCAGCCGCAGTGGCGGAGGCGCACCTCCTCGTGCGCCCGGCGGCCAGACGAATCTAGGAGGTCCGTGATGAAGAAACTCATCGTTGTCGCGTCGGTGGTCGTCCTGGTCGTGGGCGTCATGGGCGTGGCCGCCGCCAACGGGGACTCCCAGCGGAATGCCTTCAAGGCCCGGCTGGGCGGCTACCAGGAGGTGCCGTCGATCTCGACCACGGGCAACGGCGAGCTCCGCCTGAAGGTCAACCCGGCCGGGACCGAGATCGCGTACACGCTGACCTACTCGGGCCTCCAGGGCGGAGCCGCCACCGCCTCGCACATCCACTTCGCCCAGTCCGGGGTCAACGGCGGCGTCCTCGCCTGGCTGTGCGGCGGGGGCGACAAGCCCGCCTGCCCGGTCGTGCCGGCGACCGTGACCGGCACGATCGACGCACCCGACATCCTGGCCATCCAGGGGATCGCGGCCGGCGACATGGCTGCAGCGCTGCGCGCGATCCGCGCCGGCGTCACCTACGCCAATGTCCACAACGCGGGATTCCCCGGGGGCGAGATCCGCGGCCAGATCCGGGCGCAGGGTAACGGTAAGGGAAAGGGGAAGGACGACTGATCGGGGAGCGACCCCATCGTTGACGCTTCGAGCCGCCCGGTGCACCGGGCGGCTCGATCGTTCTCGTGCTCGGATCGGTGGTGCCGAAGCCGGGAGTCGAACCCGGACGAGGTTGCCCTCAAGGGTGTTTGAGACCCTCGCGTCTGCCAGTTCCGCCACTTCGGCCGGCAGGGGGATTGTACGGCCGACCCGGTGCTAGACTGCGGCCGCCGTCCCGCCGACGCCAGCCGCCCGGAGGATCCCCGCGCCCGTGTCCGTCGACCTCGAGGCCGTGCACGCACGCGACCAGGGCCTCGTCGAGCGGGCGCTGGCCGGCGATCTCGAGGCGTTCAACGACCTCGTGGGGCACTACCAGGACTTCCTGTTCGGCCTCGTCGTGCGCGTGGTGCGCGACCGTGAGGCGGCCGCCGACGCGGTGCAGGAGGCGTTCTTCAGCGCCTTCCGCAACCTCGACCGCTTCCGCGGGGGATCGTTCCGGGGCTGGCTGGCGCGCATCGCGCTGAACGCCGCCACCGACGTCCTGCGCCTGCGCAAGCGCCGCCCCTCCGAACCCTACCCCGAGTGGGAGGACGAGGCCTGGCAGCCGCCGACCGACCCCGCCGACGACCCGGAGGCCCAGGCCACGCGCCGCGCCCGCTCGCGCGTCATCCGCACGGCCATGGAGGCCATCACGGACGACCAGCGCCGGGCCATCCTGCTCTTCGATGTCGAGGGCTTCGACTACCAGGAGATCGCAGGGATCACCGGCGTCTCCCTGGGCACGGTGAAGTCGCGCATCCACCGGGGCCGGCTCGCCCTGCGCGACCTGCTCGCCGACCAGATGGAACTCTTCCGCGAGTGAGGACGTCACAGCGCCGATGACCGCCCACCTGTCCAACCGGGCCGCCGACGACCACGCCGGGCACGACCACCAGCTGATCGTGGCCTACGCCTGCGGCGACCTCGGTGCCGACGAGGCGCGCGCTGCGGTTCAGCTCGTCGAGCAGTGCCGCCGCTGCGCCGCCCTCGACCGCGAGATCCGGCTCATGCCGTCCCTGGCCCACCACCTCGCCGTTCCGTCCCGGCCGCGCGACTTCCGGCTGAGCGCCGCCGATGCCGAGCGACTGCGCGGCAGCGCCGTGCGGCGGCTCCTGCGCCGCCTCGGCGGGCCCGGCCTCGCGCCACTCCAGCCCCTGGCCGGCGCGGCCATGGCCATCGGTCTGCTGATGGTCGTGACGACCGCCGCGCTGCCGATCTTCTTCGCCGGCGCCGGCGCGACGGCTCCGGCCGCAGAGCGCGCGCTCGACGCGGGGACCGGCGGCGCCGAAGGCGGACCAGAGTTCAGCCTCGCCCCCTTCGCGGCACCGACCGAGGCGCCTCTCGCGCCCGGCGCCGACGAGGGCAAATCGGTCATCGACACCGCGACCCAGGCCACGAAGATCGAGGAGGCTCCCGCGGCCCCCGCGCCCGACCCGGCGCTGCTCATCGGCGCCGGCCTCGTCGCCCTCGCGGGCGCCGTCCTGATCGTGCGCGCCGTCGCCCGCCGGGCCACCGAGGATCCGCTCCTGCGCTGACCTCCCGGCCCCGAGCGCGGCGGTCGGGCAGCCCCGGGCGGTAAACTCGACCGGTGGAACGGCTCATGCTGCTCGATGCCAACGGGCTCATCTACCGCGCCTACTTCGCCCTCTTCAACACCCCCCTGACGACCAGCCGCGGCGAGCTGGTCAATGCCGTCTTCGGTTTCTGGAGCATCGTCCTGCGCGGCTTCCAGGACGTGCGGCCGGACTACGTCATGGCCTGCTTCGACCTCGCTGCGCCGACCTTCCGCCATGAGGCGTTCGCCGAGTACAAGGCGACCCGGCAGAAGATGCCCGACGACCTGCGCGACCAGTTCCCCAAGGTGCGCGAGCTGATCGAGGCCTTCCGCATCCCCATCCACCAGCTCGAGGGCTGGGAGGCGGACGACCTCATCGGCACGCTCTCGCGGCAGGCCGAGGGGCGCGGCCTGCAGACGACGATCGTCTCCGGCGACCTCGACATGCTCCAGCTCGTGAGCGAGCGGACCTCGGTCATGACGACCCGCGGCGGCGTGCAGCAGACGGTCGTCTACGACCCGGCCGCGGTCTTCGAGCGCTACGGCCTCACGCCGGCCCAGATGATCGACTTCAAGGCGCTCAAGGGCGACACGACCGACAACATCCCGGGCATCCCCGGCGTCGGCGACAAGACCGCCGCGAAGCTCCTCCAGGACTTCGGCTCGCTCGACGCGATGTACGCCGAGGTCGATCGGGTGACGCCGGAGAAGCTCCGCCAGAAGGTCGTGGAGCACCACGACCAGGTGCTCGCCAACCGGGAGCTGGTGACCATCCACCGCGACCTGCCGGTCGAGCTGGACCTGTCCGCGGCCGGCCTGGGCCACTTCGACCGGGCCGAGGTCATCCGGCTCTTCCGCGAGTACGAGTTCCGCTCGCTCGTGGAGCGCCTGCCGACCGTGGACGGTGAGGGCCCGCTGGCGCCCGGCGAGCTGCTGCGCCAGGTGGATGAGTCCATGCCCATGCCGGCCGCCATCGTCCCCGGCCGTGTCCTCGCCGCGCGACCCCGCGGCCTCGTCGGGGAGGGGAGCGGGCTGCAGCTGACGCTCGACTTCGACGCCCTGGCCGCCTCCGCGACGGCGCCGGCGACGCCCGAAGCGGCGCGGCCCTCCGGGGCGGACGTGACGCCCGCTGCCGTGCTGCCGGCCGACCCGCTCGCCCGCCTCCGCGCGCTGCTGCGCGACCCGTCGCTGGCGGAGCGCGTCGGCGCCGGGGACGACCCCGCGGCCTGGCTGGCGGCCCAGCCCTCGCTCGCCGTGGGGCTCGCGCTCGACGATCCCCGGCCGCGACGGGGCACGCTGCTCGGCCTCGCCGTGGCCGGCGAGGACGGGCGCCTGCTGGCCGCGAGCGCCGACGAGGCAACGCGGCTCCTGGCCGCGATCGCCGCCGCCGGTCGTCCGCTGGTCGGCCACGAGGTGAAGCGCCTCCTCGTCGCCGAGCTGGCCCGCCGCGACCCGGACGGCTCACCCGAGCCGGTCCACCGCGGCGCGGCTCTGCCGCCGGTCGCCTTCGACACGCAGATCGCCGCCTACCTGCTCAACGCCGCCCTGCGCAGCCAGACGCTCACCGACATCTGCGCCGAGCGGTTGGGCGTCGAGCTGCCCGCGGCCGGCACCCTGGGTGGCGCCGACCACGCGGCGGTCGAGGCTGCGGCGGTCGCCGCCGCGCGGGCCTCGCTCGAGCCGGCGTTGGGCGAGGCGGACCTGGCGCGCCTCTACGCCGAGCTGGAGCTGCCGCTCATCCCGGTCCTGGCGGCCATGGAGGCGACCGGCGTGGCCATCGACCGCGGGGCGCTGGGCGCGCTCAGCGGCGAGTTCTCGACCGAGATCGCGCGCCTGGAGGCCGGCATCTATGAAGCCGTGGGCCACGAGTTCAACCTGGGCAGCCCCAAGCAGCTCGAGCAGGTCCTCTTCTACGAGCTGAACCTGCCGCGCGGCAAGCGCACGAAGACCGGCTACTCGACCGACGCGACCGTGCTCGAGGAGCTGCGCCCGGCCCACCCCATGATCCCGATGCTCCTCGACTGGCGCGTCTACACGAAGCTCAAGAGCACCTACGTGGACGCGCTGCCGCTCCTCCTCGACCCGCGTACCGGCCGTCTGCACACGACCTTCCATCAGGCGGTGGCGTCGACGGGCCGGCTCAGCTCGTCGGACCCGAACCTCCAGAACATCCCCATCCGCACCGACCTCGGGCGGCGTATCCGGCGCGCCTTCGTGGCCGGCAGCGCGGAGACGACCCTGCTCGCGGCCGACTACAGCCAGATCGAGCTGCGCGTGCTGGCCCACGTGTCGGGCGACGCGGCGCTGCGCGACGCCTTCGCCCGCAAGGCCGACATCCACCGCGAGACGGCTGCCCTGGTGCTGCACAAGGACCCCGCCGACGTGACGCCCGACGAGCGCTCGATGGCCAAGATGGTGAACTTCGGCATCGCCTACGGCATGAGCGACTTCGGGCTCTCGACCCGCGCGAACATCCCGCGCGCCGAGGCGCAGGCCTTCATCAACAGCTATTTCGCCACCTACAGCGGGATCAGCTACTACATGCTCCACATCAAGGACCTGGCGCGCACGCAGGGCTACGTGACGACGCTCCTCGGGCGCCGTCGCTCGATCCCCGAGCTCCAGCAGCGCAACCCGAACCTCCGCGCGGCGGGCGAGCGGATGGCCATCAACATGCCCATCCAGGGCACCGCCGCCGACATCGTGAAGATCGCCATGATCCGCCTCGACGAGCGGCTGCGGTCGGCCGGCTCGGGCGCCCGGATGCTCCTCCAGGTCCATGACGAGCTGCTGCTCGAGGTGCCGCGCGGCGAGCTGGCGGCCGTGGCGCCGCTCGTGCGCCAGACGATGGAGACGGCCATGCCGCTCGACGTGCCGCTCGACGTCGACCTCAAGTCCGGCGACGACTGGGAGTCGATGACGCCGCTGCGCTCCGCCTGACGTCGCCCATGCCGGAGCTGCCCGAGGTCGAGACGATCGCGCGCGAGCTGGCCCCGCTCGTGCGCCATGCCGTCATCGCGGACGTGTGGCTGGATTGGCCACGCGTCGTGCGCCATCCGGCGCCCGATGCGTTCGCGGCCGGCCTCCGCGGGCGGACCATCCTCGACGTTGGGCGGCGCGCGAAGTGGCTCGTCATGAGTTGTGACGGCGGCGCCGTCCTCGCCATCCAGATCAAGATGACCGGGCAGCTCACCGTGCCGCCGGCCACGGAGCCGCGCGATCCGCACGTCCACCTCGCCCTGCGCCTCGAGGATGGGCGCGAGCTGCGCCTGCGCGACGTGCGCAAGTTCGCCCGCGTGGGGCTCTACCGGCGCGACGAGGCGGGCACCGTGCTCGACGCGGACGAGGCGCGGGAGCTGTTCGCCGGCCACGGTCCCGAGCCGCTGGAGTCCGCGTTCACGCTCGGCGCGTTCCGGCGGCTGCTGCGGGCACGCCGCGGCCGACTCAAGTCCCTCCTGCTCGACCAGTCGTTCATCGCGGGCATCGGCAACATCTACGCCGACGAGGCCCTCTGGCGGGCGCGGCTCCATCCGCTGCGCCGGGCCGATACGTTGCGCCCGCCGCACGAGCGCCGCCTCTACGAGGCCATCCGCGGCGTGCTGAGCGAGGCGATCGAGCGTCGCGGCAGCTCCATCGACGACTACACGGCCCCGCAGGGCGACGGAGAGATGCAGGAGCACCTCGACGTCTACCAGCGCACGGGCCAGCCCTGCCACCGCTGCGGCCGTCCCATCCGGCGCATCGTCCTCGGCGCGCGGGGCACGCACTACTGCGCCTGGTGCCAGCGCCTGCCGCGGCGCTCCTCGCGCCCGCGGGCGGGAGGCGCCTGACCCGTGGCCATCCTGCGTTTCGAGGCGGTCCGCCGCGAGATCGGCACCTTCGTCATCCTCGACGGCATCAGCGCCGCCATGGCCCACGGCGACCGCGTCGGCCTGGTGGGCGCCAACGGCTCCGGCAAGACGACGCTGCTGCGTCTCGCCGCCGGCACGGAGGAGCCCGACGGGGGCCTCGTCGCGCGCAAGCGCGGCCTGACCGTGGGGCTGCTGTCCCAGGAGGCGAACCTCGACGCGGCCTTCATGGCCGCGCCGGACGTCCGCACCGCCATCCGGGCCGGCGCCGTGGAGCTCGAGCGGCTGGAGCGGGAGTTGAGCGCCCTGGAGGCCGCCGGCGCCGCGGCCGTCGGCTCGGCCCGCTACGCCGACCTGCGGCACCGCTTCGAGGCGCTCGACGGCTACCGACTCGACGTTCGGGTGGACGAGGCGCTCTCGGGGCTCGGCTTCGCCCGGGACGAATGGTCGAAGCCCCCCGACGCCCTCTCGGGCGGGGAGCAGACGCGGGCGGCGCTGGCGCGCCTCGTCGTCGCGGACCCGGAGCTGCTGCTCCTCGACGAGCCGACCAACCACCTCGACCTGGCCGCGCTGGAGTGGCTGGAGCAGGCGCTGGTGCGGCGCGACCGGTCACTCCTGGTGGCCTCGCACGACCGGGCCTTCCTCGATGCCGTGGCGGGCCGCATCTGGGAGCTGCGCGAGCGACGCCTGGCCGTCTTCCGGGGCGGCTACTCGGCCTACCTCATGCAGCGCGAGGCGGCCGACGCGCGCGCCGCGAAGGACGCCGAGACCAGCCGCGAGGCGATCGCGCGCGAGCGGGAGCTGGTGCAGCGCTACCGGAGCCACCGCAAGTACGCGAAGATGCACGAGCACGAACGCCGCCTCGAGGCCCTCGCCGAGGAGCGCACGCAGGCGCCTCGCCGTGGCCCGCACCTGGCGCTGCGGTCCGGCGGCCTGGTCGGCGGCGGGCCCGTCCGCTCGGGGGATCTGGTCGTGTCCCTGCGCGATGCGACCGTGGGCTTTCCTCCGACCCCCGAACGCCCGGACGGCGTGCCCGTCGCCCGCATCGGGCGGCTCGAGGCGCAGCGCGGCGACCGGGTGGGCATCGTCGGCCCCAACGGCGCCGGCAAGACGACGCTGCTGCGATCGATCGCCGGCGAGCTGTCTCCGCTCGAAGGCGTGGTCCGGCTGGGCGCCGCCGTCCAGCCCGGCTACCTCGCCCAGGTGCGCGGCCGGAGCTTCCCCGGCGCCACCGTCCTCGACGCCTTGCTCGGCCAGGTGAACCTCGACAACGGGCCGGCGCGCTCGTACCTGGCGCGCTTCCTCTTTCGCGGCGAGGACGTCTTCAAGCCCGTTTCCGAGCTTTCCGGTGGGGAGCGCTCGCGCCTGGAGCTGGCGCTGCTGGGCATCACGGCGGCGAACCTGCTGCTCCTCGACGAGCCGACCAACCACCTCGACATCCCCGCCCGCGAAGCCTTGGAGTCGTTCCTGCGCGAGTCGCCGGCCACGCTGCTCATCGTCTCCCACGATCGCCGCCTGCTCGATACGATCTGCGCGCGGCTGTGGGTGGTGGAGCCGGCCGGCCGCGGCGAGCCGGCCCGGGCGGTGGCCTTCGAGGGCGGCTACGCCGAGTGGCGGCGGGCGATAGGGGAGGGCTGGACGGTGGAGGGCGCGCTGGAGCTCCAGGGCCGTCGCTACGATCCGGACGCGGTCCGACACGCCGCGCGTGGGGCGGTCCCGGTGGTGCCGCCCGCGGCCGCCGGCGAACCCCGCACGGCCGTACCGACCCGGCCCTCAGCGCGGCCGGCGGCACTCTCGAAGGACGCCTACCGGCGGCAGAAGGCGCTGGTGGAGGGGGACCTCAACCGGCTCGGGCTGCGCCGGAGCCACCTGGAGCTGGCGCTCGGCGATCCCGGCACACAGGCCAACTTCGTCGAGCTGCGGCGCGTCACGAGCGAGCTGGCGGACGTGGACGCGGCCCTTGCCCAGGCCGAGGAGGCCTGGTTGACGATCGAGGAGCGGGCGCCTCGATGAGCGGGCCCCTGCACCCTGCGCCGCCGCCGGTTCGCCCGCTGCGCATCGGCCTGACCGGGCCGATCGGCTGCGGCAAGTCCACCGTGGGGCGGAGGCTGGCCGAGCATGGCGCCGCGGTCATCGATGCCGACGAACTGGCGCGCGCGGTGACCGCGCCGGGCGAGCCGACGCTGGCGGCCATCCGCGCCCGCTTCGGCGATGGCATCTTCGCTTCCGATAGCGCCCTCGATCGTGCGGCGCTGGCGGCCGTCGTCTTCCCCGACGAGACCGCCCTCCGTGACCTCGAGGCCATCGTCCACCCGGCTGTCCGCGCGCGCCTCGACGGGTCCGTGGCCGGCGCCGAGCGGGCCGGCGCCACGGTCATCGCGATCGAGGCCATCAAGCTCGTCGAGGGCGGCCTGGCGGTGGCCTGCGACGAGGTCTGGCTGGTGGCCTGCGAGGGGGCCACGCAGCGGGCGCGGCTGGCGGCGCGGGGAGCCGACCCGGGCGACGTCGAGCAGCGCATCGCCGCCCAGGGCGACATCGTGGCGCGCCTGGCCCCGGTCGCGACCCGCGTGCTGTTCACCGACGGGTCGCTCGAGGCGACGCTGGCCGCCGTGGACGCCGCGCTGGCGGAGGCCCTGGCCCGACGGGGTCAGGGCGCCGGGTAGATCTCAGGGATGGGCAGCCCGTACTTCTCGATGATCCGGTTCGTCGTCTCGCCGAGCTTCTCGGTGTCGACCTCGCGGTCGTCGCCGTCGGGGCGCAGGACGAGGCTGAACTGGGCGTTGCCGGCGGCCTGGAGATGGCTGATCTCCTCGGCCTGGGCGATGTCCACCCGGAGGATGTAGAGGGTCCCGTTGCGGGCCAGGATGGACAGGTCCTGGTAGGTGATCTTGGTCGACTTGTCGGTGTAGTAGGGCGCCGTCGAGGCGCCCGGCTGGGGCGACGGCGCGGGCGCCGCGCCGGCGCGGGCGAGCGGCACGGTGACGTTGATCTGGGCGGTCATGAAGAGGTCCACGTGCTGGCCGACCTGGATCTGGCCGGCCACGGCGCGGTCGTCGGGCACGTTGACGGCCACGGCGCGCCAGGCGGGCGAATCGGGCGAGATCGTCTCCTCGGGTCCGAGGATGCTGAACTGCCCGCCGACCACGGCGGAGGCGAGGAGGTTCGGGCTGATCGGCTGCTGGAAGAGGATCGCCACGCCGGTGATGCGGCCGATGGCATCCTCGGGGGACGCGATGGCCACCGCCAGGGAGGGGTCGTCGGGCACCGCGCGGATGGTCAGGTCGCTGGACTGGATGACCGTGCGCGCCGGGATGTCGCGGGCGGCGACGACGACGTCGCGCGTGGCCACGACGCCCGTCCCGGCGTTCTGCGCCTGGTTGACCAGGAAGAACGCGGCCCCGCCGGCCGCCACGGCCAGCACGACGCCGAGGACGATGAGCACCTTCCGGCGCCGGCCTTCGTGGTGGTATTCCATCTCCATGGTCGAGGACTCCTCCCTCGTGCGGCCCTAGTCCCAGGGCAGGAGGCGCGCCGTCTGCCCGCGGCGGAGCGCCTGATCGTTCAGGTCGGTGATCACCGGGGTGATCGCATAGGCGTCGACGTTGTTCGCGGTGACCAAGGTGATGCGCATCAGGGCGAAACCGACGATGTCGACGTAGGAGTCGCTGCCCGAGGCGCCCGCGGGGGCGACCGCGACGGTCAGGGCGAGCAGGTGCGTGACCTTGCGCGCGGGGCTGTCGCCGTTCATGCCGGTCGCCCGGACGATGAAGCGGTACGAGCCCTGGGCCATGGTGCCGGTGTTGATGCTGAGCGTCGTGTTCGTGCCGTTCTTGCTCGGCGTGACCGAGGTGGAGCCGAACGTGACGGGGCCTGCGCCCGCGGGCAGCGGCCCGTCCACGGACAACGTCACGGCGTTGCCGAAGGCGGTGTTCTTGTTGGGCGAGTTCTGCAGGGTCAGGGTGAAGCTGACCGTGTCACCGACGTTCGCAGCGTCCTTCAAGCTGGCGTCCGAGGTGATGGTGAAGTCGCGGGTGACGGTGCCGATCTTGACCGCGAACGGCTCGTGCTTCGTAGTCAGGTAGGGGCTGCCAGCCTGGCCCTGGACCCACACGATGTAGATGCCCTCAGCCGCCCCGCTCGTGGTCATGTTGGTGAGGGCCACGCTCGCGCCGTTGCCCAGGCTCGGTGTCACCGGGCTCGGGTCGTAGGTGATGGGCGTGGCGCCGCCCGTCAGCGTGCCCAGCACCATGGGGTTGGCCGGGTCGAGCGTGTCGGGCAGCGTGGACAGCGTGACCTGGCCGCTGAAGGCCTGGTTGCGCGACACCTTCAGCGAGCCGGCGTTGGCCGTCAGGCCGCTCGTGGGCAGTGCCACGGTCCCCGGGGGTGACAGCGAGAAGTCCGGGATGGCCATGACCGAGCCCGGGTAGACGGCCACGAGGATCTCGTCCCCGGGTCCGAAGCGCCGGGCCATCTCGTCGATGGCGATGCCGGTCGAGTTGCCGTCGATGACGCCCACCTGGTCGTTCGGGTCGGGCGGCGTGGTGGGTGGCGGCGGATAGGGCGGCGGGTACCCGCCGGCGGTGATCCAGCCGGCCTCCTTCTGCTTCAGCGTGTTCGAGTTCGTGCCCGCCGTGACGCCGTTGTAGTAGACCTGCGAGGAGGTCGTGGCGAAGTTGCGGGTGTCGAGGTTGATGAAGCCGCGGAACGAGACCCCGTTGGCCGGCTGCGCACCCTGGCCGAGGATGGTCACGACCGGTCCGTGGTTGGCGGGGTCGCTGTCGGGGTTGGCGCTGTCGAAGTTCGCGCCGGTGCTCGGCGCGGTGCGCCCGGAGGGGTCCGAGTCGGTGCCCAGGCAGGCCGTGTTCTGCGTCGCGAAGAAGTCGAGGAACTGCGTCTGGTCGTTGGCGCAGGGCGACCCGGGGTTGGCGTTCGGGCCGGGCATGTTCACGTAGTGCCGCACGGCGATCGGCAGCAGGCCGCCCGAGAAGCCCGCGCGGGCCCGGGCGCCGATCTCCTGCTGGGTGAGGCCGACCACGCGGCCGAAGGTGTAGCCGACGGGGTTGCGCAGCGCCACGCGCACCTCGCCGCCGCTGAAGAGGATGCCCTCGACGAGATACGCGCCTTCGCCGGCGTGGCCGTCGGCGTAGAGGGGGACCGCGGAGGGCAGGGCCGGCGGGGAGCCGGTCGGGTCGTCGAGGGCGTTGCGCGCGAGCAGCGCTCGTGCCTCGGCCTCGGCCTCGGCCTGCGTGTGACCGAGGATGAGCGCGTTGGCGGCCGCCAGCGCGGCCGAGTCGGCCGAATTCTGGAGGAAGCGCCGCTCGGTGTAGAAGCGCCCCACGTCGACGGCCACGGCGGCCATGCCGAGCAGGGAGGTCAGGAAGAGCGCCACGAGCACCAGGGCCTGGCCGCGTTCCCCGGCCCGGGCGGCGCCGGCTGGACGGTGCATCAGTTGACCAGCATGCTCACCTGCGCGGTGAGCGGCAGGCGTCCGTTCGCGTCGTGCGGCAGGATCGCCCCGATGAACGGGATGAGCAGGTCGAGGTGGTAGGTCATCGAGACCGACACGCGTTGACCGACCCGGGAGTCGGCGTCCGTGACACCGGCCGGAAGCGTGTAGGCGATGACGAGGTCGCCCGTCGTGAACGTGTCGCCATTGTTCGTGATCGTCCAGGTCGATGAGTTGGCGAACCACGGCGACGCGGCGGAGAGCATGCCCATGGCCGAGTCCAGCGCGCTCCGGGCGGCCTCGTTGCGCGCCGTGTCGTTGGTGCCCACGGACTGGTTGCGGTCGTAGAGGTAGATCGTCGCGGTCCGGGCCGCCTCCCGCGTGGCGTTCGAGATCGTCACGTAGGCGTTGAAGACGAAGCCCATCTGGACGATGCCCATGAGGATGAGCATCAGGACGGGCAGGATGAGCGCGAATTCGACGAGGCTCTGTCCGTGCTGGTGGCGGCAGGCTCGATGGAGGGCGTGGCGCGGCGAGGTGCATCGAGTTTGCATCCAGCCCAGCATCGCGATCCACCCCCGTGATGCCTATGGGGCGTTCGGCTGGTGCGCGGCAGGACCGACGGTCTACGGGCGGCTATCCTGAGACCGCTCCCTGAGCCCCGGAGGCCCCCTCTTGCCCGACTTCGAGCTCGTCGCCGACTTCGCGCCGACCGGCGATCAGCCGGCGGCCATCGAGCGTCTGTCCGAGGGCCTGGCGAAGGGCGTCAAGCACCAGGTGCTGCTGGGGGCCACAGGCACCGGAAAGACCTTCTCGATCGCCTCGACCATCGCCCGGATCAAGAAGCCGACGCTCGTCCTGGCCCACAACAAGACGCTCGCCGCGCAGCTCTACGCCGAGTTCCGCGAGTTCTTCCCGAAGAACGCCGTCGAGTACTTCGTGAGCTACTTCGACTACTACCAGCCCGAGGCCTACCTGCCCCGCAGCGACACGTACATCGAGAAGGACTCGTCGCGCAACGACGAGATCGACAAGCTCCGTCACGCCGCCACGCACGCGCTCTTCGAGCGGCGCGACGTGATCATCGTGGCCAGCGTCAGCTGCATCTACGGCCTCGGCGCGCCGGTCGACTACGGCGCCACCGTCGTCCGGCTGCGGGTCGGCGGCCGCTACCGGCGCGACGGCGTGCTGCGCCAGCTCGTCGACCTCCAGTACCAGCGCAACGACCAGGCCCTGTCGCGCGCCCGCTTCCGGGTGCGCGGCGACACCCTGGAGCTGCAGCCCGCCTACGACGACTTCATCGTCCGGGTCCAGTTCTTCGGCGACGAGGTGGAGCGCATCAGCGAGCTGGACCCGCTCACCGGTGAGTTGCTGGCCGAGCGCAAGGAGCTGAACGTCTACCCCGCCTCGCACTACGTGACGCCGGCCGACAAGCTGCGCAAGGCGATCGTCGACATCGACGCGGAGATGGAGGAGCGCACCGCGCAGCTCGAGGCGAAGGGCATGGCGCTGGAAGCCGCCCGTCTCCGCCAGCGCACGACCTTCGACCTGGAGATGATGCGCGAGCTGGGCTTCTGCTCGGGCATCGAGAACTACTCGCGCCACCTCGCCGGCCGCGCGGCGGGGTCGCGGCCCTGGACGCTGCTCGACTACTTCCCGCCCGACTGGCTGCTCGTCGTCGACGAGAGCCACATGACCATCCCGCAGACGGTCGGCATGTACAAGAACGACCGCACGCGCAAGGAGATCCTCGTCGAGTACGGCTTCCGCCTGCCCTCGGCGCTCGACAACCGGCCGCTCACCTTCGAGGAGTTCCAGGACCACCTCGACCAGGTCGTCTACATGAGCGCCACGCCCGGCCCGTACGAGCTGGAGAAGGCGAAGGGCCACATCGTCCAGCAGCTCATCCGGCCCACCGGCATCGTCGACCCGACCATCGAGGTGCGGCCGTCGGAGGGCCAGATCGACGACCTCCTCGAACGCATCCGGGGCCGGGTCGACCGCGGCGAGCGCGTCCTCGTCACGACGCTCACGAAGAAGATGGCCGAGGACCTGACCGACTACCTGCGCGA
>Ga0209521_10001501_pt1 | contig 19075 bp, 21 predicted proteins | sample Rifsed19ft4_FD_184016 | JGI IMG/M metagenome (GOLD analysis project Ga0209521, IMG submission 184016) | Soil microbial communities from Rifle, Colorado, USA - sediment 19ft 4 (version 2) | ecosystem: Environmental > Terrestrial > Deep subsurface > Rock core/Sediment | place: Rifle, Colorado...
AGGCATACCTTGCCTCATCTACTGAAATAAGGGTTTCATGAAGCTTTTCTCCGGGCCTGATACCTGTAACTGCAATCTCACACTCCGGAGATATTGCCAGACATACATCTAATATCCTTGCAGATGGCAGTTTAGGAATGAATATTTCACCGCCCTTCATAACCTCCAATCCTTTTATTACAAGGGCTATCCCCCTCTCCAGGGTAATCCAGAATCTCGTCATCCTGTCATCAGTGACTGTAAATCTCCCATCTACTTTTTGCCTTAAAAACACAGGTATCACACTTCCTCTGCTTCCGATTACATTCCCATATCGCACAACGCTGAACCTCGTAACATGTGTACCGGCAAGTGCATTGGCTGCAACAAAGAGTTTCTCCATGCATAGTTTGGTTGCCCCATATAAGTTTACAGGTACGACCGCCTTATCAGAACTTAATGCAATTACCTTTTTTACCCCTTTATCTATTGCCGCACTTATGATGTTCTGGGCGCCAATAATGTTTGTCTGGACGGCTTCAAAGGGATTGTATTCAAGTGCAGGGACCTGCTTGAGTGCAGCGGCATGAACAACTACATCCACATCTTCAAATGCCCTGTAGAGCCTGTCTTTATCCCTTATATCACCGAGAAAATATCTGACCGCAGGATACTTGTCATCGCCAAAGACCTGTTGCATCTCAAACTGCTTGAGCTCGTCCCTGCTAAATATTATCAGCTTTTTCGGGTTATAATTTTTAAGCACATATTCCGTAAACTTTTTACCAAAGGAACCTGTACCACCTGTGACAAGAATCACCTTGTTATTAAACATCTCCTCCTCCTGAAGCAGATTTATGTTTGACGACTTCGTAAAAAGTCCATTTACGAGACCATTATGTTTATGTCAGTAAACCCAGGCTTTGAATAACAAATTGCAATTAAGATGCCATTATCAGCAATATTTTTATTCCCATATAACTGCCCATATAACTGGTTGATATATCATGTTTTTATAGTTCCAAAGCAAACAAGAAGAAAGGAAGTGAATGAAGTAATCCATTTAATGCGTCAAGTTCCCAACAATCTTGTCAGCATTATGACAGGCCCTTCCCTGCAAATATCTTCTAAGGTTTTGAAACAGGGATATCTTTTATGAGAGAATAACGGAGCGGATATTTATCACTTTCAAGGACTATCTGTTTCCCCTCTCTTGTCCTCAAGTTTACTAATACAGGCCCCTGAAGGTTTGCAGTCATCTTCTCAGGTTCCCCATGAGGGATAGTAACAATCGATATGATTCCACAATCTTCTGCCTCAGTAATATTAAGACCTTTCAGATCATGTTCATCTATCTCAGGATTATAATCCGGATAAAACAGCAATGGGTCTGTTATCACAAATGCAAGATCCGGGTCATCAATAGCCTGAAGCCATTTTAAGGGTATATCCGGGTTATTAGGATGGTCTAATACAATATATCTTTTTACATCAGGAAAACCTAATAAACCTTGTGTAAAGTTAATTAGCTTATCTTCTTCAATATCAATCTCACCAAATCTGCTTGTAAATAGTTTCACCCGATAATCCCCTTTCATGCTCCAGGGTTATTTCTTCTTTGTCCACAATTTAAAAAGTTTCTGCAGATGTTCTGATGTAGCGGATGCCGCCTTTATATTCTCCAACTTTATCCTTTCATATACCTCATCACGATGAACATGGGTGTTTTCAGGGGCATCTATTCCAATCCGAACCTGATTGCCTTTGACTTCAAGGATGACAATCCTTATGTCATCCCCTATACGTATCCCTTCCCCGGACTTCCTTGTCAGTATTAACATCTTTGCCCTCCCTGGCAATTAAAAATATTTTATTTATCTGACACATATCACCTTAGAAAATCCAATATGCTTTGTTGCAAAATGCGTGATAATGTTGCCCTTGAAGCCTCAAGCGCATTCTCCTGTATGGCAAGGTCTGTAATAACCTCGGTAATGTCAACATCCTCTATTTTGCTCTTGTATGTTATGAGATCTAAGGTCAGCTTGCTGAGATTGCTATCCGAGGTCTCTAATCTATTCATTTTTGCACCAACCTCTGCCAGTTCATTGTTCAACTGGTCCATTGCAGAATCAATGTTAATCATGGCAGTATTAATCCCGGTTGAATCGTCATTATTGAGAGCGGTCTCAAGACTGCTTAATGCCGCCAGTATATCCACACCATCTGTAGGACTGCCAAAAACTCTGTAACCAGGAATATTTATAGCCACCCTGGAGCCTGAGTCAACCTCTATCTCAATATACCCATCAGGGGAGGCTGTCCCTTCATAAAGGCCGACAGAATCGTAAGGTGGTGTACCGGTATTGTATCCTCCAAAGATATATCGCCCATTAAACTTTGTATTTGCTGTCTGGAGCACCTGCTGATATAATTCGCTAACCTCCTCTGCAATTATAGCCCTGTCAGCAGCGCTATTTGTCTCATTAAGCGCTGAAAGGGAGAGTTCTTTTGCCCTTAACAGTACATCCTGAGTTGATGAAATTGCTGACTCTGTCACGCCTAAAAAGGCTGTAGCATTCCCGATGTTTCTCTGATATTGCTCAACCTTTGATATTGAAGTATTATAATCTATTATCTTCATAGCGCCAATAGGATCATCTGATGGATGATTAATCCTCTTGCCGGATGAGATATTTTCCTGCAGTTTTAGTATCTTCTCCAGGCTCATCTGCATATTTTGGGTTGTAGTATTATACATTACCTTGTCCGAAACACGCATCTTTTTCTCCTTAATCTGACAATAATTATCCTAAAATATTTAAAAGGGTCTGCAGCAACTCATCACTTACTGTTATTAATCTAGCTGCTGCCTCATAGGCATTTTGATATTTCATGAGATTTGCCATCTCCTCGTCCATGGATACTCCTGAGACTGATTCACGCATATTATCAAGCTGTTCCAGGGAGAACTTCTGCGCCATAGAGGAGTTGTTTACATACTGGGAATTAGCCCCTATTTCACCTACTACGGAACTGTAGTAACCATTAAAGGTTGAGGTACCATCTACAGATAGCTTATCCTGAAGCCCTACTAATGTAAGGATGTTTCTATTGTCTTCACCATTATCAACCGCCTGCATTGCAGCAGCAATCTTATATGTCTCATCTGTAGAGATCGCGACCTGCAAGTTTTTTGCAGCATCTTTATGGGCACTGACAGTATATTTGTCTCCAGGGTCATGAGTACCGGTAATATTGAATGTCAGTCCCTGGAAAGTTGGTGATGTGGGAGGGATAGTGGTATATGTACCTGAGGTTGAGACATTTGTTGTCTTATTTGTTATAGTATAAATAGTATCACTACCGTTCGCAGAAAATGTTAATTCATAATTATGGTAGGTAAGTAGAGTAGGATCAATTATTGTAACACTAACATCTCCTGTACCGCTGTTTGTACTGAAACCTGTTACAGAAACAGGGTCACCTGTTTTAAATGATGGTGTAAAAAAGTCATTATCTGTTGAACCATCCAGACCAAACCCTCCCCTGTGTACCTGGTTGATCTCATTTGCCACAGAGGCTGCAAGTCTGTCTATATCATCGATAATCTCATTCAATGTTGTATCTCTGATCGTTATCAATCCTTTTAGTTTTCCATTCGTTATATTATTTGTTAAGTCAACACTGTTGTTTCCACCTGGATTATAAATAATATTATAATAATCATTATTATCAGAATTAATCTCTGTACCTAAATCCCATGAATTCCCTCTCTCCACCAATAGTGCTGTCCCGCCGCCAATAATTGTTACCTGTCCTGTATTATCCTCAAAGTATTGGATATCAACAAGCTCTGCCAGATCATTCATAAGTTTCCCGCGCATATCCCTGTAATCATTTGCATTATGTCCGGCAGTCTCTGCCTGGCTTATCTTTACATTCAAATCTGCAATCTGTTCAGTAATACTGTTGATATCATTTATTGTCTGATTAACCTGGTTGTTCATATCTTTCTGCAATTGAAATAGATCTGAATATATATTATTAATTGCATCAGCAAGTGCATCTGCCTTTGATAACAATGCAACCCTTTCCGGCGTACCGGAAGGATTTGCAGAAAGGTCCTGCATTGCACTAAAAAAATCATTAAGAAGATTATCAATACCTGCACCATAGGAATCGTAAAAAAGATTCTCTATATTTGTAAGTGCATATCTTTGAATATCCAGATTGCCATAGCTCTCCCTGTTATCCGTTATCTGACCCTCTATAAAGCTATCATATTTTCGCAGAATGGCCGCTGCATTAACACCGGTACCGATCTGTCCGGGATTCCAGTTGAGAGGGGTGGTCTCTTCAAAAACAACCTCCTGCCTTGAATATCCCTTAGTATTAACATTGGCAATATTATGTGCTGTAACCTGGATAGCAGTCTGTTGGGCCATCATGGCGAGTTTTGCAATACCGAGTATATTATTAATACTTCCCATTATTAACCCCTTTTACAAACCAGCTTACCTGTCTTATTATCCTGCTCCATATTTCCTGAAGAAAGATAAACCGGTAATTCATTAACGATCCGGTTTAAGAATGACAGGGAGTTTCTTGTATAATTGACTGCCCGCTTAGCAAGTATACCATTTATCTGATTAATCTCTTTAATACTATTTATCAATGATATAAGATTTGATCGACAAGATTCCAATCCTTTTTTATATCTTGCAGGTGCCGCATCAATTATCATTGATAATGTCATAAACTCTGAATTTGTACTGTCTTGAATAGATGCAATAATGTCCATCCTCGACTCTTCCAGTACTTTCAGGTTCAATATCATTGTCTCCTTTTGATTGGAACAATCATGGAGCCTGTCAAGGGATAAATCTACCATATACTGTCTTTCCATCTGCAGCAGGTTCAGGAATTCCCTGTAGACATCTACTTCTTTTTCAAGCAGATCTAAAAGATTCTCAAATTTCTCGTCCAAATTTAAATCCTCAGAAAGCCATGTTTATTGTTGCACACCATGGGATGGCGCAAGCAGTGCATCCATCACATGTTCTCTCACCAGACTTGATGTTATCAGGTCAGTATCAATTTCATACCTGCCAACTTTCAAATCATTCTTTATCTCATCTACCTTTGTTTCTCTTATTTCGGGAACCTCGTTTATGAACCTCCTGATACGGTTAAATTCTATTGCCCTGTTGGATATCTCTACATTGTCACCATTAACTGTATATCCTGCTTTGACCTTTTCTTTATTAACTGAAGTATTTTCTGTCTGTCCTATCCCCCTTGACAGATGGCCTTCAAGGTTCTTTATGATTGAATAACCATTGATATTCATGTTCCCCCCGCTCTTTTAAATTAATCATATTATCGGTATTAAACAAAGTGATATTTATGGTTTTATTTCTTGTTTTCATGCTCCTTAATAATATGTCTTGTCATGAGGTCAGAAAGCCCTAATCCGCCCTTTGAGGCAATCCCTTCAGCAATCTTTTCATCCATCAGGGAGGTATAAATATCCTCACTCATACCGGAACCCATCAGTCCGCTCTTTGGTACAGATTCTCTCATAACCTTGAGCATGTAATATATAAAAAATGATTCAAACCCTTTCGCAGCCTTCTCAATGTCTTTTGCAGGAGAAATATTCTGTGCATTATAAGTTAATTGTTCTATTCTCATGTTATAAGCCCTCGTCTATTAGATAATCTCCAGTTCTGCATGGAGTGCACCTGCAACCTTAATCGCCTGAAGTATCGCTATGAGGTCTCTCGGGGTCACTCCAACAGAATTTAATGCCCTTACAACCTCGTCTACTGTAACACCTGATTGTAATAGTATTAAACGGGCCTTTTGTTCATCAACAGACACCTCTCTTTCAGGAACAACAATTGTCTCTCCTTTGGAAAAGGGACCAGGTTGTGATACCTTTATCTGGGTCTTAACCTGAATAGTCAGATTACCATGAGAGATTGCAATCGTAGATATACGGACATTCTCTCCCATTACTACTGTCCCTGTACGCTCGTTCAGGACCACTTTAGCAGGCGCATCAACCTGTATATCGAGATTCTCAATCGATGCCACAAGTTCTACTACCCTGCTTTGATATTCTTCAGGTATTGTTAGCACCACGGTCCCTGAATCCTCCGGATAGGCCAGCTTCTCATTAAGCGAATCGTTGATAATCTCTGCAAGCCGTACTGCTGTTGTAAAATCCTGCTGCCGCAGTGTAATCTTTATATCCTTCCTCAGATTAAACTCAAGATCAACTTCACGTTCTACTATTGCCCCGCCCGAAATCCTGCCAACAGTAGCATGGTTCTTCTGAACACTGTCGCCCCCGCCTCCACCAATATACCCCCCAAGCGATACCGGGCCCTGAGCCACTGCATAGACTGTCTGATTTGCACCTTTTAAAGGAGTCTGAAGGAGTGTTCCGCCCTGAAGGCTTGAGGCATCCCCTATTGATGAAATTGTCACATCCAGGTGACTCCCTTTTTTCATAAATGGAGGCAGGTTTGCAGTAACCATTACTGCTGCCACATTTTTTACACTTACAAGTGCAGGGTCCACAGCAATCCCCATTTTGGTAAGCATAGAGGTAAAACTCCTTATAGTAAATTCTGTACCTTTCTTGTCACCGGTACCATTCAATCCCACTATCAGGCCATATCCTACAAGCTGGTTGTCCCTCACCCCTCCGACAGTGGCAACATCCTTAATGCGTACGGCATATGAAAGTTGAGCGCTATGGATAAACAAAAACAATATTATGGAAATAGAGAGTAAGGTCTTTCTTATCATCTGATCATGCACCTCAGTCAGACTATTTGTCAGGCAAGATGCCTGACATCCCGCTTTCCTAAAATGGCCAGATAAAATCTATTATCCTGACCAGCCAGCCAACGCGTTGTTTATCTCCAATAACACCCTTTCCTGTGTAGGTTATCTTTGCATCCGCTATATAAGTAGAGAGAATAGTATTGCTTGGCCCGATATCTTCAGGTCTTATTATCCCGTTTACTGAAAGAAGCTGTGTCTCGCTGTTAACATTTACCTCACGCCTTCCATCTATAATCAGATTTCCATTCGGGAGAACATCTATAACCTTTGCAGTTATAACAGCGGTAAGTTGACTGCTCCTCGAAGTCGAACCGGAGCCGTCATGCGTTTCACTGGTCTCCGCTCCGATCGACGCCTGAGATAATGAATCAGAAGGAAGACCGAAGAGTGCTGATATGGATGAAGAAATACTGGAGTCTTTCTCGGTCTTGGTTGATGCATTCTTATTCCCTTTTGAGCTCTCAACAATACGTACAGTGACAACATCACCTACCCTGCCTGCCTTGAAATCATTGAAAAGGAACGCCTGCGGTCTTTCTTCAGACCATAATGATCCGTCATTGGATGTAGTATTTATAATATTCCTCTCTGTATTTTCAGCATAAGCAAGGTTAAGCCCAAGGATAAAAAAGCTGACAATAATGCACAGAAAATTTTTCATTAATCCCCCATTACCATCTGACCTTTACAATACCATCTTCCATAACCTCGCCAAAAACCTCTTTCTTTGATTGTATATTCAGTACCTTCACCGGTCTGCCCTTAATGCCATCCTCAGAGGCTATTCCGACTGTTGTAACTTTTAAAGTATCTGACTCGGCAATAACAAAGACCTTATCCCCACGCTTAAATAACGGCGGCTCTTCAACCATATCTTCTGTAATCGGCCTGTTTATACCTGTAAATCTTTTTGTCCTCTTACCAATAATATCTTTCACATCACTGACATATCCTGCCGGTAGTTCAGAAAGTATTTTTTTACTCAAATAAATATCGTCTTCACTTATTATCTGGCGGTCCTTCAATGTCCTGGATGTCATAACCGCATCTACAAGAATCTCTATGTTCGCACTGATCCAGTATGTCTGAATATTCCTGCCATCTGATTTTATGTTCAGTGAGAATGCAGTCCTTCCTGTCAACTGTGATTTAGGTGCAGGCATAACCTCATAATCCCATTCCGGTGAGAGGAGAATAGAATCAGACATGTTTATATTCTGAACCCTTATTTGCTCTGAACCATAAGGTGTATTTTCAATCAGATACCCTTTTATGACACCCTCAATATCAGTGACTGTCAGAGTCCTGTACCCCTCTGCATTCGAGAACACCATAGGTGGATTAAAAAATATAATAATCCATAAGAGTGAACATATTATGCCTTTTATCCCAATATTGTATAATTTCACCTGAAAATCCCCCCCGAACACCACGCTGTAGGGACAAACCTTTAGGTTTGTCCCTTTCCTGTTGGACAGACCTAAAGGTCTGTCCCTACGTCTACTGTCCCTACGTCTACGCCCATTTTCATTGTCCTTTGTGTTAACATGTAACATGATTGTTTCATTCGAAAATCTCCCCACCTTCGCTGCTATCTTTTCAGTTCGTTAGATGTACGCATCATATCATCCGCAGTCTGGATGGCCTTTGAATTTATCTCATAGGCACGCTGTCCTATAATCATATTAACAAGCTCTTCTGCTATATTTACATTCGATGACTCTAAGAACCCCTGTGCAAGTGTACCAAAGCCTAATTCACCTGCATTACCGGTGACAGCCTCACCCGATGCCGCTGTCTCAAGGAACAGATTCCTTCCAATCGAATTAAGCCCCGAAGGGTTTGAAAATCTTGTAAGCTGGATTGTTCCAATCTCTGTCGGGATAGGATTGCCGGCCTGTAATACAGACACAATACCATTTGCACTGACCGTAATATTTAAAGTATCTGCCGGAATGGTTATAGCAGGTTCGACTGTATAACCATCCGATGTTACCATCCGGCCTGCATTATCCTTTTTAAATGCACCTGCCCTCGTGTATCCTGTTGTCCCATCCGGTAGTGATACCTGGAAAAACCCTTCACCCTCTATAGCCAGATCAAGGGAATTCTGTGTATTCTGGAAATCCCCCTGAGTAAATATCTTCTGTACAGCAGCAGATCGCACACCGGAACCGATCTGGATGCCTGCAGGTACCTGCGTACCGGTGCCGGAAGGTGCACCTGCCATTCTGATAGTCTGGTAGAGCAGATCCTGAAAATCCCCCCTGCTCTTTTTGAAACCTGATGTGTTTACATTGGCAAGGTTGTTGGAAATAATATCAATATTAAGCTGTTGTGCCTCCATCCCTGATGCAGATATGTATAATGCTCGCATCATAATACCTTTACCTCCCTGTTATTTATTCATTACCTTGTTATGTCCTGCCTATTTCATTGGCCCTTGCTGTAGTCTCATCTATTGTAGTCATCACCTTTCTGTAAGACTCATAACCCCTCAGCACCTCTATCATTGCGGCCATCTCTTTTACAGGGTTAACATTGGATAATTCAATAGCTCCCTGAACAACACTGTATCCTTCAGCAGGTTTCTCCCCCGTGCCTTTAAACATGTTATTATTGTCCTTCTGCAAGTTATAAGGTTTATCAAAGTCCACAATCTTCAATCTGTTAATCTCGGTCCCGTTAACAGAAACCCCGCCCTCAGGATCAATGACAACACTACCCTCCCCTAATACAATGGGACCACTTTCACCCATGACCATATGTCCATCCATTGTTGTAAGGGTATTGGATGAATTTAGTGTAAAAGCGCCGCTCCTTGTGTACCGCTGGCCATCAGGGGTACTGACAACAAAAAAACCATCACCTTCTATTGCAAGATCCAAAGTATTCCCTGTCTGTTTTATTGCACCTGAACCGAAATCTGTAAAAATCCTGTCTATCTCTGTAAAAAACTTATCCCGGTGCGGATTATTTCCTAATGAAGCAGCCCCTTGTGTAGAAGACGGGGTATCTACTCTGAATATAGGCCTGTCAATCTTATACCCGGATGTATTAAGGTTAGCTACGTTATTTGAAATAACGGAAAGCAGCCTTTCATATGCAATTCCGCCTGAAAGTGCAGGATAAATTCCTCTATTCATGCCGGATATACATAAGCAAGCCCTGTGCCATTTATCCAAACGGAACGGAATATTTTATATCCTATTGAAATTGTGCTGTTTCTTAAAATGACTTGTTCTTAATCCCAGGTCCGGAAATCAAGAATACAGGAATTTTCTGCCTACCGGATAAATCCAATATTGCCTACTATTATTTTCCGACAAACATCACAAGGAAATTATTGAAATTCTAATAAGTTACCTCATGGCAGCTACCTAAAGTCTCTATTGCCTGCACCGATAAAACTCTTGCAAATTATGGCACAAAATACCGACATACAGCCAGTGTATACAATACGGGTAGCCTCAAAAATTACAGGTGTCTCTCCAGGTACAATACGAGAATATGAACGCCAGGGTCTATTGCGATCCCACAGGGACTCCCAGAATAACCACAGGCTCTTTACCCATGGAGAATTAAAATGGATTACACAGGTCTGGAATCTTATACATAAAGAAGGTCTTAATTACGAGGGGATACGGAGGCTCTTATTGACAACCCCATGCTGGAAGATACTTAAATGCCAGACTGAATATAAAGAAAAGTGCAGGGTTTATACTGAAAACAGGTCCTCATGCTGGTCTTTTGATATATTTCCTGAATGCTGCACAGAAAATAACAGAAGTTGTCAAACCTGTAAGGTATATACAATGGCTCAGGAAAATCCGTATTTAATATCAACTAATGAAAGCGGGTGAGCTGTCAGCTTAATTCAGGCAGGAATACCAGGGATGCAGAGAATTATATAAGATGGATATATTTCTTCCATTAGGAATAATCGTAAGTATAGGTGCTATCCTTGTAGGTCAGGCATTGGAGGGCGGCCATGTCGGATCTATTACTCAGTTTACCGCGTTTCTTATTGTTATAGGTGGCACCATTGGTGCAGTAATGGTCAATTACCCCCTGAATACATTTATGAATGCCTTCAAGTTGGCCATCGGCGCTGTATTCTCCAGCAAGATCGATTACGGGAGCGTCATAACCCAGCTTGAGAATTATGCCCAGGTAGCAAGGAAAGAGGGAATCCTCTCACTTGAATCAAAGCTTAAGGATGTAAAGGATCATTTCCTGCGGCGCGGCCTCCAGTATGTTGTTGACGGGACTGAACCTGAAACCCTTGAGAAGATACTTGGGATAGAGATGGCCTATGAAGAGGAACGTGAGACACTCTCGGCAAAGGTCTTTGAAACCGCCGGTGGATTTGCCCCCACGGTAGGAATACTCGGAGCTGTCCTTGGATTAATCCATGTTATGGAAAACCTGGCAGACCCTAGCAAACTCGGGGGCGGTATCGCCACTGCATTCGTTGCAACTGTCTATGGGGTAGGCTCAGCAAACCTCCTGTTCTTACCCCTGGCAGGAAACATAAAGATCAAGATCAGGGCAAGGGGAGTCTTAAAAGAGCTTATGATAGAAGGTCTGATGGCAATAGCAACAGGCGAGAACCCAAGGCTATTAAGAGAAAAATTGGAAGGCTTCCTCGAAAAGGCAAAGGACAAGGAGACAAAAGAGCCAGCCAAGTAGGAGGGGATCTTATGTCAAAAAAGAAAAAACATGAAGAGCATGAAAATCATGAACGGTGGCTTGTGTCATATGCAGATTTTATAACACTGCTCTTTGCCTTTTTTGTTGTGATGTATTCAACATCCTCTGTTAATGAAGGGAAATTCAGGGCAGTCAGTGATTCTGCTCAGGGTGCCTTTAATCCTTCAAGCTTAACTGCAAAACGTTTGGAGATTGGACCCAAGTTCCAAACTTCAGAGAAATATACTGCCAGGATAGAACAGGTAGCAGTAATCAAACAGGTTTTTAAAGATATGGAAAAGAAAAATAATCTGAATATATTTCAGGACAGCCGGGGAATAGTAATAAGGATAACTGATACTGCATTATTCGACTCAGGGAGTGCAGATATAAGGAACGAGGCAACCGGGGCAATTGACAAATTAGGTGAGATACTTTCCCCCATGAAAGAGAATATTCATATCGAAGGGCATACTGATGATATTCCCATGAACAGTATACAGTTCCCATCCAACTGGGAGCTCTCATCTGCAAGGGCAACAAGTATAGTTAGAAGATTCATCTCACATGGTGTAAATCCTTCAAGGCTTACGGCAATTGGTTACGGTGAATACAGACCTATTACAGGAAATGAGACAGAAGAAGGGAGAGGGAAAAACCGGCGTGTGGATATAGTAATACTGAACGAAGATCAGGCAAATAGTGAACATGTGTTTGCCAATCCATTTGCTAATCTGAAGATAGAATAAAGGGTAGAATAGAGAATGCCGGGAGATACACACAACATCCTCATAGCCGATGACGACCCTACGATACAGAGGCTCCTTAAAGACTTCCTGGAGGGTCTCGGTTATAAGGTTACATCAGCGATGGACGGGGATACTGCAATAATGGAGCTTCAGAAGAATCACTATGACCTTCTTATCTCAGATGTAATAATGCCCGGGACAGACGGTATAGCCCTTATAAAGATTATCAGGGGAATGGGGAGATATCATAATCTTCCAATCATTATGCTGTCCGGCAAGAGCAATACCCCTACTAAAGTAGCTGCCTTCGAGTCCCTCGCAGATGATTATGTAACTAAACCCTTTGACTTTGATGAGATCGGATCGAGGGTTAAAACACAGTTGCGCCTGAAGCAGCTCCAGGAGAATCTCGAAGAGAAAAACAGGCTGCTCCTCTACCGTAATCTGGAGCTTGAGGCCCACCTCGAGGTCGCAAAACATATCCAGCAGCAGCTCCTCCCCCTCGATGTTAAAGAGATATACGGTATCAGGATAAGTTCCATATATAAACCGGTAGACAAGGTGGGTGGCGACATATTTGACCTGCTCCCCTTTGGAAATGGCAAGATCGGGATCTTTATCGGTGATGTCTCCGGTCATGGTGTACCATCAGCATTCCTAAACATCGTGCTGAGGATGCTGATCCACTCCATTGCTAGAGAAGAGGCAGTTTCACCATCCCGCATGCTTGAGAAGATTAACAATGCAATAATGCCATATCTTTCAGAGGAAGATTTTATCACAGCATCATACGGGATAATTGATGTCAACCACAGGGTATTATATTCTGCTTCAGCCGGCCATCCGAAGGCGATAATCTTCCGCGGGAAAGAAAATAGGACAATATTCATGAATGGCAGCGGCCCATGTCTGGGCATTCTGGAAGGGGTGGCATATGAAACCCATCCGGTCAGACTCCTCGCAGGCGACAGGCTTATATATTACACCGATGGATTAATAGAGGCAAAATCCCCCGGAGGTAAGATGCTGGGTACGGAAGGTCTGTGCAGGATGATAGAAGGTTCTGTGGAGGCCAACGGACCAGGTGATATAGCAGCAGGGATTGCCAGCAGGATAGAGAAGTTCGCAGGAGTGGATTCATATGAAGATGACCTGACTGTACTCTGCCTCGAGATTGAAGACGCCTTCTATTATAGCTGGTACACGAAGTATATCAATATACAGGCTGCAATAGATATATTGCTCAGACCTTTGACATCGGAGAAGAGGATAGATTTAAAGGATATAAAGAAGGTACGGGTCGCCCTGCATGAGGCGCTGTCCAATGCCATTGAACATGGCAACCTCCAGATACCGGCATCACTGAAAGAGGGCGGCTGTGTCGAAGATTTATTTGAGAGATTAAAGGGGGAGCGGATGGCCAATGCTGTATATGCAAGCAGGAAGATTACAGCAGGTTACATTAAACATGACAATGATATTACCTATTGCATCAAAGATGAAGGCCCTGGTTTTGATTATAAAAATGTATATGACCCAACATCACCTGATAACATACTCAAGTGCTACGGCCGCGGCATCGTATTAATGCGGATTTGCATGGATGAGGTCTCCTTTAATGAGAAAGGAAATGAAATAAGACTTGTTAAAAATTTCCCAGTCCAGGTCTTAACTTAATAAATTTGAAACCGATAAAATGGCTACCATAAAACAGGTATTTTCATAAACCCCTGAGAGGGACAAATGAACTGTGAGGTAAAAGAAAACAAGATTTTAATACATCAGGCTGAACTGGATATATACGATACCCAGGTGCTGAAGGAAAAGATATCTGCTGTGGCTGCTGCGAATAATAATTCTGTCATCCTTGACTTACAGAGGGTAGAGGCCATATCAACTCCGGTAATACAGGTGCTGATGGCCGCAAAAAAAGGGATAACGGACTTCAGGATATTGAATATAAATGATGGTGTTACCAGGAATCTCAATCTCTTTGGATTCTCCTTATGAAGGCATATAACATACTTTTGGCATCACTTCCTGCTCTCTTAATAACCATCTTTACTCTGCATGGATGGGGAATGGCAGCAGGGACTATGTTAGCCTTAACATCCGGTACTACTTCTTATCTCATTACAAAGAGGTGGTTTAACACAATGGATAAAGAGATAAAGGATAAAATAGAAGTTAATAAAAAGGAGTCACTGGCCCTGCTCCATCCTGCACAGGATACTGCTCACTATGGAATAGAGTTGATCCCGATCCTTATACAGAATCTGCAGAATATAACAACCCAGACCGAAAAGGCCGCTATCGAGATAGGTGATGCCTTCAGAAAGATTATAGAAAAAGCAAAAGAGGGGGCGGAAGAGGCGAATACAGTTGTGAACTACTTTATAGGTACAACAGACAGGGGATTTGGTGAGTCATACGTACATAAAATAGTCAAGATAAATGAGGATGCAACAGCGAGTGTACTGGACATCCTGAATGAGATGTCGAAGATGAGTCAGGAATTTTTAGGAGAGATGCAAGTCATATCTAATAATTTTGATGGGATATCCAAATTTGTCTCTGAGATCGAGTATATAGCAGATCAGACAAATCTCCTCGCATTAAACGCGGCCATAGAGGCTGCGCGGGCAGGAGAACATGGAAGAGGATTTGCTGTAGTTGCTGATGAGGTTAGAAAGCTCGCAAATAAATCAACAGAGACATCTGTCAATATCAATAAGATAGCAAAGTCATCGAGGGTTACTATAGAAAATATAAATAAAAACATGAAAGGGAGGATCAGCTCGGATATCAAAAAGATAGAGACATCTGATCAGATATTGAGAGATGTAACAGAAAAGTTCAGGGAATCTATCACCAATATCTCTGATGCCATGCAGACCCTTACAAGCAGTTATAACATCATAACAGGTGATATAGAAAATGCACTTTATGCATTACAGTTCCAGGATATTACACGCCAGGAGATTGAACATGTTACAGAACCGATGGACAAATTAAAGGAGAGACTTATTAAGATAGCAGGGAACAGCGGGCAGGTATCAGAGTTAAAAAAAGGTATATTAAATGACTTAAAAGACATTTACACAGTGGATAATGAGAGGGATGTGCTTAACAACCTGAAAGGGGATAACATGTGTAAGAATGCAGCAGTGGCAGCTACCACTAATCTTGGAAATAATGTTGAACTATTTTAAACAAAATATATGGGGGATATAAAAATGGAATGCAGCGTCAGGGAAAACAATGGCAGGTCGGTTGTTGTTGTCCAGGGTGACATGGATAATGAACATGCCGTATCAATCTTCCGTGAAACCATGCTTGCACTGCTCAAGTCAGGCAAAAGGGATGTGGTAATTGACATGAGCAAGGTAGAGAGTATCAACAGTCATGGGATTGGCAAATTGCTCCTCTTTTATAAAAAGTTTAAAGAAGCCGGCGGAGAGATCAAGATAAGCTCCCTCGAGGGACATACAAAAGAGGTCTTCGAGACATTGATGCTGGACAGATTGTTTAAGATTGAATAATTGCAAGGAGGATATACAACATGGGAAAAAACATTCTGGCAGTTGATGACTCTGTTACCATGCGGCAGACTATATCCACTACCCTTGAGAAGGAGGGTTACAGCGTGACACTTGCCAACGACGGGATGGATGCAATAAGCAAGCTTAATGGCAACAAATACCATGTTATTGTTACTGACATTAACATGCCAAATATGGATGGAATACGGTTTATCCAGGAGGTCAGGAAGCTGGCATCTCACAAGTTCACTCCTATTATAGTACTGACAACTGAATCGCAGCAGGAGAAGAAGGAAGAGGGAAAGAATGCCGGGGCTACAGGCTGGATAATAAAACCCTTCAAGCCTGAACAACTTATAGCAGTAGTAAAGAAGGTGTGTCCTTAATGGAAGATATAGAGAAATTAAAAGAGACCTTTTATTCAGAGGCAGACGACATCCTTAATAATCTGGATGAGCTCCTTCTGAACCTTGAACATGATCCTGGAAACAGAGAGACCATAGATGCAGTATTCCGCAATATGCATACCCTCAAAGGGTCATCCGGTATATTTGAATTTCACTCCATAGAGAGGCTTGCACATGCATGTGAAGACCTGCTTGATTTCATGAGAACAGTGCTTGCATTGAGCGAAGCGAAAAAAGAGGATGCAGGGGAAATCAGCTCTGAGAAGATGATTGATACCCTATTTGTGGGACTTGACCAGATAAAGGATATGCTCTCCCATATCCAGGCCGGCCAGGGGACAACAGGGATAGCTTATGAAGATACAGTGAAAAATATAAGGGCCTTATTACCGGAGAAAGACCATCAGGAGGTAGCATCTAATTCTATCCGTGACTCCGGCTTAAACAAGGCATTCTTAAGGAGCATTGAAAAATCGCACAGAGATACCATTATTGAACATTTAAGGAGTGGGAAAAGGGTATTCCAGGTCTCTATAGCCTTGAGCAAATATTGTTTCTACAAGGGTATGGACCCCCTTCTCCTCCTGAAGAATCTTTCAGCAGGAGGGGATATATTGTTTATCATTTCTTCAACAGAACACCTCCCCTCGCTCGATGAATTAAACCCCTTCATGCTCTATTTAGATGATATATGGTTAATATTATCTACTGAACAAAACTGTGAATTTATAAATGACGTTTGTGAATTTGCCCTTGCGATTGGTGATATAACAGCCCACAGTATAACCGGGGATGATGTCAATGCTGCAATCCCGGCAAATCTGCCGGCAAATCTGCCGGCAAATCTGATTGATGCAGACCATATTGAAAGCACAAACCGGATATCCCGTGAAGATGACTGGGGTATGGAGGGTAATGGGATTAATATGCCCGAGTCTGCAGCAGTCTCATCAGGGCTTAAAAACATATTTTTTGAGTTTATGGAGGAGTCAAACTCCTATTTAGAGGATATAGAATCTTCGATACTCCTGTTAGAAAAGAAAAAGGATGACCTTAATATAGTTAATGAGATATTCCGCCCCTTCCATACTATAAAGGGTAATTGCGGTTATCTCGGCTTTAAAGAGATAGGGCGTGTCTGCCACTCCATAGAGACACTCTTAGATGGTGTAAGAAATAGCACAATACCTGTTAATCAGAATATTATAGATATACTTTTAGAGACAGTCGATGCAGTAAAGAGACTCAGACTAAGCCTGCCTATGAGTGTAAAGGATAGATTTGGCCTTACAGATGCTGAGCTGAGTCAATATCTGCAATACGATGTTATTGATGCCCGGCCGCTTATACAAAAGATTGATACACTCTTGAATCTTAGTTCCACCATTAAAGACCAAAAAAGCCCCCCCAGGATCGGTGAGATACTGCTGGCAACAGGTGATATAACAGAAGATCAACTCAATCGTGCCCTGAAACTACAGGAAAGGCGCTTAGGAGAAATCCTGGTAGACGAGGGGATCGTACCTGAAGATAAGGTAAAGACCGCCTTAGAGATACAGGAATACCAGAAGACCAATGTGAAGGCGCCTGCAGGCGCTATAAAGGTAGATACAGAAAAGGTTGACAGCCTTGTAAATCTGGTGGGGGAACTCGTAATAACCCAGACTCTGATCAGGGAGAATCCCTCGATCGCACAATTTGCAGGCCAGGGCATTCAAAAAGACATATCCCATCTCGGGAAGATAACGAGAGAGATACAGGATCAGGTCATGTCCATGCGCATGCTCCCCTTAAAACAGACATTCCAGAAGATGATGAGAGTTGTAAGGGATGTTGCAAAGAAGGCAGGGAAAAATGTAGATCTCATAATATCCGGTGAGGATACTGAGCTTGACAAAACTGTGATTGAAGAGATCAGCGACCCGCTCGTACACATTTTGCGAAATGCAGTAGATCATGGAATAGAATCACCTGAAAAAAGGAGTCAAAAGGGTAAACCTGAAAAAGGGGGCATATATCTCTCTGCATTTCACAGAGGGGGTTCTATTGTCATAGAGATAAAGGACGATGGACAGGGGCTTTGCAAAGAAAAGATTCTGCGGAAGGCAGTTGAAAAGGGACTCCTCGAAGATGCTGTTGAGATAACAGACCAGCAGATATACCACCTGATATTTCAAGCCGGGTTCTCCACTGCAGAAAAGGTGACAGATATATCCGGCAGGGGTGTCGGGATGGATGTGGTACGGAGAAATATCGAGAAACTGCGCGGCCGTATAGATATACAGAGCAAGGAAGGTTCCGGCACCTCCATCTCTATTACGCTCCCCCTTACCCTCGCGATCATAGACGGGATGGTCGTGCAGGTGGGATGCGAGAAATATATCATCCCCACCCTCTCCATAGAGGAATCATACAGACCAAAGCATGAAGAGATTATCACGGTACAGGAGAAGGGCGAAATCTGCAATCTGCGCGGATCACTTTTGCCTCTGATACGTTTAAGTGAACTTTACAAGATCGAACCAAGATATAAAAAACCATCAGAGGCTTTATTGGTGGTGGTAGAGAGCGATGGTATGCGGGCGTCCATAATGGTAGATGAACTTGTTGGTCAACAGCAGGTCGTCATTAAGACACTTGGCGATACATTTAAAAATATAAAAGGTATTGCCGGAGGCACTATTTTAGGAGATGGAAAGGTAGGACTCATATTAGATGTAAGGGGGTTGATAGAGTCCGCTTTATTTTAACCACCCCGCCATGGATGGCGGGAAACTAAAAGGAGGGAAGAAAGATGCAGATGACAGTTGGAAAAAAACTTATATTGGGCTTTGGAAGCCTGATA
>Ga0209521_10001502_pt1 | contig 19060 bp, 19 predicted proteins | sample Rifsed19ft4_FD_184016 | JGI IMG/M metagenome (GOLD analysis project Ga0209521, IMG submission 184016) | Soil microbial communities from Rifle, Colorado, USA - sediment 19ft 4 (version 2) | ecosystem: Environmental > Terrestrial > Deep subsurface > Rock core/Sediment | place: Rifle, Colorado...
CAGAAGCCGGCCCGGTCGTTCTGCATGAGCCGCACGCCTTTCACCCACTTGGCGCTCTTCCAGAAGTAGAGGTGCGGGACGACGAGCCGGGCGGGTCCGCCGTGCTCCGGGGCAAGGGGCCTGCCGTCGTAGGTATCGGCCACGAAGGCATGTCCGTTCACCACGTCGGGTAACGCCAGGTTCGTGGTGTAGCCGCCGTGGGAGAACGCCGTCAGGTAATGCGCCTGGGGGTCGAGCTCGACGTGCTCGAGTAGAGTGTCGACGCTCACGCCCTCCCAGCGCGTGTCGAGCTTCGTCCACTTCGTGACGCAGCTGATGTCGACCGTCCACGTCTGGCGAGGAAGGGCCTGGAACCGCTCCCACGTCCAGGTGAGCGGCTCGCGCACGAGGCCCTCGATCGTGAAGGTCCAGTCCTCGAGGCGGATGCGCGGCGTCGGACCGGCCGAGAGGACCGGGAAGTCAGGCGTGACGTACTGGCCGGGCGGGACGCGGTCCGCGCGGTCGGGCCCCACTTCGGTGTCCCGGCGTCCGACAAAGCCCCGAGAGACGAAGCGCGGCTCGCTCAAGGTGATGCACCCTCCTCGGCGGGCAGGCTAGCAGACCCTCGCATCCGGCCTTCGCAAGCCACTCACCCAGTCGGATTTCGGCCGTGGTGGGCGCGGCCTAGCCGTGAGCGGCCCCGCTCACGGCGCCGTACCCCGGGCTGCCCCTGACCGCGCTCGCGATGTCCCGCACGCCCGGTAGCGGCTCGATCCCGGGCACGTGGCGGGCCAGAAAGTCGAGCACGAGCGCGCGCTGGCGGACCCGCTCGTCCAAATCGAACGAGGAGTGCCCGGTCTCGTACACGTACAGCTCGTGCGGGTGGCCGCGCCCGCGCAGTCGGTCGACATAGAGCATCACCTGGCGGATCGGGCAGCGGCTGTCGTTGCTTCCGGCCAGGATGAGGAGCGGCGCGTCCACCTGGTCCACGTAGCTGATCGGCGAGCGCTCGCGCATCAGCTCGGGAAGCTCCGCCGGGGTCCCGCCGAGAAGGGCGCGGTCGTAGGCCTGCAGGGTCGGGGAGAGATCCTCGTAGGACGCGGCGTAGTCGCCCACCGGGACGCCGGCGATGCCGGCCACGAACCGATCGGGATGGAGCCCATGCATGAGGAGGGTGATGTAGCCGCCCCACGACCAGCCTGCGATGACCGAGCGAGCCGGGTCGGCCAGCCCGCGGCGCATGAGATCGTCGTGGCCGGCAAGGACGTCCTCGGTCTCCGGGAAGCCGATGTTGCCGATGAGGGTGTCGCGCCACTGCCGCCCGTAGCCGATCGAGCCGCGGTAGTTGACCATGGCCACGAGGAAGCCGGCGTCGGCGTACGCCTGCACGTCCGGCGCCCAGCGGTCGAGATCGAGCCAGGTCGGGCCGCCATGGACGAGCATGACGGTGGGGTAGGGGGGAGCGCCGAAGGGGCGCACGAGAAAGCCGTGGACGCGCTGGCCTGGCGGGTTGCTGAAGGCCCAACTTTCGAAGGTCCGGCCGGCGGGGGCCGGCGGCGCGGCCGGTTCGAGGACCGGTTCCGGGCGCCCCAGTTCGAGCAGCCGGCCGGGGCGCACCCCGTCCTGGAGCCGGTACCACACCGAGCCGTCGGGACGCACGCGGGCGCCGGTGATCGAGCCCGCCTCGGTCAGGAGCGCCTCCAGCGCGGAGGTGGCGAGGTTGAGCCGGTGCAGGCGGTGACGGCCGTCGACCAGTTGCACGAGCAGGAGCGCAGATCCGTCCGGCCACCAGTCGGCTGGCTCGACCAGGCCTTCGAGGTCCAGGCGCAACTCGTCGACTCGGCCGTTGCGGAGATCCCAGATCGCGGGTCGGCGTTCGCCTTCTCGCTCGCGCCCGATCGCGATGCGTCCGTCCCGGGGAACCGGCGACCACGCGAAGGCGGCCAGCTCGAGGCCCTCGTCGCGCAGGTCGCCCACGGTCTCGCCGGTTCGCGTGTTGATGACCCGCAACGATTGGTGGATGAGGTCGCCGTGCTCGGAGTGTTCGAGGCATACCAGCGCCTCATCGGGCGAAAGCGCCGCCTGCTCGACGCTTCCCGCGGCAATGCCCGATCCGCCGGCCAGGCGAACCGACTCCGGATCGCGGTGCAGCAGGCGGGCCAAGTTCCCGGAACGGCCGGTCTCGGCTGCCCAGACTGCGAAGCCGTCGCTGTCGCTGATCGCCGCGACGATGCGCTGACGCCCCAGGGCGATCCCCTCGTCCCAGCCTGTTGGGAGATCGGCCAGCGGCCACGCGTCGCCTCCCTCGAAGGGCGCGACCATGAATCGCCCCGATTCGTCGCCGCTCCTGTCGCGCAGCCATACGACGCTCGTGCCGTCGGCGCTGACGTGACCCCCAAGGACGCCGACGGGCTCGTCCGTGACGCGGCGGCGGGTGCCCCGCGCCCGATCCCACGCGTGCAGCTGGGAGCGGCCGCTCTCGGTGGACGCGTAAGTCAGGCGATCCGGGGCGTGCCGCGACCACGTCGGGAAGAGGATCGTCGGGGCCCGAAAGCGTTGCTCCCAGATGGGCATGGCACGGTTCGGCGGCACGGCGGCGAGGCTAGCAGACGTGCCGCGGCCCGCGAAAGCCTCGCCCGCCGACGTACCATCACGGGCGACGCATGACAGCGCAACTCCCCTCTGAGCCCGCGCCGGCGTGATAGGCGGCAGGCGGCCCCTGCGCGGCCGCAGGCCCGGCGACGTGCGCGTCGAGGTCGAGCGGCCGCACGCCGAGTACTTCCGCTACACCGGCCCGGGCCAGCTGACTGCGAAGGCGACGGCGAGCCGGCCGACGACGTCTCTCGGGCGGACCCTGGCGCGCGCACGGGGCGTCCTCTTCGGCCGCCCCCTCTCGATCCACGAGGAGATCGAGGAGCGCCTCTCCAAGAAGAAGGCGCTCGCCATCTTCAGCTCCGACCCGATCTCGTCGTCGGCCTACGCGACCGAGGAGATCCTGCGGGTCATGGTCCTGGCCGGCACGGGCGCCCTGTTCCTCAGCCTGCCCATTGCCGGGGCGATCGCCCTGCTCCTGGCCGCGGTGGCCTTCAGCTACCGCCAGATCTGCCGCGTCTATCCCCAGGGTGGGGGCGACTACGCCGTCGCGCGGGCGAATCTCGGCGTCCATGCCTCCCTCGTGGTCGCCGGAGCGCTCCTCGTCGACTACGTCATGACCGTGGCAGTCTCGACTTCATCGGCCATCGAGCAGGTCGCGTCGGCCGTGCCTGAGCTGTTCGACGTGCGCGTGCTCATCGGGATCGGGGTGATCCTCCTGATCATGGTCGGGAACCTGCGCGGCATCCGCGAGTCGGGCAACATCTTCGCCATCCCGACGTACCTGTTCGTTGGGTCTGCCCTGGTGATGATCGGGCTCGGTGCGTTCCGGGTCGTCGCCCTCGGCGAGGGTGCTCCGCCGCCCGAGACACCGCCGGGCGCTCCGCTCGAGCCGATCGGCCTCCTGCTCATCCTGCGCGCCTTCGCGTCGGGGTCCGTGGCCCTCACCGGTACCGAGGCCATCGCCAACGGGGTGCCTGCCTTCAAGCCCCCCGAGGCCAGGAACGCGGCCACGACCCTGGCCGCCGTGGCCGTACTCCTGGCCGTGCTGTTCCTGGGCATCACCTTCGTGGCCAACAACTTCGGGATCGTGCCGATCCTGGAACCGAAGAAGACGGTGATCAGCCAGGTCGCGGCGGTCGTCTTCGGCGACGGGTCGCTCGGCTTCTTCTTCTTCCAGGCGGTCACCGCGCTGATCCTGTTCCTGGCTGCCAACACCAGCTACAACGCGTTCCCGCGCCTGGCCGCCATCCTGGCGCGCGACGGCTTCATGCCACGCAGCCTGGCGTTCCGGGGGGACCGCCTGGCCTTCACGGCAGGCATCGTCCTCCTGAGCGTGGTGGCCATCGCGATGCTGGTCGCCTTCGGGGGAGACACCCACGCCCTGATCCCGCTCTACTCGATCGGTGTCTTCATCTCCTTCACCATCGGCCAGGGGGGCATGATCCGGTACTGGCTCCGGGAACGTCCAGAGGGCTGGCGCCGCGGGCTCGTCGTCAACGGGGTCGGCTGCGTCCTGACCGGGGTGGTTGCGGTCGTGGTCCTCGTCGCCAAGGCGCCGGTGTCGCTCCTGGTGGCGGTCGTCGTCCCGGTGCTCGTGCTCCTCATGCTCTTCATCTACCGCCAATACCGCGCCTCGGCCGAGCACCTCGCGGTGCGCCCCGACCTCGTCCTTCCGCCGCCCCGGCGCGAGGAACGCGCCATCATCCCGGTCCCGGGCATCAACAGGGCGGTGATCCAGGCCGTCAACGTCGGTCGCTCGATCGCGCCGGACGTGCGTGCCGTGCTCATCTCGGACGAGCCCGAGGAGGCGGCGAAGGTGCGGCGCGAATGGGAGCGTCAGCTGCCTGGCGTCCCGCTGGTCGTCGTCGAGTCCCCCTACCGCGCGCTCGTCGGCCCGCTCCTCGCCTACCTCGACGTCCTTGATCGCGGCTGGCCGGCCGACACGGAGCACCCGATTACCTTCGTGGTGATCCCCGAGTACGTCGCGCGGAGCTGGTGGGAACGGCTTCTCTACAACCAGTCGGCCAAGCGCTTGCGCGCCGCGCTGGTCGGACGGCCCCACACCGTGGTGGTCAGCGTCCCGTACCGCAGGGAGGACTAGCCGCTCGAGCTTCCGAGGGCGCGCTCGAAGAAGGGCACCACCCACGCGCGGTACTGCCCTGGGCAGGTATTGACGACCTGACCGTGGACGGCCCGTTCGCAGGCATGGATGTCGACCGGGACCCCTGCCCGTCGCGCCGCCTCGTAGAGGACGGCGGCGTTCCGGGCGGGGACGTCGTAGGTGTCGGCCGTCCCGTAGACGAGCATGAGCGGCCTGGTGCCCAGGTCGGGGATGGCGTCGATCGGATCGGCGTCTCCCGGAGTGCTCCCGGTGCGCACCCACATGCCCGCGTAGACGGCCCAGATGAAGGGGAGCGACGGGAAGCCCAGCTGGGCCAGGCGCTCGGCTCTCGGGAACTCCTCCTCCAGTGGGTACTCGAAGCGCGCATGCACGGAGTCCAGCACCAGCGCCGCGATCCGCGGGTCCGTCCGAGCGAGCTTGGCCGCTGCGGCCGCGCCGCCCGAATCGCCGAGGACGCCGACCGCGCTCGGGCGCTTCGTCGCGACGAGCCAGTCCAGGATGGCCTCAAGATCCCTGGACTCCAGGGCGCCGATCGTGTTCACGTCGCCGGTGCTGCGGCCCGCGGCGCGAAGGTCGAAGAGGACCAGGTTGAACTCCTCATGGAGCGTGGCGGCGTAGCGCAGCATGTCGCTCTTGTTCGCGCCGAGGCCGTGCACGAGCACGATGGTCGGAGCGCCGGGTGGATCCCCGTCGGCGCTGGGGATGTACCAGCCGGCGATGCGGATCCGGTCGCTCGTGAGCACGGCATCACCGGCGCTCTGCCCCTGATCCGCGCAGCGAAGCCGGTCCGGATTGCAGGCCCGCAGGATGACGTCGTCGGCGATCCGGTAGTTGACTGCCTCGTACTCCCAGCCGAGGTCGGCCGGGGTGGAGCAGTTCGGGCTCCGCTCATGGTGGACGAGCATCCCCGAGCCGACCCAGCCGACGTAGCCTACATACAGCACGCTCCCAGCGAGCAGCGTCGTGAGTGCGAGGGCGATCCAGGTTCGAGGCGAGGCGACCCGGCGCCCCAGGAGGCGCGCTCGCGACAGCGCCTCGGCCTCGCCGAACGGATGAGCCCCGACGGCAGTCACGTCGTCCCTCGGCGGCAGCACGGAAGCCCTCCCTCCGGCGGCCAACCTATCATGACGCCCCCGGAGGCGGGGCGCGGTGGATGCCGCGCGGTGAGCGCCGGCCGATCGTGACTTTCGGCACTTGTTCGGCCGAGCGCCGGCGTCCTAGAGTGGCCTCGACCCGGAGAGGTCAGTAGCTCATCCGTCGGCGATCGCATCAAGGACGGAACCGTCCCGAGATCGCATCAAAGGACGGGACGCCTGAGATCGCATCAAAGGGCCAGGGTGAGGATCCCTCCGGGTCGCTCTGTGCGTTGTGTCGACCGGTCGTCTTTCTGGCGCACGGCCGAGGGCGCGTTCGAAGAATGCGGGACGGGGCCGATCGGCCCCGGCGTCAGGCCGACAGCTCTGCCAGGCGGCTGACGAGTTCGTCGCGGTCGAGGAGCTTTGCCGGTTCGACGTCGACGAGATGTTCCGGTCGCCGCACGAGCGAGACGTAGGCACGTTCGAGGCGCATGCGAACGCGGCCGGGGCCGACGATCACGACGCGGTCCCGGTCGCCGATCCGATCGACGATCCGCGTGAGGTACCTCATCCCGGCGCTTCTCGAGTGGCCGCGGTGATCGATCTCCGTGATCTTGACCCGACCGTGGGGAGTGGTCGTCGCCACAAACGCGTGACGATGGTCGATCCACGTCACGGCGCTCGATCTGCGCCTCGTGCCGGGAACGGTCCGAGTGGACATGGTGATGTACCTCCTGTCACTCGGACGGTAGGTCCGTTTGCCGCACCACGCCACTGCCGTTCGGCTCAATGCAGGCGGCGCAACGTCACCGTGCGGGAGAACGCGTCCTGTGCGAGAGTGTCTCCGAGCGCCGATGGCGGGCAGCGGGAGGACGACTCGCCAGACCTGCCATATGCTTGCGCGGCTCCGCTCCGGCGTAGCTCAGTCGGTAGAGCGGGCGGCTGTTAACCGCTTGGTCGCAGGTTCGAGTCCTGCCGCCGGAGCCACTCGGTCACCGATCCCAACCGGTCAACACCCTGGCCGATCGGCGCCTTCGGGTGATCCGGTACGGGCGCAGCCCAGCCGCGCTTGTCCGTCGGGGCCAATCAGCCCGGCGAACGGAGGCTGACTGGCACTGTGAGTGCGTCGAGCTCCTGCTGCTGCATGACCATTGGAGGAGTGTCCGCGTCCCGACTCTGGCGGATGCGGCGCAACGCTCGGGAGTGGAGGAAACGTCATGTCAGGCATGGCCCAGGGCGCGGGGACGGGGGCGCGCGATCGAATGGCCCTCGCCGTCATCCTCATCGTGGTCGGCGCTGTCGGGCTCGCATCGCAGATGTTCGAGCTCACGACCGATGTGGGTGGCTGGATCGTCATGATCATCGGCCTCGGGCTGCTGGGGGCCTTCGCCTACACGCGCCAGTACGGCTACCTGATCCCGGGCGGGATCATGACCGGCCTCGGCGCCGGGATCATCTCCTCGGAGGCCTTCACGTTCGCCACCGACGAGGCGTCCAGCGGCGCCATCGTCCTTGGCCTCGGCCTCGGGTTCCTGTCGATCTGGGTGATCGGCGCGATCGTGCGCATCGCCCAGAATCACTGGTGGCCGGTCATCCCGGGCGGCATCCTCGCCGTTGTCGGCGGGGCACTGCTGGTCGGGGGGCAGGCGGTCGACCTCCTCGACTACTGGGGCGTCGTCGTCATCGCGGTCGGCGTGTTCGTGCTCTGGCGGGCGTGGGCCGGGGCGCGTTCGCGCGTCTAGACCCCGGAGCAAGCCACGCCGACGCTGGCGCGGCTTCACCGTCGAAGGCGGAACTGTCTGCACTCCGGCCAACTGAAGCGAACCTGCTGACTCGGTTCGCTGACCGTGCCCCGGTGCATCTACCCCCTGACCGACACGTTCCTGGAGGCGCACGCGTACGAGCTGAGGGCGTAGCCCACGACTCGCACCTGCTTCAGACCGCCGAGCGCGGTGGCGACCTCGACCGGGACCAGCACGACCGCGCCGCCCCCACGCGCGGCTTCGATGGTGGCGCTGAACCGGTGTCCTTCACCCACGGTGCTGCCCATCATCTTGCCCCGTGACGGATGCGAATGGCGGAACCGATTGTTACCAGGTGCTTGACGATCGACCCCGCACCCCTGACATGTCGTGAGCCGGCCCCCTCGCGGGGACCGGCTCACCGCTACCGAGGATTCAGAAGGGCAGCGATCCTGCCGGGTCCGGCGTGAGGTCGAATGACGGCGGGCCGAAGCCCTGCCATCCGAACGCGGCCGTGGCCACGACCATGATCAGGAGGACCGTGCCTACGATGAGGAGGATACGCAGGGAATCCTGAAGGGCCGTCGCTGCGTGCCCAACGGGCGGTCGAAGCAGCGCCATGGTGCGCCTCCGTGCGGGCAACCCGGGGTTCGGGTTCGTCCAGCGACCCGGCGCGGTCCCGGGAGCCCGCTTCAGATCGCGCCGCCCATGTATCGCCGGCACGCACAGCCTCCCGAGGCGCCAGTGTGCACCCTGACACGGACGGGCCCAAGTGCCATTCGTCGACATCTTGTGCCGATGGTCAGGTCTGAAGAACGACCTTGCACCCCTCCAGGTCCGTGAAGTGCGCGTCGCGGCTGCCGCGAGGCTCGCCTTCCGCGTGCCGCTGATCGGAGCGACCCATCGGCCTCCTCCGCTGCGAGGATCCGCCGCGGCCCCTTGCCGTTGATGCTCGTGCCGCGCCGCCGGGCGTCTCGCGGCGCGTGACGGCATGACCGAACGGTAGCGCGCCGGGTCCGGGATTACCCTACCCCAGTGCAGGTGGAAGGATGACCGATGGACTCGCGCTCGCCGTCCGCGGGCTGCGCAAGAGCTACGCCCACCAGGTAGCGCTGGCGGGGCTCGAGCTGTCGGTGCCGGTCGGCGTGGTGTACGGCTTCCTCGGCCCGCCACCCTGGCGCGCAGCCAGGTGGCCGGCATCGGAGCGGGCATCGCGGTCTACTTCGGGGAACAGTTCAGCACCATCCTCTTCCCGGACGTGGTGAAGTACCTGCCCTTGGGCGCGGTCGTGGTCAGTGCGCTCTTCACCGAGCGTGCGGAGATCGGCGGGTGACGGGCCCAACCGCGGCCACCGTCGTGGAGGCCCGCGAGCTGCGCCGCGACTTTGGACGGATCGAGGCGGTCAAGGGCGTCTCGTTCGAGATCGGCGCGGGCGAGGTGTTCGGGTTCCTCGGGCCGAACGGCGCGGGCAAGACGACGACCATCAACATGCTCTGCACGCTGCTCCGCCCGACCGCCGGCTCGGCCACCGTGAACGGCTTCGACGTTCGCCGGCAGCGCAGCGAGGTGCGCCGGTCGATCGGCCTCGTCTTCCAGCAGCCGACCCTCGACGAGTACCTCAGCGCCGAGCAGAACCTGCGCTTCCATGCCTACGCCTACGACGTGCCCCGCGACGTGCGCGAGCCGCGCATCCGCGAACTCCTCACGATGGTCGAGTTGTGGGACCGCCGGGCCGGCAGCGTGCGCACCTTCTCGGGCGGGATGAAGCGACGCCTCGAGATCGCCCGTGGCCTGCTCCACCACCCGCGCGTCCTCTTCCTCGACGAGCCGACGCTCGGGCTCGACCCGCAGACGCGCCGCCACATCTGGGACTACCTGCTTCGCCTGCGCGAGGCAGAGAACCTCACGATCTTCCTCACCACGCAGTACCTCGATGAGGCGGAGTACTGCGGGCGGATCGCGATCATCGACCGCGGGGAGATCGTCGCCCTCGACACGCCGGACGGGTTGAAGCGCTCGGTCGGAGGCGACCTGATCACGTTCACTACCGCCGATCCGGCGAAAGCTGTGGCGGACGTGAAGGAGCGCTACGGCGTGGAGCCGACCATCCGCGACGGGACGATCCGCTTCCATGTGGCGGCCGGCGACACGTTCCTGCCCGAGTTCGTGCGCACCTTCCCCGATCCCATCCAGTCCGTCAGCCTCCACCGGCCCAGCCTCGAGGACGTCTTCCTGACCCTCACCGGTCACACGATCCGCGACTCCGAGCTGGACGCGCGACAGATGCTCCTCCAGGGTGCCGGGCGCTGGCGGATGGGCCGATGAACGGGCGCTTGCGGACCGGGCGGGCCGCGTCGACCGCGCGGACGGCCTGATGGCCGAGATCTGGCGCGGCACGTGGGTGGTCGCCTATCGCGAGCTCCTGCGCTTCGTGAACGAGCGCTCACGCATCGTCTCGAGCATGGCCTTTCCGCTCCTCTTCCTCGTCATCTTCGGAGCGGGCTTCGGCAGGGTCATCGGCTCCCTCGCCCCGGGCGTCGACTTCATCAAGTTCATGTACCCGGGCATCGTGGCCATGAGCGTCCTGACGAGCTCGCTCTTCGCGGGCGTCTCGGTCGTGTGGGACCGCGAGTTCGGGTTCCTGCGCGAGATCCTGGTCGCGCCCATCGGGCGCAGCGGGATCGTCCTCGGCAAGGCCATAGGGGCGACCATCACCGCGCTCCTCCAGGTGACGATCATGCTCATCCTCGCTCCGGTGCTCGGGGTGAGCCTCACCCCGGCGACGATCGCGCAGCTGATCCCGGTGGTGACCATCCTCGCCCTCGGCCTCTCCGGCCTGGGCATCCTCATCGCCTCGTTCATGACCAGCCAGCAGGGCTTCCAGCTGGTCATCCAGCTGCTGATCTTCCCGCTCATCTTCCTGGCCGGGGTCTTCTTCCCGGTGAACAACGTGCCCGGCTGGCTGGAGGTCATCTCCAAGCTCAACCCGCTGACCTACGGCGTCGATGCGATCCGCCAGATCTTCCTGGGCAGCAATGCGTCCCTCGGCGTCACCGTCCTGGGGCACACCATGACGGTCCTCGAGGAAGTCGCGGTCGTCGGCGCTCTCGGGACCATCCTGCTCGGCGGCGCGGTCATCGCGTTCAGCCGCCAGGAGTAGCCGCCGCCCGGCAGCGGTCAGCCGGCCGCGGGCTCCTCTCCGTGCTGGAGGCGGGGCGGACGGGCAGCATCGCTCTCGCCGCGGGCCCCGGCGGGCGGGTACGATGCCCCGGGGCCAGGGAAGCCGTCGTCGTTCGGGCCGGAGGCACAAAGGTGGGCGCACAGACCGGAGCGTTTGGCGAGCCGCCGGGGGGGCTCGAAGGCGCCGCGGCGCGCCCTATCTCGCCAGGGCTGGCGGCGACGCTCTCGTTCGTGCTCCCCGGCCTCGGTCACCTCAGGCTGGGCGCGCCCCTCGCGGGGGTGCTGCTCCTCGTCCCCACGCTCGCGGCCGTGGCCGGCGTCTCCGCGCTCGTGCTCGGTGGGCCCAGCGCGCTGCTGCAGGCGCTCGTGCTGCCGCAGGTGCTTCTCGCGATCCTCGTCCTCGACGTGGCGCTGCTGCTCACCCGCGCCGTGGCCGTCGTGGGGGCCTGGCTCATGGCCGAGCGGCGGGCCGTGACGGGCATCCCCTTCCGGCCCCTCTCGGTGGCCCTTGTGGTCGTGCTCCTCGCCGGGACCCTGATCGTCCACGGCGCGGTGGCGGCGATCGATTACCAGGCCTACACCACGCTCTCCGCGGTCTTCGTCCAGCCCGAGAACGGCGATGAATGGGCGATCCCCGCGCCGAGCGCGTCGCCATCGCCGACCCCCTACGTCTCGGACCCGGGCATCGTCCCCCCGCCGACCATCCAGCCGCCGGAGCCGACGCCCAGCCCGGTGCCCGACTGGGCGGCGGACGGCCGGCTGAACCTGCTCCTCATCGGCAGCGACGCCGGTCCGGGGCGCTGGAGCCTGCGCACCGACACGATGATCGTGCTCTCGGTCGACGTACGGACAGCGCGCGCGGCCCTCTTCGGGGTGCCACGCAACATGATCGGGGTCCCGCTCCCGCCGGAGAGCGCCGGAGCGTTCCCGAACGGGCGCTTCCCCGGCCTCATGAACGCGCTGTACGTCTATGCCATGGGGCACCCGGACCAGTTCCCCGGCGGCGCGGCGCGCGGCTTCCGGGCCGTCTCCGGCGCCATCCAGGAGCTCCTCGGCGTGCCCCTCGACGGTGCCGTGGTGGTCAACCTGATCGGCTTCGTCCAGCTCGTGAAGGCCATGGGAGGCCTCTGGATCGACGTCCCCGCGTGGGTGGTCGACGACGCCTATCCGCTCGAGGACGGGAGCGCCAAGATCCACATCGCGATCGCGCCCGGCTGCCAGCACCTCAAGGGGCGGATGGCCCTCGCCTACGCGCGGTCACGCCACCAGGATGACGACTACCACCGCATGCGCCGCCAGCAGGCGGTCCTCGTGGCCCTGGCCCCACAGGCCGATCCCATCGGCCTCCTGCCGCGGGTGACCGAGCTGCTCGACATCGCGAAGGACAACTTGTGGATGACGCTCCGGCGCGAGGACATCCGCAGCCTTGCCGGCCTCGCAGCTCGCGTCGATGCCGGATCCGTGAGGGCGATCCAGTTCGCCCCGCCGGCCTACCCCGAATACCTCACCAGGAACGAGATCCACCGCATCCGCGACGTCGCTCGCTCGGTCTTCGAGGACTGGACGAGCGAGGGCTCGTCGGCGACGCCTGCCCCCGCGCGGAAGCCCTGCCCGGCCGATTAGCGCTCGCGATCCGCCGCTCGTCCGGGGCACGGCCCCTGGCCGGCCTCAGGCCGGCTTCGTGGCGCGCAGGCGGAACGCCCGGATGACCAGGAGGATGGCGTCCCCGGCGAGCATGAGGGCGAGCCAGGCGGGCAGGAGCCAGTCGGGGTAGCTGAGCCCGAACAGGGTGTCGAGTGACCAGCTCCCGTTCCCGATGAGCGCGATGGCGAGCGCGCCGGCGGTCAAGGGGATCGGGAACTCGACGCCCGCCAGCTGTTTGCCGCCGCCGGCCCAGAACCCCTGCGGCACGTGCGCGACAAGCGTGACGATGACCAGGTTCCCGAAGAGGAGGCCCGGCCCGATCGGACCGCCGAGCCCGAGGATGGTGACGATGCTGCCCGCGATCTCCGCAACCGTCGCAACGACCGCCCAGAACATCGGCGGCCAGAACCCCAGGCCGCCGAACCAGCCCGCCACGCCACGCAGGGCCGTCCAGCCACGGGCCTCGCCGAGGGAGATCGGCCAGCCGATCTTGATGAAGCCATGGGCGATGACGACCCCGCCGATCGCCAGGCGGAGGACGAGGAGGCCCAGGTCGGCAGTCATCGGTCGTATACGAGGCGCAGGACGGCCGCATCCTGCCCCTCCGGACCGCGGACGCGGACCACCCACAGGATCATCTCTGCCTCTCCCGGGACGAGGTCGCTCCTGTAGATGCTATTACGCGGCCCGTCCAGGAGGCCGCGCGGTCCTCCGTCCTGGCCGATGAGCCACGCCCCGGTCGGAGGTGTGAGCGGACGATCCGCCCCGGTCAGTCCAGCGTTGCTCCCGCCGCGCGGCAGTCGGCCGCGAGGGATTCGAGCGCCTCGTCCGAGTCGGCGGAGGCCCGGACCAGCGTCTGTACGCGGACCATGCCGGCCTCGCCGTACGCGCCCAGGAGGTCGACGCGCTCCTGGCCGCCCTTCCTCGCGTCCTCCCACCAGATGTGGCACGACACAGGGAGCGTCGTGGGATCCCGCCCCAGCTCCTCGCAACGCGATCGGACGATCGGTATCGCCGCCGCCGCCTCGGCCGGCGTCATGCCGTCCAGGTTGAGCTCGTCGGCGTAGCGTGCGGCGAGGCGCCAGGTGACGTTCGGTCCATTGCCCCCGACCATGACGGGCACGCGCGGGCGCTGGAGGGGCTTGGGCACGTTGATCGCGCCCCGGACGTGGGCCCGCTGACCCTCGAACGTCGCGCGGCCCGGCCCGAGCATGGCGCTGATCACCTGGAGGTGCTCGCGCAGGATGGCGAGGCGCTCCTTCGTCTCGGGGAACCCGTAGCCGTACGCCGTCCACTCCCCACGGTTCCAGCCCGCGCCGATGCCCAGCTCCATGCGCCCGCCGCTGATGACGTCCATCGTGCTGATCATCTTCGCGGTGAGCGCGGGATTGCGGTAGCCGGTGCAGATGACGAGGTGTCCCAGGCGGATCTGGCTCGTCGCCATTGCCAGGGCGGACAGCGTCGTGAACGACTCGAAGGTGATCTCGTCGGTCGGTTGCGGGACCGTGTGGAAGTGGTCGAAGATCCAGATCGACTCGAAGCCGAGGCGCTCGGCCTGGCGGGCGACTGCCACGGTGCGCTCCCATGCCCGCCGCGCGTCCCAGCCGTCGTACTCGCCCGTCCAGCCCTGCGGGACGATGATCCCGACCTTCACGGTGCGAGCTTAGAGCCCCAGGTCCCGGGCATCGAGCGTGCCCCGCAGCTCGACCCAGGAGTCGTCGACGGTCACGCTCTGCAGCCGGACCGGAAGAGCGGCGCCGGCTCGGAGGACCGTGACGGTGACGGAAGAACCGCCAGGGCCGTCGACGCTCAGGTCCAGCGAGCCGTCGGGCCTGAGGATCAGCCGCGCTGCCACGTCCCCGCCCGCCGTAGCGATGCGCAGGCCGTCGGGCGGCGCGAGGGTGATCGCGCCGGCAAGAGACCCGAGGTCCGGTGGCAGGGCCTGCCGCAGCGCGACCTCGAGGTCGTCGCTCGAGAGCCGGATCCTCAGGTCCGCGGACGCGAGCGGGCCGGAGACGAGGGCCGTGCCGACTCGGAGGCGCGCGCCGTCCTCGCCGGGGAGCTGGACGCCCTCGAGACGTGCCTCGACGGCGCCGAGTGGGCCGCCGAGCCGCGTGGTCGCCACGGTTGCGTCGATGCCGGTGAATGAGATCCCGCGCCACGTGCCGTGACCGGCGCTGATCCGCACCGCGTCGGCCTCAAGCAGAAGGAGCTTGAGGGGCGGGTCGGCGAGGACGGTCACCTCTATGTCCTCGCCCTCCAGTCCCGCCGCCACGACCGCGCCCCGGGCGAGGGTGGAGGCCGCGAGGGGGAGGGTGACCCACAGGACCGCTCCGGCGAGGAGGGTGGTCAGGAGAAGGCGGAGGAGAGTCCGCATGGGCGAGAGCCATTCTCGCGGAACGCCGCGCGGGCCAGGGGACGGGTCGCCGGCTGCCGCCTGGCGCCGGCCGCCCTTTGTCGAACAGGCGGGTCGGCACTGGCGCCGCCGAAGATGGCCCACGAGACTGGTGGGTCGGGAGGGAGAAGTGGGGTCGCGGGCCGTCGCCACTGCCACCCGGCACCCCCGCCCGCGCGCTCGCGAGGAGGTACCTCGATGACCCTCATCCGCCGCACCACGCCGTTCACCGATCTCGTCTCGCTCCGCGAGACCATGGACCGGCTCTTCGACGAGACCCTCTTCCGGCCGCACCGCTTCGGGAACGGCAAGCACGAGATCTATCCCCTCATCGACCTCTATACGACCCCCGAGGCGGTGATCGCCGAGGTCGCGCTTCCGGGCGTCAAGCCGGAGGACGTGGACATCAGCATCGCCAATGACCTCGTCACCATCACCGGGACGTACAAGGAGGTCAAGGAGACCGTCGAGACCGGCTACATCTACAAGGAGCTCGGACGCGGCTCGTTCAGCCGCAGCTTCACCATCCCGACGCTGGTGAAGACCGACGAGATCAAGGCCACCTTCAAGGACGGACTTCTGATGATCTGGCTCCCCAAGGCCGAGCAGGTCAAGCCCATGCACGTGAAGGTCGAAGTCCGCTGACACCGAGGGCGACGAATCCCCCGCCCGGGGACGGTCGCCCTACGAGGTGGACGGAGGGCCCCGCACGCGAGAGCGACGGGGCCCTCGCGAGTACCGGGGGTCGAGGACCGAGGCCGGGGCGTCGGAGAGCCGCCGTCCAGCGGCCGAAACGGAGACCCTCCCCGGTCAGCGCGGAGGGGGCGTGTCTTCGGTGGGACTCGCTTCGGTACCGGCCTGCGTCGGCATCCCGGCTTCGCTCGATGCGGTGGCACCCTCGCCATGTGCCCGGCGGTGCCATTCTTCGAAGGTCTCCGTCCGGCCGCCCGGCCGCGCGGTGGCGGCGACGAGGATGCCGATCAGGACGGCGAGGACAAGCACGGGCAGCCAGAACCCAATGAAGCCGACGCCGAAGACGCCGTGGCCGAAGCCCGGACGCATGACGGCGACTGGCTGGCCGAAGGCATGGTTCGCCCCGAGGTAGTAGCCGACGGCGCCCACGGTCACGACGAGGCCGATCGCGAGGAGGATCCAACCCCGGGAAAGGGAGGCTCGCTGGTCCATCGTTCCTCCTCAGCGCCTGGCAGACGCGTATACGGCGACGGCCGCGAGCGAGCCGTCCGCGGTCTCGGTTCCCACGGCCGCGATGAGCATCCCGGTGGTGATGTCCGACAGGGTCGCGTTCGTGACCCCCCGAACGTGGTACGTGGTGGCGCTCCCGACATGGATGGTGGCGGTCGTGCCGTCACGGCGTTCGATCGTGATCGTGTCTCCGTCGGTGGCCGTCACTTCGCCGGCCACGTGGGGGAGGATGACCGCGATCGCCGTCACCGCGAAGGTGCCGTCGTCGCTGCGCACCTGGCGGAAGCGGACCTCGTCGCCGACCTTCAGGTCGGCCAGGGTGATCGCCTCGCCGGCCCGCGTGATCGTCGTCGCGTCGGTGACGGTGATCGTGCGCGTCCAGCCGTCCTCGGTCGTGAGCGTGACATCAGCGCCGCTGATCGCGCTGATGGCGATCTGGCGGAGCGCGAGCGACCCGCGCCCCGGGATGCGCAGGCCGTCGTGGCCGGGCCCGCGACCGCGCTCGAGGCGGTCGCGCAGTCGCTCCAGGAGAGGTGCGCGGCCGACCGACTGGGGCCGATCGGGCAGGACATCTCGCCCGCGTGTGACGTGCTGCGGGTCGACCGCCGCCACGCCCGGACGTGCCAGCTGGGTAGCGGCGAAGACGACCCCCCCGAACGCCAGGACGAGGAGCGCGGCGCCGGCGCCGATGGCGACGCGCTGGAGGTCGATACGGCGCGTCCGGGCCGGTGGCGGATCGGCCCGTGGCGCGCGGCGCTGCCCGACGGGCGCCTGATCGGGGGCGCTCTCGGCTGCGGGCTGTTCGTCAGGTGCCGTGGGCTGGTCAGTCGGTTCGCTCATGGGTCCTCTCGGTAACGCGGGTCGGGGTCAGGGCGTGGTGTTCTGCCGCGCCACGGGATGATGTGCGCCGATCCTCAAAGAGTCCTGAAAAGAGCGGCCCGGGCGCGGCGCTGGAACGAGGGTCCCGAGGACCGGCCGGCTGCTCCTCGGGAGCCGCGCGACTGATCCGGTCGCCTTCTGGAGTAGCATTCGCGCCGTTCCGGCACGCACCGTCGGATCGCCAGTGAGCTGGAGGTGTCGCGCCTATGGATCCGAACGTCGCGCTGCCTCTCGGGTCCTCGGTCCTGAGCTTCATCTTCGCGATCCTGCTGATCGACCAGTGGCGCGAGCGCCGTCGTCCGTACCAGCTCATCTGGGCCATCGGCATGACCTGGTACGGCGTCAGCGCGGGGACCGAGTTCCTCGGCGGTTTCGCCGGCTGGAGCGAACCGCTCTACCGCGCCTGGTACCTCGTCGGCGCCGTGTGGGTCGCCGCCTGGCTCGGGCTGGGGACGGTCTACCTGCTGCGCAAGACCCGCTTCGGGTACGCCTTCGCGTTCTCGCTTTTCCTGGCCGGCCTGTTCACGTTCCTCGCCCAGGGCCGGTACGACTACGCCAACAGCGGCGTGGCGCCGTACCTGTACTTCGCGTTCGCCGCGGTCCTCGCCGTGGCCATCGTGTACCTGAGCTTCCGCGGCTCGGATCGATGGGCCGACCTGGCCGGATCCGTGGTGGTGGGGGGCACGCTCGTTTCGGCGGTCATGATGGCGACGGTCGCGATCCCGGGACCGGGCTACGCCCTGGACCCGCAGACCCACATCCCGGTCGGCGATCTCTTCCCGGGGTACATCCGCCTCCTGACGCCCTTCTTCAACGTGACCGGGGCGTTCGCTCTGGGACTCGGCGCGCTGTACAGCACGTACGTGTTCATGCCCAAGCGGCGGGTCATCCGCTACTCGCTTGCGCGTGACCGGGGCGCCGCGGCGTACCTTCGCAACCTGGCCCGCGCGACGGTGGCCATCCCGGTCAACTTCCTCGTCTCGCTGCCGGGCGCGATCCGCGACCTGGTTCGGGGACGTCTGAACAGCCGCGTCCCGGCGACGATCCTGATCGCCATCGGGGCGCTCATCCCGGCGTACACCAGTGGACTGAATCGGTTCGGCTCGACGAGCGGCTTCTTCGTGGGCGAGTTCCTCGGCGTCCTCTTCCTGTTCGTGGGGTACCTGGTCTCGATCGAGGTGATGCAGACGATCCGCATCCCTTTCACCCGGATCGTTCTCCGGGCCAGGCAGGTCGAGGCCTGAGCGACCCACCGGACGTCATCGGCCGGAGCCGGCGGCCGTTCGCTTTCGGCGGCTGACCGTCGTGCGCTTCACCCCGCTCGCCCTCGCCGTCCTGGCGTACGCGGTGGCCATGGCCTACTTCGAGGCGGCCGTGGTGGTCGATCTCAACGGGGCGCTCGATCAGGAGGTCGGCGCGCTCTTCCCGCTGCCCCCGGCGATGACCATCGGACCGCTCATCCTCATCGAGGCCGGACGCGAGATGGCCACGCTGGTGATGCTCGCCGCCGTGGGCATCCTCGCCGGGAAGACGACGCTCGAGCGGCTGTCCTGGAGCGCCGTGGCCTTCGGCACCTGGGACATCGGCTACTACGCCTGGCTCCACGCGTTCACCGGCTGGCCGCCGGCCCTCGGGACGTGGGATGTCCTCTTCCTGATTCCCGTCCCGTGGACCGGACCTGTCTGGGCGCCCATGGCCGTCAGCGTCGCGCTCGTGGGCTTCGGCCTGTTGGTCGCGCGTCGGCTGCGTGCCGGTGGCACCGTCCACGTCACGGCTTGGCACATGACCGCCGGCGTGGGTGGCGGCCTGCTCGCGATCCTGAGCTTCACCCTCGATGCGCCGAGGATCATGGCGGGCGCGATCCCCGAGACCTATGCCTGGCCCCTCCTGCTCGCGGGCCTGGCGCTGGCCGCCGGCGCGGCCTTCGACACGATGCGTGCGCCCGGTCGCCCTTTCCTCGCCCTGCGGCCGCCCTGACGGACGGCCTTCTCGGGGATCCTGCGAGCGCCCCGGTGGGCGCGGGCTACCGGCCGGAGGGTCTCCCGGGGCGCAGCGCTGCGACGACGAGGACGATGCCGATCGCCACCAGGATCAGCGGCCAATACCGGTCGATGGCGAAGCTCGGCATGACGATCGGGACCAGGAAGACCACGCCGACCGCCAGGAGGATCAATCCGAAGACGAGGCTCGCGGCCTGGCCCCCGTCCTGACCACTGGCGCGTCGGGCGGCCCGCTCGGCCTGGTG
>Ga0209521_10001507_pt1 | contig 19011 bp, 14 predicted proteins | sample Rifsed19ft4_FD_184016 | JGI IMG/M metagenome (GOLD analysis project Ga0209521, IMG submission 184016) | Soil microbial communities from Rifle, Colorado, USA - sediment 19ft 4 (version 2) | ecosystem: Environmental > Terrestrial > Deep subsurface > Rock core/Sediment | place: Rifle, Colorado...
GGGTGCAGACCAATATTCTTAAATAACGCCATAGACCGAGGCATATGTCCGGCGGAAGTTACCAGAAAAAACCGCTCCTCTTTAACCACAGGCTTTATGTTTATGGCCTCATCATAGGTGGTATAAGAATCTTTTTCTATTATAATATCCTCTTTTTTTATTCCGACTCCCTCTGATAGTCTTGCCATTAACTCTGCACTTGTTACAGGGTAGTTACCCCCTCCGGACACTATTAACTTCACAGAACTGTCTTGATTTAACTTTAAATAAAGTCTTATACCTTCCGCAATCCTTACCAATGAGGAAGGATAAAACTGACTTGTTATTGGTAACCTTTCTGAATATGTAATCCCTCCACCCAAGACAACAATATACCGGATATCAGAATACTTACTATTAATATCACTGTCAGTTAGCGGCGGATATTTATACTCTAACCGTTGCAGCAAATAACTTGGGAATGAATAAGTACTGAATAAAACAAGAAGTATAACCCCACTAATTAAAAATATATTCCCAAGTCTTTTTTTCTTTAGAAACCATAATATAATAAAGCCTGCTAAGAGAATTTCTATACAAAGAGAAACCGGAAAGAACAAGTGATATATCAGGGACTTAATTATGATATAGAATTCTTGCACAAGTTAAAACACTCATTTTTTGGGCTTGGATAGCACATAGACAACCTGCCAGGCCTGCCATTTTATTATGGGCATCTTAAGCAAGACGGTATCTAAGATTTCCAGAATGCGCAAAATTGTATTGAATCCCGGCAAATTCCTAAAAGGTACAGCCCCTAAAGTGAATAGATGGAAAAAACCCACTATCTCAATTTTATTAAAATATTTCCTGGCTAACTCAATATCCTTCTTACGCAGGATATGTTCGGCTTCCCACTCTGTCCTCAAATGTGGCGTCAATTTCCTGTAAAGATGAATAATCTTATTGTGTCCCAAGGCTTCCACACAAATGGCCTTCCCATCAGGCTTGAGCACTCTTGCCATCTCTGAATAGGCCTTATTTAAATTAACATGATGTAAAGCGCCATATTCAGTAACTACATCAAGTGTTTTATCCCGAAAATCCAATGCCTCTGCATCCATCACTTTAAAAGTAATATTTGTTAGACCCAAATTATGGGCCTTTTTACTGCAATTATCAATGGAAGTCCCTGATAGGTCAATACCGGTAACTTCCCGTGCCCCGTGTTGTGCGATGAAAACTCCATCATCGCCATTGCCGCAACAATAATCCAACACCTGCCTGCCCTTGCAGTTTTCTTTAAACCAATCTAAAACAATGGTGCGGCTTTTACGTTCAACCGCATAATATTTCATATTTGACCACATAGGATTATTCTTTATCGTAACCTCTAATTCCGGTGACCACCTGGTGTCAGCAACATGATCATCATCGTGTACTTTTCTCAGAGAATCATGGAATTCTTGTTCAACTTGTTTTCTTTGTTCTATTGTTTTGGTCATTTGTGTATCCTCAATCAGTATTATATTATTAATTTGTTCTCATTATATGTTCGTACCATAGCAAAATTAGTTCATGAATTCAATATGGCAAAGGAATTCCCAATTGCAACAGCGCCTGCGGCACAATTTTCTTTTCATCAAATTCTCTCTCTGCTTTTGCTCTTGAATATTCACCGAATTTTATTAGCATATCTTCATCAAGAATCAAATTTTCTATAGCCTTAGCCAGTGCTTTTGCATCTTTGACAGGTACTAAAAACCCATTTTTCCCTTCTTCCACTGCTCCTCTACAGTCCGGTGTATCGGTCGTTATTACCGGTTTTCCCATAGCCATTGGTTCGAGCAATGCCCTGGGATACCCCCCTTCCTTGTAATACGATGGCAATACTGCCAAATCCGATAATGCATAGATCCGTTTAACATCACTTCTGAAACCGAGCCATTTGAGATTTGCTGTTTTTTCCTTTTCTTTAATATATGATTCAGGTACAGAATAATCACTTCCATCCTCAGGAGGTGCAACGAGTAAAAACTTAAGGTTAGGGTAAGCGTCTTTCAAAAACTCAGCAGCCTCTGCAAATTCTTTTATTCCTTTTGGCCATATCATTCTGGCAACCATGACAACAACTTTGTCGTTTTCCAATATGCCAAGTTCTTTTCTAAGCGCTGATAATTCTTCATTGCTAAATAATAACGGGGTATATTCATCTGTATCTAAGTAGTTTTTTGTTAAGACAGATTTTTCCTGAGTAACCATCCTCTCAGTAATAAAATATGACAGGTCATTTTTATTGGTAAACCAAACCTTGTCACTTAACCTGCATGAAACACGATATAGTTTCAGGAATACATATCTGATTAACTTGCCTTTAACATTGTGCGACGGCAAAAAAGTCGCTCCTAATCCAACAACATGTGATACTATTTTGTTTATATTAGCCATGTATGCTGCAAACGTACCGTATATATTTGGTTTTGTAGAAAAATTAATCACTAAATCCAATTTTTCATTTTTAAAAATACGATAAAGGGTAAGCATATATTTAAAATCTTTAATCGGATTCGCAAACCGATAGATATCTACAGACACACTTTTTACCCCAAGCTCCTCAATATTCTTTTTGTAAATTCCATCTGCACTTAAGATAAATATTTCTGCCCCCTTAATACTTTTCAAGGAGCGGATTATACCTTTACAAAACAGCAGAATGGACAAACCGTCAGGACACACAAGTGCAATTTTCATATATGTTATCTATTTTTTTCAAGTAGGAAGACTACTTCAGCCGAGAGTAACGGCATAACCTTATACTTCCTCTTAAGTACTAAACCACTATCCTTTAGTTCCTTTAAAATGTCACTAATAGACGCAGGTGCCGGAGCAGAGCTATGAGAATGACGAAATCTCTTAATCAACCACTGCTTTATTCGCTGAGATGTGCTATCAATACTGTAGGAAACAATAATAAATCTCTTGGAAAGAGATACTACTTCCTTTAATGCCTGCTTTCTGATGCCTGCAGGAAGGCGATGCATAAGACCAAGTACCACTACACAGTGAAAGGCCCGCTCTTTAAAAGGGATCATTGTAATATCGCCCTGTATGAACCCCCCAAAATTGGACTTGCTATAATCTTTGCGAGCAAGCCCCATCATCTCTCTGGAAATATCTGAGGCTATAACATAGGAAGGAAAATTAGAGAAGATATTTCCTAAGACACCCGTTCCGCATGGGATATCTATAATTTTGTCTTTATTAGTAAGTTTACAACATCTTAATGCTGCTGACACAAATGATTTTTCCCTCCAGGTAGTAAAACGTATCCATGAAATACCATTAGTTTGTTGTTGTTTATAACTCTGTGCTTTAGGGATGTTATACGCCAACCGGGTATCTTTCTCATAATTTATATTTTCCCTCATCTGCACCTATCAAGAGTTGCAAGCTCAGACTGAATCTGCCTCTTATAAAATGGATCAATATAAGTATATCTTAGCAAGACTTTTACTATCTTTGGCCATGGCTTCAAATGAAGTACTGTATACGCCATACACCAATGTTTAAGAAGCTCTTTTATGATAAGTACAACAAGTATCTTACTGACCTTTTCATTACTGCCATGATAGCCTTTAAGGAAACTATCCTCGTATGAATAGTCTGGACACAATCTCAGGAAAAAGAATAATCCTCCCCAATATAATATTCTGCATGTAACAATAAATCTTGCAAGATCCATTTCCCTGTAATCTTCTTTTAATTTACCCGGGTCTAACATAAAGACATGACCAGAATGATCGATCAGGATATTGCGCACATCCAGCCCTTTAAGGGTTGTGGTGATGCGCGCATTAAACCTGTAATCTTTTAGCCGTCTGATACCAGTTATAATATTATCAAGGAAGTTACCATTTATTCCACGTGATCTGAGCTGAGAACAATAAAGTTCTATTTTCTTTTGTGTTTTACCTGTTGTGAAAATGCGTTCAGTAAGTGTCGTATTGTGAAATCTGGCTAATGCCTTTCCAATGCGGAATAAAGAATCATGCATCAGATTATTGCGCCCATTTATATGTAATTTTCTTAACAGGTCATATTTTCTGAAAACTTTAAAAATATCTCCCGCGAAAATACGCCTTGTCACAATAGCATTGTAATCTTTAAGGAACCCTATAGGCTGTACAAAACTAATACTGAGGTCATCAGATTGCCAATACTTCGAGATATGAACTAAGCTATTATATTCAGCTTCCCCAAATTTTCTGTCAGCATCTGTTAATGGCAGGATGGTTCTATGTTCTTTTAAGAACAAATCGGCCTTCGGGATTTTTACATATACACCTTTTGAACCTGATTCTCCATTGACGCCTGCACCAAAACAGATTGAAAAATTATTTATCTCCAACTCGCCAAATCTTATATTTCCATTGACACCGTTCCCGGATAAGAACTGCTTTGCAACTATCCCGCAAAGTTTTTTATAGACTTCATTGTTATCACGTAACTCCGTTTCTTTAATCAATTCTGATACCATCTCTCAGCCCACATCTGAAAATTTAACATCATCCATATCTTCTCAGCACGGCATCCATTATAGTTATAGAATTTTGCTACCTCATGTTCAACAGTCTTTTCATTCAGGATGCCCACCGATCTGACCCTCTCCTTTGAAAGATATTCCATTACTACCGGTTTCCATACCCCCTTCAACCAGTAATATAGTGGAATCATAAATCCCCTCTTAGGAGAAGATATAATAGCCTCGCTTATCCACTTTCTTAATATTTCTCTTAAAATCCTTTTATGTTCTCCATGATCGTATAGGTAATTTATTGGTAGACTATAGGCAAACTCTGCTATCCTATGATCCAAAAATGGGTCCCTACATTCTAATGAAACAAACATAGAGGCCCTGTCTACTTTGACTAAGATGTCATCTCTCAAGAATGATAAATAATCTGTTCTCATCATTGTATCCATCAGTTCTTCTCTATAAGTGCTTAAATATCCATCTGATAAAACTGTATCTTTGAAAATATCATTTTTATTAACACTAAGAAGCTCACTAATTGTTTCCTGTGACCAGGCTTTTTCGTTCATCAATCTAATAATGTCTGTTTCATCAGAAATCTTTAGCAACCTCAACATTTTCTCATATCTTGCCATAGATTGTGGATGATACACCACTCCCCGTCCACTCTTCAATCTCCACGAAATCAGCTGTCTGTATGGTATTGCCTGTTCGAGAAGTGTTGATAATATAAACCTGATTATCCATGGAAATTTCGTTACAAAACTGTAATTCTTGAGATATGAAGAATAATTTTCATACCCGCAGAACTGTTCATCGCCTCCGTCAGCCGACAGTGCAACCTTAACATGTTGCCTGGCCAATTTAGACAAAATGTAGGTAGGTATGCCTGAAGTGTCTCCAAATGGTTCATCATATATCTCGCAGAAATTTAAAAGAGTTTCCTGAGCTTCTTTAGTGTCTATGTAATGTACTATATGCCGAACGCCAAGTTCATCTGAAAGTTTTTTAGCCTTTGGAGATTCATCATACTTCTCCTCACCAAAACCAATTGTTATATTGAGTATATCCGCATTGATCTTCTTCTTAAGAAAGGTAGAAACTAAAGAGGAATCAATGCCGCCTGACAGAAAAAGCCCAACAGGTACATCAGATACCAATCTGTAACTAAAGGCACTTTCTAACAGTGGCTCAAGCTCAATAACAGCATCTTCAAAACTCCCTTTAAAAGAACCCCGTTCTATACTATCTAAGCCCCAGTACTTGTGCTGCTGCAAAAAACCATTACTGTTTACTGTTAAATAATGTCCCGGGGTTAGTCTGAAAACATTCTTAAATACTGTATGGTTATCTAAAAAATAGCCGTTTACAAAATGTTGCCCTAAGGCACTATGATTAAGTTCTTTTTTAAAGTTAGGATTGGCCAATAAAGCCTTTAATTCTGATCCGAAAAGAAAGACTTTTTCATCCACATAATAATATAAAGGCTTAATCCCGGCACGGTCTCTACATAAGGTTATAATCTTTCTGTTGCCATCCCACACTGCAAAGGCAAACATTCCAATAAACTTTGATAATGCCTTTTCTATTCCCCAGTTATGAATAGCGTTGACAACTACCTCAGTATCTGTAGTACTGGCAAAATTATATCCATTAGCTAATAATTCCTTTTTTATTTCCTGAAAATTATAGATTTCGCCATTAAATACAATACATAACGATTTATCATTGCTCCACATGGGTTGCCTTCCGCATGGAGACAAATCAATGATAGACAGCCTTCTATGCCCTAAGCCAATAGCACCATTGCAATATATTCCTTCATCATCGGGACCGCGATGCAAGATAGAATCTGCCATTCGCTTTATGTTTGAATAGGCTACATTCTTATTTATGAAATTTAGTTCGCCGCAAATCCCACACATTTGTTGAGACCTTCCTGAATCATAGATTCCCGATAATTTAAAATTTATTTTTTTGAAGGGATTTGTCTTAGACTAATTACTTTTCTGAGTAAGTTAATGTTTTCTATGTTAATCGCCTTTATCGAGATACCTATAAACAAAAAGGATATAATAGAAACGCATTTAACTGCAAAACGAAATGGATATGAAATAGATATGCTTCGCATAGTAATAATCAAGATTGAGGAAACAAAAAACAAGAGGAAAATAGAAATTATTTTTTTATATTCCCATTTAATATTATAATATTTCTGGGAAATAACAAAATGAATTGCACCCGAAATCAATCCAGCTGTTAATGTCCCCCATGCAGCTCCTATAACCCCCCACTTCATAATAAATGGAACATTAATCAGTATATTTAAAATAATATTAAGCATTGACAAAATAGATATGATGTATGTCTTTTGGGCAAACATTAGCTGAGGTTGCTTTCCGAAAAACATTGAACCGTAGAACATGGATAAAATTATTACTATTTCAATAGCCCCATGATACGATGGTGGAGTTAGTATAATAATTAGCTCCTCTGAAAAAAGTGAAACGAGCAATGCAACAGCTATAGAATAATAGACAAAGGGGGTTAAGTAACTCCCTATGGACTTGCCGCCTTTTTCCGCTTCATCAAACATCCTTTTATATACCTGCGGAGAATAGGTATTCTGCAATGCAGTCATACAACTAAAAACAGTATAAGCTATTTTCTGTCCTATGCTATAGATACCGACTCCTCCGACTGTATTTAGAAGCCCTATCATATATTTATCAAACTGCGTACCAATAACTCCTATAAAAGATTTTGGGGTTAAGGGCAGGGATAATCTCAGAGAATCTTTTAGTATCTCTCTATTAAATGCAGGAGGATGAAGTTTTAAAAAAGTGAAGATAAGGATTAATAATATAATGAGGCTCGCCATGAGCTGACCCCATATAAGACCAATCACGCCCACACGCAGATATGCTACCCAAAAGAGGGAAAAAATGATCCCCAGAATACTTTCATCAATAGTATACCAGACAAATGACCTTGCATTTTCAGTATTTTTAAAATATGTCAGATAATAATTTTTTATACTTACGATTCCTGTGGCACAAAATGCCCAAAATAAAAGGTCTCCGTAAACTGAAGAACCGATAATCCATTTGGAAAAATAAGACCTGAGAAAATAAGTAAAAAAGGCACACAACAAAAATGCGGAAATAACAAAACCGAGAGTTGAATAAAGCAATTGAGCAATACTTCTTTGTTCTCTGTATTGGAAAAAATTCCGTTCATAGACAACAGGCAGCCCTAAATTTGATAGTCCCGATACAAAGGATGCATATATCTGTGCAAGGGCAATGGCGCCATAATCCTCTTTGGTCAATATTCTCGTAAAAATAGGCATGCTTAAGAGGGGCAATACACTGCTCACTGCCATTGGAGCTAAATAAAGGATACTGTTCTTAATCTGCTTTTCTTTTTCTCCCATAGCTAACAGGCTTATTGCCGCCATCCTGGATTGGTCATCTTGCTTTCTTTATTAAGGCTATAAACTGTTAAGCCCGCACTCAAATACTTGGATCAGCAGATCCCTCATCCTCTTACTTGCACAGCCATCCCTGAACGGGTCAAACCGGTCTATAATTGGTGTCCAGTCTCCAAGCCTTGCATGTTCTGCTACTCCTCTCCTAAAACCCTCAATGGCTTTCAAGGCAGCATCTATCGAGGGGTAGATAATATCGGCTTGTGTATAAAAGCTATCATTGTCACTTTCAAATCCGTAGGGATTCAGCATGATACAACGTCTACCAATCAAGGCGGCCTCGAGCGCCGCTGTAGCGCCAAAGGCATGACCGATAGCAATATCTGCAGAAAGCGCCGCCTCTGCAGGAAAAACTATATTACGGGTTGCACCATGCTGTAACTCAATATACCTCCCTGTCTCCTTTGCCGCAGAACGGGCTAAAGATATCCTATCAAACTTTTGAGGTGAGTTCATTTGAAACTGCGTTTTTATAATCACCCCAATGGTTGGATCATTACAAACTAGTCTCAGCAAAGCCATTATTTCAGTACAATGGCTTTCTATGCTAATAAGACCATACTTATCTAACTGCAAATTCTCATCAAAATAACAAATAATAAATTGAGAACCTGCCTCTTGTAGTCGCCGCTTATGCTCAAGCACCCGAGGACGAATATATTCAAACGAAGTATCGTAAATGTACCCTATATTTATGAACTTTCCTGGCTGGATATCGTCTGTTTTCAGCCTTGAGTGAAACAAGGTCGAAAAAGTAAGCATTACGTCAGAAGTGGTCAACATCTGTGGTACTGCTATGTTCAACCGGTTAGAATATTGATAAGAAATCGTGGTAATGTTTAAAGATGGCGCGATAAGCAGCATTGCATCTGCAAATAGGAAGTAGTTTTCACATGTCATGAAGGATTTGACCTGAAGTCTCTCACATAAACCTGATAGCAGCTTAGCAACATAGAGCAGCCTAACTATCTTGAACGCGGGACTGACTTGCATTGTCGAACCAAAAAGCGAGGTCATTAAAATTTTTGAAGAATCCTTGGAGAGGCGCTGACAAACAGGATTAGACGATATAACCCGGCGGGCAAGTAGATACAACTCCTTTTGCGATATCGGGCTTATACCCTGCTGCTCCACCGCCTCCTTGTCAACACTCAGCCTTTTCACAGAAGCAATCTCTAAAATAAAGGTTCGAAAAGGTAACTTGCCATTTTCTGTAAAAAACCAATGAGGCTGTGTTCGATAAGAACGGTCAAGGGATATATCATCCTCCTGGAGTAAGAGCAAAGATGGTTTTTGCGTCTTTGTGGACTCCATATATTTTTGAGAAACAAATTTTCCTCCGATTAAAGACTCAAACAGCCAATATATTTCTTTGAATTTAAGATATACCAAAAACAGTAAGACAGACATCCGGTTCCGTTTTAGTGACTCAAATGTCCACGTCCAATAGAAGAAAACCTTTAATCCAGGAGCTAATGCAGTCAGTAAATCTGGCTCAAAATCAACTTCTCGCCTCACTATAAGAAACGCTTCTTTGTCACGCTCGTTGCAACTTAGTGCTTTCGCAGTCAGAAAACGCTGGACTACAAGCATAAGCGGCCTGTGCAGTGTTCCAGCAACATATTTAAGTAATGTATTTCTACCCCATTTGTCGTTCAGACGTTTAAAAACCTCAGAACCTTCCAGCACATGCTTGGCAGCTACTAATGAAAGTTTCTTTGATGTTTCTAATGCTGCTATATAACTCACATCTCCGTTTGATGTACGCAAATGGCCCGAAAAGAAATCAGCCTCCTTTATGCTAAAACCCAAATATCTCATAATAGCACGAATAATAATTGAGATTGCCCTTTGAGGCAGAGGATCAAGGATCCAAATTTTGCAAGCATTATGCCTGTAAAACATATTACGCCAATTCAATCGAATTACGTGTATACAAGCACCAATTGTAAGATTGTCACAATAGATTATCATACCAGCTTTACTTAATTGGAGAACAAATAAAAGATGGACTTACGCGGCAGGGAATTAACTATAGTAATAAACTTAAAATGTTACATCGATAAGGTCATGGGCTATAAAGGAATTGATGATTTTATAAACGTCATTAAATCTCAGATTATGTTTACGACACATATCAATAATAGAATGATTCCCGTCCAAGTCAAACATGACCTTCATAAAGATAATATATTGCGATAATTCTTTTGGGTATAAACCATATCTTGAACAGAAAATCTGACCCTTAAATTTTGCTCTTGCATAGATATTCTTATCAAAAACATCAATCATATTGAAAGCTAATTCTAAAGACTCATTTAAACTCTGCTCCTTGATGATATCTGGACTATCAAAGTGAGTATGATATTCTGGATAAGGATACCATTCAGATTCAGGAGGAAGGCACCTCGAAAGAGATAACATGGGGATGCGAAAAGAAGGAGAATTAAATTCAAGTTCATCATTCCTGATTATTTCACTAAAATTCCTACAGTAAGCTTTTTTATCCGTTTCCATAAGTACATGTTCCATACATAAATCGATTTGGGTGTTTCCATGATAAGAACGCTGTAAGGCATGGGGGGAGTCAAGACCTAACATCTCTAAAAAAAGACCGCCCTTTATTTTAGGAATGATATGCTCATTATGACTTAACCAAGCAACCGTCCCAATAGTTTCCGGCACGAGTAATAAAAGATAGGTATAATTTCTATCTTCTAAGGACTTCAAGCGTTTCATTAACTCTAAACCTACTACAACCCCTGAAAGATCGTCATTAGCCATAAAAGGATGGCAGAGATGCGCCATAATCACAAATATATTGTCTGTTTTTCCTGGTAACCATAACTGTCCAACTTTCAATTCCCCTTTGGAAAATTCAGTTGTTATGACCACCCGATACTTGTCTTCGTTTAGATTATCTTTAACCTTTTTTGTACAACAAAGACCCCAATCTTTTTCATAATACTTAAAGCGGTATGGAATTGCATCTGGATTTCTTTCATGTGAATATAAATGACTAAAGAGTTCGGCTCGGTCAACAACTTTATCAACCGATAAGGAGTAATCCATACAATGTAATGGATGGTCTTTATAGTCAATTAGCCGCTTTCCCTCCAGTGTTTCTAAATACGCCGCATAACATGTCCACTTTTCAGGGATAAACCATGTCCAGCATTCTGTCCCGGAAGGATATGCAGAAACCTCAATATTATATTCTCTATCAATAATTCTGATTGCTTCATCGTATCCATCAGAAACAAGAGATCTTTTCAATGGCCACAAGCGTTTCAGAAGCTCAAGCATGATCATTTCCTTTTTTGTTTTGGATCTTTTACCGAACGTGTACTCGAATAAGAATATATTTGCGCATAATTATACCATTTATAATGTTCAACAGCGGCATTGACTTTTTCTGCCAAATCAAAAAATACAGGATAATCGAATTTTTTCATAAAATCCTCAAAATGATATTCTAAAAGCTTAGCCTCTTGCTCTGTAATCCTCTCCTTCCATCTACTGACGTTATAAGATGAGGGGCCTTTGAAATTAGTTTTACTGTAATTATTTCCTTTCCATGCCTTTCCGCAAATCGTAGGAGTTAAAACTTTCCTTGATAAAGATATATCAAGAAATCTACAGACATCTTCCATCACTGATTTTGTATTTCCCACCAAATCCTCATATCTGATTATCTTGTATTTCTTCTTCCCGAATCTCTTTTGGTTTATCACTGCAAGCTCGAATCCGAATTTTCCACGCTCTATCATGCTATGCATCAAGCGGCCGATGGTATCGTTTTGATATTTAAAACGCACTTCCCATCCCGATTTTAATGATGCCCAATTATCACGAGGGTCTCGTAAGACATGGATAAACTTTGCATGCGGAAACCATTTCAATGCATCAGCTGCATATATTTCAGAGCTTGTTGTTTTCTCAACCCATAGCAAAGGCTTTTTGGGATGTGCATACTGTTCTTTATATGCGCGAATAACGGAAATTAGAAGCTCTCTGGACGTGCATTGCGTATTTTTTGCCAGTTTCCTGAATTCATCACGAAAAGCCTTTACAGAAAAATCTATTTCTTTAAGAATATTGTCAGGAAAAGAATCGGTTAAGATATCTTCCATATTTTTTATACAAAAGTTGACAATTTGTTCAATTTTTTCTTTATTAGAATAATTTGAACTCTCATAGATAGGATAAAAAGCGTAAAAAAAACCACTATCGGTAGGATAAACCAGCAATTCCGGATGATTTTCCAGTAGACTTAAAAAAAAAGTTGTTCCTGACCTGCGATGCCCGCAAATAAATACTGGTTTCTCAATAAAATCAATCTTATCCAAATTCTTTCCTCCATTGACATACATATTTGAATTTAAACGTCTGCGCGTAACTCATTTACACCAAAATATTCATACTTAATACCACCCTATTAAACATAGAGTAACAAGTGATAACAAATCCGACCGTTCCTGGCCAGAATGTTCAACTCCACTTCTATAATCGTCAGTAAGTTTTCGCAAATAGCCGAGGTCAAAATATCTCTCATCAAGTATTTTTTCATATGGATAATCCTTCACTAATTCTTTAAAATACGATGATGCGAATGAACCAAAAAGTATCTCACTCGCGTGACTGAAACGAGGGTTTACATCGTAAAGGTAGGAATGAGGACCTGTTTGAAAATGCATTGGATAATCAAGTTTATTCGCAAGAGTCCATTTTAAAGGATATTTAGTTGGTTTAAGCTCAAGGCCCCGGCCCCAATCCTCTGGCATTTCGCTAAGAAACCTGTGCAGTCTCCCATCCCAGAATGGCAGCTTAAGTTTCTTTCCCGACTCGGCAAGTCTTGACCCAAAGCACCGGGCGGTACCGCCTTGCCAGTAAAAACTGTTATACAGGTAAAGAAGCCATGAATAGAGCGTTTCAGGAGTAGCTTTTTCAGCTGCACTCTTAAGATACGTTTCATATAATTCATTTTCTAAAATTTCAGCACCCTTGCCTGTAAGAATCTTTGCATTATGAAGCCCGTAGAAAGGAATTCGAACGTTTCGCAGAAAAAAAGAAGAAAAGTATCCCATACGCCGTCCATTTTCGTCTATATCTGTTGTGTCATCAAATAGACTTCCACCAATGCGGTCACGAAGAAATTTGTATACAACATCATTACTATAAGTGCCATCCAAAACTGATTTGAAAAAAGTCGGCCCATAAAGATAACAAGCCATTTTATCACTATATTCGCGGAAACCTAAATCTGGGTGGTCCAGTATGGTGGCAAATTGTGAAAACCCAAAATTGTGAACGCCATCGCTGATTTCTCCGGCAAAAATGACATCCTTTTCATCACCGTAGTTTAAAACATGGTCAGTCAACCTAAAAAAATTATAAGCGGAGATTGAGTATACATGCTGTTGTTTTAGACTGAGGCTTATAGATTTCCAATAATCTATTGCATCCTGTCCACACAGGTTAAGAGGTACGACATCCAACTCAATACCGAAGTATTCAGCAAACTTATGAGCTCTGTCGAGTTCAAACTGATTAATTGTGCCAGCCCGATCAGAATAATTCATCTTGCCAATTACACCGCGCACCTTTGACCTTCCGTATTGTTTTATAAGTGAAGCTAAAATAGATGTCGAATCCCATCCGCTAGAGAGGAAAACCCAATTTACGTGATCCGACGCCCTCATCCTTACCGCATTATTGAAGATGTCGGCATATTCATGGTGCTCACGTTCCGTAAACTCGTGGCAGGAGGTTGGAATATATTCAGTGCCATGAATAGTTACGGCATCACTATCGTACACAAGGTATTCACCAACACCAAGCCGGTTGATCTCTTTATAGATTGTAAGTTTTTTTGGCGCAAAATAGCCGTATATTGATAACATATTTGATAAGGCTACCTGTGAATAACCGACCTTCCCCAAACACTTAATCACCGGCTCCAGGTCAGTAGAGACAACAGCCCCATCTGATTTCAGTGTATAGAAAACCTCAGTTCTATTAAAGGCATCACAAAAGGCTACAGTCCTTTTCTCATCTTCCAAAAGTATGGCCGTATAATTTCCTTCTACTCGCTGGGATATCTCACCAATTTCACAATTTTCAAATAAATCACGGAGGACTGTCTCACCACCCGTACTTATGTCCAGAGGAATGTAGTCACCATTACGGCGTTTTACTGCGTAAATATCACCCCATAGAAAAATCACTCTATTTTCACTAATACGTATTATCTTGCAGGGTTTTTTAGAGGCTATCAGTAACGAAGCTGACTGGAATAGAACATCTTTCGAATTGATATTTGTTTTAGCAAGTTGCACATTGGTTTTTCCACAATATAATATCATCACAACCTCCTTTTATTACTATACTAAGTTAAGAAAAAACATATCATCCGGTTCAGAGCTATTATTTCTTATATTCACTTTTTAGCAGACCCATTCTATAACAATCAAGATGTTCGTCATTAAGATAAAAATGCTCCCTCAAAATTCCCTCTACCTTAAAACCAACTGATTCAAATGCTCGTTTGGACGCCTCATTCCCCTTAACCATGCCCGTATAAAGCTTGTGAAGATTGAGCTTATTAAACGCATGGTCTGTAATAAGACTTATAGCTTCCGTTGCATATCCTTTTCCGTGCGATTCCTGAATGTACAATGGGGTCAAATCCTTACAATGGACATAGAAGGCTACCCTTGGTGTCAAGAATAAAGATATGACCCCACGTCTCATGCGCTTGGTATCTATTATAACATTTTCAGCCACAACATCTTCAGATACTCTTTAACGCCAGTATTCAGGATTCTTCTCCGATATTTTGGTATACAAACCACATGATATTCTGTTCTGTATACCGTATGACCTATTCTCTAACCCCTACTTCTTTTAAGGTTAATAAAATTAATTGAAAATTCAGCAGTTCAAGGATTTGTGCATCAGAAAATTGAACTCCGAACTCCTCTTCTAAAGCAAGAACCAAATTCATATGTTTTAATGAATCCCATCCGGTTATGGTATCTGGTGACGCATCATCAGTAATATCTTTAATCGGGACTTGAAATATATTGGACATAACTTTTTTAACCTTTTCTTTCACTTTTCGACCTCCTCACAAACGAACATTATTATCCTTAAAATACCAAGGGCAATCAGGATATGGTTTTGATAAATCAAACTGGTATAGTGTGTCGTCACTTTTCACTTCAAGAACTTCAAATCCATGCGCTTTATAAAAATCAGCCACTTGCTGATTTTTCTTGGATTTTATGTATCGGCCACGAACTGCCCTCTTATTGCGTTTCCCCGATAATTTCATACATTCGACTAAAAAAGCGTCCTCTACTCCGCGGCCAGTTACACGGCAACTGAGCAAAAAGGTATCTATCTCGAAAAAATCAGCAAAATGTTTTAAAATAGCGACGCCCACAATCCCGTAATCACCAAAGCGGTCCTCCAATTTCACATACATCACATCAGAATCGTCGGAATCGGCGAGTCTATTTATATCGGACTCCGAATATCTTACAGAAGTAAGGTTAAACTGGTTGGTCTTTTGAGTAAGTTGGGCTATGCGCGGGATGGAGAACGTATCGGCATAGCAAATCTCCAATTTCATTTCCAGGGATTTATAATAGCTCTGTATATCTATAGATTGCTTCTGAAGATCTTTACGAGCAACCTCAGCTTTGTACATTAAGCCCCTTTTCTTATCCTCTGCCGTTATGGTCAAGGTGTCAAAAAAACCACAGGAAGCCAACATGTTTCTGTATTCGACGGCTTTCTGAGGAGGCATGTGAATAACCTCTACTTCAGGAACGATTTCGCGGACCAAATTGGCTTCAAATTCGCTATCATCAAAAAAAACCATGCTATCCAACCCGATATTTAAATCCTTCGCAATTTGCCGGATATTTGTTGCCTTATCTTGCCAATTAACCTTAAAATTGGTAATATGTTTTTCTTTAAGAACCATATCAGGGTGATTTCTAAATATCTCCATAACATCATCCTCATTATTTTTGCTGCATATCGCAATGATCACCCCGCGATGATAGAGGTTTAATACCTCCTGTTGAAATTCACAATATGCCGAGCCCGGATAGGTTTTACCCAATTTAACCCCAGCAAAACCATCTTCTCCGACAATACCTCCCCACAATATGTTATCGCAATCCAGTACTATGCATTTCTTGTTTTTTCCCTTACGTGCCCGGATAAATTTAAAATTTTCCGATGCAATTTCATATAATGCGGCGCTGGCAAAAGGAGCGCGGCCGATATGCCAGTAGCGGGGATCAAAAAAATTATTTGCTCCTATCCGTGCTATGCATAAATTCAGGTCGACACAATAGGTATTCGTATGACTTCCAATAATTGACAATAAAAACCTGTTTAATTCCCGTAAGGTTTCCAACTGGCCATCGGACGTTTGGCTGTCCCAGATTCCATACGCCGGATACGTGGGTAGATCAAAACAGTGCCAAAGCAGGAAAGCATCTGTTTGCCTTCGAATACCTGCAAGAACAGCGGCAATATATTCCTTTATCCTTTTCACTTCCAGATGCACCTGCTCAACGCTCAAAGCAGTATAATTGTTGGCAAGATCGTACGATATCGTATCCATCTTAAGAAAAACCATTACGACATCCGTATCTTTATTTAATACATTGCCCATTCCTCCGACTGCCTCTTGAAATACATTGTCATATTCTCCAAATTTAACCTGCGCATTAAAGCCCATTTTTATCGCAAAATATCTCCAATATGGCTCGATGGTCTCGACCACTATATTACGAAGTATAGAAATATTTAATTTAGGATATTGTTCTAAATGAGAATTATTTACAAATTCTTGAACTTCAGAATATGATAATGTTGCCATACAGTTTCCTTTTACTATTCACCGTGGACGAATACTATCGCATTATTAAGCCGCCACAAACTCGAATGTTTTCACCCGTAATATGCAATGCTTTTTCGCTAAATAAAAAACCAACTACGCCGGCAATATCCTCGGCAGACGCTAATCTTCGCAAAGGAGTTTGCATTTTGACAACCATCTTTGCTTTCTCCGGTATATCTGCAATTAAATCAGTTTGGGTCATACCCGGAGAAACACAATTGACTCTTATCATTTTTGGCCCATATTCCACAGCTAAAGAGCGGGAAAACGAGATAAGGGCAGCTTTAGCCATACTATAGGGTAGCCACTCTACTGGCGGGATATTATCAGCAACAGTGCTTGCAATATTTACAATTACACCGTTTTTATTTTCTATGAAATGTGGCAAAACAGCTTGGCACAAATTGAATGAGCCCTTGATCTGCACATCAAGGTGAATTTGAATATCATTCCAGCGTAGTTTTTGAAAATTCACGTTCTCGATTTTAGGTGAAGCATTATTCACAATCCCTGTAATTGAACCGAATTCTTTCAACGTAAATGCAACCATCTCCCTAACTTCAGCATCATTTGAAACATCTGCTTGAAAAGCTATCGCCTGTCCTTGAGACCCCCGGATGTCCCTCACAACCTCTTCTGCCGGAGCAGCACTTTTGCTGTAATTTACAAGCACAGTATACCCAGTCAAAGCAAGTTCTTTAGCAATAGCTGCGCCTATGCCTCGACTAGCGCCGGTAACAATCACTACTCCCGTATTCTTTTCATCCTTATCCGTCTTCTCCCTGACTTCAGGTTTTAGGACTTTCACTTTTACCTCCCCTTCGATAACTTCTTTTCCCTGCCTGCCAAAAACAACTATACTAATCGTCAGTATCCTCAGAGCTATAGATTTATGCCTAACTTTAGCCAAAACCCTTATGTCCTCTCCAACTCGTACAGGTGCTAAAAAACGCAATTGCTGTTCATACCACAGAGAGCCCTTTCCCGGCAGTTTAGTGCCAATAATCGTTGAAATAAATGATGCTGTAAGCATTCCATGTACTACTGTTTTTTTGAAGGAAGTGGTGGCTGCATAGCTATCATCAACATGCAACGGATTATTATCCCCTGTAAGTTGAACAAACAAATCTAAATCACTGGCTGAAATTGTGTGCAAAAGTTCAGCCTCGTCTCCTACATTTATAGATTCAAACCGATCTTCAGTCACGATAACCTACTTTTGCAGTATTGCCGCATAGTTTATTGAAGTTTTTTCATCATAGAGTTTCTCTTGAGGGTCAATAACTGGCAATAATAGTTCAGAAATAATCTTGAATCCCGACTTCCTTATATGAGTGCGGATGTGTTCCGCATCATTATAGAGATAAATATGGTCAATCGCTGGACAATTTGCGCATGTGGTAATAAAGACTTCTCCATCGTGATCTAAAAACTGATTTACCTTTTCTAATAATCCGATGGGATCTTGAACATGTTCCAACACTTCACCCATTACGATAAAGTCGTATACCCCCTTTTTGTCATATCCTAAAATATCCACCCTTTCAAATGATATATTTGCCCTGTCAGGAAAGAAGTATTTCACAATACTGGATGAAATATTCAACGACACTTCACTTATATCAATGCCTTTACAGAAAGCCTGCTTAAAAGACCGGATGGCTTCAAGCATATACAGTCCATGGCCAGGACCAATTTCCAAATAGTTTTTCACGACTGTTTTATGTGCCAAATATTCGATGAAAAATTTATAAATTTTATAATGATTTTTCCAAAAAAACTGAGAGATTGCCAGTCCGAACATATACAACCTCATGAACTCTTCATTGCTATAAACCATCGAGACTGCTTGACTGGAATCCTGCATTGAGTACTTTCCTGTTTTTTTAAATTTCACTTCCTCAAGCAAAATATCCTTACACAGTTTGTCATACGCCTTAGCAGCATAATCCACTGTATAGCCCTGGCTCTCAATATATCCTAGGAATATTTTGAAGAAATTCTCAGCATCTTCCTTAAACATATCGTTTTGGCTATTCAAATAGCTTTCAACATGCTTTTTTTGAAAGGGGGACACTTTGCAGA
>Ga0209521_10001509_pt1 | contig 19001 bp, 20 predicted proteins | sample Rifsed19ft4_FD_184016 | JGI IMG/M metagenome (GOLD analysis project Ga0209521, IMG submission 184016) | Soil microbial communities from Rifle, Colorado, USA - sediment 19ft 4 (version 2) | ecosystem: Environmental > Terrestrial > Deep subsurface > Rock core/Sediment | place: Rifle, Colorado...
CGCGGTGCCCCCGTCCGGCCAGGATGGCGAGGGCCTCCATCAGGTCATCGCGGGGCTGTGCCAAGGCACCTACCCCGATTGCGATGGGTTCGCCGACCAGACTACGGCGACGTATTTGATCGACCCGCCGCCGACGCCGAGCCCGATCCCAACCGCGACTCCGACGCCCACGCCACCTCCCACCCCCAAGCCGACGCCCACTCCGTTCGTCGCGCCGCCCGTCTCACCGACCGCGGCGCCGACCGCGACTCCGACGCCGACACCGATCCCCACGCCCAGCCCGTCCCCCACTCCGACGTCGACCCCGTCGCCGAGCCCCACACCGACCGCGTCACCAACCCCGACCGTGGTCGTCGCGCCCGCCACTGCGAGCCCGACACCGACCGCTGACGGCAGCGGAGGGTCGGGTGGTGGAGGTGGTGCCGGAGAGGGCTGGGGTCCGTCCGCCTTCGTGCTCGACACGCCCGACGCCCAGGACTCCTCGCTGAGCATCGCCGTCCTGAGCACCAACCTCCTGCTCACGCTCCTCCTGCTGCTCATCTTCGGGACCACCTCGGCCATCTTCAACAGCACGCTGGAGTCGAACAAGGAGGAGATCGACGGCTGGCTCGCGGGGCTGCGCGAACGTCTCGGGCGGATCGGTCGGCCTATCGCGGGCCTGACGGGTGGGCTCCTCGGGTCGATCGCCGGTGCCGGACACGACCCGCGGGTGCGCGTTGTCGCCATCCTGCTCGTGACCGGCCTGGTCTACGGCTTCCTGAGCCCGGACTTTGGGCTCAACCCGCAGAGCGGCTTGCTCTTCATCTCGCTGGCCCTCGGCATCGGCGCCGTGACGTACATCAACGAGGGCGGCGCGGCGATCTTCGCCAGCCGTCGTCTCCACGTTCCGGCCGGCGTCCGCGTGCACGTCGCGGCGCTCCTGGCGGCCATCCTGTGCGTGCTCGCTTCGCGCCTGATCGACTTCAGGCCCGGGATCGTCTACGGCTTCGTGGCCTCGACTGCCTTCCTCGTGCCGGCGGCCATCGATCGTCGCGGAGCCGGCAAGGCGGCCCTCTACCCCGCGATCGCCCTCCTGACGGCCAGCCTCCTGGCGTGGGCGCTGCTGGGCATCGTGCGCGGCATGGAGACGGGCGCCGACGGCTGGGCGCTGCCGCTCGGCGAGGCGCTGCTGGCGGTCCTCTTCGTCGTGGGCCTGGAGGGTGTCTTCTACAACATGATCCCGCTCACCTTCATGGACGGGCGGGCGGTGGCCGACTGGAGCCGTCCGGCCTGGGCGCTCATCTTCGGGGTCACCACGTTCCTGTTCTGGCAGCTGCTCATCAATCCGGACGCCGGCTATCTCGACGCGCTGCGCGAGACGAGGGTGGTGGTCGTCCTCTCGCTCGTCGCCTTCTACGTCATCGTCACGCTCGGGACGTGGTCCTACTTCCGCTGGCGGTCTCAGCGGGCGGAGGCGACGACGGCCTGACGCCCACGGGGACCACCCACCACAGCCTCCCTCCACGGAGAGGACCACCAACGACAGGCCGAACGGCCCTTGAGGATCGGGCTCGAATCGGCTGGCCTTTCCGCCATACATCCGGAGAGGCTAACGAGGCTCATGGCACGCAGCGCTGTCGTCCACACCGCCGCCGCCCCCGTCGAGCGCGGAGCCGCGGGCCGCCTGCCGAAGGTCCGCCCGCTGCGCGTGCGCGACCACATCGTCGAGATCGTCAGCGACTCGGGCGAGGGGGCGCAACGCTGCGGCCAGGCGTTCGCAAGCGTCGCCGCCCGGATGGGCAACGACATCTGGACGGTGGAGATCATCCCGGCAGAGATCGAGCCGCCGCCACGGAGCATCGCCGGCGCGAGCGGCAACCGCATCCGCATCGGCAGCCACGAGGTCAGCAACGGCGGCAATGATGCGGACCTCGTGGTCGCCTTCAACGAGCAGGTCCTCCTGGGGCGCGTGCGCGCCGGCGCCCTGAGGCCCGGCTGCGACATCCTCCTGGAGAGCAAGTGGCGCGCCCACCGCGACCCGGAGGTGGCCGCCCAGTACGCGGCGGCGTACGAGCAGCTCGTGGCGGAGGGCTACCGCGTCCGCGAGATCCCCCTGGAGGAGCTCTGCCTGGAGCACTCCTCGGCTCCCGAGCGCGGCAAGAACATGTTCGTGCTGGGCATGCTGTGCGCCATCTACAGCCAGGACCTCGGCATCGCCCGCGAGCAGGTCGCCTTCACCTTCCGCAAGAAGAGTGACGAGGTCGTCCGCCGCAACACCGAGCTCCTCGAGGCCGGGTACGCCTGGGCGCGCCAGAACCTCGACTTGCGGTTCGAGATCCCGGCAGCGCCGCGCACCGAGGTCCAGGTCGCCATCAACGGCAACACCGCCCTGGCGCTCGGGATCATGGCCTCGGGCATGGACGTCTGTGCCATGTACCCCATCACGCCGGCCACCTCGGCCTCGCACTACCTCAGCGAGGTGTTCGAGAACGTCGGTGGGATCGTCCACCAGGCGGAGGATGAGATCGCCGCCTGTGCCTTCGCGATCGGCGCGTCGTACGCGGGCAAGTGCGCGGTGACGATCACTTCGGGGCCCGGCTTCTCGCTGAAGCAGGAGCTCATCGGCTTCGCAGCCATGGCCGAGATCCCGCTCGTCGTGGTCGACGTGCAGCGCGGGGGGCCGAGCACCGGGCAGCCGACGAAGGTCGAGCAGGGCGACCTGCTCCAGGCGATCTTCGGCGGCCACGGCGACGCCCCTCGGGTCGTCCTGGCGGCCTCGACCATCGAAGACTGCTTCTACCTGCCGATCACCGCCCGGCGCATCGCCGAGACGCTGAACCTCCCCGTGATCCTGCTGAGCGACGCGAACCTGGCCACCGCGCAGACGACCTTCGCGCGCCCTGAGCTGCGCCGCGAGTGGTTCGCCGCTCCGCCAGACCAGAGCGCCGTCGACGCCGCCGAGCTGCCCTACGACTGGGAGCGTCGCACGGGGCTGCACCGCCGCCTCATCCCCGGCCAGCCTGGCGGCATGCACACGCTCACGGGACTCGCTCACGATCGCTCGAGCGCCGTCGCCTACGACCCCGACGTGAACGAGGAGGGGCTGCGCCAGCGGAGCCTGAAGCTGGTCGCCTTCCAGCGCACGCTATTGACGCCCGAGGTCTTCGGGGAGCCGACCGGCGACCTGCTCGTGGTCGGCTGGGGCAGCACGCGCGGGGCGATCGAGGAGGCGGTCGCGGCGCTACGGGCTGAGGGGCATCGGGTGTCCGCGCTCCACCTCACGTACCTCCAGCCGATGGCCCCTGGGATCGGCGACATCCTGCGGCGCTTCGGTCAGGTCATGACCGTCGAGATGAGCTGGGCCGACCGCCTCGCCGACCCGCTTGTGACCGCCGAGAACCGGCGATATTCGAATCTCGCCTGGCTGCTCCGCGCGCGCTACCTCGTCGACGTCGACTGCTGGTCGGAGGTCAAGGGCCAGCCCCTCAAGCCGGCGACAGTCGAGCGGGTGATTCGCCGAAAGCTGGCAGGGCGATGACGATCCTCGATTCGCTGAGCCGGCTGGCGCCTATGCGCCTTGACCTCGACGAGACGGGCTACTCGATCGGTGACTACGAAGGTGCCGGGACGCGCTGGTGCCACGGCTGCGGCAACAGCGCGATCCTGACCGCCCTCCAGAAGCTGTGCGCCGAAGAGCAGCTGCCGCCCGAGAAGACGGTCATCGTCTCGGGCATCGGCTGCGCCTCGCGCCTGCCCCACTACATGGGCACGTACGGGTTCCACGGCCTCCATGGCCGCGCGCTGCCGACGGCCGAGGGGGTCAAGGTCAGGCGACCGGACCTGCACGTCTTCGTGAGCACGGGCGACGGTGACTGCTTCAGCATCGGCGCGGCGCACTGGATCCACGCGATCCGCTACAACATGGACATGACCGTGATGGTCCACGACAACCGGATCTACGGTCTGACCAAGAAGCAGGCTTCGCCCACCTCGCCTCGAGGACTGGTGACGAGCACGACGCCGCGCGGTGTGAAACTCGATCCCCTCAACCCGGTGGCTGCGACGCTCGGCATGTCGAACGTTTCGTTCGTGGCGCAGGCGGCCGACTGGCTGCCGAGCATCCTCTACGACATCCTGCACCGGGCCTACCTGCACCGCGGACTCTCCTTCATCCACATCCTCCAGCGCTGCCCGAACTACCTGGATGACGACTTCGACGAGTACATCCGCCACCCCGAGCGCGTCGTGCTGCTGACGCACCCCCAGGGCATCGAACCCGAGGACGCCGTCGCGCGGCGCTTCCCCAACCGCATCGAACACGACCCCGGCGACATGGCGCACGCGCTCGCGCTCGCCCGCATGAGCGACGGCCTGCCCGTCGGGATCCTCTACCGCAACGATGCGGTGCCCTGCTACGAGGATCTCCTTGCACCCAGGCGACTCCCGGTCGCGTCCAGGATCGCCGCGCTCGAACATGAGCTCGACCGCTTCACGGTGAGGCCGGACGGCAGCCGATCCGATCCGCCGGGCGAGGTGATCACGCCGCCGGCGCGCGCGCTGGCGGGCTAGGGAGGACAGGGTTGGTCGCGCAGGGCGTCACCGCGAGGGCGGGGCGAACCGGCGCGCGCGACGAGAGCCTGCCCGCACCCCGCCGCGACGGCCGCGGCAAGGCGGTGCCGGTACCGGTGGCGGCCGGGGATGGGCAGCCCGTCATGATCCCGGCGCTCCTGCGCTCCTACGGCGACCTCGGGGCCATCCGCCATGACTTCCCCGTCGTGCTGCTCCAGGGCGGACCCGGCGCCACCGTCGCCCCGTTGGCCGACCTGCTCGACGGCCTGCTCCACCAGCTCGACCCTTCCGCCTCGGACGTCGAGGGACTCCGGCGCGATCTGTACCGGCTGGAGACGCGGATCAAGCGCCTCGCCGACGCGCAGCCGGGCGCGCTGCTGTCCACGCTCTGGAGCCAGGCCACGGCAGAGCTCCTTGAGGACACGGGCAGCGAAGAGCGCCGCGAGGCTCTCGGGCTGGAGCTCGAAACCGCCCGCCAGGCGATCGGCCGGGATGGCACGGTCGTCCCGTGCCGGTCGGATGCGGCGCGCCTGCTGGTCGAGCACGCGTGGCACAGGCTCCGTTCCGAGCAGGCGACCAGAGACGCCGAGGTCCTCGACGACCTCATCAGCCGCGTCTCGGACGTCATCGACGCCGAGCGGGCACGCGCTCCCGAGTCGGCCTCCCCCGCGGCGTTGCGAGCCTCGATGGGCGATGCGCACAGCGGGATCGACTTCGAGGCGCTGTCCGAGCTGCTGCACACCGCCGGGCGCCACGAGCGCACGGCCGGCGCGCGGGCCCGGCGGCTGCGCGAGCCGCTCCAGGCGATCGAGGCGGAGCGGGATCGGCTGCTCGGGGAGGCGGCCTCCCACATGGCGCCGGGTGGCCTGCCAGCCGTCGCGGCGTACGAGAGCTGCGCCGCGGCGCTGGGAGCGTGGCGATCCGAGATGGAGCGCCAGACGTTGCTCCTCGGCGCGATCCGGCTCGCGACCCTCGAGCTCGAGAACCGCTTCAGGGCGGACCGCCACGCCGCGCTCTTCCTGGGGCCCGACGCCGAGCAGCTGACGCCGGAGGCACGGCGGGCACTGCCCCCCCTGCTCGTGTGCCTCGACGCCGACAGGCTCGCGCCCGGCGATTGGTCCGCCCTCCTCGGGATCCTGGCCTCCGACATGCCCTTGAAGATCCTCCTCGCGGTCCACGAGACGCCGGGCGGTCCGCTGGCACGGCGGGAGGGCACGGCGACATGGCCGGGGCGGCTCGCCGAGATGGCCATGCTGCTGGGCGAGGCGTTCGTGGTCCAGACCGCCGCGTCACACCTGCCGCGCCTCGCGGAGTCGGTGACGGCCGCCCTGCGCCACGAGGGGCCGGCCCTGCTCTCCGTCTTCGTCGGACCGTCCAGCCCGGCCGCCGGGATCCCGACGTACGTGCACTGCGCAGCCGCCGTCGAATCGCGCGCCGTGCCGAGCTTCGTGTACGACCCGGACCGGGGACCCGACTGGCCGGATCGCTTCGCCCTCGTGGGCAGCCCGCAGGCGGAACTTGCCTGGCCCCGGCATCGCGTGGCCTACGAGGACCCCGACGGCGGGAGGGTCGAGGAGGAGGTCGCCTTCACGGTCGTCGATCTCCTGGTCCTCGACCCACGCCTGCGGCGGCACTTCGGGCTGGTCCCACGGGCCGGCTGGCATCCGCGCATGCTGCCCGTCGCGGAGTACCTGGCGCTGCCGGCGAAGGCGGCCGCCGACAGCCTCGCCTACGTGTACCTGGTCGACGCCGCGGACCGGCTCCACCGGGCGGTCATCGGCCGCGACCTCCTTGCCATTGCCCGCAGCTGCGCCACGCACTGGGCGAAGCTCCAGGGACTCGCCCGGCCGACCACCGCGCTCGTGGGCGCTGCGCCGCCGGTGGCGCCCGAGGCTCCGTCGGAACCGACCACGGCGGCTCCCGAACCGACCACGGCGGCTCCCGAACCGACCACGGCGGCTCCCGAACCGACCCCATCCCCGGACGCGGCGTGGATCGACACGGCGCTCTGCACCACGTGCGACGAGTGCACCGCGCTGAACCCCCGGATGTTCGCCTACAACGAGGCCAAGCAGGCGGTCATCCGCGATGTGCGCGCCGGGACGTACCGCGAGCTCGTGGAGGCCGCCGAGACCTGCCCCGTCTGCATCATCCACCCCGGGAAGCCGCTGGACCCGAACGAGCCGGGTCTCGACGAACTGATCGCCCGGGCCGCTTCCTTCAGCCGGTAGCCGGCGGGCCGCTCAGGCGGCGCGCAGCCGGACGAAGTTCCGCTGCCGCGCGTCGATGCCGAAGACGCGCGGCTGCTCCGGGTCGGAGATGTCACGCTCGCGCGGCTCCAGGATCCCGAGGTACTCCTCCATCGCCCGCGCGGCCCTTCGCCCGGCGCCCATCGCCCCGATGACGGTCGCAGAGCCGGTCACGATGTCGCCGCCCGCGAAAACGCCGGAGAGCGAGGTGCGCCCGTCCGCGTCGGCCGCGATGTAGCCGCCGTCGCGCGCCTGGAGCCCCGAGGTCTGGCCGATGATCGGGTTGGCGTGGGTCCCGATCGCGTAGATGACCATGTCGACCTCGAGGTCGTGCTCGCTCCCCGCGACCGGCACGGGGCTGCGTCGGCCCGACTGGTCGAGCTCGCCGAGCTCCATGCGCACGCAACGCACGGCACGCACGTTGCCGTCGGCGTCCCCGAGGATCTCCACGGGAGCCGTCAGCCAATGGAAGGCGACCCCCTCTTCACCCGCGTGGGCGAGTTCCTCGGCCCGTGCGGTGCTCTCCTCGGGGGAACGCCGGTAGAGGCAATGGACCTCCGCCGCGCCCAGGCGCAGCGCGACGCGCATGGCGTCCATGGCCGTGTTGCCGGCGCCGATGACCGCTACCTTGCGGCCCATGTGCAGCGGGGTGTCGGTGGCCGGGAACGACCCGGCCTGCATGAGGTTGCAGCGGGTGAGGAACTCGTTGGCCGATAGCACGCCGTTGAGTGACTCGCCCGGGATCTCCATGAAGCGGGGGAAGCCGGCGCCCGTGCCCACGAAGACCGCGTCGAAACCCATCTCGTCGCGGAGCTCCTCGACCGACACGAGGCGCCCGACGAGCGTGTTGCATTCGACCCGCACGCCGAGCTGGCTGACCTTGCCGAACTCGGCCTCGACGACGCGATCGGGCAGGCGGAAGCCCGGGATGCCGTAGCTCAGCACGCCCCCCGGGCGGTGGAGCGCCTCGAACACGACGACCTCGCAGCCCGCCTTGGCCATGTCGGCCGCGCAGGCGATGCCCGCCGGGCCGGCGCCCACGACGGCGACCCGATAGCCGTTCTGCTCGACCTCGGTGACCCGCGTCCACCCCTCGGCGATGGCCATGTCCCCGATGAAGCGCTCGAGCCGCCCGATGGCCACCGGCTCGAGGTGCTCGCCCACCACGCAGACGGCCTCGCACTGCGATTCCTGCGGGCACACCCGGCCGCAGATGGCGGGCAGGAGGGTCGACTCGGCCAGTACGCCGTAGGCGCCGCGATAGTCCGCCTCGCAGATCCGCTCGATGAAGCCCGGGATGTCGATGCCCACCGGACAGCCGGCCGAGCACGGCTTCTGCGGGCAGAGGATGCAGCGCTCCGCCTCCCGGCGCGCCTCGGCCTCCAGATACCCGAGGGCGACCTCCCCGAAGTTGCGCACCCGCGCGGCCGGGTCCTGGACCGCGATCGGCGTGCGCTCCTGGGGGATGGTGCGGATGGTCTTCCTGGTCATGCCGGCACCCCAGCGCCGCTGTGCCCCTGGCTGGCCTGCCACCGCTCGAGGGCGAGCCGCTCCTCCGCCCGGAAACGCGCCAGCCGGCGCATGAGCTCGTCGAAGTCGACCTCGTGGCCGTCGAACTCGGGCCCGTCGACGCAGCAGAAGCGCATCTTCCCGCCCACCGACACGCGGCAGCCGCCGCACATGCCCGTCCCGTCGACCATGATCGGGTTGAGGCTGACCGTCGTCCTGATGCCGTGCGGTCGAGTCGTCTCCGCGCAGAACTTCATCATCACCGGCGGCCCGATGGCGAAGACCTCGTCGATGTCGGGATGCGCCTCGATGGCCACCCGGAGGCCGTCCGTCACGAGACCCTTGATGCCGGCCGAGCCGTCATCGGTGCACACGATGAGCTCGTCGCACACGCCGGCGAAACGATCCTCCCAGAAGATGAGGTCCTTGCTGCGGAAGCCGACGATGCCGACGACGTACGAGCCGCCCTCCTTGAGCGCGCGCGCCACCGGGAAGATGGGCGCGACCCCGAGCCCTCCACCCACGCACACGACGGTCCGCGGCTCGCCGATCCGGGACGGGTTCCCCATCGGACCGACGACCGCGTGGAGCGAGCTTCCCAGGGTGCAGTCGCGCTGCATCTGCATGGTCGTCTTGCCGGCCGCCTGCACGACGAGCGTGACGGTGCCCCGCGCGACGGAGAAGTCGGCGAGTGTCAGGGGGATCCGCTCGCCATCCGGGTGGGACATCACGATGACGAACTGGCCGGGCCGGGCGGCACGGGCCAGCAGGGGATGCCGAACCTCGAGGAGGAAGGTCGTCGGGGAGAAGTCCTCTCTGGCGACGATCTCGTACATCTGCCTGCCTTCCAGCCACCGTCGCCTCCGCCTCGCGAGGTCGATCGCCTCGCGTGCGGGGACGTGCAACTTGGGGGCCACGGTAGCGGCCGCCGGGGCCGAGGGGACGTGCCGTATGTACCGTTCCTCGGAGTCGCAATCGGCTCGTCCCCGCGCGCGCGTGCCCCCGCGTGGGCTAACTGCCAGCGCTGCCCTTCTCTTCGAGGATCCGCTTGAGGTTCGCGTGCGCCCGGGAGAGCCGCTCGGCCACGATGCCCTTCACGAATCCGCCCGCGAGGGCCATCAGACCCCCGAGCTCGGCCTCCCCTTCAGCCGTGACGCGAGTGCCCTGGCCGTCCGGCACGAGGCGCCAGCGCAGCCGGAGTGGCACGCCGCTGAACGTGGCGGCGACCCCGAAGAGTCGGTCCGGGACGTAGTCGGTGACATGACTGTCGACCACGACGGAGTGGCCGGCCTCGGCGGCCGTCACGGTCAGGCCGCTCCCCAGCCCGACCGGGCCCGGCTCCCTGCGCCGCACCTCCCGGATGGCCGGATCCCAGCGAGGCAGGTTCTCCGGCTCGGCGATGAAGGCGAAGACCTCGGCCGGAGGCCGTTCGATGCGCACACTGGCCTCGACGCGCAGGCTCACCGGTCAGGCTCGCGAGGGCGGAGCGATCTTCGACTCGACCTGCTCAGCCACGCGCGCGAGAACCCAGAGGAGATCCGCGAGCCGGTTGAGGTACGGGACGAGCCACTCCCCGGCGGAGAGTCCCTCTCGCCGGAGCGAGACGGCACGGCGCTCGGCCCGACGGACGATCGTCCGCGCGAGCTCGAGCGCGGCCGAGAGTCGCGTCTCGCCGGGCACGACGAACTCACGGGGCATGGTCACCCGGCTCTCCATCGCGGCCAGGGTGGTCTCGAGATCGTCCAGCATCACCTCGCTGACGCGCGTCACGCCGTCCTCCAGGCGATCCGGCCTGGCCGGATCCGCTGCGAGTTCGGCGCCGACCACGAAGAGCTCGCGCTGGAGGCGAAGGATGAGGTCGGCCAGCTCGCGCGTATCGGTGCCGCCGCCGGCCGGGTCGAGCTCGGAACGCGCCAGGCCGAGCGCGGCGACGGCCTCGTCGACCGTTCCGTAGGCCTCGGTCCGCGGGTCGTCCTTGGCGATGCGTCTGCCACCCCCGAAAAGGAGACCGGTCGTACCGTCGTCGCCCTTTCCGGTCGCCACGGCCGAGCGGCGGATCGCGTCGCGACGCCTGCTCATGCCCGTTCCGGCGAACGCCGCCCCGCATCCCGGCCGCCCGACGGGCGACGGTCGCTCATCAGGTTGTGGCGCTCACCAAATCAGGCCGGCGTCGCGGGGATCCCAGCGTTCGGCGAGCAAGGTGATCTTGGCCTCGTGGCCGACGACGTTCTCGACCTCCTCCTTGATCTGCGCGATCATCGCCCCCGCGTAGGGGCAGAAGGGCGTCGTCAGCACCATCTTGATCTCGGTGTAATCGGGACCGAGGATGACCTGCCTGATGAGCGCCAGCTCGACGACGTTCATCCCGATCTCGGGATCGACGACCGAGCGCAGCGCGTCGAGGATGGCCAGTTCGGTCGCCCGGCGCTCCGCGTCGAACGGCGCGATCGGCTGGCCGGCCGTATCGGTGGCCGTCGCGGTCGCACTGGGCGCAGGGGTCTCTTCCGTGGTCACCCGCCCATCCTAGCAGGGGAGGCTTCGGGGCCCTCGGAGTCACGGCGCTCATGGGAGAATCCCGTCCGTGACCATCAAGTGGGTGAAGGTCGATCCGTTGGTCATGAACGGGGAGCCCTTCTGCTACGGCTCGCGACTCACCGTTCGCCAGCTCCTCGAGATGCGCCAGCACGGCCTTGCCCCGCGCGAGATCCTGACCCAGCAGCCTGAGCTGCGCTGGGTGGGGATCGCCGAGGCGTACCGTTTCGCGGGCGAGAACCGCGCCCGCTACGCGGACTTCTTCGAGGATGGACGACTCGCCGGACCCGGCTACTCCCCCGAGGAAGCCGCGACGCTGCCCGAGCATCTCCGCGAGCTGCGAGGGATCGTGGTCTAAGCGGCGCCCATCGGCGTCACGTGCCGTCCACGAGCTCGGGCCTGACGAGACAGGCATACAGGAAGTGGGGCGTCCCGTCCGGCCCTTCGGTGAGGAAGCGATAAACCCCCTCTCCCCAGAGCAGGAGGTCGTCGCGCACGAAGAGCCGAGTCGCGGCCGGGACGCCGCCGTCACCCTCGAGCGGCTGGACCGGCACCTCGTAGGCCGCCAGGGGCGTGGCGTCGACACCTGTCATCTCGGTGGCAGCGCTTCTGACGCCGACATGGACCATCTAGTGAAGGCACGCGTAAAGGTAGTGCGGCGATCCGTAGGTGGTGAAGACGAGGAAACGGTACGCGCCCGCGGGCCACAGACCGCGGTCCGCCAGCGCGAAGAGGTGCGCCGGGGAGGCTGAGCCGCCGGACGTGGCCACCAGAGGCACCTCATAGGCCGGGCGCTCTGCGGCGCCGATCCAGCCCAGATCGACCCACGCGCCGCGCAGGGTCGTGGGTGTCACCACGCCGAGGAACCGGAGCCGGTCAGCCGGGAGGATGGCCACGTAGGGGAAACGCTCTCGCCCCAACAGGCAGATCTCCCCCGCGCTGCGACCCTCGGCGAAGCCGGCGGTAGGGAAGAGCGGGAGCTGGGTGATCCGGTACGCGCCCTCGGCCAGTTCCGCCACGCCGACCGAGCTCCACCGGGCGTCGAAGCGGTCGGCGGCCGGGACCGCGACCGCGAACCCCGGCGGTGGCGTCGGGAACGGCCCGCTAACGGTCGGCGGGCGGCCCGTCGGCAGCCCGCTCGCGACGACGGGGCCGCGTGATGGCGGCGGGCGATCCGGCGAACTCGACCGAGGGGATGCCCATCCGGATGGCGGCGAGGATGTCTCCATGGCCGTCGCAAGCCTTACCCCTGATCGCGGGGACCATGGCTGCCAGACGAGCAGCCCCGCGGCCGCCACGAGCAGCGCGGCGAAGACGATGGCCGTCCGAGGGGGACGCGCCGGGACCGGCTGGATCGGCGTCTCGAACGTCATCGCGACCGGCCCGGCAGGCGAAGCGGCAGCGTGGCGTCAGTCGGCGATGCCGACGCCCTTCCAGAAGAAGCTGAGGACGGGATTGCGCTTCCGGTCGCCGGCGAGCCGCTTGGCCTTCCCCTGTCGCGCGATCCAACGCTCGATGATCCCCTCTGCAGCGGCGGCCTCCGCCGGGGTCAGGACCGTGCGCGCGGCGGGAGCCATCGTGGCGATGAAGGTGACGGTGTCCGCGGCCGGGACGCGTCGGCGGCGCATGAGGGGGACGAGCCACTCCCCGTACTGCTGGACCGGCTCGTCGCTCCCCGCGGAAAGGGCGCGGGCGAGCTGCTCGAAGTGGCGCTCGTAATCGCGGTAGAAGATGCGCAGCGCGCGCTCGTCGTACCGCTCGCGGAGCGTCGGATCGCTGCGTAGCGCCTCGCTGAATGCAAGCTCCGACAGGCGGCGCCGATGAGCGCGGATCTGGGCGGCGCCGCGCGGGTGGCCCGCGTTGGGGTCGTCCGGGATGTGCCCGCGATAGGGGTTCGCCATTCGCGGCCAGTCTACCGTTCGGGCGCGCTAGAGTGGGCCGGTGACACGGGAGCCCGCCGGCCCGGACGTGGCAGCGGCGAGCCTGCGCGCGGTCGGCGCCGCGATCCTTGGGGCCGGCATCTGGATCGGCTTCGCCGGTCCGCTCAGCGTGACGCTGGGACTGAACATCACGTGGGGCCTCGTCGCGGTGGCCGCCTTCATCGGCTGGCTCATCGGGTCGGCGACGCGCTCGGGCGCTCACGGCGCGGAACCGCGTCCGAGCGCGCCGTCGGTGCGCGCCATCGCCGTGGGAGGTGCCCTGTTCGCCTGGCTGCTCGCGCTGGTGGGCGTCTACCTCTACAGCCTCGCGGCGCTTCCGAGCCTCGGGCCGGCAGGGTCAAGCCTGGCGGAGCGCATGGCGGCGACCCCGATCGTGGACTTCTACGCCCAACAGCTCGGTCCGATCGACGCCGTCGAGGTGGTCGTGCTCCTCGTCGCGGCATGGTGGTCCTCGCGATGAGCGAACCGCGAGAGGCGCCACGGAGCGCCGAGGCCGAGGCCCTCGCCCCCGGACCGCTCGAGCTCTCGTGGCGGCACCCCGGGGAGGGCGATCATCCGGGGCTCGTCGCGCTCGTGGACGACTGGCACGGCGGGCGGCGGGTGCACGCCACGTTCGGCCGTTTCCTGCTCGCGCACTTCGGTTCCACGTCGCTCCTGGCCGAGACCGTCGACGGCAAGGTCGCCGGTTACCTGGTGGGCTTCGTGAGCTCCGATCGCCCCGAGGAAGCGTTCGTTCACACGGCCGCCGTGAACCCGAACCTGCGTAGGCGCGGGGTCGGGCGCGAGCTGTACCGGCGCTTCGGCCTCCTCGCCGCGGCGCGCGGCGCGCGTCGCTTCGTCGTACACGTCTGGCCCGGCGATCCGATCGCCGTCGCGTTCCATCGCGCCCTCGGGTTCGAGCCTCTGGGCGGTGGAGGCGCGATGAAGCTCTACGGGACCCTTGCCCTGCCGGACTACGACTACCCGGGCGAGGACCGCGCCATCTTCACCCGGCCGATCGGCGAGGGGGCTGGATAGGCGGTCACCTCGGTCGCACAGGAGAGGGGAGCCACATGGACGAGCGCAGGGAGCGGATCGGCTTCGCGGGGCTGGGAACGATGGGCCAGGCGATGGCCGCGAACCTCGCCCGCGGCGGTTTCCCTCTCACCGTGTGGAACCGCAGCCCGGGGAGGAGCCGCCGGATCCTGGAACTCGGCGCCGCTGAGGTCCCCAGTCCCGCACGCCTCGCCGCCGCCAGCGACGTCGTCGTCATCTGCGTGCGCGACACGCCGGACGTCGAGGAGATCCTGTTCGGACCCGAGGGCGTCGCCGCGGGGGCGCGGAAGGAGCTGCTCGTGATCGACTGCTCGACGATCAGCCCGGCCGCGAGCCGCGCCTTCGGCCAGCGCCTGAGCGAGCGCGGCGTGCGCTTCGTGGACGCCCCGGTGTCCGGCGGTTCCGAGGGTGCGCAACAGGGGACCCTCTCGATCATGGTCGGCGGCGATGCCGGGGACGTCGCCCGGGCGCGTCCGATCCTCGCTGCGATCGGCAGCACGATCACGCACATGGGGCCGGTGGGCGCTGGCCAGGCCACCAAGGCGGTCAACCAGGTGATCCTCGCGGGGACGTACCTCGGCGTGGCCGAGGGCATCGTCCTCGCCATGAAGTCGGGGCTCGACCCGGCGACCGTCGTGCGGGCCCTGTCCGGCGGCGCCGCACAGTCCTGGGTGCTGGCCAATCGAAGCGAGCGGATGATCCGCAACGAGTACCCCATCGGCTTCAAGCTCGCCCTTCACCGCAAGGACCTCGGCATCGCCCTCGACCTCGCCGCCCAGGTCGGAGCGGCATTGCCGATCGCGGGATTGGCCGCCCAGATCGAGAACGGCCTCATCGCCGCAGGCCATGGGGACGATGACAACTCCGCTCTCGCCCGCGCGATCCGAGCCTGGTCCGGACTCGAGGGCTAGCAGGCCTGCCGCCGACTCGGGCTAGGCCTCTGCGATGACCCCGACTGAGACCCGGAATGCCCGGGAGCGCTGCAGAACGGGCACCCCGGCCGCGTATCGGGCTGGGGAACCCTCGGGGAACCAGCGCCCCCACTCCTCCATGAAGCCGTCGAACTCCACAGAGTTGCGCAACGACCACGTGGCCCACACGACCCTGTCGAGCGAGCTTCCCGCTTCCTCGAGCCTCGCCTGCACGTTCCGCAGGCACTGGCGCGTCTGCTCCTGGATCGTTCCCCCCGCGATCTGACCCGTCTCCGGATCGACGGGTCCCATTCCCGAGATGTACACCATCCCCCCGGCCTTCACCGCCTGGGTGTACCCGGCGAGTCCCCGCGCAGCAGCCGCGGACGGGATGAGCTCCGCGTCCACCGGCGCCGCGCCGAACGTGTCGGGGGGAAGCTCGACCCCCCTGGCCTTGAGCTTCTCGACGAATTTCGGGCGGATCCCGGTGGGCTTCAGGTCGCCCATGATCCTGCCGTCTTCGACGCCGGTCTGCTCGAACTCGAACACGTCCTGGGTGACGATCTCGTCGTCGTCGATCCCGAGCACCTCGGTGATGGTCACGACCTTGCGCGAGCCGTCCTTGAGGCGGGCGGTGTGGACGATGAGGTCGACCGCTGCGGCCATCTGCTCCCGGATGGCCCGCAGGGGCAGCTCGTAGCCGGTCATGAGGACCATCGTCTCGAGACGGTGGAGCATGTCGCGGGGGGTATTGGCGTGACCGGTGGAGAGCGAGCCATCCTGGCCGGTGGTCATCGCCTGGATCATGTCCAGCGCCTCGCCCGCGCGGCACTCGCCGACGATGATGCGATCGGGGCGCATGTGCAGGGCATTGCGCAGGAGCTCTCGGATCCCGACCGCACCGCGACCCTCGACGTTGGGCGGGCGCGACTCGAGCGTGACCACGTGCCGCTGGCGGAGCTGCAGCTCCGCCGCATCCTCGATGGTGATGATGCGCTCGTCGTCGGGGATGAAGGACGAGAGCACGTTCAGGGTGGTCGTCTTGCCCGAGCCGGTGCCGCCGGAGACGAAGATGTTGAGGCGCGCCTCGACGCAGGCCTTGAGGAAGTCGAACATCTCGGGCGTCGCGGTGCCGAAGCGGACGAGATCCTCGACGGTGAACGGGTGGGCCGAGAACTTCCGGATCGTCACGACCGGCCCCACGAGCGAGAGCGGCGAGATGATCGCGTTGACCCGCGAGCCGTCGGCCAGGCGGGCGTCGACCATCGGGCTCGACTCGTCGATCCGCCGCCCGAGGGGCGAGATGATGCGATCGATGATCCGCATCACGTGTTCGTCGTTGCCGAACGTGACATCGACCCGCTCGAGCCTGCCCGAGCGCTCGATGTAGATCTGGCGCGGGCCGTTGACCATGACCTCGGTGATCGTCTCGTCACGCAGGAGCGGCTCGATGGGTCCGAGGCCGATGATCTCGTCGGTGACCGAGTCGAGAAGGCGCACCCGCTCGGCGCGCGTGAGCGCGAGCCCTTCATCGCTGATGATCCGGACGAGGACACCCTCGATGTGGGCTCGGACCCCGACCGGATCGGTGAGGTCGAGGCCCGTGTCGAGGCCGCCCATGACCCGGTTCTGCAGCCGGATCTTGACGTCGCGCAGCGACTCGCGAGCCGGGCCACGCGGAATGCTCGGCGGGGCCCCTGCGGCGACCGGCGCGTCCGTGCGGGACGGCAGGACGTCGGTTCCCGGTCGAGCGTTCTCGATGCGACGGAGCAGCGACACGGCCCATAGCCTCCCGGGAGCTCGAGTGGTCTGCACCAGACGAGCGGCCGCTCGTCCTGTCCGCCAGCCCGGACGGACCGGCCCGCACGGAGAGGATACCTCCCGCGCCCGGACAGGCGCGAGAGGGCCAGCGGCCGGACAGGCGCGAGAGGGCCAGCGGCCGGCTGGGGGCCGAGGCCGACGCTCCCTTGGCCTGGTCGCTCGCCGACCTGGTCGCTCGGCGACATCAGTCCACAGCAGATCGAGCGCCGCGTCGTGGGCCCGGATCGCCGCCCACCAGGTCGCCGCCCACCAGGTCGCCGCGAGGTGGAGCCTCGGTCGCTGCGAGGTGGAGCCTCGGTCGCTGCGCCGCACGACGAGCGCCGTGCGCGCGGCCGCCCACCACGTCCAGCGCCGCGCCCGTGGCCGCGGATCGCCGCCCACCAGGTCGCCGCGTTCACCGCGCCCGATTGGGCCCTTCCCACTTCCGCATGCACCCGTATCGGAGGTCTGAGAACAAGGCGCCTCGATAAGCTCGACGTCGGCCGCCCGAAGGCTGATCACAGCTGGTCTTGTCGGGCGTTCGTGCGCCGGTATCGGAATTCGGGGCGCTTGCCGGCCTCATGCGGCGCGTCGCCTGTGCAGGCCTGCCGGAAGCCGGCGCTAAGTGCCAGCGAAGTGCCGAAAGCTCCAATACCGGTGCAATGGCACGACGCAAGCGATCTCCCGCGGCTGCCGCGGCCCGGCAACTCAATCGCGAGCAGATGGGCCGCCTCGGCGCGGAGCTTCGAGCGTCGCGGCGTCGACGCGAGCTTTCGCAAGCTGCCGTCGCACAGCGAGCCTCGCTCTCCACCTCGTCTGTCAGCGACATCGAACGCGGCTGGGGCGGTAGCTACTCGCTGGACGCTCTCCAGCTCGTCGCGCGGGTGGTCGGGCGCACCGCCCTGATCAAGCTCACAGCCGATTCGCAGACGGAGCCCGCCGACGCGGGACACCTGGCCATCCAGGAGCTCGTCCTCCGACTCGGACGAGCGGCGGGTTTCGCCCGGACGTTCGAGCTGCCGACGCGGCCGGCCGATCCGGCCCGCTCCGCCGACGTCGGGCTGCGCGAGGACCGGCGCCGTCTCCTCATCCTCGTCGAGTGCTGGAACACGATCGGGGACGTGGGCGCGGCGGCACGGGCCTCCGAGCGCAAGCGCGCCGAGGCCGAGGAGCTGGCGCTGGCGAGCGGTCCGCTCGGGCCCGACGGCAGCGTTCGTCCGTACCGCGTGCGCGGTTGCTGGGTCGTCCGCGCGTCGGCCCGCAACCGGGCCCTCGTGGCGCGCTATCCGGAGGTCTTCGCGACGCGCTTCCCCGGTTCCTCGGTCGGCTGGTCGAGCGCGCTGACGAGCGGGGCAGAGCCGCCGCCGGAGCCGGGCCTCGTGTGGTGCGACCTCGCAGCCACGCGCCTTATCGCCTGGCGGAGGCGGGGTTGAGGTTGAGGCCTGGATCGGGGACAGCCCAGTCGCGCGCACGGCGGGATCTGTCCCGCGGATCGATCACCCTACCTTCAGATGCTCCTGCGAGGGCTCGCGGCGCAGGAACTTCCCGTCGCCCCGTTCGCTGCCTGCCTCTCAGCGCTCCGCCTCGGGTGTCTCGCCCACGAACGGCATACCCTGTCGCGCGACCGCATCCAGGCTCATTCGCAGCGCCGCGGTCTTCTGGGCGGACACTTCGCGAACGTAGGCTGACTCTTCGTCCGGCGACAGGCGGCGCCCCTGTGGGGCCTTCGGCCGGCCGACCATCAGCCAGGCGAGGTGGTAGCGATCCATCTTCCCCCAGGCCTCGGCCAGGAGGTCGTCGGACAGCTTCAGCCAGAGGCGCAGCCCCCCGAGGCTCGGCGCGGAATGGAGCCGCTCGCCCTCGGCGATGAGCTGGCGGGTGCGCGCGACAAGCTCGCGCCGGGTCACGGCACCCCCCGCGAGCGCTTCACGCGCTCGGCGGACCGGCGTGATGGACGAGGAACGCGAGCATGCGCCGCCATGCGTCGGCTGACGCCTCGGCGAACGCATCCTGGTGCCGATCGAAGAAGGAGTGCGGAGCGCCCGGATAGGTGACGCTCTCGTGCGCAATGCCAGCTCGCTCAAGGGCCTGATCGAACGTCTCGATCGCCTCGGGCGGGATCCCCTGGTCGGCTCCCCCGTAGAGCGCCAGCACGGCGGAGCGATATCGGTCGGCGACGTCCGCCGGCGCGGCCGAGTCGTTGCGCGATGGGCCCGTCGGGAAGCCGTAGAAGCCGATGACCCCGGCGAGACCGTGAGGCTCGACTCCCTGAAGCAGGCTCATGCGACCGCCGAAGCAGAAGCCGACGCTGAAGAGCGCGCCGTTGGCGCCCATCTCGGCCGAGCGCAGGAAGCGCGCCGCGGCGGCGACGTCGGCGGCGACGCCGGCCTGGGTCGTGCGGCTCGAATGGTCGCGGTTATCGAAGTCAGGGCCCCGGTCATCCGTCCCCGCCGTGCGAGCGTAGAGGTCTATCGCTA
>Ga0209521_10001510_pt1 | contig 18975 bp, 14 predicted proteins | sample Rifsed19ft4_FD_184016 | JGI IMG/M metagenome (GOLD analysis project Ga0209521, IMG submission 184016) | Soil microbial communities from Rifle, Colorado, USA - sediment 19ft 4 (version 2) | ecosystem: Environmental > Terrestrial > Deep subsurface > Rock core/Sediment | place: Rifle, Colorado...
GGTCATCTTCCCGGTCCATCCGCGCACCCGGGCCGCCATGGAACGCGCGGGCCTCGAGCTCCCGGAAGCCGTCACCTCGGTCGAGCCGCTCGGGTACCTCGAGATGGTTGCCCTGGAGCGCTCCGCCTCGGCCATCCTCACCGACTCAGGGGGCGTGCAGAAGGAGGCGTACCTTGCCGGCGTGCCGTGCCTCACCCTGCGCACCGAGACCGAGTGGCCCGAGACGGTGACCGCCGGCTGGAATCGGGTGATCGGTATCGATCCGGCTGGGCTGCGCGCGGCCGTGGCCGATGCCCTGGCCATGGACCTCGAGCGCGCGCGCCCTGACCTGTTCGGCGACGCCGCCGCCGCGGAACGTATCGTGTCGGCCCTGGAGCGGCATCATCACCGAAGCGAAGCCGCCCTGCGGCCCCACAACACACCGCAGCCACAGGAGGCAACCGCATCGTGATCCCGATCGCGCGCCCGCAGATGGGCGATGAGGAGAAGGACCTGGTCTGGAGCGCGCTCAGCTCCGGCGCGCTCGCCCAGGGCGCGCGCGTCCACGAGCTCGAAGAGCGATTCGCCGAGTTCATCGGCACCCCGTACGCGGTGGCCACCAGCTCCGGCACTACGGCGCTGCACCTCGCCCTGCTGGGCAACGGCATCGGTCCCGGTGACGAGGTGGTGACCGTCCCGTTCACGTTCATCGCCAGCGCCAACAGCATCCTGTACACCGGCGCGCGTCCGGTCTTCGTGGACGTGCAGGAGGCGACCTTCAACATCGACCCGGAACTGGTCGAGGCCGCCATCACGCCGCGCACGCGGGCGATCATGCCGATCAGCCTGTACGGGCAGCCGGCCGATATGGCCGCCATCTCGGCCATCGCCGAGCGCCACGAGCTGGCGGTCGTGGAGGACGCCTGCCAGAGCCACGGTGCCGCCATCGGGGATCGCCGATCCGGCACCTGGGGGGCGGGATGCTTCTCGTTCTACCCGACCAAGAACATGACCACCGGCGAGGGGGGCATGCTTACCACCGCCGACGCCGAGTTAGCCGACCGGGCGCGGCTCCTGCGCGAGCACGGCATGAAGGTGCGCTACCACCACGACACGGTCGGCTACAACTTCCGAATGACCGATATCCACGCCTCCATCGGACTCGGCCAGCTTCCAAAACTGGCCGGCTACAACGAGCGTCGCCGCGCGATCGCCGCACGCTACGACGCCGAGCTGCGCGAGGTGATCACCCCGTGGGTGGAGCCGAGCGTGACGCATGTCTACCACCAGTACACGATTCGGGTGAACCGGCGCGACGAGTTCGTCGAGATGCTCCGCGAGCGCGGGGTGGGGACCGGCATCTACTACCCGATCCCGGTTCATCGCCAGAAGCCCTTTATCGCGCTCGGCTACGGCGACCAGCGCTACCCGGTGACCGAGCGCTTGACCGATCAGGTCGTGTCGATCCCGGTGCACCCATCGCTGACCGATGAAGAGGTCTCGACGGTGATCGCCGCGGTCAACGAGGTTGCCGCCCGGCTTGGCCCCATCGACGGAGCACCCGCATGACGGGCTCCGAGCCGCGCGTTCTGCGGGCCGGCGTGGTCGGCCTGGGCATGATGGGCCGCAACCACGTGCGGGTGTGGGACGAGGCGGTCGACGGGGTGGAACTCGTCGCGGTCGCCGATCCCGAAGGGGAGGCGGTCCACCGGGCCACGCAGGGGCGCACGGCGCACGGCTATGCGTCGGCCGAGGAGATGCTGGCGGCCGAGTCGCTCGACCTGCTGAGCATCGTGGCTCCGACCTCGCTCCACCTGCCGATCGCGCTCGCCGCGCTCAACGCCGGCACCCACGTTCTCGTGGAGAAGCCGATCGCCGCCAGCCGCGAGGAGGCCGAACAGATGATCGCCGCGGCAAAGCGCGCCGGGCGGATGCTGACGGTCGGCCATATCGAGCGCTTCAACCCGGCCATCCTGGAACTTCGGCGACGCCTGGCCGCCGGCGAGCTCGGCCGGATCTTCGAGATCCGGGCCACGCGACTCGGTCCCTTCCCGGCTCGCATCCGCGACGTCGGCGTGGTGGTGGACCTGGCGCCGCACGATCTCGACGTGATGCGGTTTCTGCTCGGCTCCGACCCGGTGCGCGTGTACGCGGAGACCGAGCAGCGCATCCACACCGATCACGAGGACCTCTTCGTGGGGCTCATGAAGTTCACCAATGGCGCGGTCGGCGTGCTCGATATCAACTGGCTGACCCCGACCAAGGTCCGCACGCTGAGCGTCACCGGGGAGCGCGGCATGTACGTCGCCGACTATCTCGCCCAGGACCTGGTCTTCTATCCAAACCCCGACGCGCGGCGCCTCGATGGCAACGGTGAAGCGGCCGGCGTGGCGTCGGTCGCGGAGGGTGAGATGACACGACGCGCGATTCGTCGGCAGGAGCCGCTGGTGGTGGAGCTGACCGAGTTCGCGCGGGCCGTGCGCGAAGGTGCGCCGCCACCGGTCGACCCGCACGAGGCGATGGTTGCCCTGCTCCTGGCGCGAGCGATGGTCGATTCCGCCCGCGATGGGCGGGTCATTGCCGGCGACGAACTGCGGGAGGTGCTGGCATGAAGATCGCGGTGGTCGGGCTCGGCCATATCGGTCTTCCGCTCGCCGTGCAGTACGCGGGCCGCGGACACGAGGTGATCGGCTGCGACGTGGCGGCATGGATCGTCGACGCCATCAACCGCGGCGAGTCGCCGCACGACGACGAACCCGCGCTCGCAGAGCAGGTGCCAGGGTTGGTCCGCTCGGGTCGCCTGCGCGCGACCACCGATGATGCCGCCGGCGTGCGCGAAGCGGACGTGGTGGTGGTCATCGTGCCGGTGGTCGTGGACGAGCGGCGCGAGATCGACTTCGGGCCGATCGACGCAGCCACTCGCGACATCGCCCTTGGCCTGCAGCCGGGGACGACGGTGATCTACGAGACGACGCTGCCGGTCGGCACCACCCGCGATCGCTTCGGTCCGATGCTCGAGGCGGGCAGCGGCCTCAGTCTCGATCGCGACTTTCACCTCGCCTTCTCACCCGAGCGGGTGCTGGTCGGTCGGGTCCTGCTGGACCTGCAGCGATACCCGAAGATCGTGGGCGGCACGAGCCCCGAAGGCACGCGCCGCGCGGTCGAGTTCTACCGGTCCGTCCTCGCCGAGGGGACCGAGGTTCGCGCGGTGGCGAACGCCGAGACCGCCGAGATGACCAAGCTCGCGGAGACGACCTACCGGGACGTGAACATCGCGCTTGCCAACGAGTACGCCCGCTATGCCGCGGGGCGCGGCATCGACGTGACCGAGGTGATCGAGGCCGCCAACTCCCAGCCGTTCAGCCATATCCACGCTCCCGGCGTCGGTGTCGGCGGGCACTGCATCCCGGTCTACCCGCACTTCCTGTTCAACGACGAGCCCGATCTGCGCCTCCCGCCGCTGGCGCGCCAGATCAACGAGGAGATGGGGGGCTGGGCGGTCGAGCAGCTTCGTGATCGGATCGGGGCCCTCGACGGTGTCGGCGTGCTGGTGCTCGGGATCGCGTATCGCGCCGACGTTCGCGAGGACGCCTTCAGCTCAGCCTTCCGGATCCGCGACGAGCTGCGGGCCGCCGGGGCGACCGTCTACGGGCACGACCCCTACTTCTCCGACGAGCACATCCGCTCGCTCGGGTTCGAGCCGTACGACCTGGCCTCGCCGGAGCCGGTACGTGGCGTCATCGTGCAGGCGGGCCACGCTGCCTACCGGTCGATCGACCTGGGTGCGATCCCGGGGCTGCAACTGCTGATCGACGGTCGCAACGCGCTGGATCGCGCCACCGTCGAGGCCTCCGGGGTGGCATACCTCGGCATCGGCCGCTGACCGTGGAGGCTGAGCCGCGACGCGTCGGGCTGGCCGCCGGGCATGGTGTGGTCGTGGTCGTGCCCACCTACAACGAGCGCGAGAACCTCGAGGGGCTCGTCGCCGCCGTGCTGGCCGCCATGCCAGAGGCGAGCGTGCTGGTGGTGGACGACAGCTCGCCCGACGGAACGGGCGAGATGGCCGATGCGCTGGCCGCGGACGAGCCTCGAGTGGCAGTCCTGCACCGACCGGCCAAGGAGGGCCTGGGGGTCGCCTACCGCGACGGATTCCGCTGGGCACTCGACCGACCCGGGACGCGCGCGGTGGTGCAGATGGATGCCGACTTCAGCCACGACCCTGCCGATCTGCCGCGCCTCCTGACGCCCCTCATGCACGAGGCGGACCTGGTGCTCGGCACGCGCTACCTGCCGGGCGGCGGGACCGTCGGCTGGCCGCTGCACCGCCAGCTGATCAGTCGGGCCGGCACCCTCTTTGCGCGGACGGTGCTGCTCCTCCCGTATCGCGACCTGACCGGCGGCTTCAAGGCCTGGCGCCGCGAAGTGCTCGAAGCGGTTCGGTTGCGCGAGTCGAGCGCGAGCGGGTACGGCTTCCAGGTGGAGACGACCTGGTGGGCGCACCGTCGTGGCGCGAAGATCGTCCAGGTGCCGATCATCTTCCGCGAGCGCGTGGCCGGCCGCTCGAAGATGCGCGGCGGGATCGTCGGCGAGGCGCTGGTGCTCGTCCTCCGCCTGCGCTGGGAGGCGATGCGCGACGCGTTTCGCCGCTCCCCGTGAGCCGTGGACGAGCGTGGGCGATGGCAGGAATGGCCCTCTTCGGCTAGCATGGCGCCTCGCCCGATGTTGACAGGTCCCTCTTCCGCCCTGCGGAGAACGCGCTGCCCCCATGTCATTTCGTAGCCGACCGGTCCTCGACCGAAAACACCGTCCGCGCTGGCAGGACGAGCTGCGCAGTCAGCAGCTCGTCATCGGCGGCTTCGCGGTTGCCATTGCAGTCGCGCTCGGCATCTTCGGGGCCACCGTCTGGAACGATCATTACGCCGCTCACCTGCGCCAGGTGGCGTATGTCAACGGACAGGCGTACACCGTCGACGACCTGACCAAGCGGATGGACGCGATCGGATCGGAGTTGCAGGCCGCCGGTCTCGATCTCCAGGGCCAGCTGGGTGGGACGCGCGACTCGATCATCAACCAGCAGCTGAGCGTCGTCAGCGACCAGCTGAACGCCCTCCTCTCGACAGCGACCGAGTCGCTCGTGCTGGGCAATGTGCTGGGTCGCGAGGCGGGCGCGTACGGCCTGACCATCACCGCCGCCGAGCTCGATGCCGAGATCACGCGCCGGCAGTCGCTGCAGGAGCGGATGAAGCTGTCGGTCATCAGCGTCAATGTGCTGCCCGACGACGCGACGATCGGCGACACGCCGACCGACGCCGACTGGGCGCGCGCCGAAGCCGAGGCCGGCGCGATCTTCGCCGAACTGCAGGCAGGCGCCGACTTCGCCGCGCTGGCGACCGAGAAGAGCGACGACCCGGCGGGCCCATTCGGTGGACTCATCGGCTGGGTGCAGGAGGCGGACTTCCAGTATGCGGACTACTTCGCCGAGGTGACGGACGCGAGTGCGGCCGCCGGCGCCCTGCTCGGCCCGACAAAGGACGACACCGGGTACCACATCCTGCGACTTGACGAGCGTCGCCCGGCCGGATCGGATCAGCAGCTGATCGACCTGCTCTCCACTGCCGGCGTGACCGACACCGAGTATCGCGCCTACGTCCGCAGCGAGCTGCTCCGCCAGGAGTACCGTGACCACTTCGAGAACTCGGTGATGACTCGGTACCAGCCAGGGCGCAACGTGGCCCAGATCTTCATCGCCGCCGACCAGGGTGTCCCGATTCCGAAGCAGCGCGTGCGCCACTACCTGGCGCAGCCGATCCCCGGCGGCGAAGACCAGAGCGTGGCGACCGACGACCAGTGGGCTGCCGCGCTGGAGCGAGCCAACGGCTTCCGTGACGAGGCACTCGAGCCCGATGCCGACTGGTACGTGATCGCCGCCGACAGCGATGACCCCGGGAGCCGGTCGAAGGGCGGCGACCTGGGCTGGTATGACCCGACTTCGGGCAGCTTCGTCGCCGAATTCGAGGACGCCATCGCCGACCTGTCGGTTGGCGAGGTAAGCGAGCCGGTGAAGACGCAGTTCGGTTACCACGTCATCCAGGTCACCGATACTCGCACCACCGCGCAGGACCAGGCGGCCAAGCTGGTCGCGCGACTGCGCGACGACCCCGACGCCTTCGCCGAGGTGGCGAAGGAGCAGAGCGAGGACAGCAGCACCGCGGCCAAGGGCGGAGAACTCGGGTGGGTGATCCCGTACCAGCTCGAGGAGGGCCTCAGCCACGCCATCTTCGAGATGAGGACCCCCGATCAGATCAGTGATGTGATCGAGACCGGGAACGGGTTCTGGATCTTCAAGCTGATCGACACCTCGGACCTTCGCTGGGTGCCCAAACCGCAGATCGAGCGCGTGCGGCAGTCCGGATTCACGCGCTGGATCGCCGAGGTGCGCTCGCAGTCCCAGATCTGGGCCGATCCCGACTTCACGGCATCCAGCGCCGCCTGAGGTCGGGAAGCGTGGCGTCGTCACCCGGCGTCGACGAGCTCCTCGCGTCAGCGGGACTCGACCCGGCCGACGGGGTCCAGCTGGCATCGGTCGCTCGACTGGCTGCCATTCCGTTCGACCCCTCGATCCCGCTCGTCCTGCTCGCCTCTCCCGGAGCGGGCTCCCCTGCGCAGGATGAAGCTGAGCCGGCGATTCTGCCGGGACGCCACGCGCGCGCGAGTGCGCACGCGGTGCTGGCAGCCCTCTACCCGCCGGGACACGCCCTGCGCGCGCTGCCAGGGGGCCTGACCGCGGCCCTCGAAACCCTCACCGATGCGGAGCTGGCCGCCGGCGACTGGCTGGTGCCCCCGCTGCCCCTGGTGGACAACCTCGCATCGCCGCACGGCATGGCCGCCATCTCCGCACGGTTGCGCGCCCCGAACGGGTGCCCGTGGGATCGCAGGCAGACGCATGCCAGCCTCCGCCCGTTCGTGCTGGAGGAGGCCTACGAGCTGGTCGACGCGATCGAGCGAGGCGGGCCGGCAGAGCTGGCCGAGGAGCTTGGTGACCTCTTCCTGCAGATCATCCTGCACGCGCAGCTCGCAGCGGAGGAGGGCACCTTCGACCTGACCGATGTCTATCGCACCCTGGGCGCCAAGATCATCCGGCGTCACCCGCACGTGTTCGGGGACGTGGAGGTGAGCGGCGCGGAGGAGGTGCTGCGCAATTGGGAGACGATCAAGGCCGCCGAACGGACCGATGCCGGGCAGGAGCCGTCCGCCTTCGCCGGCATTGCCCGTGCCCTGCCCGCGCTTGCCGCCAGCCGCGAGATCCAGGAGCGGGCCTCGTCCCTTGGCTGGGACTGGCCGGCGATCGACGGGGTCTGGGAGAAGGTCGCCGAGGAGCTCGACGAGCTGCACCAGGTGGGCGCGACCGAGGGGGACGCGGCTCGCGACGAGCGACTGCACGAGTTCGGTGACGTCCTCTTCGCGGCGGTCAACCTGGCACGCTGGATGAGGCTCGACCCCGAGGAGGCGCTCCGCGCTGCAAACCATCGCTGGGTCGAGCGCTACGCCCGCGTCGAGGTGCTGGCGACGGAGCGGGGCCTGGCGCTCGCGGAACTCGACCCCGACGCAAGGGACCAGCTCTGGAACGAGGTGAAGGCACGGTGAGCCGCGTCGCCATGGTTGCCCACGCGGTCTATCCCGGCGATCCGCGCCTGCGGCGCCAGGCCGATGCGCTGGCCAGGGCGGGGCACGAGATCGACCTGTTCGTCCTGCGCGCCGACGGCGAGGAAGCCGAGGAACAGTCCGGTTCAGTGCGGGTGGTCCGCCTGCCAGTCAGCCGCGCCTTCAGCGGGTTCGCCGGCCACGTGGCCGAGTACCTCGCCTTCGGCGGGATCGCAGCCATCCGGCTGGCGCGCGAGCACCGTCGCCGGCGCTATCGGCTGGTGCAGGTCGCGACCGTTCCGGACGTCCTTGCCTTCGCGGCCGCGCCGTTGCGCCTCGCCGGGGTGCCGCTGTTGCTCGACCTGCACGAGGACATGCCCGAGTTCTACCGGGACCGCTTCGGCCGCGGCGTGCGACGCGCCCTGCTGCCGCTGGTATCCGGTGCCGCTCGTGCCTCGGCAGCGGTTGCCGACGAGCTGATCACCGTCCACGAGCCGCTGCGGCAGTTGTCGATTGCGCGCGGCGTCTCGCCGGACAAGATCTCGGTGGTCATGAACAGCGCCGATCCCCGGCTCTTCGACCCCAGGCACCACCCGCGCCGCGCGTTCATGGAGGACGGTGAGCTGCGCCTGATCCATCACTCCAGCCTGCAACGGACCTACGGCGCTGAGGTGCTCGTCGAGGCGGTCGCCAGCATCGGCGACGCACTTCCGCTACGCCTTGACATCTACGGTGACGGGCCGTACCGCGGCGCGCTGGAGGCGGTCGTGGCGCGAACCGGCACGGCGGACAGGGTACGAATCAACGGACCGGTGCCGATGGACGATCTGCCCGCGCTGATCGCCGGTGCCGATATCGGTCTGGTGCCGACCCTCCCCGAACCGTATCTGCAGTACTCCCTCTCCACCAAGCTCCTCGAACTGGCGGCCATGGGCACGCCGGTGATCGCCAGCGATCTCTCCACCTTCCGGGCCCACTTCACCCATGACGCCATGCGGTTCGTCCCCGGCGGCGACCCGAACGCGCTCGCGGCAGCAATCCTCGCCCTGGCAGCCGATCCTGTCGCAGCGGCCGCTCTGGGCCGCGAAGCGAAGCGTCAGGCCGCCGCATACGACTGGGTGGAACAGGCTGCTCGCTACGTGCAGATCGTCGAGCGGCTTGCGGCGCGGTAGGATCTGACCCGGCGGGGCGTGGCGCAGCCTGGCAGCGCGCCTGCTTTGGGAGCAGGAGGTCGCCCGTTCGAATCGGGCCGCCCCGACCACTAACTCACTGATGGAGGAGTCCGCCCGACTGATGGCCTTCGATCCCCGTGTCCGCCCGGGACCGACCGCATCGGTGTCAGTTCCCATCGCGCCGACACCGCTCGGCTACCGCGTCGCGAAGCGCACCCTGGACATCGTCGCCTCGTCGCTCGGCCTGGTGCTCGTTTCGCCGGTCCTGGCCGCGGTCGCCGTTGCCATCATCGTCGAATCGGGCGGCCCGATCCTCTTCCGCCAGCAGCGCCTGGGCGTCGGCGGGCGCCCGTTCACGGTCTACAAGTTCCGCAGCATGTTCTCGGCCGCCGATCAGGGGAGCCACGAGGCGCACGTGCGCGACCTGATCCGCGGCGACGGCGTCGAAGCTGAGAGCGCCGAGGCGGTCTGGGTTCCTATCGCGGCGGATCCGCGCGTCACGCGGCTTGGTGCCTTCCTGCGCCGTTCGCACCTGGACGAGCTGCCCCAGCTGATCAACATCGTCCGCGGCGACATGAGCCTGGTCGGGCCCCGCCCGCCGATCCCGTATGAAGTCGAGGTCTACGAGGAACGGCACCTGCGCCGCCTCTCGGTTATGCCCGGATTGACAGGTCTCTGGCAGGCGACCGCCTGGGGCAAGGTGAGCTTCGACGAAGGGGTCGCGCTCGACCTTGCCTACATCGATCGGCGCTCCTTCTGGTTCGACCTGGGGCTCATCCTCCGCACGCTCGGGCAGATCGTCACCGGCCGCCAGTTCTAGGTCTCCGGGTCGGACGCGACGGCGAGCAGCGAGCCGATTCCCAGGAGCAGCCAGAAGAGGAACGCCATGCTGTTGGCCTCCAGCAGCATGGTGGTCAGCGAATTGATGGTCAGCGCCGCCAGTGCCCCCGCGCTTGCGGCCAACATCAGTCGCCGCTGCCCCGACGCGCCGCGGGCGCTGCGGAGCATCGGTCGCACGGTCGCGCCAACCATCCCCGCGAACACCACCAGCCCGACCACGCCGCTCTCGACCAGCAGGTGCAGCCAGAAGTCGTCCACCGTGCGCTGGGTGGGGTTCACGAAGAGCGTATCGGTCCGGTAGGCGGCATAGACCGGCGTCCCGAAGATGTCCGCGGCCGCACCGCCGTAGCGGCCCGGGCCAACGCCAAGCACCGGATGGTCGCCGATGATGGGCAGCGCGTTGAGGACGAAGAGGGTGCGCAGGTCCCGCCCCTCGCCGATGGTGTCGAATCGGCCGAAGGTCGAACCGAACAGGTCGGGTCGCTCGTCGCAGGTATCGCACAGCAGATTGCGCGGCATCACCATGGCCGCCGCGAAGGTGACGACCGCCAGCAGGAGGCCGATCCGCAGGGCCCGACGGTCGAGCAGGAGTGCAGCAATCGTGAAGCCAACCACGGCGCCCAGCCAGCCGCCGCGCGAGAACGAGAGCCACAGCGCCAGCATCAGCAGCGCCGCCCCGGCCAGTGCGAGCCGGCGGCCGCGCGGCGATGCAAGGCCGGTGGCCCCGAAGATCGCGAACGGGATCGCGACCGAGAGGAAGGCGGCCAGGGTGTTGGGATCGCCGAAGAAGGCGGCCAGGCGGTAGAGCTCACCAAAGCGGCCCGTCAGGGCAGTGAGTCCCAGCAGATGGGGCGACAGCACCGCCTGCGCCACGGCGACGAGAGCGGCCGCCAGGGCCAGGGCGATCACCCAGCCGATGGCGGTCCTCGCCTGTCGCGGCGTGAATCCCACGATCCGCGCCAGCACGAACAGGGCGACCGCATCGAGCGTGAAGCCGATTCCGGCCACCGCCTGGACGGCCGGCACCCCGTTCACCACCGCCGACGCGAGCGACAGCAGCACGAAGCCGAAGGCCAGCCCGACGGTCGGGTGAACGAGTGCGGTGCGCAGCGTCCCGCGACGCCATGCCTGGAAGACGAGGACGCTGCCCACGCCGACCAGCAGCGCCTCCGACAGGAAGTGGGTCAGCGTCTCCGCTGCTGGGGTGAGCAACCCGGGGATCAGGTAGCGATCCAGGATCGGCGACAGAGCCACCACCACGAGAATCGTTCGCGGCCAGGCGAGCGAGGCGACCGACGCCACCACCACCAGCCCCAGAGCGGCGCCCGTAAAGACCACCGTCGAGACGTGCGAGCCCGCGATGAGCAGGAGTGTCAACCCGACGGCCGCGGCGATCGTCACCGATGCCGCGATCGGTGGGCGCCGCTGGCTCCGCGCGACCGCATTCATGTCACGACCCCGAGCGTGCGCAGAATGCTCTCTGCCCGCGTGTCCCACGAGCTCGTTGCCGCAGCGCGCCGGGCCGCAGCTCCCCAGGCTGCGAGCTGGGCGGGCGGTGCCTCGGCGACCAGTGCAATGCCGTCGGCAAGTCCCTCCGCGGTATCGGGGACGACCACCCCGCATTGGGCGGCTCGGACGATCGCGGCCGTCTCGGTGGTGTCGGTCACCACCAGCGGGCGTCCGTAGCCCAGGTACTCCATGACCTTGATCGGCACTGCCAGGTCGTTGTATGGGGTCTTGCGGCGGGGCGTGATGCTGGCCAGCACCCTGGGAAGGAGCGCGTCGATCTCACGACCCTCGGCGCGCACCACACGCAGCCAGGAGGGGAGCGGGCCGGGCGGCTCGTCTCCAGCGCGTGCGACACAGATCAGCTCTACCGGGTTCCCCCCGGCGCGCACCAACTCCATTGCCTCGAGGAGGATCGCGCCGCCGTGGGCTTGGTAGCGCAGGCTCCCGACGAAGAGCAGGCTGCGTGCCGTCGGATCGACCGGCGGCGCCTCGGCTAGCCGCGATCCGGGCGGCAGTAACCGAGGCTCCTCGCTCCCGCGTTGGTCGCCGAGCACGACGTCTGCCAGCCCGCGGGACGGGAAGGCGACGGTCGTTGAAAGCTGCATGAGGGCGCGGGTGGCCGGCAGGAAGAGAACTCGGGACAAGCGCCGCTTCAACGTGGCAGCTTCGTAGTACTCGGGAAAGAGCTGCTGAGCATCACGCACGTACGTCAGGATCGGGATCCCTCGGGCGCGCGCGACCGCGAGGAAGACGAGGTCGGCCGGGCCGGGCAGGGTTGTTGCGTTCTCGACGTAGATCCCCGCCAATCCGCGCACCCGGCCGCCCGCGAGGTAAGTGGCAAATCCGCGCGCCCTCCTGGTGCGCGTTCCAGAGATGACATCAAGGTCGATGCGGCGGGCCAGCGCGTCGCGGAGCTGCGTAATGCGCGTGGTGGCGCCCCACAGGCCGCGGTCGAGCGGGTACATCGAAACGAGCAGCAGCCGCTGTCTGCCTTCCCGCCCGGCTGTGCCCGTCACGGGCCGACCGCGGGCGGGCCTTCGGCTTCGCTGCCGAGATACCAGCCCTCCAGCTCCTGACCGAAGAGCCGCTGCATCTCGGCTCGCACGTCACTGCGGCGAGGGATCAGGAGATAGTTGACCAGGGGTTCCAGGGGCGGGTCGACAAACTCGGGATACCCGAGCACCACCCGCTTGATATCGGGCCCGGTGATGAGCGGCAGGAGGCTGGCGAGATCGCCCGCCAGCGAGCGAGGGAAATCGGTCTCCACCGTGCTGCCGATGGCGGTCACGATGGCGGGAAACTCGAAGAACAGATCGGCCTTCGCAAACTCTTGGCGCAGCTCAAGGAGCACTTTCTGCTGTCGCTCCGAGCGCATGAAATCGTTCTGGTATTCGCGCGTCCCGTCCGGGAGCTCGATCCACCCCTTCCGGACGCGTGCATAGGCCAGCGCATGAACGCCATCGTAGTGCGCGCAGCCGCCAGGCAGTTCGATCCCGACCCCCGTCCAGGTGGGGCCGCCGTACTCGGGATCGATCATCGGTCCCGGAAGACACAGGGTTACGCCGCCGACCGCGTCGATCAGGTCGGCGAATCCCTGCAGGTCCACCGTGGCGTAGTACTGGATCGAGATCCCCAGGTAGAGGCCGATCGCTCGTTCGAGCGTGCGCAGGCCGCAGCTCGCGGGATCGATCACCTCGTCGGGGCACCAGATCTCCGGCGCGTCGCTCGCCTCGGTCGAGAGCCCGTTGATCTTGTAGGGGTACAGGCCGTCGGGGTAGACCGACCGATCCGGGAGCGGCACGAATCCGGTGTCACGCGGAACCGAGACCATGATCGCCGAGCCGGCCACCGGGTCCACGCTCACCACCAGGATCGTGTCGGTGAGCGCCTCGTTGCGCCCCACGCCCGAGTCGACGCCGAGCAACAGGAAGGTGATCCGCTCGGTGCCGTCCCACCGATACGTCGGCCGGTTGAGCGGGCCACCCCCACCGGGCGCGCCGGTCTGCCCGTTCCCGCCCCCGAATACCTCGCCAAGTGAGGCGTTCAACTGCCCGATGAGCATCCCGGCCCACGCGTGCATGCCGACCGTGGTGGCCAGCAGCGCGACCACGAGGACGACCGACATCGCGCGCCGCGTCCCGTGGCCGTGCTCCCGACGCAGGCCGACATGGCCGATCGCGCCGAGTCGCCACGCCAGGAGTGCCACGTTCGCCACCAGCAGGCCGACGAGGACCGGCGCCGAGAGGAGTTGGTTGAGGAGATGCTCTCCGAGGACGATCGCCGCGAGGATCGCGCCCAGGACCACCAGCGCAGTCGGACCGGCGAAGAGCAGGGCCGCTCGCCGTTCGCCGAGATACGCCTGGCCGAGCCCGGGGAAGAGGAACGAAAGGAGGGCGGCGATCGCGGCGGGGCGCGGACGATCCGTCATGGCACCTGCAGATAAGGTCGGAAAGGATGGCGGGGGGCTGATTCTAGCAAACGGCACGCCCAGGCCCGCCGAGCAAGGTGGTGCGTGGGTGCGCCAGAAGGTTGTTCGGGTGGAGTTAGTACCTTTGCGCATTCCGCCGCCCGCCCCCTACACTGGCCGCCGGGAGGGCTGTAGTTCCGCCCGCGCCCCGCCGGCGGTCGGTCGTGCCCAACGTGAGGACCGTGGAACCCGAGATCATCTTCATCAGCGTCTCTGCGACGGCGGGCGTGCTTGTCGGCATCGGCGCGCTGGTTGCCGTCCTGCGTGGGCGAGGCGCCGCAAGGCTCGCCCCCGTGGGCGACGCCGAGCCCGCGGCTTCGCCGATCGCCGAACCGGGGTATGAGGGGATGCTGCGGGTGGCCTGGTGGGTGGCCATCGCCGGCATCCTGGTGGGGATCGGTACCACGAATGCATATCCGGAGACGCGGGCCGCGATCTTCGGACTCGGAGGCGCCGCGGCCGCGCTGGTCCTGCTCGTCCATGAGCTCCTCCCGCGCCGCTGGCGAAGGCGCCCTGTCGTGTTCGCTGAGATCGTTGGCGGCCTGGCCTTCGCCAGTGGGCTGCTCCTCCTTACCGGGCACGGCGCCTCGCCGTTCGCATTTGGCTACCATCTGGTTGCCGTCGCCGTGGCGCTGACGCTGGGCAGTCGTGCCGGCCTCCTCGCAGCCGCCATCGCTTCGCTGGCCTACCTGGGCGTGCTGACACTCGACCCGGAGCGCTCCACCTTCGTCGGCGCGGACCTGCTCCGCATCGGCATCAACCTCGGATCGCTCTGGCTCCTCGCCTACCTGGCAGGCGTCTACGCCAGTGGCGAGCGACGGATGCGCCAGCGCGTGCTCGAGCTCTCACAGATGGACCCGATGACCGGCCTCTTCAACCGTGGCCAGCTGCACCCGACCCTGGAGCAGGAGGTCCAGCGAACGCGCCGCAGCGGCCGTGGATTCTGCGTGCTGATGGTGGATCTCGACGGCCTGAAGGCGATCAACGACGCGATGGGCCACCTGCGCGGCGACGAGGTGCTTCGCGGGCTGGCCCGCGTGATTCGCAGTTCGATCAGGACGGTCGATTCGGCCTACCGCTACGGCGGGGACGAGTTCCTCGTCCTGCTGCCCGAGACGGAGTTCATCGGCGCCTTCGTGGTGGCCGAGAAGATCCGCGAGGGCGTGGAGGCGATCGGCGTCTCGCGCAATGGCGAGCCAGAGGCCTCCGCCAGCATCGGCCTCGTCTCCTACCCCGAGGACGGGGCGACCGCCGAGGAGTTGATGCTCGCCGCCGACCGAGCCATGTACCAGGCCAAGTCACTCGGCAAGAACCAGGTCAGTGGCAACCCCCGCCCTCCGCGACCCTCCCGCCAGCTGCCGGTCGGCCCTTCCGCCATCCAGGAGCCGGCTGCCGAGGCAGCCCTCGATGATCGGCAGCCGATCGCCGTGTCAGTGCCATCGCACAACGGTGCGGTCAGCGCCGGACACGAGTTCGCGGCGCAGATCCATGACGAGTCGGAGCCCGATCCGGGCGACGTCCGCCGGCAGATTGCCGCGGCGCGGCTGAACATGGATCCCGACCACCAGATCCGGAGGGCGATGGACGCCTTTCTGTCCGCCCCGGCGCGCAGCGAAGGCGCGTAGTCCGGGCGGACCCCGATCAGGACTCGGTCAGTCCTGAGCCGGTCGGCACAATCTCCCACCAGATGAGGCCCGGAGGCAGCACCACCGGGTCGCCGCTCTCCTCGTAGGTCCAGTGGGTCCCGTCGGCGGCTGCAGGCCGTGACCAGAGCACCGCGATCGCCCGCCCATCGCTGTACAGGGTTCCGGTCCCCGTGCCAACCAGGTGCTGCAGACGCCTCGGGTTGCCGCCGGGGTCGGGATCGCCGTAGACCACCTCCTGGGTTACCCATTGCACCAGGACGTGCGTGGCGGTCACCGGCTCACTGCTGATTGCGTCAACGACGGGCTTCCCGCCGTCGCTGCGCCGCCACGCGTCCAGCGCGGCATCCCAGCTCCATCCGAAGCGCCAGTACGAGTTCGTGCGGATCTCTATCGCCGCGACGCGACGCCCCGCCGGAAGCTGAACGTCCGGATCGAACGCGAAGGGCGGCCGGATGGCACCGACCCGCGCGACGAGCGCGTCGAGTCGCGCGTTGGCGCCGAATGCGGTTCGCACTGCTTCGAGGTCGCCGTACAGGTTGTGGGGAGCACCGTAGTCGCCAAACCTGCGGAACCATGGCCACGCGCCGGTGATGCCATTCACGTAGGGCATCCCGGCATTGTCAAATCGATTCAGGGCGCCGGGGCTGGCACCGAAGAAGAACGGCAGGACGTGCAGGTCCTGCCACAGATCGACCATGTAGTAGCGACCGCTGCGCATCGGTCCGGTCAGGCCCTCGGTCGGCTGACAGAGGTAGATGGCGGTGAAGCGTGTCGTGTCGCCCTCGACCGGGGTCTCGACGACCAGGTCGGCACGGGTCAGGTTACGAGCCGGTCGGGCCCCGGGATGGTTGTCGATGGGTACGGCCAGGGCCGTACGCTCCAGGGCCGAAGCGTCGTCCGTCGGCAGGCCGCTGAGCGGGCATCGCGCGACAGGGGGAGCCACGGTGGGTTCCTCGGTCGGCGTGGGCCGCTGGGTGGGACTCGGCGTAGGCTGCTGCGTGAGACTCGGAGCCGGAGTGGGCGTCGGATCCGGCCGCTGGCCGCCAATCACCATGGCGCCGAGCGCCAGCCCGACGATGACGAGTACCGCTGCGACCCCGAGGATCGGGCCGCGGCCGAGGGAGCGCAGTTGCCGCATGGAACAGATCCTACCCACTTGCCTCTCTCGGGGTTATGGCACCATTGCGCTCCCGATGAGACCTACGTCCGCGACTGACCTCGAGCCGAGGTCGCCCGAGGCCAACCCGCGTGCCTCGCTGGCGGCGTTCCTGTCGTTTCTCTTCCCAGGACTTGGCCAGGCGTACAACGGCGACTCATGGCTCGCCTGGATCCTCGCCACGCCCGCCTTTCTGCTCGTCGTCGGCGTGGCACTGGCTTTAGCCACCGTTGGGTCCAGCCTGCTGGCGAGGCTCTTCGACATCCGCTTCCTGCTCGGGCTCATCGCGCTCGACCTGGCGCTTCTCGGCTGGCGGCTGGTGGCGGTCGTGCAGGCCCACGGGCACTACGAGTCGGCGAACCGTCGGCGCTGGACGACCTGGGTCACCGGACTGCTGGTGGTCGCAACACTCGGGATGCATGCGCTCCCGGCGTGGTATGCGGCGAAGGCGATCGACACGCTCGATGCCGTGGCACTGGGCGGCTCGGCCGGCAGCATCGACGACAGCCTGCCGGTCTTCTCAGGGCTTCCGGAGCCCTCGGGGCAGCCCGACGTGGCCGCCGGCGAGCGGGTCAACGTGCTGCTCGTCGGCGTGGACAGCGCCCCAGGTCGCGTCACTGCCCTTACCGACACGATGCTCGTGGTGAGCCTGGACACCCTTGGCACGCGGTCGGCCATGATCTCGATCCCACGCGACCTCTACGGCGCGCCGCTGCCCAACGGACTACCGTTCAACAATAAGCTCAACGCGCTGATGACCTACGCCGACGCCCGCCCGGACGAGTTCCCGCTCGGCGGCGTCGGCACCCTGAAGGCGACCATCGGCAGGCTCCTGGGCGTGCCGATCCACTACTTTGCGGCGATCAACCTCCTGGGATTCAAGCAGGCTGTCGACGCCATCGGTGGCGTCGACATCACCGTCACGCGGGCGATCAACGACCCGACCTACTACGACGAGTACGGCAAGCCAGCTGGCTTCTATCTCCAGCCGGGGACGTACCACATGGACGGCCACACCGCCCTGGCCTTCGTCCGCTCGCGCAAGGGGGTCGGGGACAGCGATTTCACGCGGGCCGATCGACAGCAGCAGCTGCTCACCGCACTACGCGAGCAGCTGACGGCCGGCAACCTGCTGCTGTCCCTTCCGGCCCTGCTTGACGCGGTCAAGAACACCATCGCCACCGATGTCCCCGGCGACCGGATGCCGGAGCTGGCGCAGGCGGTCCAGGACGCGGACATGTCCCTCCTGAAGCGGATCGTCCTCCAGCCTCCGGACTACATGACCGCCGATCCCTACTCGTCGGCCGGCTACATCCTGGTGCCCAACCTCGCCGCCATCCGCGCCATCGGCGCGGCGCTCCTGGCGGAGCCGACCACCCCGCCCGAGGCGCTGCCGTAGTCCCGGCGAAGAGCCCTGCTAGACTCGGCCGACCATGCCCGGCTTCGCCACCCGCGCGATTCGCGCTGCCAGCCGCGTTCCTGCCGTACCGCAGGTACCGGTGAACGTCCCGATCTACCAGACCAGCACCTTTGAGGTTGCCTCCGCCCTCGAGCTGGCCGAGCTGCTCGAGTTCTCGCGACCCGGCCATTCGTACACTCGCTACTCCAACCCCACGCACGCTGCGCTCGAGGAGACGCTGACCGAGCTCGAGGGGGCCGAGGCCGCACACGTGACCGCGTCCGGGATGGCCGCGATCCACGGCGCCGTGCTCTCCATCCTGCAAACCGGTGACGAGCTGCTCATCCCCGGCGCCGTCTACGGCGGCATGGTCGGGCTGGCTCGCACCGTGCTCGCACGCTCCGGGATCAGCGTCCGGGCGGTCGACATGACCGATCTCGGTGCCGTCGCCGCGGCGATCAGCGATCGCACCGGGCTCGTCTGGGCGGAGACGATCAGCAATCCGACCACCGCCATGGCCGATATCGCCGCACTGGCGACCCTGGCCCATGCCCGCGAGATCCCCCTGGCGGTGGACAACACCTTCGCCTCCCCGTACCTGTGCAACCCGCTTGCACTCGGCGCCGACCTGGTGGTGCACTCGACCACGAAGTACATCGGTGGCCACTCGGACCTGACCGGCGGTGCCATCCTGGGCAGTGCCGCGCGGGTCGCCGCCGCCCGTGAGATCGTCATCAACGTCGGGGGGAACGCTGCCCCGTTCGAGGCGTTCCTCGCGCTCCGTGGCCTCAAGTCACTGGCTCTCCGGATGGACCGTCACAGCGCAAATGCGCTCGCAGTCGCCGAGCACCTCGAAGGGGCGCCTGGCGTGGAGCGCATCCGCTACCCCGGCCTCGCATCGCACCCGCAACATGACCTCGCCGCTCGCGAGCTGCGTGGCGGGATGGCCGGCGGCATGCTGGCTCTCGAGGTCATCGGTGGACGAGCGGCCGGCGAGCGCTTCCTCGACCTGCTCTCGGTTGCGGTTCACGCCACCAGCCTGGGCTCGGCCGAAACCCTGTGCAGCCATCCCGCCTCGTCCTCGCACCGGCAGCTTGATGACGCGCAGCTTGCCGCCGCCGGCCTGACTCCTGGCATGGTCCGGGTCTCGATCGGCCTGGAGGATC
>Ga0209521_10001515_pt1 | contig 18954 bp, 16 predicted proteins | sample Rifsed19ft4_FD_184016 | JGI IMG/M metagenome (GOLD analysis project Ga0209521, IMG submission 184016) | Soil microbial communities from Rifle, Colorado, USA - sediment 19ft 4 (version 2) | ecosystem: Environmental > Terrestrial > Deep subsurface > Rock core/Sediment | place: Rifle, Colorado...
ACTGCAGGTCCAGCCACTTGCGCATGGCCGAGACCGCGTCGGCAAGCTCGGCCGCGCGCGCGACCTCGACCCATCCTTGGTAGTCGATCGAGACTTCGGCGTCGTCCTTGAAACCCCGGAGCTTCGCCCTCGCCTCCGCCGGCGAGTCGAACTGGCCGACCAGGACCACGTACCGCTTTGTCTCGGTCGAGATAATCTGAAAGTCGCCGAGCTCCTCCAGCATGTTCCGGAGGCCTTCCGCGGCTTTGCCCCCGCCCACCGACGCGACGAACCGACTGAGGTTCTCCCTGGAAGCCCTGATAGCGCTGACCGCGTCCAATAGATGAGCGCGCTTGCCGTCCGCCTCGAAGCGGCGCGCGGCCCTCACCGCCTCGACCAAACCGTCCGTCGCGCCCAGCAGATAGGGGTGAATCCCGGCGGCGTCGGGTGGCGCATTCAGCGGCACGAGGCTCTCCGAGACTCGCGCCACCTGCTCGCCCATCGACGCGATCGCGAAGGCGTACTGCCTCGGGGAGAGGGAGTCCTGCGCCAGCGCGCGGCTGTTCACCTCGAACAGCCGGAGCACATCGATGCTCTGAGTCGCCGCCCTGATGGCGGGCTCCCAGTAAGGCCGCTGCACGACCTCGGGGCGGAGCTGTTCGCCGCCACGCCGCGCAACGCGAGCTTCGTGTTCGACGCGGCGGGCGTGGCGGACGTAACCCCGGCGGTGGACGGCCGTTCCCTCAACCTGACGCGAACCGCCCTGGCAGTCATGGACGCGCTCAACGAGCGCGCCGGCGGTGCATCGGTCTCCGTGGTGGAGCCCGTCTACGACGCCGTCCCTGCGCCGCTGACCACCGAGGCGGCGGAGGCCGCGGCGCCGGACATGGCGCGCCTCTCCACCTGGACCACCAACTACGTCTCGGGGCCAGGAAACGCCTTCAGCGCCAACATCAGCATTCCCGCCCAGGATGTCAACGGCCTCGTCCTGGCCCCCGGCGAGTGGTTCGACTTCTGGGAGCGGATCGGCCCGGTCACGCTGGAGCGCGGATATGGCTACGGCGGGGCGATCATCGGCGGCCGCAGCACGCCGACCGGGGTGCTGGCCGGAGGCATCTGCTCGACATCGACCACGCTCTTCAACGCGGCCATGCGCGGCGGCCTGGAGATAGGCGAGCGACGCAACCACTCCTATTACATCGCGCGCTATCCGATGGGCCTGGACGCGACGGTCTTCGCCACCGATACCTACAAGGTGTCGATGACCTTCCGCAACGACACGCCGCACCCGATCGTGATCCGGGCCTTCACCAGCCCGGGGGTCGTGCGCTTCGACATCTGGGGAGTGGCGAACGGCAGGACCGTGACGCTCTCCTCGCCGATCGTTACCAACCGCGTGGCGGCCCGGGAGACGACCATCTACAACCCAAACCTGGCGCCGGGGGCGAGCGTGCGGGTCGAGGGCGCCTACAACGGCTTCGACTCATCGGTGACGCGAACGGTTCGCGACGCCGACGGGACGGTGATTCACGTCGACACCTGGTTCAGCCACTACAACGCCGTGAACGGCATCACCGAGGTAGGGCCAGCCCTGCCGCCACCCCCAACGCCGGTGCCCACGGAGCCGCAGCCCCCGCCCAGCACCTGAGCGGGCTAGACTCCGGCCGGATGATCCCCCCGGAGCGCACCCGCAACTTCAGCATCGTGGCGCACATCGACCACGGCAAGAGCACGCTGGCCGACCGGCTGCTGGAAGCGACGCATACCATCGATCCGCGGCAGATGCAGTCCCAGGTGCTCGACAGCATGGATCTCGAGCGCGAGAAGGGGATCACCATCAAGGCCCGTGCGGTGCGCCTGCAGTACGACGCCGCAGACGGCCAGACCTATGCCCTCAACCTGATCGACACGCCGGGCCACGTCGACTTCACCTACGAGGTGAGTCGCTCGCTGCAGGCCTGCGAGGGGGCGATCCTGGTGGTCGATGCCAGCCAGGGGATCGAGGCCCAGACACTCGCCAACGTGCACCTGGCGATGGAACAGCGGCTGACCATCATCCCGGTGATCAACAAGATCGACCTCGCCTCGGCCGATCCGGAGATGGTGATGGCGGAGCTCGAGGAGACGCTGGCGATCCCGCGCGAAGAGGTGATCCTGGCCTCGGCCAAGGAGGGGATCGGCATCACCGAGATCCTGGAAGCGGTGGTGCAGCGGGTTCCGCCGCCGAGCGGCGAGGCATCGGCCCCGCTGCAGGCGCTCGTCTTCGACAGCCACTACGACCCGTACAAGGGCGTCGTGGCGTACGTGCGCGTGGCGAATGGCACGCTCCATGACCATGAACGGATCCGCTTCATGGCCACCGGTGTGGAGAGCGAGATCCTGGAGCTCGGCTACTTCCGGCCGCAGCCGGTCCCGACTCGCCGCCTGACGGTGGGCGAGGTCGGCTACGTCGCCTCGGGACTCAAGAGCATCGCCGATGCCCGCGTGGGCGACACCCTGACCGATGCCAGCCGTCCGGCGGCGGCACCCCTGCCGGGATACAAGCAGGCGCTGCCGCTCGTCTTCGCCGGCATCTACCCGATGCGCGGCGACGAGTACCCGCTCCTGCGCGACGCGCTCGAGAAGCTGCATCTCAACGACGCCAGCTTCGTGTACGAGCCCGAGTCGAGCGTGGCGCTGGGCTTCGGGTACCGGTGCGGCTTCCTCGGCCTGCTGCACATGGAGATCGTCCAGGAGCGGCTGGAGCGCGAGTTCGGGCTCGACCTGATCGCATCGGCGCCATCGGTCGAATACCACGTCAGGCAACTCAATCGGACCGATGAGCTGATCGTGGACAACCCCGCGCAGATGCCGGGCGCCGGCGAGATCGAGACGATCAGCGAACCGTGGGTGACGGCCACGGTGATCACCCCGACCGATTACATCGGCGCGATCATGGACCTCGCCACGACTCGGCGCGGCGCCTTCGTGAACATGGAATACCTCGACCCGCGCCGGGTCAACATGCACTTCGAGATGCCGCTCGCCGAGCTGATCATCGACTTCTACGACCTGCTCAAGAGCCGCAGCAGCGGGTACGCCAGCCTCGACTACGCCTACGCGGGGTATCGGCCCGGCGAGCTGGTCAAGCTCGACATCATGGTCAGCGGAGAGCCGGTGGATGCGCTCTCACTGATCGTGCATCGGTCCAATGCGTATCGGTCCGGCAAGGCGCTGGTCGAGAAGCTCAAGGAGCTGATCCCGAGGCAGATGTTCGAAGTTCCGGTTCAGGCGGCGATCGGTTCCCATATCATCAGCCGCGAGACGATCCGGGCGATGCGCAAGAACGTGCTGGCCAAGTGTTACGGCGGCGACATCACCCGGAAGCGCAAGCTGCTGGAAAAGCAGAAGGAGGGCAAGCAGCGGATGAAGCGGATCGGCTCCGTCGAGATCCCGCAGGAAGCCTTCCTCGCGGTACTGCGCATGAACGAGGGGCAGTAGGTGGACTTCCAGGATTCACTGCGCCTGTCGATCGCCCTGGGGCTGGCGATCTTCCTGGTCCTGCTGCGCTTCGATTCCGAGCGGATCATGCGCTCGGACTACTTCCGCTACCGCGCGCCGTGGCTCGGGCCGGCCAGCTACTACGGCCTGGTGGTGGCCTTTGCGCTGGGGATCGCGTTCATCTTGCCGCGCGGGCGCACGCAGCTCTTCCTCGTCTCCGGCGATGCCGACTCGATGCTGCCGGTGATGCTCCTCTTCGCCAGCGTGGCGATCGCCAACGGCGCCATCCTGGCCTTTCTGCGGTATGGTGCGATCACGCCGCTGCCCACCCCGTTGCTCGGCTCGCGTCTGCTGGGCGCGGCCGCCAACGCGGTCGCCGACGAGCTCCAGTTCCGCTCGATCGTGCTGGGCATGCTCCTCTTTGCCGAGGTGCCCGGCGGGATCGGCCTGGCGATCGCCATCCAGGCGCTCCTGTACGGCCTCGTCCACCGGCGCCTGTGGAACGACCGCGACTGGTACTTCCTGGCCGCCTCGGTGCTGCTCGGCTACGGCGCCGGCCTGGCCACGGTGACGACCGGGTCGGTGATCCCGGCCATGGTCGGGCACTTCGCGGTGAGCGCGTCGCTCTTCGCCTTCGCCGGGGGTCGGCTGCGCACCCGACCGATCTAAGGCTCGTTTCGCCGCGCCGGATCTGACCGTCTCGCCCGCCGGCATCCCCCACCCACCACCGGGGTTGGTGAGATCGACGGTTTGCGTGTCGATTCCCGCCACCTACGCATGGGCGCGGTACTAGGCGAGGATCAGACGCGCTCGCACGCGTCCAGGGGCGCCCTTCACGCTCAGCCGAGGCAGCCATTGCCGGAGCCGATGCCACGAAACCTGCCTACCACTACCCGGGTTGGTAGATGGGGGGCAAGTGGCGTGCCAGGCAAGCCATGCGCCACCGCCATTACGGTCCATGCCGATGACCCGGCGACCCTGCGACGGGTCGAGGAGCTTGGCGGGCGGGTAGTCATGCCGCTCACCGAGGTCGCCAAGGACACGACCGTCGCGCTCGTCGCCGACCCCGATGGACACATCGTCGGCCTGATGTAGGTCGAAACGCCCCTCGCACTGGGACTCGCCCCGGGCCTGCACGCTGTAGGCTCGGGGCAATGGTTCTTCCGTCGCATCATCTCTACCTCCACGTCCCGTTCTGCCGGCTGGTGTGCGCCTACTGCGACTTCGTGACCGCGGGCGGCCGTGCCACCGAGATCCCCCGGTACGTGGCTGCCCTCGAGGCTGAGATGGGGCTGAGGTCGGCAGACGGCGAGCTGGCGACCATCTATTTCGGCGGGGGCACGCCATCCCTGCTCCCGGCCGATGCGGTGTCAGACCTGGTCGTAGCGGCAGGTGCGCGGTGGGCCGGCCGCCCGGCCGAGATCACGCTTGAGGCCAATCCCAGCGCCCGCGAGTCGCCCGATTGGGCAGGTCTCCGCGCGGCCGGGATCAACCGCATCTCGCTCGGCGTGCAGTCGCTCCGTGACCTCGAACTGGCCACGCTGACCCGCGGGCACACGGGGGCGGAGGCGCGCGCCGCCTACACGGCCGTCCGCGCGGCCGGCTTCGAGAATGTGTCGGTCGATCTGATCTACGGCATCCCCGGCCAGTCGCTGGCCGATTGGCGTCTCGGACTGGCCGATGCGGTGGCGCTCGAGCCCGACCACATCTCCCTGTACGCGCTCCAGCTTGCCCTGGCGCCCGACGAGTGGGCCGCACCGCCGCGGCCCGGCGCGCTTCGCTGGCGGCAGCGCATGGTGGGGCGGCAGGACGATGGCCTGGCCGTCTCCCAGTACCAGCTCGCCGAGGCGCTGCTCGAGGCGGCCGGCTTCGACCATTACGAGCTCTCGTCCTGGGCCAAACCGGGATTCGAGTCTCGGCACAACTTGGCCTATTGGGAGCGCCGGCCGTACACGGGTATCGGGGCGGGCGCGCATTCGTTCGACGGTGCGACCCGGTCGTGGAACGACCGCGACCTCGACCGCTACCTCGCGGTGACCGAGTCGGGCGCACGCGCGCAGGCCGGAAGCGAAACGCTCGACGAGGCGATCCGCGCCTTCGAAGCGGTGTCGCTGGGGCTGCGCCGGGTGGCCGGCTTCTCGCGCGCGGCCTTTGCCGACGAGTTCGGGCAGGACCCCCTGGAGCGCTTCCCGGCCGCGGTCGAGGAAGGAGTCGGCGCGGGACTGCTCGAGGTGGCCGGCGATGAGATCCGCCTCACATCGCGCGGGCGCCTGCTGGCCAACGAGGCGCTCGTCGCCTTCGCTTCGTAGGGGGCGATGAGGGGAGACGACCGCGACGGCTGGGTCGCGTTGACATGGGTCCGGCACCGTTGGTACGATGCCGTTCACGCACGATTGGCACTCTCACCCTTAGAGTGCCAACGCACAGCCAGCGGAGATTGGATTGGTCGGCGAGCAGAGTTCCCACAGCGACACGACCGCGTCACCCCGCTCCGGTCTCGACCTGACCGAGCGGCAGCGGACGGTGCTGCGCGCCGTGGTGGAGGACTACGTGCTCAGCGCGGTGCCGGTCGGCTCGCGCGCCCTGGTCGACCGGTATCGGCTGCTGGTCAGCTCCGCAACCGTGCGCAGCGCCATGGCCGAGCTGGAAGCGCTGGGCCTGCTGAGCCACCCGCACACCAGCGCCGGGCGCGTGCCGTCGGACCTGGGCTACCGCGTGTATGTCGAGTCGCTCATGCGTGAGGCGTCGCTTGACCGATCCGACCAGCTGATGATCCGCCACCAGTTCTCGCAGGTTCAGCTGACGAGCAACGAGTGGCTCCGGCTGGCCGCCTCGATTCTCGCGGGGAGCACCCGGTCCGCCGCGGTAGTGACCCCTGCCAAGGCGCGCCGCGCCCGATTCGGCCACCTGCAGCTCGTCGAGCTGGGCGACCAGACGCGGCTGGCGGTCCTGGTGCTGGCCGACGGCAACGTGGTCCAGCGCCGCCTCGACCGGGCCGTGCTCGAACGCGCCATGGCCGGCGAACCGCTGGGCCAGGTCGACCTGGATGCGGCGGCGGCGACCATCAATGCCGACTTCGCAGGCCTCACCGGCCCGCAGATCCGACGTCGCGCGGCGAAGCTCACCGGTCTGGCGGCCCACGCCGGCGAGGTGGTCGCCTCGCTTGTCGAGGATGCTGACACCGTGGCGGTCGAGGAGGTCTTCACCGATGGCATCGGCAACGTGCTCGAGCAGCCCGAGTTCGCCGAGGGGGCGAAGCTGCGTGGCGTGCTGGAGGTCCTGCAACGTTCCGACTTCCTCGAGCAGCTCGTGCCGGTCCTGGCGCGGCGCGGCGGTGTCACGGTGATCATCGGTCACGAGAACGCGAACGACGCCATGCACGAGGTAAGCCTGGTCTTCGCCCCGTACGGCGCGCCGGGCGGCGCCCTTGGGCTGCTGGGCGTCCTGGGGCCGACCCGCATGCCGTATCCGCGGGCGATCCCGACCGTTCGCTACCTTGCCACGCTCATGAACGAGCTGATCACCAGCCACCACGGGGGTGACGCGTGAGTGGCCGCGAGCGCGAGCCCCGTGACGATGGGCACCCGACCAACGGCGCCCCGGCGCCCGATGAGGCACGGCACGGCCGCGGCCCGTCGCGCGGAGCGCTGATTGCGAAGCTGGAGGATCTGGACCGAGAGCTCGAGGAGGCACGAGCGGCCGCGGACGAGCAGCTGCGCACCGCGCAGCGGGCGACCGCCGACCTGGCCAACTACCGCCGGCGAGTCGAAGAGGACCGCGGCGCGTCGATGGGCTTCGCCAACGCGCTGCTGATCGGCAAGCTGCTGGCGGTGCTCGACGACTTCGATCGGGCCCTCGACCACGTCCCGCCCGACGCGCACGAGGGCTGGCTGGATGGGATCCGCCTGGTGGAGCGCAAGCTGCGTTCCCTCCTCGAGGCCGAGGGCGTGACACAGATCGAGGCGGCGGGCCAACCATTCGATCCGAACCTGCACGAGGCGGTCGTCCACGAGGAGACCACCGAATTCCCCGATAACCAGGTGATCGGCGAGCTGCAGCGGGGCTACCGCCTGCACGACCGGGTCTTGCGCCCGTCGCTGGTCCGCGTCGCGAACAACCCGAAGGAGCACTGAGCGCATGGGCAAGATCATCGGCATCGACCTCGGAACCACCAACTCGGTGGTGGCCGTCATGGAGGGCGGCGAACCGCAGGTCATCAGCAACGCGGAGGGGGGCCGGATCACACCATCGGTCGTCGCCTTTGCCAAGAGCGGGGAGCGGCTGGTCGGGCAGGTTGCCAAGCGCCAGGCGATCACCAACCCTGAGAACACCATCTTCTCCATCAAGCGGTTCATGGGTCGACGCTTCGAAGATCCGGAGGTTCGCCACAGCAAGGACCTCGTCCCGTACAAGGTCGAGAAGGACCCGAAGTCGGACGGCATCGTGGTGACGCTGGCCAACGAGAAGACCTTCAGCCCGCCCGAGATCAGCGCCATGATCCTGCAGAAGCTGAAGGCCGATGCCGAGGCCTACCTGGGCGAGAAGGTGACCGAGGCGGTGATCACCGTGCCGGCCTACTTCGACGACACCCAGCGCCAGGCGACCAAGGATGCCGGACGGATCGCCGGACTCGACGTCAAGCGCATCGTCAACGAGCCGACCGCATCGGCTCTGGCCTACGGCCTGGACAAGACCAAGGACGAGAAGATCGCGGTCTACGACCTCGGTGGCGGCACCTTCGACATCTCGATCCTGGAGCTCTCCGAGGGCGTCTTCGAGGTGCGCAGCACCAACGGCGACACGCACCTGGGTGGTGACGACTTTGACCAGCGGGTGATCGACTGGCTCTCGGCCGAGTTCCGCAAGGAGCAGGGGATCGACCTGTCGAAGGACCGGATCGCCCTCCAGCGCCTCAAGGAGGCCGCCGAAAAGGCGAAGATCGAGCTCTCCAGCACCACCCAGACCGAGATCAACCTGCCGTTCATCAGCGCCGATGCCTCCGGGCCCAAGCACCTGGTCATGAGCCTTACCCGCGCCAAGCTCGAGGACCTGGTTGCCGACCTGATCAGCCAGACGGCCGGGCCGGTGAAGAAGGCGATGGCCGATGCGAACCTGAAGCCGACCGATATCGACGAGGTGATCCTGGTCGGCGGCATGACGCGCATGCCGTCGGTCATTGAGGCTGTCAAGGCCATGTTCGCCGGCAAGGAGCCGCACAAGGGCGTCAACCCGGACGAGGTGGTCGCGGTCGGCGCCGCCATCCAGGCCGGCGTCCTGGCCGGCGAGGTGAAGGACGTCCTGCTCCTCGACGTGACGCCGCTGTCGCTGGGGATCGAGACCCTCGGCGGCGTGGCCACCAAGATGATCAACCGCAACACCACCATCCCGACCAGCCACACGCAGATCTTCTCGACCGCGTCCGACAGTCAGCCGTCGGTCGATATCGTTGTCCTGCAGGGCGAGCGCGAGATGGCGACCGACAACAAGAAGCTGGCCACCTTCCGGCTCGATGGCATTCCACCGGCTCCGCGTGGCGTGCCTCAGATCGAGGTCACCTTCGACATCGATGCGAACGGCATCCTCAACGTGGCGGCCAAGGACAAGGCCACCAACAAGGAGCAGAAGGTCACCATCACCGCGTCCTCCATGCTCGCCAAGGAGGACGTCGACAAGATGGTGCGCGACGCCGCCGAGCACGCCGAGGAGGACCGGGCGCGCCGGGCGGAGATCGAGTCACGCAACGAGGCCGACGCGCTGACCTACCAGGCCGAACGGCTGATCAAGGATCTCGGCGACAAGATGAGCGACGATGATCGCAAGGAGATCACCGCGCGCATCGAGGCCGTCCGCGAGGCCCTGGCCGGGACCGATGCGGGCGTCATCGACTCGACCAAGCAGCAGCTCGCCGAGGTGCTGCAGCGGGTCGGCACCAAGGCCTACGAGACGTCCGGTGACGGCGAATCGACCGATGAGTCCGAAGGCGCCGATGGCGAGGGTGAGACCGATGGGGCCGGGCCGGACGGCGAGCCGGCCACCGACGACGAGGGCGAGACGATCGAGGGCGAGTACAAAGAGGTGTAAGTGGGAGTCGGGGACCAGTCCTTGGCTAGCTGTCGCAACAGCCTGCGGACCGGCCCCCGCCTCCCCTCACCGCTCCCAGCCTGGAGAATCGTGCGGCCGAATTACCGAGCCCGGGGTCCGAGCAACCGCCGCGACTGCGGGCAGCCGGCGCAGGTCGCCCACTGCCGCGGATATCGTCGTTCCAAGGCGTCGCTGACCGCGCACACTGTCCTCGTCTGACCCCGCCGCGAGGGGTGCACCGGACGGGAGGAGCCGCCTGATGCGTGGTTACCGACAGAGGAGCCTCCGTACGCGGATCGCTGCCGGCGTGTTCGGCGGGCTGGCTGTGCTGATCACCGTGTTCGGGCTGCTGGCCCTGCGAGCCATCAGTCTGAGCACAAGTTTCGCGCTCGAGGAGCGCCTCCGCCTGGCGGAGATCAGCGCTGACGCGGTCGACGACCTCATTTACCACACTGCGCAGCAGCTCGAGAGGACAGCCGCCTTCGCGGCAACCTGGGCGAGCGAGGACCAGGAACGGCAGGTCGCGCACGTCTACGATCTGCTCACCGAGTTCGAGCGGATCGCGCGCTTCGGTCCGGAGGGTGACCTCCTGTGGGAGGTGCCGCGGCCGACCGAAGACGCCAGATGGGCGTTCGGCGACGACCCCGCGGTCCGGGATGCGTTCGGTCGCCTCGAGACGAGCATCGTGGCGCCGGCGCGCGGAGAAGGGGCGGATGACCTGATAGCTATCCTCATCACCCCGCTCGATCGCCAGGATGGCTCGGCCGGCTTCCTGGCTGGCGAGCTGCGTGCCTCGCATGACGACATCAGCCTCTTGTCGCTGCCAGGGGGCGAGGCCTCGCTCCGCTCCGAGATCGTCGATGCCGACGGCTACATCGTCGTCCACTCCGGCGGGGAAGAAGACTATCGGCCAGACGAGCATGTCGGGGTCCTCGCCCCCATGATCGCGGGTGGGAGACCCGGGACGACGATTCATCATATGGAGAACGGACCGGATCATGTCGTCGCCTTCTACCCGTTTCGCCTCCGTCCGGGCGGCTTCGTCGTAGAGCAGACTGAAGATGCCGCGCTCGTCCTCCCACAGGAGATGCAGCGGATCATGCTCGTGTACGGGATCGGCGCGCTGCTGGCCGCCTCGGTTGCCGCCTGGCTGCATGCCACCTCGGTGGTGCGGCCGATCCGGCGCCTCACCGGCGACGCCGCGCGCATGGCCTCCGGTGACCTCGACAATCCGATTACGGTCTCCCGCGGCGACGAGATCGGGGAGCTCGCCAGCCGATTCGACGAGATGCGCGTCAAGCTGAGAACTTCGCTCGAGGAGAGCACCCGCTGGGCCGAGGAGCTGGAGCACCGCGTCGAGCTTCGCACCAGTGAGGCAGACGAGCGGAACCGTGAACTCCACGCTCTGAACCGGATCCGGCGCCAGCTCCTGGCCAAGACGATCTCCGCCCAGGAGGAAGAGCGGAAACGGCTGGCCCGTGACCTGCACGACGACTCTGCACAGACGCTGACTGCTGTGCTGATGAGCCTGAGCGCCGCCGAAGGTGCCATCGTGGCCGATCCCCAGGTGGCCAGGGCTGCCCTGGCGCGGAGTCGTTCGCAACTTGAGATGGCGCTGACCGAGATACGAAAGGCCATCGTCGATCTCCGGCCGAGCGCGCTCGACGACCTGGGACTCGCATCGGCGATACGGTCCTACGCGGAAGAACGGCTGCGGCCCGGCGGGATCAAGCTGTCGCTGGCGACCAGCGGCGACGAACGGCGGGCACGTGGCCCTGCCGCGACGGCGATCTTCCGGATCATCCAGGAAGCCGTCAGCAATGCGGCGCAGCATTCGGCGGCCGCGAATGTGCGCGTCAGCCTTGACTTCGAGCGCAGCGAGATACACGCCCGGGTGGACGACGACGGCAGCGGCTTCGATCCCGCGAGCCTCCGCCAGCCGCAGGAGAGCGGCCGCGGTCTCGGTCTGCTCGGGATGCGTGAGCGCGCCGAGCTCTTCGGCGGTGACGTCGAGATCGAGTCACGACCGGGGGCGGGGACCTCGATCCGCGTCCGGATGCCCCTCGGGTAATCGATAGCACCATGACGCGGATCAGGATCCTCATCGCGGAGAACCACACCCTCGTTCGCGAGGGCCTCCGAGCGCTCCTGCAAGGTCACGACGACTTCGAGGTCATCGGAGAGGCGTCCACGGGTCGCGAGGCGGTGGACGGCGCCCTCCGCGAGCGGCCCGACGTGGTGCTGATGGATATCGGCATGCCCGAACTGGATGGGTTGACGGCGACGCGTCGAATTGTCGGGGCCAATCCCTCGATTCGCGTGCTGGTCCTCACCGTGCACGACTCGGTGGACTACTTCTACCGTGCCCTTGAGGCCGGCGCGCACGGTTTTCTCGTCAAGGACACGGCATCCAGCGCCCTGGTGATCGCGGTTCGGGCGGTGCACGAGGGGGGCGTGTTTCTCTATCCGCCACTCGCGAAGTTGCTGGTGGAGGACTACCTGCACCGCGTCAGCAGTGGCGAAGAGCGGTCGACCTATTCAAAGCTGACGCACCGAGAGCGTGAGATCCTGGCGATGATCGGGACCGGGCAGACCAACCTGGAGATTGCCGCGCGGCTTTCCCTCAGCATCAACACCGTCCAGACACACCGCAGCCACATCATCGACAAGCTCGACCTCCACAGCCGCGCCGAGCTGATGCGCTATGCCCTGCGCATAGGCGTCCTGCAGGAAACGCCCGAGCCGGACCCGCAAGCCTCCAGTTCCACCTGATCCACCCTCGCTCGCGGCTACTCGATCACGAAAAGACCCTAGCGTGGGGCGGGGCGTCGCCTCATCTGTTGGGGTGATGCGCTCTGGACGGTCAGGCTGAATGATGGCCCACAGATGGATGGGCCGATCGATCGACCTACCGAGGATCGGGCGGGCGAAATACCGCCAGAGCAGATCGTGCCGCCCGAGCGGGCCGCCACCCCCGAGTCGTCGCCCAGACCGTGGGCCGCGACCATCCCGCGTCGCCGGCTGCTGCGCATGCTTGGACTCGGTGCGCTGTCGGTCGCACCGATGTCGGTGCTTCCCGAGCTGCTTCGCACCGTCGGACCCGGTCGGCCGGTCGAACCGGTTGAGGGGTCCCGCAAACCGGCGACCACCCGCGATGGGCGAATCCGGCAATGGACCATGATCATCGACCTCCGCTCGTGCGATGGGTGCCAATCGGTTGGCGGCCCGCCGCGCTGCACGGCTGCATGCATCGAGGGCCACCTCGCACCCGAACCGATGGAGTGGATCGAGGTCTACGAGCAGGAGCTCGCTGGCGACGGCACGCGCTTCGTCCCCACGCCCTGCCAGCAGTGCCAGAACCCACCGTGCGTGAACGTCTGCCCGGTGGGCGCCACCTTCTCAACGCCCGAGGGGACGGTCCTGATCGACCAGGACCGCTGCATCGGCTGCCGGATCTGCATGGCTGCATGCCCGTACGACCGGCGCTTCTTCAACTGGGGCGAGCCGCCGATTCCGCCGGCAGCTCTGCTCGCCGACTACTCGGCCGAGCACCAGGTTCCGGCGCGCAAGGGGACGGTCATGAAGTGCGACTTGTGCCCGGACATGGCACGTGCCGGGACGCTTCCGTATTGCGTCCAGGGCTGCCCGAACGATGCGATCTACTACGGTGACCTCGAAGAGGACATTGCGACCAACGGGCGGGTGGTCGTCGCGGCGTCGCGGTTCCTGGCGGAGAACGATGCCTTCCGCCAGCGGGAGGAGCTCGGCACCAAGCCGCGCGTCTACTACATCCCCGGCCACGGCGAGGCAGTAGGGCGAGACGTCCTCTCTCCTGGCCGTGCTCCGACCGAGTGGCCATGGACTGAGATCGTTGACGGGGGCGTGACATGGCAACGCTGAGCGGGTGGCAGGAGCGCCTCGAGGAGACGGCGCTGGCTCCTGTCCGACGGACCAGCAGCCGCTTCTGGGCGCTGGTCGCCGCCGAGGTCGCCATCCTCGGCTGGGGCCTCTACGCGTATTCGTTCCAGCTGCGAGACGGCCTGGTGGTCACCGGCATGCGCGACCGGATCTCGTGGGGTCTGTACATCGCCACCTTTGTCTTCTTCATCGGTATCAGCCATGCCGGCACGCTCATCTCGGCCATCCTGCGTGTCTCACAGGCGCGCTGGCGCACTCCGGTCACCCGGATCGCCGAGTTCATCACCGTCGTCGCGCTCATCTGTGGCGCCGCCTTCGTGATCATCGACCTGGGCCGGCCCGACAGGGTCCTGTTCGTCTTCATTTACGGCCGATGGCAGTCGCCGATCATCTGGGACGTCCTGGCCATCACCACCTACCTGACCGCCAGCATCGTCTACCTGTTTGTCCCGATGATCCCCGACCTCGCGCTCTTCCGCGACAGGCTGAAAGGACGCACGTCGCGCTGGCGTGCATGGCTCTACCGAACGCTGGCGATCGGGTGGAACGGCAACGCCGGCCAGCGCCGCTCCCTGGCCGCCGCCATCGGCGTCCTGATGATCCTGATCATGCCGATCGCCGTATCGGTCCATACGGTCGTCTCCTGGATCTTCGCCATGACCTTGCGGGTGCCTTGGAACAGCGCCCTCTTCGGTGCCTTCTTCGTGGCGGGGGCGATCTTCTCGGGCATCGCAATCCTGATCGTCGTGATGGCGATCCTGCGCCGCGCCTACAAGCTGCATGAATACGTCACCGAGAAGCAGTTCCTGTACCTGGGGTACCTGCTGGCGGCGTTCGCGGCGATCATGATCTACGCCAACATCAACGAGCTCCTGATCCACGGCTACAAGCTCGAGGAGGGGGCCGGGTTCCACCTGCGGCAGCTCTTCCTGAACGACTTCGCGCCGCTCTTCTGGTTCTACCTGATCGGCGGCCTCTTCGGTCCGATCGCGATCGTCCTCTTCCCGGCGACGCGCAATACCCGCGGCATCGTGGCGGCGGCAATCCTCGTGACGGTTGCGATGTGGATCGAGCGCTACGTCATCGTCGTCTCCGGACTGCGCGTTCCCCTCATGCCGTACGCCCCGGCCGACTATGCCCCCACCTGGGTCGAATGGTCGATCCTGGCCGGGGGCCTGGCGCTCTTTGCGCTGTTGATCACCCTGTTCACCAAGCTCTTCCCGATCATCGCGGTCTGGGAGGTCGCCGAAGATCACGAGGCAACCGTCTCGGCGTTCGAGGTCACCTCTCCCGCAGTACCGGAGATGCCAGCACCCAGTGGAGGAACCTACTCATGAACGCCACAATCCGGCAGACCGTCCGGGCCGCCCTGGTCCTCGTGGCCGTTGGAGCGCTGACGGTTGCACTTGCGGCCCCCGCAGTCGCGTCGCACGTGACCGTGCGCACGTCGATGCCGAGTGCCGGGGCGGTTGGCGAGATCGTCCCGCTGGCGATCGACCTCCACACGCCCGGTGGGGCTCCGCTGTCGGGGACCATGGTGACCTACTACCTCCACATGTCGTTCGCGGGGGTGGAGGGACACGCCCTGATCGGGCGGGCCGTGACCGACGATGCCGGTGTCGCATCGCTCCGGTATCAGCCGCGCACGACCGGGCTCCACCAGGTGCGAATGGACTACCTGGCACCCGGCGCGACAACCGTCGAGTCGGTAGTCGCCACCTTCGACGTCGCCGGCGGCACGCAACTGGTCCGATCGGCTGGCGGTATCGACATCCCGGGTATCAACCCTGGCCTCCTGATGCTCGTGCTCGGCAGCGTATGGCTGATCCTGCTGCGTGTGTCGTTCCGCCTTGTGGCGATCGCCCGCGCCGGTGGCGCAGACGTGCCTCCCGAAGGTGATGGACCGCGGTGAACCGTTTCTTCGTGCCGGTCGTCCTTGCGGCGACGATCAGCGGCCTGGGCTTCGGGCTGGTGGTGGGGGTCATTGCGCGTAGCCCCGAGACCCATGCCAATGTTCGTCCGGAGGGTTTTGACCGAACGCCGATCGGCTACGTTGGCGAGCAGGCCAACTTCGAGGGTTTCGGTCTCGCTGACCCCGGACTGCTCACGACCGGCAATCCCGAGGAGCGTGGCCGCCTCCTCTTCATTGGCGCCAGCTGCGTGACGTGTCACGGCCTGGCGAACCAAGGAGGCGTCGTCGGCCCCAGCCTCAACGTCGACGACCTGACCGTTTCGGACTTCCGGCACGCCTTCGAGACCGGGCCCAAGGGCATGCCGGTCTTTCCCGAGGAGATGTTCAGCGACGACGATCTGGAGGCGCTCTACGCCTTCCTCGAGGCGCTCCGGAGGGACCCCTCCGCCGCGTCGCCCACACCCAGCTCATCCCCCTAGTACAAAGAGGAGTGACCATGCCCAGCCTGCGGATTCGACTGATTGCCGGCCTCGCTGCGGCGGCCCTCGTTGCCGCCGCCTGTTCCAGCACCAGCCCCTCGCCAACCGCCGAACCGTCCTCGATGGCGGAGCCGTCGTTCGACCCCGTCTCGGTTGAACCGTCTGCAAGTGCCAGCATCCACGAAGACGAGCCGGCGATCTTCTTCACGGCAGCCTCCGCCACGATCACCGTGGACGGCGATAGCTCCGACTGGAGTGCCATCGAGGGCGCTACCCTCAACATGGAGCAGCTCCGCCTCGAAAACCTCCCCCCGGAGGTGGCAGCGGAAATCGACTTCGGCCCGCTCGACCCGATCGACGTCACCTTCAAGGTCGCCACCGATGCGGAGAACATCTACGTCCTGCTTGAGGTCCCCGGCGGCTTCACCTACAACCCCGCCGACCATAACCTGTCTGCGGCGGTGGCAGTCCAGTTCTCGATTGACGACCCTGCCGCGCCACACATGGGCGCCGAGGAGCCCGACCTCGACACGAGCCTCGGGATGGTCGACATCTGGCACTGGGAGCTCGACTGCGCTCCGGGCGCGGCTTCGGGCGGCGGAACGGGCACCGGCGACGATCCGGAGTGCAACCTCGACGACGAGTACGCCACGAGGCCGGAGGTCCGTGAGGATGACGGCGGTGGAGACCTCGTCAACGCCGATGCCGAGAACAGTCTGTCCGGCGTCTGGGAGCATAGTGCCCGGGCGTCGGGCGCCGGTGCCGACGGGACGTGGATCTTCGAGTTCTCCAGGCCGCTTCAGACCGGGGATCCGCAGGATGCCCAGTTCGCCAGCGGTGGCACGGCCTACGTCGCTCTTGCCTACTGGGACCCGACGGAGGGACCCGAGGGCTGGAGCGATGCCGGGCACCTGCAGAGCGCATACAACGGCTGGATCGAGGTGACCCTGCCGTAAGGCGACCCACCGCGACCCCGGGGGCATCGGGCTTATCCCGATGCGAGCCGGGACCAATAAGAAGGCGCCCTGCGGGGCGCCTTCTTCGTCATGCGGCTCGAGCAGAGGTTAGCTGAGCTGGCTCGTGCAGTGCGGGCAGCGGGTTGCGGCGACCGGGATATCGGTGACGCAGAACGGGCAGGCCTTGATGGTCGGCGCAGGCTCGGGCTCGCCTTTTCGCAGCCGCGTGTTCATGTGGTTCACGGGCTTGACGACGAAGAAGAAGATCGCCGCGGCAATGAGCACGAAGGTGATCAGCGCGTTCAGGAAGAGCCCGTATGCGACCTCCGATTCGCCGGCCGAGAACGAGAGCGTCGAGAAATCCGGAACCCTCAACAGTCCGAGCAGCGGGGTCAGCACATTGCCGACGAAGGATGTCACCATTGCGCCGAAGGCGGCGCCGATGACGATGCCGACGGCCAGGTCGATCACGTTGCCGCGCATGATGAAATCGCGGAATTCCTTGAGCATTGGGCTTCTCCCTTGAGGGACGTACGTGCCGCCACGCCGGGCGGGAGCCGCGTGGCTGCGGCTAGGTTTCGCGGAGTATAGGTCGTGCCATGCAGGTCGGGCCGCCTGAGCCATTGATCCCGATCTCGGTCGCAGGGTAGGCGTGCACCTCGCATCCGGCGTCCTCCAGAGCCCGTCGCGTGATGGGATTGCCCTCGGCCATGACCAGCACCCCGGGGCGCACCGCCAGGACATTGCAGCCGAGGGTCGGGTACTCCGCATCGGGCACGGCAATGGTGCGAATGCCCAGTTCGCGGAGCAGCTCCCAGAGTCCGGCGGGCAGGAGTGGCAGGTAGACCACCGCCAGGTCATCGGTGACCGGGGAGATGACCGACAGCAGGTGCACCAGCTCGTCGTCGCCACGCCAGTACGGAACGTCGAACGTGCGCACGTCACCACCCACCAGCGCGGCCAGCTGCCGGGCTCCCGCGTCGTTGGTACGCAGCGACCGCCCGATGCACAGCAGATCGCGCCGCAGCCAGAACGTGTCGCCACCCTCGATGGTACCCGGCGCCTCGATCCGTCCCAGCGTCGGGATCCCGGCGGCGGTGGCCCACGCCTCGAGGAGCGCGGCCTCACCGAGCCGGTTCGCCTTGGCGGGGCGCAATGGGATCGACCCGCGGTCGGTGACGAGCAGCGGGTCAAAGGTGTAGACGAGGTCCGGACCAGCCTCGCCTGCGAGAACGTGGACGGCCACGCCAAGCCGAGTGAGCAGCTCCGCGAAGGCGTCGTGCTCGCGCTGCGCGGCCGCCAGGTCGACCGGGTGCAGGAAGCCGTGGGCGGGATCGTCGAAGGCCGCGCCGAACGCGGCATCGGGCCGGTGCACGAGGACGTCGCGCAGGGGCGCGGTCATGCTCTGGGCGCCGTAGGTGGCGAAGGTCGGAGTCATCGGTGTCGAGGATAATCGCTCCGATGCGCCTCGCGACCTGGAACGTCAACTCGCTGAAGGCCCGCCTCGAACGGGTGCTGGCCTGGCTCGAGGCGGTGCAACCGGACGTGCTGTGCATGCAGGAGACCAAGCTCGCCGACACGGCCATCCCGGAACTTGACTTCCGCGCGCTCGGCTACGAGGTCGCGCACCACGGGCTGGGCCAGTGGAACGGCGTGGCGATCGCGTCCCGGGTGGGGGTGAGCGATGTGACCGCCGGCCTGCCTTCCACCCCCGACTGGATCGATGAGGGCGGCCGCTTCCTGGCGGCCACCTGCGGCGGAGTCCGCGTGGCGAGCATCTACGTGCCGAACGGGCGGGTGGTCGGTTCAGAGTTCTACGACGCGAAGCTCGCCTGGCTCGAGCACCTCAACCACTGGCTGACCGATGCCTGCGATCCGGCATCGCCGCTGGCGGTGTGCGGCGACTACAACGTTGCGCCGGCCGACGACGACGTTTACGACCCGGCCGCGGTCAACGGGGGAACCCACGTTTCGGAGCCGGAGCGGAGGGCGGTCGCGCGGATGCGGGACTGGGGCCTGGTCGACGTGGTACGCCGATTCCATCCGGAGTCCGGCTACTTCACCTGGTGGGACTATCGGGCGGGGAACTTCCACAAGAACCTGGGGATGCGCATTGACCACGTCTACATGACCGAGCCGTTGGCGGCTC
>Ga0209521_10001517_pt1 | contig 18939 bp, 20 predicted proteins | sample Rifsed19ft4_FD_184016 | JGI IMG/M metagenome (GOLD analysis project Ga0209521, IMG submission 184016) | Soil microbial communities from Rifle, Colorado, USA - sediment 19ft 4 (version 2) | ecosystem: Environmental > Terrestrial > Deep subsurface > Rock core/Sediment | place: Rifle, Colorado...
TGATCAGGATGATCGTCATCGAGGAGCCGCCACTTCCGCCGCCGGCATCGCCGTCGTCGATCGCGCTCGCAGTGGCCGAGATCTCCAGGCGCTGGCCGAACTCGGGCGCCCAGGTCACCGAGTTGCCGTCGATCGTCCCCGTGGCCTCCTGGACGTCGCCGGGGAAGGTCATCGTGATCCGGATCTCGGCGCTGTCGAGCAGCTCCTGACCCGTGGTACCGATGCCGCCGGTGGCGCCGCTCAGGGCACCTGACATGTCGAGCACGCCGGAGACGACGAACACGTCACCCTGACGCAGGATGCTCAGCGCGTCCGGGTCGTCCGTCGTCTGGAACTCGGCGATCGGAACGCTGTCGAACGTGAACTCCTGCCCCGCGAACTCGCCGTCGTCGAACTCCTCGACCGTTACCCCGGGTGCGTCGCTCGGGAACGGCGAGTCCGAGCCGAGCAGGTCCTGGACAGAGCCACCCGAGAGCTCGAGCAGCTCCTTCTGGATACCCAGCTGGATCGTGCCGCTTACGGTGTCGTCGGAGTTGACCTGAAGATCCATCGTGAGCTTGATGCAGCCCGAGAGCAGCAGCGCCAGCACGGCGAATGCTCCGATCCGGGCGACGGTGCCGGCCTTGCCCTTCATCCCTGACCCCCTGTCGGTGGTTGCCGGTCGGTGCAGCCTAACCCACGACCGAGCGTGTTCCGTGCCTGAACCCTCACTCGGACGAGAGGGCGCGCACGACGTCTTCCTCGAGGTAGGACAGGTAACCGTAGAGCCCGTAGGCCCGATCGGTCTCCGGATCGCCGGCGAAGTCCTCGGGCGTGCTCTCCTCGGTCAACGCCAGACGCACCCCCAGCACCAGCCGGAGGTCGTTCACGGCGGCGAGCCAGGCGACCAGCTCGTCCTCGGACAGGCGCTCGGCTTGCAGGGTCCGCTCCATCGTGTCGACCGCCGCCAGGCGCTGCTCGAGCAGGTCGTCGCGGACCACGGAGTCGAACTCGGCGGCCGCGGCCTCGTCGTCCAGGAAGGCGCTCGGGAACAGGCGGCGCATGGCCGGGTCCCCCGCATCGCCGCCCACCAGCAGGGAGCGGAGCATGGGCGGTACCGCCGCCAGCACGTCCCTCTCCGGAGGAGGGATCCGGAGCGCGAACCCGCCGCGACGCAACCGCTTGACGCGGGCGATCGGCACTCAGCGGTCCTTCTGCAGGGTGGCCCACAGGCCGTGGGCGTGCAGACGCGCGACGTCGGCCTCGCACCTCTCGCGCGGCCCGTCCGAGACGACCGCGCGCCCCTTCACGTGCACGTCCATCATCAGCTTCGTCGCCTTCTCGCGCGGGTATCCGAACAGCTTCTGGAACACGTAGACGACGTACGACATGAGGTTGATGGGGTCGTTCCACACGATGACGATCCAGGGGACGTCTGGGGTGACGTCCTGCTCGTCGATCGGGCGATCGACCTCGACGGGTGCGGTCTGGGCCATCACGACCAGGGTACGCGCCGGGGGCGGGACGGCAAGACCCGAAACCGATGAGAGATGCGAAGGGCCCGGCTCCACAGGGGGGCGGGAGCCGGGCCTTCGCACCGCCCGTGTGGATGCGCTACTGGACGACTATCTCGACCTCGTTGGACAGACCGACTCGCCGGACCTGCTGACCGCCCGCTACGACGTGATTCCTCATGACTAGTCATCGGCTGGGCGGGTCCGAAAACTTGAAGACCTAGGGCGTGGCCGAGGGCGTCTTCGGGCGGGAGCGCGGTCGCTCGAAGCGACCGACGAGGCGGACGATCCCGGCGAGCACGGCCGCGGACAGCCCGATGAAGACGGGTCGCAGCGCCCACCAGCTCGCCGTGCTGTCCTGTTCGCGCCCGATCCCTAGAGGCCACAGGATCAGCAACACGACGAAGTACGCGGTCATGTGCCACAGGAACAGCGTCATGATCACGCTGTTCAGGAAGATGGTGACCGTCCAAGGCCGGTCGTGCAGCAGCCATCGGGACAGCCACGGGCGGAGCAGCATCACCGCGCCGATCGACCAGAGGTCGGCGAGGAGGAAGCACATGGTCGGCGGATAGGCGTTGGAGACGACCTCCACGTCCGTACCGAGCAGGCTCTTGGGGTAGTGCCCGATCCCCGGGAACCATTCGAACCGGACCCGGCCGAACGGCTCGAACACCCACGGGTTCGTGAGCAGCACCAGCCCTCCGAGCGCCACCAGCGCCGTCGTCCAGAACGCCTTGCGCGGCAGCCGGCCGAACGTTCCGTCGGCGTAGAAGTGCCCGAGCTGGTGCGGCAACAGCAGGACGAACACGATGTTCAGGTAGCGGAGACCGCCGAGGGGGGCGCCGAACCCCACCACGTCCACGACGACGGTGCCGACAACCATCACCGGCGGCACCCACCAGCGGAACCGCCGGTGGAGCCAGATCGTGGCCGGGGCCACGCAAACGACCACGAGGTAGACGAGGAGGAACCACAACGGCCCGAACGGCAGCGTGGCCGCCGGCGGAAGCATCCCGCGCAGGAGCTTCGTGTCGCCCAAGAGCTCGGGGCCGGCCGTGCCGCCGAAGTCCGCAAGGTGCATCGCGACCTGGACCACCAACCAGAACCCTAGGAAGACGAGGGAGGGCCGCAGGAGCCGCTCGACGCGAGAGCGAACGAACGCGCCCGTGGACTCGCCGCGCCGCTTGAACGAGTCGTAGGTGACCAGGTTCGAGAACCCTCCGACGAAGAAGAAGACCGGCATGACCTGGAAGAGCCAGGTGCCGGCCCACAGCCCGGAGGTCACGCCCACCGCGCTCGTCGTGGAGAAGATGTCGCGCTGGAGGTGGTTGATCGAGATGAACCAGTGGCCGAACACGACGGCGACTATCGAAGCGGCGCGAAGGAAGTCGACGTAGCGGTCGCGCGTGGCCGGCGTGGCCCGCGCCATCTCGTCGAGCCGCGAACTCATCTCCGGATGGCCACGTTACCCCCAGCGATCGCGATGGAGCTGCTGATCCAGGCGACGCCGACGACCCGATCCCGTCGGAGGCCGGGCCGGATACCCGAGCCCGAGGACGTAGTCGCAGCGCCGATCCCGCGGGTAGCCGAGAAGCTCGCGCGCGAGGTCCTGCTCGTACACCGCCGCGTGCGCCGAGCCGATCCCGCGCTCCCACGCCGCGAGCATCAGGTTCTGCGCGCACTGGCCGAGGTCGAACGCGATCGACTCACGCCGCCAGTCCTCGTCGGCCTCGGGCACGACCAGCGCGACCGCGGCGGCCGCGCCGGCCAGGTGGTCCGCGTACTCGCCGACGCTCGCGAGCGCCCGGAGCCGCTCGGGGCCCGTGACCAGCACGAAGGCCCACCGCTGTTCGTTCATCGACGAGGGGGCTCGTCTCGCTGCGTCGAGGATCTCCTCCAGCACCTCGCCGGCGATCGGCCGGTCCGCGAACCGCCTGATCGCTCGCTGTGACCGGATCGCCTCACCGACGTCCATGGCACGCCCCCACCACCCGGTGATCGGACCGGGCCTCTGCCATCATGACGCGATGGCCGACGACGCGTACCGCTCGCCGCTCGCGTCGGACGCGAACGCGGGGACCGTCGCCCTGATCACGGGCGGAGGGACCGGCCTCGGGCGGGCGATCGCGCGCGAGTACGCGCGCACCGGCGCCAGGGTGGCGATAGCCGGACGCCGGGCCGGACCCCTGGAGGAGGTCCGCGCCGAGCTCGAGGGCGCCGGCGCCGAGGTCCTCGCGGTTCCCGACACCGACGTTCGCGAGCCGGAGCAGGTCGTCGCGCTCGTCGACAGGGTGCTCGAGCGGTTCGAGCGCATCGAGGTTCTGGTGAACAACGCGGGTGGGCAGTTCGCCGCGACTCCGGAGAACATCTCGCTCAAGGGTTGGCGCGCGGTCCACCGGCTGAACGTCGACGCCGCCTGGGACCTGACGCGTACCGTGGCCGAGCGCTCGATGATCCCCGGCGGCGGCGGGCTCGTCGTGTTCATCGGGTTCAGCCCGCGACGCGGGATCCCGTTCATGGTTCACTCGTCCTCCGCGCGCGCCGCGCTCGAGAACCTCGCGGGAGGACTGGCGATCGAGTGGAGCCGGTATCGGATCCGAGCGGTCTGCGTGTCGACCGGCGCGATCGACACCGACGCGTTCCGCGCGTACGGAGAGGACTTCGTCGAGGAGGCGGCGCGGACGAGCCCGCTCGGCCGCCTGATCGAGCCCGAGGAGGTCGCCTCGCTGATCGCGTTCCTGGCTACCCCGGCCGGGATCTCTATCACCGGCACGACGATCGTGGTCGACGGCGGCAACGACGCCTGGGGCCTGGGCTACCCGCCGCCGCATCCGAAGACCTAGCGACCGCCGAACGTCGGATCCCGCTTCTCCTCGAACGCCGACGTGGCCTCGGCGTGGTCCGCGGTCTGCGCCAGCGCCGCGTAGGCGAGGCGCTCGATCAGCAGCGACGCTTCGCGACTCGAGTCCGCCGCGGCGTCGGCGGCGAGCTTCGCGACCTCGACGGCTAGAGGCGGCAGCTGCGCGAGCTCCTTGCCGATCTCGATCGCGCGAGCCGCGGCCGAGCCCTCGGGCACGACCGCCGTCACCAGCCCGAAGCCAAGTGCCTCCTGGGCGTCGAACCGGTCCCGTAGCAGCATCAGCTCCTTCGCCCGCGCGGCGCCGACGGAACGGACGAGCCGCGTGAGCCCGCCGGAGGACGGCACGATGCCGATCGCCACCTCGGGCAGGCCGAACACCGCGGTGGCATCGGCGATGCGGAAGTCGCAAGCGAGGGCCAGCTCGAACCCGCCGCCCAGGCAGTACCCGTGGATCGCGGCGATCGTCGGTTGGCGCAGCGCGGCCACGCGGTCGTAGACGACACCGGTGGTCCGGTAGTACTCCAGGATCGCGGCCACGGACTGCTCGCGCATCTCGTGAACGTCGGCGCCCGCGCTGAACGCGCGTCCCGAGCCCTCGATCACGAGGGCGGCGCTCGTCGCGACCTCCTCGGAGCCGACCGCGGCGGCTAGCGCCTCCTCGACCGAGCTCGACAGGGCGTTCAGCTTCTCGGGGCGGTTCAGAGTGAGGACCGCGACCGCACCCTCGCGGCGGACCCGGACGAGCTCAGCCATAGACGATCACGCTCCTGGTCTCCTCCCCCGTCCCGAACCGCGCCAGCGCCTCATGGATGCCGTCGAGCGCGATCGTGCGTGCGATCAGCGGCTCGAGGCGGAGCTCGCCCCGCCGTAGCAGCTCGGCCAGCATCGGGAAGTCGCGGGGCGGGACCACAGAGCCGTACCACGAGCCGGTGACGGTCTTCTCCTGCACGGTCATCGAGAGCGCGTCGATCCCGGGCCGAGCCTCCGGATGCGCCATGCCGACCAGGACCGCCTTCCCACCTGGTGCGATGGCGCGGGTAGCTTGCTCGATCGTCTCGGGCCGGCCCAGGCACTCGATCGCGACGTCGAAGCCGTCGGGGATCTCATCGCGCCCCGAGAGGACGGTTTCGGTCGCACCGAGCTCCTTCGCGAGCTCGAGCTTGGCCGGCAGCACATCGACCGCGACGATCGTCCCGGCGCCGGCGATCCGCGCGCCCTGGATCGCCGACAGCCCCACCCCACCGCAACCGATCACGACGACCGAGTCACCCGGCCGGACCTCCGCGGTGTTCAGGACCGCGCCGACCCCAGTCATCACGGCGCAGCCCAGTAGGGCGACCTGCTCCATGGGGAGCGCGGCATCGACCGGGAAGACGGTGTTCGCCGGCACGACCGAGCGCTCGGCGAAGGACGACGGGACGTTGTGGGAGATCCTGGTCCCATCGGCCGTGTGGAACCGCGTGGTCCCGTCGGCCAGGGATCCGGCGTCGAAGGCCTCCTGCCGTTCGCAGAGCGCCGGCTTGCCCGCGGCGCACCGGCGGCACGTCCCGCAGTACGGGAGCCACGAGCAGACCACGTGCTCGCCCGGCGCGACGTTCACGACCGCCTCGCCGACAGCCTCGACCACGGCAGAGCCCTCGTGGCCGAGGACGATCGGCATCACGTGTGGGTGGATGCCGCTCACGCTGTGGTGGTCCGACCGGCAGACACCCGAGGCTCCCATCCGCAGGACGACCTCGCCCGCCCGCGGAGGATCGAGCTCCAGCTCCTGGATCCGGAGGTCGTCGAAGGCCCACAGCACCGCCGCCCGCATGCGCGGAGTATGGCTCAGGTCCCGCCTCGCGCGCTCCGTTCGGCCCTGCCCGCCACACCCCTTCCACCGCACGATCGAGCCGAAGGGGGTGGCCGACGTGTCCACGTCTCTCCACGAGCACAACGACCTCGTCCAGCATCTCGAGCACTGGGTCGACGAAGGGTTGATCAGCCGCGACGAGGCCGAGGCGATCGCCCGGTTCGAACGCCTAGGCGAGGCTCAGCCCCACCGGATCTCGCTCGTGGCCGAGGCCGTCGGGTACGTCGGGGCCGCTCTCCTGTTCGCCGCGGGCGCGACCCTCGTCTCCCGGTTCTGGAACGACGCGGATGAGCTCGCGCGCGTCGCCGCGCTCGCGATCGCGACCGCGGTCCTCCTAGGGCTGGGTTGGGCGTTCCGGGCGTCGGCGGAGCCTGCCGTCGGACGGCTGGCCGGCGTCCTTTGGGTCGCGGCCGTCGGGACCACGGCCGGGCTCGCCGCCGTGATCGCCGTCGACGTCGCGAACACGGAGGGACGCGTGCCCGGGGTTACGGCCGGACTCGCCGCCGCCGTGGTGGCGATCCCCCTCTACGCGGTCCGTCGCAAGGCCCTGCAGCAGATAGCCCTGTTCCTGAGCGCGACCCTGGCGGTGGCGTCGGCCTTCGGCATCGAGGAGTCGTTCGTGCCGGGGCTCGCGGTTTGGGTGTTCGCGGCAGCTTGGGCGGTCGCTGGCGGGATGGGACGCGTGCCTCCCGACCGCGCGGCCTACGCGCTCGGATCGTTCGCGATGCTGATGGCGGCGCAGAGCATCGCCGACACGACCGAGGCCGGACTGTGGCTAGGGATCGCGACCGCCGGGGCGTTGCTCGCGGCGAGCGTCGTCCGGCATCAGCGCGTGCTGCTCGGGTTCGGCGTCGTCGGCCTGTTCGTGTTCCTGATGCGCACGATCCAGGAGTACCTGGGCGGCGGCCCCGCGATGGCGGTCGGCCTCGCGGTCACCGGGTTGGCGGTGATCATCGTCGCGTTGATGCTGTCGCGCAGGACGGCTGGAGACCGTCACCGCGACCGGCCGCCTACGGCGTCGGCCCGCCCTCCAGCTCCCGCTTGAGGACGCCGACGGCCGGCGGACCGCCCGGCGTAGGCTGGCCGGGTGCCCGACCGGTGCCTGCTCCATGTGGACCTGGACGAGTTCATCGCCGCGGTCGAGCGCCTCCGCCGCCCCGAACTCCAGGGCAGGCCGATCGTCGTCGGTGGCAAAGGCGATCCGACGAAGCGAGGCGTCGTCTCGACAGCCTCCTACGAGGCGCGCGCGTTCGGGATCCGCAGCGCCATGCCGCTCCGGACCGCTTTCAAGCGGAACCCGGACGCGGTGTTCCTGCCGGTCGACTCCGAGGCGTACCTCGCGAAGAGCCGCGAGGTGATGGCGGCACTCCGCTCCTTCGGCCTGCCCGTCGAGGTCGCCGGGTGGGACGAGGCGTTCCTGGCCGCCGAGGGCTCGGACCCGGAGACACTCGCACGTGACATCCAGACCCGGGTTCACGAGCGCACGCACCTTTGGTGCACGGTCGGGATCGGCGACAACCGGCTGCAGGCGAAGCTCGCCAGCGGGTTCGGCAAGCCGCGCGGCGTGTTCCGGATCACCACCCGAACGTGGCGGGACCTGATGTCGGGGCTCCCGGTCGCCGAGCTGTGGGGCATCGGGAAGAAGACCGCGGCCAAGCTGGGCGAGGTGGGGGTCCGGACGGTCGGCGACCTGGCGGCGGCCGACGCGGACGCGCTCGCCCGCCGGTTCAGCCCGAGGACGGGCCCCTGGCTCGCGAGCCTGGCCCGCGGCGAGGGCTCGACCGAGGTGCGCACAGAGGGCTGGGTCCCCAAGGGCCTTGGGCGCGAACACACCTTCCAAGAGGACCTGACCGATCCCGACGAGATCGCGGGCGAGGTGGCGCGTCTGGCCCGCGAGGTCGCCGGCGACGTAGCGAAGGCGGATCGGTTCGCCGCGCGGGTCGTGGTGAAGGTGCGGTTCGCGCCGTTCGTGACGAGGACGCGGGGCGTCACGATGGGGGAACCGACCGCGGACGCGGATGCGATCGAGGCCGGATCCGTGAGGGCGCTCGAGCGCTTCGGCGAACTCGACCGCCCCGTGCGGCTCCTCGGCGTCCGAGCCGAGCTCGCGCCGCCGCCCGGTGGGTCACCCGAGCCCGGCCATCGTGGTAGACAGGGCCGATGAGCCTGCAGTACCACGTGAAGCTCGCGCCCGGCGACGTCGCCCCGTACGTCCTCCTGCCGGGCGACCCCGGCCGCGTGGCCGTCGTAGCGTCCCAGTGGGACGAGGCGCACGAGGTCGCGAGCAACCGCGAGTACGTGACGTATACCGGGACGTACAAGGGGGTGCCGATCAGCTGCACCTCGACGGGGATCGGATGCCCCTCGACCGCGATCGCGATGGAGGAGCTCGCGCGGGTGGGCGCGAAGACGTTCGTGCGCATCGGGACGTGCGGGACGTTCCAGGACCGGGTCGCCAACGGCGACATGGCGATCTTCGACTCGGCCGCGCGTTACGACGGCACCTCCCGGCTATACGCGCCGATCGAGTTCCCGGCGGTCGCGAGCCACGAGGTCGTGCAGGCGGCGATCCAGGCCAGCCGTGAGCTCGGCTACCCCTTCCACGTGGGCACGACGCGCTCGTCGGACGCGTTCTACGCGCTGCACGAACGGCCGGGCTCGTCGTTCGACGGCTACTGGCAGTCGTCCTGGGCCGAGCACTTCAAGGACCTGAGGCGCCTGAACGTCGTCGCCGCCGAGATGGAGTCGAGCGTGATCTTCGTCCTCGCCAGGATCTGGGGGCTGCGGGCCGGCGGGATCGCGGTCGTGCTCGACAACGTGCTGAAGGTTAGCGGCGAGGCGGGCGAGTTCGATCCGCAGGAGCAGTTCGAGCACGGCGGGGACGAGATCGAGCGTCTCGCGAGGATGGGCTCGGAGATCGTGCGGATCCTCGCCGAGCGCGATGCGGCCGCCGGGAGACCGGCATGACGCTCCAGTACCACGTGAAGCTCGACGACGGCGACGTCGCGCCGTCGATCCTGCTCCCGGGCGACCCCGGTCGCGTGCCCGTGATCGCCTCGTTCTGGGACGAGGCCCACGAGGTCGCGAGCAACCGTGAGTACGTCACGTACACCGGGACGTACCTGGGTGTGCCGATCAGCTGCACCTCGACGGGGATCGGGGCGCCCTCAACCGCGATCGCGCTCGAGGAGCTCGCCCGGGTTGGCGCGAAGACGTTCCTGCGCGTCGGTACGTGCGGATCGCTCCAGGGGCGCGCGAAGATCGGTGACGTCGCGATCTTCGACTCGGCCGAACGTCATGACGGCGCGTCGCGCCTTTACGCGCCGATCGAGTACCCCGCTGCCGCGCACCACGAGGTCGTCACGGCGGCGATCGAGGCCGCCGCGGCGCTCGGGATCACCTCCCACGTGGGTACCAGCTTCTCGACCGACCTGTTCTACATGCCGCACGAAGGGTTCGCGTTCGGCGGCTACCAGCAGTCGTGGGCGCGAGAGAGCCTCGAGGACGCGCGCCGCCGGGGCACGCTCGCCGCCGAGATGGAATCGAGCGTGCTGATGGTGCTCACGCGGATCTGGGGGCTCCGCGGCGGCGCGATATCGGTCGTGGCCGACGACGTGTTCGCCTCGACCAACGAGCAGGGTGAGATCGACGCGGAGGCGACCTTCGACGTCGGAGCGACCAACATGGAGCGCCTCGCACAGGTGGGCAGCGAGACCGTGCGGATCCTGGCCGAAGCCGACTCCGCAGGCCGCGTCTAGAAAGGCTCGGTGCCCCGGTCGAACAGATCGGACACCGCGATCCCGAAGACCGTGATGGCCAGGACCGTGACCAGGACCACAAGCGTCAGGATCAGCCCGTACTCGGTCGCGACGGCGCCACGCTCGTCGCGGACCCGACGCACCCCCTCAAGGAGCACGATGAGCAGCATCGTTCGACGGTAGGCGGGCGCGGGAGCAGGCGGTATCGCCCGAGCGGGGGTTCCGGAGCGCACCACACGTCGTTCGCCGTTGGACGCACACGATAGGACCTTCGTAGGCACCCGGGTCGACGTGCCGGATCAGCCGAGGGGCTCGCGCCCCATGCGCACCCGGTAATCCTCGTTGAACGAGTAGAGGAACCGGTCCTGGCGCGGGTACACGCCGGTGGTGAACGCGCGGGAGCCGACGCCGGTCTGCGCCCGAGCGCACACGTCCCAGTCCTGCTTCGAGATCAGGTCCCACAGCTCGACGACCGGCTCGGGCTTGAACCGTTCCGGGTCGCCGATAACCCCGGGCGGGAACAGGTACTCCGACACGACGGTCGTGTGCGATGGACCCTTCGGGTACCCGATGTAGTACATGACGCAGTCCGGGTGCATGTTGAGGAGCAGGTTGGGGAACTGGTACGAGCCGTAGTAGCGCCCGAGGTCCTCGGGGAGCAAACCCGGCAACGTCGGGAGCTCGGAGCGGCCCTTCATCGTGAAGGAGGTGGCGCCCGCCATCATGTCGTTGCCGCCGTCGCGCGTGCTGTCGTCCCACACCTCGCCGAACCGGAACAGCGGAACCACCTGCACGAGCTCGGGGTGCACGCTCGGGCAGTGCAGGCACTCGTTGTAGTTCTCGACGATGATCTTCCAGTTCGCCTCGACCTCGTAGACGATCCGGACGCCGATCCGCAGGTCCGCCATCGCGAAGCGCTCGAACGAGGTCATCGACTCGGTGCCCTGGGTGAGCGCGGCCATCAGCGGCCTGGGCTCTGCCGCGAGGTTCACGAACACGAACCCCGCGTACTCGTCGACCGCGAAGCCGTGCAGCGGGTACTGGGTGCGGTCGAACAGCTCGCTCTCCTGGACGTTGGGCGTGCCGATCAGCCGGCCGTTCAGGTCGTAGGTCCAGGCGTGGTACGGGCACTTGAACGCCTTGCGGACGTTGCCACATGCGTCGTCGTCGAGGAACTTCGTCCCGCGGTGCGAACAGACGTTGTAGAAGCCGTTCAGTTGCCCCTCGCTTGCTCGGACGATGAAGACCGACTCGCCTGCGAGGTCGTGGACCATGAAGTCGCCGGGGTTGGCAACGTTCTCGGAGCGGCCGATCGCCACCCAGTCGCCCCACCAGATCCGCTCACGTTCCTCGTCCCACACCTCGAAGCTCGTATGGTCGCGCCCCGGAAGCGTCGTCCGAGGGCGCCAGTTCGTCTCTGCGGGCTTGAGCCAGAAGTCGGTGGTGGGCTCGGTCTGCACGGTTCGCTCCTTCGCGCGCCACTTTGAATGGTCGTTCAGTCGAACCCCGACAGGATACGACGCGCCCGTCCGGCTGGGAAGGGCCCGCGCGGCGGGTGGAGACCTCGTACTAGGCTCCGGGCAGATGTCACAGGAACCCGTTCAGCGCAACCTGATCCTTATCCTGGCCCGACAGTTCGCGGCCCAGCTCGCGACGGCGGTCTTCCTCGTCGATGCCGAGGGCACGGTCATCTACTACAACGAGGCCGCCGAGCTGCTCCTGGGGCATCGGTTCATCGAGGGCCGGGGCATGACGTCGGGCGAGTGGTCCGCGGCCTTCGCTCCCCGGCACGCGAGCGGGGAGCACATGCCGCTTGAACAGCTCCCGATCGGCGTCGCGATCGTGGAGCGCGAGCCCGCCCACGGCGCGGTGACGATCCGGGGTGCCGACGGCGTCGACCGACGGATCGAGGCGACGTCGTTCCCGCTGTTCGCGCACACCGAGGACCTCGTCGGCGCGATCGCGTTCTTCTGGGAGCAGCAGGCATAGATGCGGGTGCGGATATGGGGGTGCCGGGGTTCGATCGCCGCCCCGGGCGCGAGCACGAAGCGCTACGGGGGCAACACATCGTGCGTAGAGATCCGGCCGGCGAGCGGCGAGGTCGTGATCCTGGACGCCGGCACGGGGATCCGCGAGCTCGGGGCCCGGCTGGTCGAGGAGGGGGTCAGGCGGATCCACCTGCTCCTCACGCACCTGCACGTGGACCATCTCGAGGGGCTCGGGATGTTCGCGCCGATCTACGAGGACGGAACCGAACTGCACATCTGGGGCCCCGCGTCGCCGGTGGCCTCCCTCGAGGACCGGATCGCGACCTACTTCTCGCCGCCGCTGTTCCCGCTCACGCTGGCCGAGGTTCACGCTCGGGTCGACTACCACGACGCATCCGAGAGCGAGTGGGCGATCGACGAAGCGCGCTTTTCCTCGCACGCGATCCTGCACCCCGGACCAACGGTCGGATACCGGGTAGAGGAGGGCGGATCTGTGCTCGCCTACCTCACGGACCACGAACCGGCCCTCGGCGCCGATCTCCGGGCGGACGCACCCGAGTGGATCTCGGGATTCGGGATCGCCCAGGGCGCCGACGTGCTGATCCACGATTGTCAGTACACGAGGGCCGAGTACGAATCGCGGGTGGGGTGGGGACACTCCAGCACCGAGCAGGTCGCGGCCTTCGCGACCAAGGCCGACGTCGGGCGACTGCTCCTGTTCCACCACGATCCGATGCACGTCGACGAGCAGCTCGAGGTGATGCGCGACGAGGTACGCGAACTCTGGGGCGTCGATCCCTCGCGGTGCGAGCTCGCCGCCGAGGGAACCGAGCTCGAGCTGTAGTGGAACGCCGGCAGCTCGGTGCGAGCGGACTCGAGGTCTCCCGCATCGGCCTTGGCGTGATGCCGATGTCCTGGGGATACTTCGGCGACTCCCCCGACGATCCGGTGCGGGTGATCGCCCGCGCGTTCGAGCTCGGCGTCACACATCTCGACACCGCCGACGTGTACGGGCCGTTCACGAACGAGGAGCTGCTCGGACGCGCCCTCGCCGCGGGCGGCTTCCGCGACGAGGTCGTCGTCGCCACGAAGGTCGGCCTGGAGGTCGGCCCCAACGGCGGCTACCCGCTCATGCACGACGCCCGCCCCGAGCGGATCCTGCGCGAGGCCGAAGGGTCGCTGCGCCGACTGGGCGTGGATGCGATCGACCTGTACTACCTGCACCGCGTCGACGAGAAGGTCCCGTTCGAGGAGCAGTGGGGGGCGCTCGCCTCGCTCGTGCGGGCGGGCAAGGTCCGGGCGATCGGACTCTCGGAGGTGGGCATCGAGCGCCTAGAGATCGCGAGCTCGATCCACCCTGTCGCCGCTCTGCAGTCCGAGTTGTCGCTGTGGACACGAGAGGCTTTGCGAGACGTCGTGCCCTGGTGCGCGCTCAACGGGGTAGCCTTCGTGCCCTTCTCCCCTCTCGGGCGCGGGTACCTGACCGGCACCGTGAGCACGGCCGACTACCTGGAGCTCGACTTCCGGAAGCTGAACCCCCGCTTCACCCAGGAGGCGCTCGACGGGAACCGGGCGATCGTGGAGGTCATCAGGCGGGTGGCCACCCGGCTCGGGGTCAGCCCCGCCCAGGTGGCGCTCGCGTGGGTGCTCGCGCAGGGTGAGCACGTCCTTCCGATCCCCGGCACCAAACGGATCCGGTACCTGAACGAGAACGTGGCCGCCTCGGACCTCGTGCTCGCGCCCACCGATCTGGCCGAACTCGACGAGATGCCTGCCTCCGTCGCGCCCCGCTACTGAGCGGCCGCCCGACGGGCAGGAATGCTCACGGTCGCGGTGGCGTTCGTCCTGCTGAGGAGGTAGCGAGATGCCGGCGATCACCGTCGAGGATCTGACCAAGCTGGAGCGCGTGCCGATCGTGCCCGAGGACGCCCGCCAGCGCCGCGTCCGCAGCGTCACCGTGGCCCCCGGCGGGTTCGAGGGCGAGGGGTTCCCTGTCCGTCGCGCGTTCGCCGGGGTCGACCTCGCAGACCTGGACCCGTTCATCCACATGGACCAGATGGGAGAGGTCGAGTACGCACCCGGGGAGCCGAAGGGCACGCCCTGGCACCCGCACCGGGGGTTCGAGACCGTCACCTACATCATCGACGGGATCTTCGATCACCAGGACTCCAACGGGGGCGGGGGAACGATCACCAACGGCGACACGCAGTGGATGACCGCCGGCGCCGGGATCCTTCACATCGAGAAACCGCCGGAGCACCTCGTGGTCTCCGGGGGCCTGTTCCACGGCACCCAGCTGTGGGTGAACCTGCCGAAGGCCGAGAAGTGGGCGCCGCCCCGCTACCAGGATCTTCGCGCCGAGGAGGTCTCGCTCCTTGCGACGCCAGATGCGGGCGCGCTGGTACGCGTGATCGCCGGTGAGCTTTCCGGCCACCCAGGCCCAGGCATCACCTACACGCCGATGACCTACCTGCACGCCACCGTGTCGCCGGGCGCCCGGCTCGAGCTCAACTGGCGCGAGGACTTCAACGCCCTCGCGTACGTCCTCGCTGGCGCCGGAACGGTCGGGGTCGAGAGGCTCCCGGTCGCGACCGGGCAGCTCGCGGTGTTCGGCCCGGGGCAGGCGCTCCGGCTGGACGCCGCCGGGGTGCAGGAGGCGCGCTCACCTTCGCTCGAGGTCCTGCTGCTCGGCGGCCGCCCGATCGGTGAGCCCGTCGCCTGGTACGGCCCGTTCGTGATGAACACGAAGGCGGAGCTGCTCCAGGCGTTCGAGGACTACAAAGCGGGCCGGCTCGGCCAGATCCCGGCCGCGCACCACACGCCGGACCACATCATCGAGTCGAGCCCTGCCGAACCGGATAGGTAGGACCGTCGGGCGGCGCGGTTACAGGAGGCCGAGCCCCTCGGCGATCGCGGCGTCGTCCTCGAGCAGGAAGTGGAAGCCGATCAGGTCGTCGAGCGTGAATGCGAGAGAGCTCGGATTGGGGTTCCGGTCCTCCATCGGCAGCATCCGGACCGGGGTCTCGTCCCTCTCGACGGGCTCGACGCCCGCCGCCAGCAGCAGCGCGACCGTCTTGCGGCTCGCCGGCTTGCTGACCTCGGCCTGGCACTCGGGGCAGGTGAAGGCGTAGATGCCGTGGTCGGCGTCGGCGGGGAGCTCGAGCGAGATCCCGGCCGGACCCATGTTCACTTCTCCGCAGGTGGGGCACTTCGTCTTGATCGTCGTCATGATGCTTCAGGTATCGGCTCGACAGGGCTCTGCGCTCCAGCCCGTGAGGCCACGACGGGGCTACCTACCGGGGATGGTTCACCACGTAGTCCGAACTGGGTAGGTCGCGATGGACCTCAGGAGGTGATGCGGCTCCTGGGGATGAATCGACCCTGTCCGGGCTTGCCGTGGAAGGCGCCACCCTTCACTAGTATCCGACCCCTCTGCAGGACCACTTCCGGGAGCCCGCGAACCTTCCGACCCTCGTAGCAGGAGTAGTCGACGCGCATGTGCTGGGCCTGGGCCGAGATCGTGCGCTCGACCCTGGGGTCGAACACCACGATGTCCGCGTCCGAGCCCGGCGCGATCGTCCCCTTCCTCGGATAGAGGCCGAACATCTTGGCCGGGGCGGTCGCCACGAGCTCGACGAACCGGTTCAGCCCGATGTGGCCCGCCTCGACGCCGCCGTAGAGCAGCGTGAACCGGTCCTCGACGGAGGGGAGCCCGTTAGGGATCTTCGAGAAGTCGTCCTTGCCCAGGTCCTTCTGCCCCACGTAGTTGAACGGCGCGTGATCCGTCGAGACCACCTGGAGGTCACCGCCCTGCAGGCCCTTCCAGAGCTCCTCCTGGTGATCGGCCGTCCGCAGCGGCGGCGAACACACGAACTTCGCGCCCTCGAACCCCGGACGCGCCATGTCGTCGATCGACAGGTACAGGTACTGGGGGCAGGTCTCGGCGAACGCGGGCATCCCCCGGTCGCGCGCCTCGCGCACGGCGTTCAGCGCGTCGCGCGAGGACAGGTGCACGATGTACGCAGGAGTGCCGGCAAGCTCCGCGAGCTTGAACACGCGGTGCACCGCCTCGCCCTCCATGACCGGCGGACGCGTCAGCCCGTGGTTCACGGGGTCGGTCTTGCCCTCCTCGAGGAACTGGCGGATGAGGACGTCTATAGGACCGCCGTTCTCCGCGTGCATCATGATCAGCGCGCCGGAGTCTGCGGCCTGTCGCATCGCTCGGAAGATCGAGGCGTCGTCGAGCATGAACACGCCCGGGTACGCCATGAAGAGCTTGAAAGAGGTCACGCCCTCGCCGACGAGCTCGTCCATCTCCTTGAGGACCTGGTCGTTCACCTCGCGAACGATCATGTGGAGGCCGTAGTCGGTGGTGGCGATCTTCGCCTTGTCGAACCACCGGTCCAGGCCCTGCCTCAGACCCTCGCCGTAGTCCTGCAGCGCGAAGTCCACGATCGTGGTCGTCCCTCCGAACGCGGCCGCCCGCGTCCCGGTCTCGAAGTCGTCCGAACAGAAGCTGCCGCCGAAGGGAAGCTCCATGTGCGTATGCACGTCGACGCCGCCCGGCATCACGTAGCGGCCGGTCGCGTCGATGACCGTGTCGGCCTCGACGCTCATCCCCGTGCCGATCGCGACGACCTTCTCGTCCTCTATCACGACGTCGGCCTCAGTCGTCTCGGTCGCCGTGACGACGGTCCCACCCTGGACAAGCGTCCTCATGTCGCATGCACCTCCTGGGGGGCATCATCCGATGAAGGCCGCGGCGCGGGCAAACCACGGGTCCACCGGCGTCGCGGTCACACGGCCGCGACGACCTTGAGCACGCCCGGATCGGACGCCGGCTCCGGTAGCACCCCAGGAACATCGCGGAGCTGGACGGTCACAGACGGCAGCCGGGCAACAAGGGACCGCTCCGAGCGGACGAGCTCCAGGCCCTTCCGGTGGTCGTCTACCGTGGACCCGGTCCTGCCGACGAGGCTCGGATGGCGGAATGGACGAGGTTCGCGTCGGCGGGAGCCCTGAAGTCAGTGGAGCTCGGCGAGGTCCTTCTGGGTCACCTCGCCGGGCAGCTTGCCCAAGATGATCATGGCCAGGACCTCGTCCGTGGTCACGTCCGCCTTGTTGACGGTGCCGACGAGCTTGCCCTGAAGCATCACGCTGATCCGGTCGGAGAGGTCGAACACGTCGTGGATGTCGTGGCTGATCAGGAAGATGCCGAGGCCTTCCTCGCGGAGCTGCTTGATCAGGTCCGTGACCTGCTTGGTCTCGGCCGGGCCGAGCGCCGCGGTCGGCTCGTCCATGATCAGGATCCGCGCGTTGAAGTGGACGGCGCGGGCGATCGCGACCGACTGGCGCTGACCACCGGACAGGGAGTTGACCGGGACCACGAAGTTCTGGAACTTCGGGTTCAGCCGGCCCATCAACTTCCGCGTCGCATCCTCCATCGCGCCGTCGTTGAGGTTGCCGAAGCGGGTGGTCAGCTCACGTCCGAGGAAGACGTTCCCCGGGGCATCGATGTTGTCCGCCAGCGCGAGCGTCTGGTAGATCGTCTCCACGCCGAGGGCCTTGGCGTCCCGCGGGCTCGTGATCGTCACCGGCTCGCCTTCGATCAGGATCTCGCCCGAGTCCGCCGGGTGGGCACCCGAGAGGGTCCGGATCAGCGTGGTCTTGCCCGCGCCGTTCCCGCCGACCAGGCCGACCACCTCGCCCCGGAACAGATCGACGGTGACGCCGTCGACCGCGTGCACGCCGCCGAAGGCGACGCGGATGTCTCGAAGCTCCACGAGCGGGGTTCCACGATCCGTCTGCATCGTCATGACGAGTCCGTCCTCCGTCGCAAGATCGTGTCCAGGGTCACCGCGAGGACCAGGACGATCCCGACGACGATGTCCTGGATCGGCGCCTCGATCCCCATCAGGACCATGCCCGACACGAGCGACTGCATGACGAGCGCCCCGAGCACCGCCCCGGCGATCGTGCCGATGCCGCCCGTGAAAGAAGTACCGCCGATCACCGCGGCCGCGATGACGTTGAGCTCCATCCCGGTCCCGAGGCTGCTCACCGCCGCGTTGAGCCGGGCGATCTGCACCGCGGCGGCAAGGCCGACGAGCAGCCCCATCAACGTGAAGGTCCTGACGATGGTGCGCTTGGTCTTGATGCCGGCGAGCTCGGCCGCCTCCGGGTTGCCGCCGATGCTGTAGACGTAGCGCCCGAAGCGCCGGCGGGTCGCGAGGAAGGTCATCAAGACCGCCACGGCGATGGCGATGAGCACCGGGTAGGCCAGGCCGAGTGAGATGTTCTGCCCGGCCTGGCCGCGCTGCTCGGCCAGCGCCGGAGGCAGGTAGTAGCGGTTCAGGAAGGCGATCGCTCCGAGGACGGCTCCGCACGAGACCACTCCGAGGGCGATCTCGGCCCACATGGGCCGGAGCCCGAAGCCGTACCTCGCCCGCTGGCGCCGTTTGGTGAACTGGAGCACGACGATCCCGACGCAGGCGAGGACGCCGAGGATCCAGCTCCAGGTTCCGCCGATCGTGCCCTCGGCCCCGCCGCCCAGGAGTCGGAAGTTGGAGTCCATCGGCGCTATCGTCTGCCCGCTCGCGACCCACCAGGCGAGGCCCCGCCAAACCAGGAACCCGCCCAACGTCACGATGAACGAGGGGACCCCGACGTACGCGACGATGGCTCCCTGGAACGCCCCGATCGCCGCACCGAGGGCGAGCCCGAGCACCACGCAGATGACCCATGTCAGCGGGTGGTCGAACCCGATCCACTCGGGGAGCCAGTCGTGCTGGACGACGGCCATCGCCATGCCGACGACCGCCATCGAGGCCCCGACCGACAGGTCGATGTTCCGGGTGACGATGATCAGGACCATCCCGGTCGCCATGATCGCCACGACCGAGGTCTGGACCGACAGGTTCCACAGGTTCCTGGGCGTCAAGAAGGTCCCGCCCGACAGCACGTTGAAGGTGACCCAGATGACCGC
>Ga0209521_10001523_pt1 | contig 18908 bp, 12 predicted proteins | sample Rifsed19ft4_FD_184016 | JGI IMG/M metagenome (GOLD analysis project Ga0209521, IMG submission 184016) | Soil microbial communities from Rifle, Colorado, USA - sediment 19ft 4 (version 2) | ecosystem: Environmental > Terrestrial > Deep subsurface > Rock core/Sediment | place: Rifle, Colorado...
CCCATGAGTCGGCGGGCACGGGGTCGACACGAAGGGCCTCTTCCGGATGCACCAGTTCAACAAGGTCGAGCAGTTCGTCTTCTGCCGCTCGGCCGACTCATGGGAGTGGCACGAGAAGCTCCGGGCGAACGGGGAGGCGATCTACCGCGCCCTCGAGATCCCGTACCGCGTCGTGAGCGTGTGCACGGGGGACATCGGGACCGTGGCCGCGAAGAAGTACGACATCGAGGCGTGGTTCCCCCGCCAGGCCGCGTTCCGGGAGGTCATCAGCTGCTCGAACTGCACGGAATACCAAGCGAGGCGGCTCAACATCCGCGCGGGGAAGATGGGCGGGGCCAAGTTCGTCCCCCATACGCTCAACTCGACGGCCATGGCCACGTCCCGCGGCCTCGTGGCGGTCCTCGAGAACTACCAGCAGGCGGACGGCATCGTCGTCGTGCCGAAGGTCCTCCGGCCGTACATGGGCGGGGCGGAGGTCCTCGAAGGACCCCCGCGCTAGCCCACGCCTGCGGAAGACGTTATCCCGTCCCGCGGGATGCGGCCCCCATGGCCCCCGACGCCCTCGAGCGTGTGTCGGACCGCGTGTACCGGGTCAAGGATCGGTACGTGAACCTGTACGTGATCGACGCCGAGCGGATCGTCCTCGCGGACACGGGCACTCGCACCGCGGAGCCCAAGATCCGCGCCGGCCTCCGGGAGCTCGGGAAGGAGGTGTCCGACGTCGGCCTCGTCCTCCTGACCCACCATCACGGGGACCACATGGGGACGGCGGGGGTCTGGGCCCGGGAGGCGAGGGCCCAGGTCGCCGTCCACGAGGCGGACCGGGAGGTCGTCGCGGGCCGCGAGCGTCGGAGCGCGACGGGGGTCGGCGCAGCCTCGAAGGTCGTCGTCACGTTCCTCGGGGTCTTCGCCCGCCTGCGGCCCGCGGAGCCCGTGGAGCCCGGCCGCACCCTCGCGGGGGACGAGACCCTGGACCTCCTCGGCCTCCGCCTGCGGACGGTCCACGCGCCGGGCCACACGCTCGGCTCGTGCGCGTTCCATCTCCTCCCCGACGACGTCCTGTTCGCGGGGGACGCGGTCAACGCGAGGGACGGGCGGCCGGGGCCGCCCCGCTTCGTCGAAGATCCGGATGCCGCCGTGCGGTCCTACGAGCGGCTCCTCGCGATCCCGAGGAAAGCCCTGTGCCCCGGACACGGGGAGCCCATCCGCGGACCTTGAGCCCGCACCGAAATCCGTGGACCTGGTGAACGCGGCCCGACCCCTCGCGCCAAAAGCTCCTTAACGCCCCGAGGCCTTGCCCGCGGACGGTGGCCATGTCCCTCCTGTGCCCCATCGACTTCCGGTACGGCCGGCCGAAGATGAAGGCGATCTTCGACGAGGGCACGCGCCTCCAGCGCCTCCTCGACGTGGAGGGAGCCCTCGCGAGGGCCCTTGCGAAGGTCGGGAACATCCCGCGGGAGGCCGCGGAGGAGATCGCCCGCCGCGCGACGACGAAGGAGGTGTCCCTCGAACGGGTGCGGGCGCTCGAGGAGGAGACCCGGCACGACCTCATGGCCGTCGTCCTCGCCCTCACGGAGCGGTGCAAGGGAGACGCGGGGAAGTACGTCCACCTCGGCGCGACGTCGAACGACATCTCCGACACCGCGACGGCCCTCCAGCTCCGAGACGCGATCGCGATCCTCGATGACGACCTCGCCCTGCTGGCCCAGGCCCTCGGGAGGCTCGCGACGAAGCACAAGCGCACGGTCATGCTCGGGCGGACCCACGGCCAGGCCGCGGTCCCGATCACGTTCGGCCTGAAGATCGCCGTGTTCGCGTCGGAGGTCCTGAGGCACCGTGAGCGGCTCCGGGAGACGTCCCGGCGGATCCTCGTCGGCAAGATGTCCGGCGCCGTCGGCACGGGCGCGGGCTTCGGGGAGCACGCCCTCCGGATCCAGGACGAGGTCATGAAGGACCTCGCGCTCGCCTCGGAGGAGGCCGCGACCCAGATCGTCGGGCGGGACCGGTACGCGGAGTTCGTCGCGGTCCTCGCGAACGTGGCCTCGTCCCTCGAGAAGTTCTGCACGGAGGTGCGGAACCTCCAGCGGAACGAGATCGGCGAGGCGGCGGAGGCGTTCGAGGAGCGCCGCCAGGTCGGCAGCAGCACGATGGCCCAGAAGGAGAACCCCGTGGCCTCCGAGAACGTGTGCGGCCTCGCGCGGATCGTGCGCTCCTTCGTCATCCCCGCGTACGAGGACGTCCCCCTGTGGCACGAGCGGGACCTGACGAACAGCGCAGCGGAGCGGTTCCTCCTACCCCACGCGTGCGTCCTCCTCGACGACATGCTCGCCCGCACGACGGACGTCTTCCGGAACCTCCGGGTGTACCCGGACCGGATGCGGGAGAACCTCGACGCGACCCGGGGCCAGGTCATGGCGGAGAGCGTGATGCTCGCCCTCGCGCGGAAGGGGATGGGGCGCCAGGACGCCCACCGCCTCGTGAGGGACGCGGCCCAGCGGGCCCGGCTCAGGGGCCTCCAGCTGAAGGACGTCCTCGCCGCGGACCCGAGGGTCACGAAGCTCCTTTCGAAGCGGGGACTCGAGGACGCGATGAACCCCGAGAAGTACGTGGGGCAGAGCGCCGCGATCGTCGAGGCCGTCGTGAAGCGGATCGCCTGAGGTCGCGGGGATGTCCCGCCAGCAGGCCATCGTCGTGGGGGGCGGCGTGCACGGCGCGAGCGTGTTCTACCACCTCCTCTCCCTGGGCCTGGAGCGCGTGCTGCTCGTGGAGCGGAAGTCCCTCGCGTGCGCCGCGACGGGCCGGTCCACGGGGATCATCCGGCACCACTACAGCCACGAGGTCACCGTCCGCGTGGCGCGGTACAGCTCCCGCGTGTTCTCCCGCTTCCCGGAGACGATGGGGCGAGACATCGGGTACGTGAACAACGGGCTCGTGTTCCTCGCGACCCGCGAGGAGGAGGGCGCCCTGCGGCGGTGCGTGGAGCAGCAGCGCCGCCTCGGCGTGGACGCGAGCCTCGTCGACCCCGCGGGCCTGAAGACGCTCCATCCGGACCTCGTCGCGGACGACGTCTCCCTCGCCTCCTTCGAGCGGGACGCCGGCTACGCGGACCCGTACAGCGTGACGGTCGGGTACGCGAAGGCGGGGGAGGCCCTCGGCGGGAAGATCATCCTGAACGCGGCGGTCCAGGACATCCGGCGGAAGGGGGACGGCTTCCTCGTCGCGACGGCGAGCGGGGAGCACGAGGCGGATGCCGTGGTCCTCGCCGCCGGGGCCTGGGCCCGGACCCTCGGCGCCCGGATGGGCGTGGACATCCCCGTGACGTCCCTGCGGCTCAGCAACGCGGTCCTCGAGCTCCCGGGCGGGTACGCTCGGACGACGCCGACGGTCCTCGACCTGCCGAATCACCTGTACTTCCGCCCGGAGGGCGGCCACATCCTCGTGGGGGACGGGGAGGGGCTCGGGGACGCGGACCCGGAGACGTTCGACGAGAGCCTCCCCTACGGGTTCGTCGAGGAGGTGTCCGAGCGGGTCGTCCGGCGGATCCCCCGGTTCGCGGACGCGGCCTACCGCACGGGCTGGCGCGGGCTCGACGGCGCCTCGCCGGACTTCCATCCCATCGTCGGGCCGCTGCCCGACGTCGACGGCGCGTACGTCAGCGTGGGGATGAGCGGTCACGGGTTCAAGCTCGCTCCCGGGATCGGCCGGTGCCTCGCGGAGCGGGTCGTGCATGGGCGATACGAGACGATCGACCTGGCGCCGTACGCGCCGGATCGGTTCGCGAGGGGACGAGCGCTCACGTCCTTGTTCTCCATGAGAATCCTCGCGTGAGCCGCGCGACGTGGGATCCGCACCCTCGTGGGTCCTCGTCCGACCGACTCCGCGCCGCGGGCTCCGGGATTCCCTGGTAGCCGACGAGGCGAAGCCCGTCGATTCGGGAGAAGGGGCGCGCGTTCCGCGTCACGACAGGCCCGTTCCTGGCGAGAGCCGTGGACCCTAGGATGACGTCTGCGGGATCGATGGCCTCACTCCGGGCGACGAGCTCTCCTTCGATCCGGCCGGCCTGGGCCGCGACGTCCTGCGTCAGACCGTACGTGGCGATCCCTTTCAGGGCGCGCTCGATGCGGTCGACCTCGGGCGAAGGGACCGCCGATCGAGACACGCCGTGGTAGAGCTGCATGACCGTGATCGCGCTGACTCAGGGCGCGGCACCTGACTCGGGCCGTCGCGGGTCGCCCTACCCTCCGGAGGTCTTTCGCCTCCGTTGGCGGCGGAGGAACAGGGCCACGGCCAGCGCGCCCGCGCCCACGGCGGCCCCGCCGAGGAGCCCGACGAGGAGCGGGTCCGGGCCTGGGACGGGCGGCCCCGGTCCGGGGAGGGTCACCGTCACGGAGAGGGCGGCCGTGGCGATGTTGCCGGACGTGTCCGTCGCGCGCGCGTAGATCGTGTTGGGTCCGTCCGCGAGCGTCAGGGTCCCTGACCAGGAGGCTGTGCCCGAGGCAAGGGACCAGTTCGCCCCGTCCGTGCTCACCTCCACCCGCTCGAGGCCGACGTCGTCGGAGGCGGTCCCGGAGACCGTCACGATCAGCGAGGTCAACGTGGAGCCGGCCGCGGGCGAGCCGATCGAGACCGTGGGGACCGTCGTGTCCGGGGGCGGAGCCGGCGTCGCCGGGATCTCTGCGGACCGAGGGCCGTCGCCGACCGCGTTGAGCGCGTTGACCGCGTAGTAGTATGTAACCCCGTTCGTGAGCCCCGTGTCCGTGAACCCGAGGACGTCGCCGACCGCGACGAGGGGGACGAGGCCGCCCGGGGCCGCGCCGCGGTGGACCCGGTAGCCGACGATCGGGGAGCCGCCGTCGGCGGCGGGCGGCTGCCACGTCAGGGTGACCTGCGCGTCGCCCGCGGTCGCCTGGAGGCCCTGCGGCGCGAGAGGCACGGAGACGGGTGTCGCGGACGCCTCCCCCGAGGGCGGTCCCTCCCCGACCGCGTTCACCGCGCGGACCGCGTAGACGTAGGCCACGCCGTTCGTCAGGCCCGCGTCCTCATGCGTGAGGACGTCGGCCAGGGTGGCCACGAGCGCGAGGCTGCCGGGCGCGGTACCTCGGTGGACCGTGTAGTTCGTGACCGGGGACCCGCCGTCGGTGGCGGGAGCGTCCCAGACGAGGACGACCTGGGCGTCGCCCGCGACCGCCCGGAGATTCCAGGGGGCCGCGGGCACCCCGGCAGGCCCGGCGGAGACCTCGTTCGACGGAGCGCCCTCCCCGGCCCCGTTCACCGCGGCGACCCGGTAGTAGTACGTCGCGCCGTCCGTGACGGCGGAGTCCACGTAGGCGTTCGCAAGACCCACGGACGCGTGCGCGACCTCCTCGCCGGGCCCGTCGCCCCGGTAGATCGCGTAGCCGACGATCGGGGTCCCGTAGCTGCGGGGCGTGCTCCAGCCCAGGGTCACGGATCCGCGGCTGCGCGACGCGTTGAGGGCGGGCGCCTTCGCGAGCTCACCCGCATCGATCCCGCGCAGCCAGGGCCGGTCCGGCACCTCGATCCCCCGGACAAGGGTCTCCGTCGTCGCGTTGTACACCCAGATGCGCTGCTGGGCCCAGTCGGCCACGTAGAGGGAGCCGTCCCGGCCCATCGCGATCCCCTGGGTCGTGGACTCGGGATGGGGCATGAACCCCCTCCAGGCCGCGGTCCCGAGGTCGAGCCGGCCGAAGCCCGCCCACCACTGGAATTGCGTGTGGAAGGCCTTCGTCCCGTCGGGCGCGAGGACCGCCTGGGACGCGAACCCGGAGATGGGGAGCGCGTCGACGACGACGTACGTCGCGGGGTCGAACCGGAGGAGGACGCTCGGGGAGCCCTGGGTGCTGATGACCCCGGAGCCCCCGTCCGCGGCGATGTCGACGTCGCCGAGGGCGTAGCCGGGCGTGTCGATCTGCCCCACGACGGCCATCGCGTCCAGGTCCACGACGCGCACGCGCTCGTTCCCCGGGCTCGCGAGGTAGGCCGTGCGCCCGTCCGGCGACACGCCGAGATGGGGCGGCCCGCTGTCGTCGAGGAGCGGGATCGTTCCCGTGAGGACCAGGCTCGTCGTGTCGATGAGGTAGAGGCCCTCCTCCGTCCCGGCGACGAGCCGGTCCGCGTCCGCCGCGGCCTCGATCCCGTCGATGTTGAGGTGACCGGAGAAGGAGAACCGCGCGACCTTCCGGCCCGTGGCCGCGTCGAAGCAGGTGACCGCGCTGTCCGTCCAACCCGCGCGGGTGGCGTTGTAGGCGGTGTACCCGCCGCCGCAGACGGTCCGCTGGTCCCGGGAGACGGCCACGGCCATGGGGAACGCGACGACCGTGTCCTGCGCCTCCAGGCGGACCCGGTAGAGCGGGTCCCCCGTGTCCGCGTCGAACGCCGCGACGTAGTTGCGGAACTCCGCCGCGACGAACGCCATCCGGGAGACCTCCCGGTGCCGGTACGCGAAGAGGTAGAGGCCCCAGGAGTGCAGGACGCCCGGCACGCTGGGGACCGAGGAGACGTGGAGGGTCCAGGTCCCGAGGCTGCGCTCGCCCCGGAACTGCCACAGGGCCTCGGACGGGGCCTCGTCGTACCCGAACACGGAGGAGAACCCGGAACGCCACGCCGTGCCGGTCACGTCCGTCGCGAGGATCTGGTCGAAGACGAGGACCCGCCTCCCGCTCGGGCTCTCGAGCTCGAGGCGGACCCCATCCCAGTAGTACGGCGTGTGGGACACGTTCGCGTGGACGTAGAGGTCCATGACCGCGAAGTCATCGGCGATCGCGAGGGAGACGTTCAGGGGGGTGACGCCGTCGAACGCCGACCCGATGTCGGCGGCGGCGTGGCCCGCCGTCTCGAAGCCATTGACGAGGACGTCCCGGTCGCCGTCCGGGTTCGTGACCTCGACGTCGTACACGCCCAGGGGGAGCGGCTGGACCGTTGCCGCGATCGTCCGAGCGTCGACGACGGTGTAGCTCGCGCACTCGATCCCGCCGAACGCGAGCCTCGCCCCCGCGACGAAATAGTCGCCCTCCACGGTGACGTTCGTGGCGCCCGTCGTGGTCCCGAAGTCCGGCGTGATCTCGAGGATCCGCGGGGGGAGGGCATCCCCCGTGTACGCGAACCCTCCGAGGAGGGAGCCCTGGACGACGAGGTTGTCGGCGTTCGGCGGGACCTGGATGACGACGTCGACGGCCCCGGGGACGTTCGCGGGGGTCGACGCGGAGATCGTCGTGGCGTCGAGGACGCTGACGTTCGCCGCGTCGTACGCCCCGAAGCGGACCGTGGCTCCCGCGGTGAAGTTGAACCCGACGATGCTCACGGCGGTCCCGCCCGCCACGGGCCCGGAGGCCGGACTCACGCCGGCGATCTCCGGCCGGGGCAGGACGTACACGACGAGGTCGTACCTGCCGTACTCGCCGAGGGGGAGGGGACTCTCCGAGGCCCGGAAGGCCCGGATGAAGTACGACCCGGAGGTCGCGACGGAGAAGGCGATCAGGGAGGAGCGCGTCGAGACGTCCCGGTCATCGTTCGAGGCGAGGAGAGTGGTCCCGTCGGCCGCATACAGCTCCAGGACCGTGTCCGCGCCGTCCAGGAGGCCCGTGGTCTTGATCACATACTCCGTGCCGCCCGTGCCGGAGAACACGGACCAGTCCTCGTCCCCCGCGGGATAGAAGGTGTGGTGGTACGGGCTCCCGTCCGTCGCGGCGGGGACCGCGAGGGAGGAGGCGTCGTCCGCCTCGTACGCGTCCGCGGCGAACTCGATCCCGTGGGCGAGGAGGATCTGCGCGAACTCGGACGCGTAGCCCGGATGGACGAGGAGCCACTGGTCGTGGAAGGTCTCCATGGAGATCGCCTTCGAGAACCCGGTCGCGTTCTCGCGGATGGAGACGAGGACGTCCCACACGAGGCGGTCTCCCGCGAGCCCGGGGAGGTCCATCGGGTCGTCCTCCACCCCCGGCGTGCCGTCCCGCGAGGCCGCGCCGTCGGCGACGTCGTAGAGGGCGTGGGCGACGGCGACCTCGTTCGCGGACGTCCCGTCTGTGAACGCGCCGTTGGCGTAGGACGAGGGCGTGTCCGTGTCGTTGGAGAGGGAGAAGCCGAACCAGTTGAGCGCGGTCCCGTTCGTCTCGATGTAGATCAGGGGCTGGGTCAGGTTCAGGAAGTCCCGCACGACGCCCATGAAGTACGAACCGAGCCCTTCCGTGTAGGACAGCCGGATGTCCACGGTGCCGGCGAGGCCGTGGCTGCCGTAGAACCCGGCGTCCGCGGAGTAGCTCAGGGCGATGTAGTGCCCCACCTCGTGGAGGATGATGTTGTCGTCGTAGGAGTCGTCGTCCGCGCTCGATCCCATCAGGTAGATGTGGCCGTTGAGGTCGTAGTACTTCCCGTCGTCCGTCCCCCGGGACCAGTGGACGGTGAGGTTCGTGGGTGGGTACGCGGAGGTGAGGTTCTCGACGTACCCCTCCGCGCTCCGCGCGAGGTCGAAGATGTGGAAGGGCCCGCCGACGGTCTCCTTCGTCGCGTTCACGGGGTCCGCGGTGAAGTCGAGGTCCGTCCCCGGCACGTGGTCCCGGAACACGGGGGACGATACCTCGTAGGGCTGCGCCCCGAACCTCGGGAGCGTGAGCACGGAGAGGTTGAACAGGCTCGCCCGGTATTGCGAGGTCGTCCGGGCGCGGACGGAGACGTTCCGGATCATCTCATCGGAGACGAGAATCTGGAAGCGGCCCGTCTCGTCCGTGGAGCCCGTGCCGAGGACCTGACCCGTGTCGACGTCGTAGAACTCGACGTCCGCCCATCGGACCGGGGCCATCCACGTCACCCCGGTGAATCCCGTTTCGTCGAGCTCCCGGTCCTCGAAGAGGAACCGGCCCTCGACCGAGTACGCGGCGAGGGGGACGATGGCCGAGCCCGACATCGGCCGCGCCTTGGCCGACGCCGTGGATTTCGAGTCCTGCGTCGCGAGCGTGGAAATCCCGTCGGGCGCCTTGTTGACGCCGGCGAGGAGCCACGCGAGCTCCGAGGCGGTCCCTGGCGCGGGCGGAGGCGACACGGGATACGTCCCCTCGTGCAGGGACGGGAGGGGGGAGGGATCGGGTCCCTCGTCCGCGAGGGCGATCACGGTCGGTCGTCCGGGGATCCCGGGGCCCGGGGCGTCCGGGGATGGGACCCCGTCGCGAGCCGCGTCAGGAGCTCGTCCCGTCCCCTCGTGCGCGAGGCCTGAGGAGGCCGAGGCGATGACGAGGAGTACCACGAGGAGCCCCCGCATGGCCAACCCATCGCGTCCCTCGCTTCCCATGGCGCCGGCTCAGCGGTTCCGCTATAAGACCCCTCCAACCCCATTCCGGGAATTGAGAGAGCGCGAGAGTCCTGGCGGACGCCTACGGTCGTCCATCGCCTCCCGGCATCCGGCTTCCGGGTGTCCACGGACCTGCACGAGGGACTCCTGAGGGACCTACGCGAGCCAGGCGAATGATCGCGGCGGTCCCGCCACCCTTATGCGGGGGCGCACCCTTGCCGCGCACGACATGCGCTACGCGGCCCTCGCGGACGCCTACGAGAGGCTCGAGGCGACGACGAAGCGGCTCGAGATGACGGACGTCCTCGTGGCCCTCCTCCGGGTCGTCCCACGGGAGCAGATCGACCGCGTCGTGTACCTGACCCAGGGCCGCGTGTTCCCGGACTACGCGGGGATCGAGCTCGGCCTCGCGGAGAAGCTCGCGATCCGGGGGATCGCCCTCGCGACGGGCCGCCCCGACGCGGAGATCACGTCCCTGTGGAAGGCCTCCGGGGACCTCGGGGCCGTCGCCGAGGCGGAGCTCGCGAAGCGGACCCAGACGACCCTGAGCTCGGAGCCCCTGACCGTCGCCCGCGTGTACGAGAACCTCAAGGAGATCGCGACGGCCGCGGGGACGGGCTCCCAGGAGCGGAAGCTGCGGCTCTTCGCGGACCTCCTCAACGACGCGAGCCCGAGGGAGGCGCGGTACATCGCGCGGACCGTCGTGGGGAAGATGCGGCTCGGGGTCGCGGACATGACGATCGTGGACGCCCTCGCCGCGACGTTCGCGACGAAGGAGGAGCGGGACCGCGTGGAGCGGGCGTACAACGTGTCCTCCGACCTCGGGGAGGTCGCGAAGGCCCTCGCCGCGGAGGGCCTCGCCGGCCTCGCGGGGATCCGCCTGCGCCTCGGCCGGCCCCTCCGCTCCATGCTCGCGGAGCGCCTCGAGACCCTCGAGGAGATCCTCGAGCGGCTCGGGATGGCGGCCCTCGAGTACAAGTACGACGGCTTGAGGGTCCAAGCCCACGTCGGGCGGGACGGGATCGAGCTCTTCTCCCGGCAGCTCGAGCGGATCACGGGCCAGTTCCCGGAGATCGTCGACGCCCTCCGGACGGCGGTCCCGGGCCGGGAGGCGATCCTCGAGGGGGAGGCCGTGCCCGTCGACGCGAACACCGGGGAGTTCCTCCCGTTCCAGGAGGTGAGCCGCCGACGCGGGCGGAAGACGGACGTCGAGCGGATGGCGAGGGAGTTTCCCGTGAGCCTCTTCGCGTTCGACTGCCTCCTCCTCGACGGGGAGGACCTCACGACCCGCCCGTACGCGGACCGGAGGAAGACCCTCGAGGGCCTCGTGCGGGAGACGGACGGCGTGCGCCTCGCGACGGTCCAGACCACGGCGGACCCGAGGGAGGCGGAGGCCTTCTTCGACAAGGCCCTCCAGGCCGGGTGCGAGGGGCTCATGGCGAAGTCCCTCACGTCGACGTACGAGGCCGGGGCGCGGGGGTTCCAGTGGATCAAGTTCAAGCGGGAGTACAGCGCGGCCCTGAGCGACACGATCGACCTCGTCGCCGTGGGGGCGTTCGCGGGGCGGGGGAAGCGGGCCGGAACGTACGGGGCCCTCCTCATGGCCGCGTACGACGCCCGGGCCGACGTGTTCCGCACGACGTGCAAGCTCGGGACGGGATTCAGTGACGAGGTCCTCTTCGGTCTCCCGGAGAGGTTCAAGGACCTCCTCGTGCCGCACGCGCACGCCCGCGTGGACGCGACCCTCACGCCCGACGTGTGGTTCGAGCCCCGCCTCGTCCTCGAGGTCCGCGGGGCGGAGATCACGGTCAGCCCGGTCCACACATGCGCCCGGGACGCGGTGCGACCCGGCGCGGGCCTCGCGGTCCGCTTCCCGCGGTTCACGGGCCGCTGGCGGGACGACAAGAGGGCGGAGGACGCGACGACCCAGGACGAGCTCCTCGCGATGTACCGCGGGCAGCAGAAGGCGGTGCGCGGGGAGCCGGGATCGGCGGCCCGACCCGAGGGACGTTCTCAGGACCGATAACACGAGGCGCGCGGATGGCCCGTATTCCCAGAACCTATCCTGACGGAGGAAGGATTAAGGCCCCCGTCCTCGTCGGTCCGTTCGCTCAGGCGTAGCATGACCCATCTCTCCCTCCTCCAGTGGCTACCTTTGGGTACCGCGATCGTGTGGTTCGGACTCGCGACCTACCAGGTCGCCCGGGACCGCTACCGGACGTGGACGGAGGTCTTCTACCTCGCCCTGTGCGTGTTCGTCGGCGTGTACGGACTCAGCGACCTCCTGTTCTTCAACACCCCATCGTACTACGTCGGCGACCCGCCCGTGTACGACGCGGCGGCCTTCGAGCGGGCCCGGCTCGCGGCCCTCGCGAGCTTCACCTCGATCACCCTCGGAGCCACCTTCTTCATGCTCTTCGGGGTCGTCTTCCTCACGAGGATGCGGAACGCCCTGTTCCTGACCCTCCTCCCGCCCCTCCTCTTCCTCCCGCTCCTCTGGTCGAACCTCGTCGTGGGGTTCCATTCCCTCGAGCCGGACGACCTGAGTCCGCCCTACGTGGGGGACTGGAACCGGACCTGGTACATGATCTGGGGCGCCTACGTCCTCGGGCACGCGGCGATCGGGGCCGTCGCGTTCTTCCTCACGTACCGCGTCGTCACGAAGCAGACGAAGAAGCTCCGGGGCCGGATGCGCGGCCTCATGCTCTCCTTCATCCTGGTCATCCTGTTCGGGTCCTCGACGAACCTCATCCGCGGGGCCACGGGCACGGAGGTCCTCCCCCTGTTCTCCACGGCCCTCATGATCCCCGGCCTCGTGGCTTTCGTCGCCCTCTCCCCGTTGAGCAAGGAGCGCCTGTCGATCGCGGTGAGGCGATGGAAGGCACGGCACTACCTGATCAAGGCGGCCTTCCTCACGTTCGACGATGGCACCCTCATCGGATCCAAGGTCCGGCCGGGGGAGACGATGGTCGACCAGGACCTGTTCAGCGCGACCCTCGACGTGATCCAGAACTTCATGCGCACCTCGTTCCCCGGGCTCCGGGGGCACTGGCTCAAGTCGATCACCCACGGGGACTACACCCTCGTCATGGAGCGGGGCCGGAGGGCGTACCTGACCCTCGTGATCACGGGCCTCGAGACGGACCAGCTGAGACGACAGATGAGAGACGCCCTCCTCGCGTTCGAGGCCGTGAACCGCCAGGTCCTCCTCAACTGGAAGGGGCTCGCCGAGGACGCCCGCGGCACGGACGAGTTCCTCTCCGAGTTCTTCCTCGAGGAGGCGTACGACGACCTGCCGCCATCGTAGGGCCTCCCGCGCCCGTCGGTCAAGCCCGCCCGTGTGAGCCCTTTATCCCCGACGCCCGGGTCTCGCGTGACGGCGGCGTCCATGGCCAACATCCCCTGCGTCGCGGTCGCCGCGCTCCTCACCGCCCTCGTCTGGTTCGGCGTCGTCGTGTACCAGGTCTACCGCGACCGCTACCGCACGTGGACGGAGCTCCTGTTCCTCGGGATGTTCACGTTCGGCGCCGTGTACGCCCTCGCGGACGCCATCTTTTTCAGCGCGGACTCGGCGAGGGAGGCGCTCGGGGCCGCGCGGATGGGCCTCACGGCCCTCACCCTCGCGGAGGTCTTCTTCATGCTCCACGGGATCGTGTTCCACACGCGGTCGCGGGGCGTCTTCTTAATCGCGGCGGTGCCGGCCGCGGTCCTCCTCCCGTTCGTGAACATGACGATGGTGGACGGGCTTGTGCCCCTCGAGGGGACCGGGCCCCCGTACATCCCCATGTACGACCCGTTCTGGTTCACCCTGTGGGTCGGCTGGATCCTCGCGAACTCGACGGTCGCGCTCGGCGCGTACTACCTCACGTACCGGGAGGTCCGGCGACACGCCCCGCGACCCGCCCGGCGGATGCGGCTCATGATGACGTCCCTCGTCCTCATGGTCCTCCTCGGCGGCGCGACGAACGTCGTCCTCGGGTACGGCCAGGTGAAGGTCCCGCCCCTCTTCTCCACCTTCCTCGTCATCCCCGGGCTCATCGCCCTGTACTCCGCGACCCCCGCGGGGTCCGTCGGGATGATGGGCGCGGTCCGGCGGTGGAAGGCCCGGGCGTACTCCGTGCGGGCCGCCCTCCTCACGTTCGAGGACGGCACCCTGATCGCCTCCCGCGTCCGGCCGGAGGAGGGGGGCATGGACGAGGACCTCTTCGGCGCGACCCTCGACGTGATCCAGAACTTCATGCGCACCTCGTTCCCCGGCCTCCGCGGGAAGTGGCTCCAGTCGATCACCCACGGGGAGTACACCCTCGTCCTGGAGAGGGCGGGGCGCACGTGCCTGACCCTCGTGCTCCGCGGGCGGGAGACGGACCCCCTGCGGCGTGCCATGAGGGACGCCCTCCTCGCGTTCGAGGTCGTGAACGCGGACGCCCTCGCGCGGTGGCGGGGGCTCGCGGACGACGCGCGGGGCGCGGGGGACCTCCTGGAGTCGTTCCTCGGCGAGGACGACGAGGCCGGGTGACGCGTCCCGCTCCGGGGGACCGGGACGGCCCGGGGCCGCCCCCCGGGGACGCGCACGGGCAAAGGCTCGTGGGCTGGCTCGACGAACGCGCGCCTCAGGCGTAGACCTGGACGAGGCCGACGGGTGAGCCGAGGAGGAAGAGCTTCCGGGGCTTCGGGCTCAGGCGGACGACGCGCTGCCCGAGGTTCAACTCCCGCTCCTTGAAACGCTCCTTGATCTCGTCGATCGACACGTACGTCTTCGAGAGGGCCTCCCCCCGGTGCAGGAGCTTGCTCAGGTATCCGACCGCGACGAGGGCCGCATACTCGGGGAACGACCAGTTGCTGTGGAGGGTCCCGTTCTGGGAGTACACGTACGACGACCGGCGCATCCGGATGGGGATCCAGCCGCCGCTTACCTGGAGCTTCGTGTGGCGCACGACGACGTCGATCTCGGGGAGGGCCTCGAGGGTGGCCCGGCCCGCCTCCGTGAGGAACCACTCCTCCTCGTAGTCCAGGAGGAAGTGGGCGTCGAACCGGCCGTCCTTCGCGGGCGGGAACGCGTTCCGGAACGCGGTCTCGAGCTCGTACCCGGGGGTGAGGCCGTGGATCCGGATCCCGACCCCGTGGCGCCGGGCGTACGTCCGGAAGGGCTCGATCCCTTCCGCCAGGATCTGGAGGAACCGCTTCGTGTCCCGGGGCCCGCGCTCCCGGTTGTACGCCGTGTGCGTGAGGACGACGGACGTCCGCGCGCCGAGGGACGCGAGGGTGTGGACGAGGGAGAGGCAGTACATCCCCGCGTCCGTGTCGACGTCGTGGGCCGCGGGGACCGTGAGGGTCGAGCGCGTCCCGTCGGGGATGTCGTACAGGACGAGGTCCCGCAGGTCCGCGAGGGCCGCCTCGGGCGGGATCCCGAGGCCGAGAGAATGGGAGAGGCCCTCCCACGCATGGAGGAACGCCTCCCGGATCGCCTCGGGCGTGGCCAGATACAGGGCCCCACCACTCCGGGCCGGGAGTGGTGTACGCTCGTCCACGTAGTCCGCGGATTCCACGAGGCTCTTGAGAAGGTCCTCCTGGATCCGGGCCGTGGTCGTGCCGGCGTCTAGGGAATCAGGGGGTTCCAGTCCTGGTTCTTCGGGGGGCACCAGCCGCGGCCGAGTCGGGGCGACGCCTGCCATGGGGGGTTCTCCTCCTCTCCCACTCGTTCCCAGAACTGATTATCAGATACTTAATGCTTGCTACAATCCGTAGCACTTGCTACGAAATCTAGCAAAATGTAGAAATAATCCGGAGGCCATGGAGGCGCACGATGGCGGAGCGGAGGGCGGGGAAGGGGTCCCCGGAAGCCCGGGTCCAGTTCAACATCCGCGTGGAGCCCGAGGTCCTCGAGGGCTTCCGGGCGTATTGCGAGCGGAACGGCCTCGACCCCCAGGGCCAGATCCTCCTGTTCATGAAGAGGGTCCTCGATACAGAATTCGACTTCCAGGAGCGCCTGTGGTCGGCCCTGAAGGAGGAGGCCCCCTGATCCCGAGGGGGCCGAGGGGCGCGTCGAACCGGCGGGCGAGCATCGCGACCTGATGGGCGGGCAGGCTCTCCGGCGCGAGGGTCACGAAGAGACGGCAGCCCGCGAGGCTCGCGAGGTCGAGGACGTCCTTCACGAACCCGAGGACGGTCCGGAAGTCGTTGAACAGGGCGAGCTGTTCGAGCCCCGCAATCACGAGGTCGGCGCCGGGGTGGCCGCCCACGAAGGACACGAGGGTGCGCTTCGCCTCCGCGTCGAGGGACCTCGGGCGGACCCGCGGCCCGTCCACGTCGGCATCGGTGACCCAGACGATCTCGTACGCGTCCCCGTACCGGCGGCGCGCCTTGGACGGATGCTCCACCGTCAGGAGCAGGCCCCCGCGCGCGCCCGCCGCGAGGAGGGCCCCGGGGGACTCCTGGGCCGAGACGAGGAGGAGGACGTGGTCTCCGTCGGGGACGGACACCTCCGCGGGGGCCCGGAGGATCTCGAGGACGTGGTCCACGGAACCCCGGAGGAGGGACAGCTGGTCCGGGGGGAACGTCCCCAGGCCCGCGGCGACGAGGACCGTCCCGCCCGACGCGCTCGCCTGGTTCGTGACCCGGCGGAGGAAGCGCGCCACGGCGTCGAACCCGTTCATCTGGGCCACGTAGTCGAGGTCGTCGAGGAGGACCGCGGTGCCCGGGTTCTCCCGGAGGAACTTGACGACCGCGTGGAGGAGCTCGAACTCGAGGGAGGACGGCCGGAGGGACCGGTCGTCGCTCGAGGAGGACGTGATCCAGAGGATCGGCGTGCGCTCGAGCCCGAAGCGCTTCCCGATCTGGGAGGGCGGGAGGGCGCTCACGCACAGCCCGGGCGTCGTCGAGACGATCTCCCGGAACGCGCCCATCGCGGTGGTCCGGCCGGGTTCGAGGACGAGGTAGTTCAGGCCTCGGCCGAGGCCGTGCTTCTCGGCCCGCGGGAGGCGGACCTCGATCACGGGGTCGATCACGAGGTAGTGGTATCGCGCGACCGCGTACGCGATGAACACGGACCACGCGAGGGTGTACAGGGACCCCAGGCCCATCCGCGTCTCCGTGGAGGCGAGGAGGGGCCAGAACGTCTCCGTGATCCCCGCGGGGAGGGAGCCCAGGATCAGGCCGAGGGCCACGACCCCGGGCATGTACCCCGCCTTCCGCCTCCGGAGGCGCCACCACGACGCGACGAACAGGACGACGCTCGAGTAGAGCCAGGCGCCGTACAGCGCGGCCGCGATGGGGTACGTCGGCGCGACGTGGGCGCCCGGGCCGAACGCGTTCCGCGAGACGCCGTCGATGACCCCGTCCGTCGCGAGGACCGCCGCGGACCACAGGAGGAACGGCACGTAGGCGAGGGCGAGGACCCCGCGCGTCCGCGGGCCCAAAGCCGGCTCCGGGTACGTGAGGGCGAGGTGCATGAGGGCCGCGGGCACGAGGGAGATCCCGACCCACGTGAGGCGGGTCCAGGGCTCGATGGCATCCGGGGACGCGGACGCGGGCATGGCCCGCTGGACGGCCTCCGTGACGTCCCAGAGGACGAACGCGAGCATGAGGACGAAGAACGCGCGGTTCGCCGCGCCCTTCGGGTTCACGCCGAGGACGTACACGGCGAGGAACGCGCTCACGCCGAGGGCGAGGAGGGAGAGCCCGACCCCGAGGGACGTCAGGCTACCACGCGGCCCGCGGCCCCGTCACTCGGAGACGATCTCGAACGTGTTCCCGTCCACGAGGAGGGGATAGTAGTCCATGTCATGGTTCACGCCCCGCATCTTCACCACGCCGATGTACCGTCGGACCGTCGTCGCGAGGCCCGCGTCCATCTCCCGGAGGCGAAGGTGGATGATCGTGTCCGCGAGGAACTCCTCGACCCCGTACTTCGCGAAGCGGGTGCTGTCCCGGGCGATCTCCGCGACGAGGTACGACGTCGCCTGGAGGTCCCGGAGCTCCTCGAAGAACGTGAAGATCTCGTTCCGCGGGTTCTCGAACGGGGTCAGGGCGTACAGGGCGTCGAGGCTGTCAATCGCGAGGAGGTCGCAGCCGAGCTCCTCCTTGTATCGCGCGAGCTGGCGGCGGAGGCCGAGGATCCAGCGGGGCTGCTCCCGCATCTCCTCGAGCTCCTTCCGGAGGGCGCGGACGTCGATCACGTGGACGCCCTTCGCCTTCCCCGGGTCCATGCCGAGGGCGCGCATCTGGGCCCCGAGGGACTCCCGGCTCTGCTCCATGGAGAGGTACAGGCAGGAGGCATCCCGGTGGATGGCCTCGCTGTACAGGATCCGGAAGACGAGGGAGGACTTGAGGGAGCCCGGCGGCCCGCTCACGAGGACGAGGTGGCCCTTCGGGACGCCGCCCCCGAGGCGCTCGTCGAGCCCTGCGACGTACGTTGGGATGCGGTCTTCTGAACGTGCCACCTGAATCTCCGGAACCCCCACTCCCGACCCTGACGGAGATTAGCACGGCGATGGGCCGGATACGATAAATAGGTTCCCGAAGGCGGCACGATCGTCCGCGGGCGAACAACCCTTAAGCCCATGGCGATGTTCCCTCGAGGACTCCATGCCCGCGACGGTCACGGTCGGCCTCCAGTGGGGAGACGAGGGGAAAGGCAAGATCATCGACTTCCTCGCGGAGCACGCGGACGTCGTCGTGCGGTTCCAGGGCGGGGCCAACGCGGGGCACACGGTCCAGGTCGGCGAGGAGATCTACAAGTTCCACCTCCTACCGTCCGGCGTCCTGCGCAAGCGGACCCTGAACGTGATCGGGAACGGGGTCGTCGTGGAGCCGGGGCAGCTCCTCCAGGAGATCGAGGAGGTCCGATCCCGCGGGCATCCCGCGACGAACCTGCGGATCAGCGACCGCGCGCACGTCGTCATGCCGTACCACAAGACGATCGACGGCCTCGAGGAGAAGCTGAAAGGGGGCCTCGGGGCGGGCACGACGATGCGCGGGATCGGCCCCTGCTTCGAGGACAAGGTCGGCCGCTTCGGCGTGCGGATGGCGGACCTCGTCGACCCCGACGTCCTGCGGGCGAAGCTCGAGAAGGTCGTGCCGATCAAGCGGCGGATCATCGAGGCCCTCGGCGGGTCCGACGTCCTCGACCTTGAGGCCCTCGTGGCGCAGCACGCGGAATACGGGGACCGCCTCCGGCCGTTCGTCACGGACACGTCCGTCCTCCTGGACCGGCAGCTCGCCCGGGGGAAGCGCGTCCTCTTCGAGGGGGCCCAGGGGACCCACCTCTGCATCGACCACGGCATCTATCCGTTCGGGACGTCGAGCCAGTGCGTGGCGGGGGCCGCGAGCGTCGGTGCCGGCGTCGGGCCGCGGCACCTCACGGAGATCCTCGGGGTCGCGAAGGCCTTCACGTCCCGGGTCGGCGCGGGGCCCTTCCCGACGGAGCTCGAGGGGGACGTCGCCACGCACCTGCGGGAGAAGGGGGGCGGGGAGTACGGCACGACGACCCGTCGCCCGAGGCGGGTGGGCTGGCTCGACCTCCCCATGCTCCGGATGTCCGTCCGGGTGAACGGCCTCACGGGCCTCGCGGTCACGAAGCTCGACGTCCTCGGCGGGCTCGAGAAGGTGCGGG
>Ga0209521_10001533_pt1 | contig 18828 bp, 16 predicted proteins | sample Rifsed19ft4_FD_184016 | JGI IMG/M metagenome (GOLD analysis project Ga0209521, IMG submission 184016) | Soil microbial communities from Rifle, Colorado, USA - sediment 19ft 4 (version 2) | ecosystem: Environmental > Terrestrial > Deep subsurface > Rock core/Sediment | place: Rifle, Colorado...
AGGTCGTCGAGCCGCTCGCGCAGTAGGCCGATCAGCCCCGGCAGCAAGCCGGGCAGTTCGGCGGCGGTCTCCACCTGCGCCATGCGTTCGATCATCTCCAATTGCACGGCTGCGATCCAGGTGGGCGTGTCGCGGCGGCGTGCCTCCAGCCCGCGCACCTTGATGCTGCCATCTTGAAAGACGCCAAAGTAGCGGTTGGCAACCGGTACGCGCGCGTCGATGCGCGATGGCAGAAAAACCACCCAGCGGAAGACCCCGTCCAAGCCCAGCGGCAGCCCGGTGCGGCGCGTGATTTCCTCAATCAGCGGCTCAAAATCCTGCGGCTGAACGGTATCCGGGCGCACGGCCCACACCCCGTCTACATACATGTGCAGCACGGTAAAGCCCATGTCCTCGGCGGCTTCTTTGGCGCGCAGCAGCGCCTCGCGTCCGCAGGCAGTGACCGCCTCATGCGCCTCGATGCGTCCGAAGCGCGCATTTTTATAGCCAAGATAGCCAAAACAGGTCACCAGCAGCCATTTGTGGGCCGCGGCGTAGGCTTTATAGGCGCGCCGGCGCGGGTCCCAGGCCGCCAGCTTTTTTAACTTATTTTTGAGCGCCACGCGTTTCTGCAGCAGCGGCGCCAGGGTCAAGGGGATCAAGCCGGGCGGCTCGGGCGACGGTCCCAGCCCGCTGGGCAGGCTGACCTCGGGCGAGATGTTGCAATGTACCATGATGCTGGGGTACATGGACACAAAGTCCAGCTCAGCCACGTTCTGGTGCAGGCCCACCAGCGGTTGATAGATCAGACCGCCCTGATCGCTGTGCAGCAGGTCCAGGGCGGTTTTGGTGCGTTCCACCTGCTGTTTGTGCCACGGCACCAGGATGCCGCCCTGCGGCGTGCGCTCGGCCTGCAGCGCGGTGCGAATCTGCATGGCGGAGATTCCGCCGCCCGGCGAGTTGCGCGCCGAAACCTGCACCGGCAGCCCGGTCACCCGCGCCGACTCGAGCACCCCGTCGATGCCGTAGTCATCCCACAGCATGGCGTTGCGGTGATCGATATGCCAGCGCCCAAACAGGTGCACCTGCTGCCCGCGAAAGACGATCTGTCCGTAGGAAAAGTAGGAACGCTCCTCGCGGTAGCCCACCTCCACCCGTTCGTCGCGGTTGAGCGGCAGCGGCAATCCGTGCACCCGCGAAAGCTCCAGCAGCATGGGCAGCAGCCAGGTATCGCCCCAACCGGTCAGCAGCAGGTCGGGGTCGTGCCGGGTCAGCAGCGCGCGCAGGTTGATGAGCAGCGGGCGCGGCTGGTCGAGCCGCAGTTCATACGCGTAGCGTTCAAAATGCGCCAGCAGCGCGCGCGGGGCGGCGTGATTGGGATCTACATCGGGTTCCAGCTGCAGCACGCGCAGCGGCGCGGGCGGAACGTCGATCTCCCAGGGCGTATCCAGCACCTCGATGGCATTTACATTTCCATCCGCGCTGGCATCGATGTGGCAGTGCGCCAGCGGGAAGGTGTCGTAGCGCGCGGCGTGATGCAGCCCAAGCGGCAGGTCGGTGTCGTAGTAGGTCAGATCGGGTTGGCGGCGCACCAACTGACGGAACAGCTCGTTCTGGTCGCAGGCGCGCGACCGCACCGCCAGCACGTCCAGCGGCTGTGCCTGAAACAGGTCGCGCCGGAAGGTACGGTAGAGTTCAACCGGCAGCGGCTGCGATTCCAAAAAGCGCTGCGCCGACTTCAGGCCGGTTTCCTGGTCGGCAGCGACGTAGAAAGTGAGCGGAAAGGTTTGGCGCAGGCGAATGCGCTGCCCGTCTTCGGCCAGCAGCCAGAGTACGACCTCATCCTGGGGATGATCGTACAAATCCAGCAGCCAGCCGGTCAGTTCAGGCATTGAACTGGCTGCGCAGCGCTTCCAGCTGGTGGCGCAGGCGCAGCACCTCCTTGTGCTGCTCAAGAAGCATGGAAAGCAGAAAGGTTTCCATGGGCAGGGCATGACTGGCATAGGCGGCGGCAGCCAGATGCTGGCGGGCTGAAGCAAACAGATCGTCCAGCGCCTGCTGGTCGGTGCGGCGCAGGGCGCGGCGGAAGCGGTTGAAGGCCTGTTCTTCTTCCAGAAAGGCCTGGGTGATGGAAGGCATTGTGCGTCCCATGGGTCTCCTCCTTGAGTCTGAATTAGCGCAGTTCCTCGGCGACCGACAGCAGCGTTTCGTACAGCGGCTGGCGGTTGGCAGCCAGTTGACCCGGCGGACGCGCGCTGACCGTCAGCGGGCCGCCGGTGCGCAGGCGCAGCAGTTCCAATATGGCCAGGCGCAGCAGGCGCTGGCTCTCGTAGAGCGGCACGCTTTCATCGTAGAAGGTGCCCAGCAGGTCGAGCGCCAGGGTGGGTGTGCCGTCGGCGGGGGTCTCGGTCAGCAGCGCCAGCATCTGGTAGCAGGTGAAGGCGCGCGACAGGCGCACGTTGCGCAGGGCAGCAGTGAGGGCAGCGGTGCGGCGGCGCAATGCGCGCGCCAGCGGGTAAATGTTGATGCAATTACCGCCATCCAGCACCCGCAGCGGCCCGGTCAGCGCCAGGCCGGCAGCCTCGTCCAGCAGCGCCAGAGAAACGCGGTTGGCGGCGCGCACAATAACCAGTCGGTTTACAGTGAGTGGGATCGATGGTGCGTTCATGCCCCCAGCATACGCTTTGACGCGCCGCTCAACCATCCTCCCCTGGTGGGATAAAGGGATTAAAAAAGGTCTACACCCTGGGGGGATGCCCGAAGGGAATGGGATCACTCCCAGGCGCTAAAATCCCAGCCAGCCAGCAGCTGGCGCAATTCGTGGCGGTTGCTGGCTTCGAATTTGCTGAGGATGCTGTGCACATGCGTCTTGATGGTGGCGGGTGAAATGCCCAGCCGGGCGGCGGCCTGGCGCGAGGTGTAGTTGAGGCATACCAGCGCGGTGATTTCCTGCTCGCGGGCTGAAAGCGCATTCCAGCGCCGCCAGCACTGGGCGGCGACCTGCCGGGAGTGCAGCGCGGCCTGAATCAAGTTGGCAGCCACTTCCTGCGGGGTGCGCTGCTCCTGCTCTGCCAGGGATTGCAGCGAATGCTGCAGCTCCAGGTCGAGAGTGAAGGTGCGGCCGGCAGCCGGGGGCTGGGGCGGCGGCGCGGGCGGCGGCAGCGGCAGGCGGAAGAAAGTGGTGAGGCGGTGCCAGAGGTTCATACTTCTATTTTATAGAACATTTGTTCATTCGTCAAGTGGAGGTTTTTGGAGGGAGCGGGAATGCGGGCAAATTCCTGCCTGACTTTCTTTGGTCGTTTTTCACAACTCTGCTAAACTGGTAATAATTCCCTAACTCTTTCGTGAATTTTCACCTATGCCTCGGATTTCACTACGATTGGCGATCATCATCCTGCTTTTAGCGAGCTGGTTAACAGTTCCGCGTGTGAAGCACGCTCAAACCCAGGCGCAATCCCCATTACCCATTTATCTGATCGTCGCTCCGGACAGCTTCGCTGATGAACTCGCCGGGTTTATGGAGTCGCAGCAAACGCGCGGCTTTGATGTGCAATCGGTTTGGCTTGTCCAACCATACGATAGGGATACGATAAAATCTGACATTCTGGCTCAAACTCCCCGGCCAAAATATGTATTCCTGGTCGGCGATTCCGATCTGATCCCGACCTGGCCGGTAACCCTCGCCTCCAACGAGGAGACACAAACCGACCTTTACTACACCACATTTGATGGACCTGAGGATTTTGTCCCGGATACCATTCTTGGCCGCCTACCGGTTCACACAGAGAGCGAGCTGACCGCATACCTGGCAAAATTGGCCGCCTTTTATACAATCGAATGGTATCCACCTTGGATGAAGAAGATTTCCTTTGTGGCCACCAATGACTTGGCCTTTGGCGATGATGTGGAGGCAAGTTTCGAAAGAATCATCGAGTCGTACACCGATCCGAATGATTACACCGGCACTTTTACAGGCCATGAAGGTAGTACGGCATCAACCGTTGGAGGTGATCGGCTGTTTCCGGAATCATACCAAGCTGATACTGAAGATGTCTTAACCGCATTAGATGATGGACGCGTAGCAATGTTCTTTAACGGCAGAGCTAAGGCAACCAGTTTTGAGTGGCGCTCTGGTCCGTGGTTAAGTACCAGTCAAGTTAATAATCTCGCCAGTCCACCTGTCCCCCTGGTAGCGGCCTTTGCGCCAAACACAGCTGATTTTTCCGTAGGCGCATCGATGGCAGACGCCTGGATTCTCAATCCTGAATCCGGTGCTTTGACGTATATAGGTGCCACAGCTGAAACGGGTGTTATCCGGGACTCGTTATTAATGGAGGAGGTCATTGGAGGATTATTTTCCAATTACGCCGTTCCATTGAGCATTGGAGAAGCTTTTCAGGTTGGACTTTATTCAGTTTATGATGCTGATAAAGTCCAAGAATATTTTATAACCTATCAATTATTCGGCGATCCATCCCTCACCATCCGGTTCCCCGAGGGCGCACTCCTGACTGCTCCTTTCTCTCATTTCATCGCTCCCTGGGGTGGAACCATTACGCTGCCTGTCACCATAAAAAATGTCGGTCCGACTGAAGCAACGTTTAGCATAAAGATCGATGCTGGATATCCTTATCCAACGCTTCCAGTGCCAAATCCATTTAATATTACCCTCCCACCAGGTGGAGAAGCCAAATTATTAATTGTGATTGATGTCCTCGGTCTTCCGGTGATGACCCCAGATACCATCAATATAACCGCCTCGTACACAAAAACCCTGGACGAAATTATTACTACGAAATTAGCTGTCACCTTCCAGGTCTTCAAACCTTCCCTTTTCCTGCCGATTATTAATCGCTAAATCCCATGGAGGGTTATTCATCCGCTGCGCGCGTAGGTTGGTATAATTTTTTAACCAGCCGGTGCAAGGCTATGCGCGGCTGGATTGAGGGAGCAGCCACGCCATGACCCCAGAAGAGACTTTCCGCTGCCCGCACTGCGGTCAGCCGCACCCGGCGGGCACCACCTACTGCCCGATCAACGGCTTGCCGATTGAAATCACCGACACCCAGCCCAATCTGCTGGGGCTGCCGCTGAAACGCGGCATCAACCGCTGGTGGGTGATCGGCGGGGCGGCGGTGGTGGGGGTAATTTTATGCCTGGCGGCTTTTGTGACGCTCTCGGTGCTGGGCGACCGCAACCGCATTGGGCCGGGACAGACGCCCACGGTGTTGGTGATTCAACCCTCGCAGGTGGGCACCACGCCGGCGCCGGGCGTGATTCTGGTGACCGCCACGCCGGGAACGCAAGCCACGGCAGTCAGCGAGGCGTGGGCAGCCTGCCCGGACGCATCGTATTTATCCCGCCTGCGGGTGGGCGACACGACCGAGGTCAGCAGCGACCCCCCGCTGGCCAACCGGGTGCGCAGCGAACCGTTGATGGATGCGGAAGTACTGGGCTTCATCCAACCGGGCGAAGATGCGCTGGTGATTGACGGTCCCGGCTGCTCCAACGGCTGGGTATGGTGGAAGGTGCAGTCCAAGGAGACAGACGTGGAGGGCTGGACAGCGGAAGGCGACAGTTCCAGCTATTGGCTGGTGCCGGTGGTGCCCTAGCATGGACGAACCGCATCTGTATCACCGCATTTCGGCCGCCATCCGCCAGGAGATACTGGACGGCAGGCTGCACCCGGGCGACCGGCTGCCGCCGCTGCGCGATATGACGCGGCGCTGGAATTGCACGCTGGGGACGGTTCAGCACGCTTACCGCGACCTGGCTGAAAGCGGATTGGCGGTTTCGCGGCCGGGCAAAGGCACATTCGTGGCCGGCGGCGCGCCGCTGGAAAAGGCTGCCCCCCTGCGCCGCGCCGGGCTGGTGCACCGCGCCGAAGCCTTTCTGCTGGAGGCATTGACTGCCGGTCACAGCACGGACGAGATCGAGCAGGCGGTGCGCATGGCGCTGGACCGCTGGCGGGTGGTGCAGCCCAACCCGCTGGAAGCCGCCCCGGAGAATACCATCCGCTTCAGCGGCAGCCACGATCCGGCTGTCAGCTGGCTGGCCGAGCATTTTTCGAAAGTTGAAGCGGGTGGCAAGTTGATCCCGCAATTCGGCGGCAGCCTGAGTGGTTTGATCGCCCTGGCGGAAGGCAAGGCGGATATCGCCGGCAGCCACCTGTGGGATGAACCATCCGACAGCTACAACGCCCCCTTCGTCCGCCGGCTGCTGCCCGGACAGCGCGCGGCGCTGGTGCATCTGGCCTACCGCCGCCTGGGCTTGATTCTGCCAGCCGGAAATCCGCGCAATATCCGCCAGCTGGCCGACCTGACCCTGCCGGGCAACCACTTTATCAACCGCCAGCCGGGCTCCGGCACGCGCGTCTGGCTGGATGCTGCGCTGCGCAAGGTGGACGTGGACAGCAGCAAGGTGGCGGGGTATCAGAATGAAGTGCTCAGCCATTCCGAAGTGGCGCGCGCCGTGGCGGAGGGCAGCGCGGATTGCGGTTTTGGCCTGGAGACTTCGGCATTGGCTTATAAGCTGGACTTTGTGTTCCTCACCCGCGAGGAGTACCACCTGGTGATTCCGAGCCATCAACTGGAGCGGCCGGTGGTGAATGCGCTGATCCATTGGCTGGCAGATCCGGCGGTTAAATCGGCGATTGCCGCACTGGGCGGCTACGACACGGCCCGCAGCGGCAGCCTGGAAATGATCGAACCGTAACCCTAACCCTTACGCTGGGCGCAGCCTATATATATCAGGCAGGTGGAAGGCTGGCGGCTTGATCGGCTTTGCATTTGGTGGAGCCGCACCACACCAACTATATTTCTAGTATCAGTCCATCATAAGCGACTTCGTATCCCTGGCTGCGGGTATACTCCACCAGATCCGCATGGGCCGGATTGCCCTGGTGAGCGATATGGGTGGCAAAGGCTCGTCCGTCGGGCTTTAATATCCCCTCCCGGCGCATTCGTACAATATGCTGGACAAACTGACTGGCACTCAAGTGATCGCTGCCTGACTCCCTCAATCCATAGGTATGGTCGAGGATCACCAGGTCGAAATGCAAATTGAACCGAATAAAACTCTGCCAGGCTTGTTCAAATAATTCGGCTGTATCGATCCCATAGAATATGGAACGTCCATTGGCTTCCACCGCATACAACATCGCTCCCATCCCAGGCGCATGGTTGGCGGGGACCGCTATCACCCGATAGCTGCCAAATGTAAACGGGACAAACGGTTCGATCGTGTGAATGGCCAAATTGAGCAATTTTTCAGCCTCCACAGACAGAAGGCTGTAATCCGCGAGATCTCTTTCAAAGGTCATGGCAGCCCGCTGAATGGTTTCTGCTGAAGCGTAGAAATTCAATTCCGGCGCGCCGATCACACCAAAACCTGGACTGCGGGAAAGGAAGTGGGATGGATCAAAATGGTCGGCGTGCGGGTGAGTTTGCAGGCAATAGCGCACATTCGTCAGCGAACAGCGGTGCATTTGCGAGGCTGCCATAATATCCGGCCCCAGGTCGATGAGCAAGTCGTCATTAACGAGTAAGGCGGAGCGCTTGCGTAAACTGGCGCCGCCATGCAGCCGCGCTTGCTCGCAATGATCGCATTTGCAGAAGGCCTCCGGAAAAGCATTGGCGGCAGCAGTGCCGAGGAATGTGACCAGCATATTTTGCCTCGCTTCTAGGTGTATTTGGTAGGCAGACCTGTTTTTGATCTGCACCTGTTGGGGATACTTTGGATCCGTAGCTTAGGCCAGTAAATCCTTAGAAATCATACAGGATTGTTTTCCACCCGTCGACATTTTTTGCATGGCATTTTCCACGAAATTCGCTGCAAATTAAAAGCCTATTACGGCTGGCATCACACTTGCACATAAGGGATTAACGTCAGCATGTGCTGACCAGCGGGGATAATTCAATCCTCCCGCTCCGCTGCCCGCAACCCGCACCAGGTGGTAACCAGCCATGAACCGAAGCATCTACTCCCGCCGAAAACCCATCTTCACCCCGCGAAAATCTGCCCCCAGACCGCACAAACTGCCAGCCTACTTCCTGCGATCACTGCCGGTGCCGATGTGCGTGCTGGACCGCCTCAGCGGCGTGTATCTGGAGGTCAATCAGGCATACGCTGAATTGCTGGGGCTGAAGCGCGATGGAATTTTGCACAAATACAGCGCGGATTTGACCGCCGGCCTGGGTGAAGGCAACCTGAAGCAAATTTTCGGCCGCCTGGAAGAAGAGACCGCTCTGCGAAGCCTGGATTTGATCATTTTTCAGTCCGGCGGGCGGGTCATTAAAGCCGGGGCGCAGGCTCAACTGGTCGATTTCGAGGGGCATGAAGCCGTTTTGATTACCTTCGAGCGCGGCGCGGAACGTGGATCGCAACCGCGGCTGGAAATGGTCGAAAACCGGGTCGAGGCTGCCAATGCCTTCAGCAAAATTCTGGCAGAGACCGACAGCATTGACGATATTGCCCGGCAGTTGGCAGCCACTGCCTTCCAACAATTCCCGGACAGCAGCTCCATTTTGATCTCTTTATATGATCCCAACCTGCAGCGGATCACTACAGGCTATAGTCAGCATGCCGGTGAGGCTTTTTCCCGGTCGGAACTGCCGGGACTGCGGCTTGATTCTGCCAGCCGCGGACTGCAAAGCGACGCCATTCGCAGCCGCAAACCGGTAGTGGTCGATGCCCAGGATGACCGCCTGCGCTCCGCCGTCAGCCGTTTGAATCTGTTTACCCCCGGCAAGGTCATCCAATCGGCAGTATGCACGCCAATGATCGCTGCCGGCATGGTGATCGGGGTTCTGCAAGTCTTTAGCTCTAAACCCAACCAATTTCTTGAATCGGATACCGCTTTGCTGAGCCTGCTCGGCAACACCTGCGCAAATGCCATACAGAGCAACCGTCTGACCAATAATCTGGAACGCACCAGCCAGGATTTGTCGCAGACCTTCGAAGCCACTATCGACGGCTGGTCGCGGGCATTGGAATTACGCGATTTTTCCACCGAACGCCATACCCAGCGGGTGGTTACGATGACCATGGAACTTGGTCGAAAGTTTGGATTGGCCGAGCCAGACCTGCTGCGGCTTAAGCGCGGCGCCCAGCTCCACGACATCGGCAAGATGGGCGTTCCCGACAGTATTTTATTGAAACCCGGGCCTTTGGATGAGGTTGAATGGCGGGTAATGCGCAAACACCCGGTGTATGCGTACGAACTGCTGCGCCCCATCCCCAAATTCAATGACATTCTGGATGTGCCGTACTGCCACCACGAGAAATGGGATGGCAGCGGCTACCCGCGCCGCCTGTGCGGCAGCGAAATTCCGCTCAATGCGCGATTGTTCGCGGTGGTTGACGTGTGGGACGCCCTCAGCTCCAACCGTCCGTACCGCACCGCCTGGCCGCAGCGCCAGGTGTTGGACTACATCCAGCACCAGTCCAACAAGCACTTCGAGCCGGATATCACCAGCGCCTTCCTGGACATCGTCAAGGGGAAGTCCTTTGCGCCGCGGACGCCTGTACCCATGTTTCGCCGGCCAATTTCGGATGGATTTGGCCAGGTAAACTAATCCGGCTTGATTTGAGCGAGCCAGGAACTCACCTGCGCCGGCGTGCGCACGTGAATTAATTTCAGATGGCAATATTCCGGCTGCTTGAGTGCCAATGGATAGCCAATGTGATGCATCTTGCGGGTTTTCAGCATGTATAAAATCAGGCTGTCCTTCGAGAAAAAGGCAGTGCGCAGGTTTTCACGGTTTCCCTGCCACAATTCTTCCTGAGTTATCATTCTTCTAAACGTCCGGGAAAGCAGACGCCACAGCACAATCTCCAATGGTAATTCCAGCCAGACCAGCGTATCGCCCCTGGCCCAAATGATATCCCGCAGCTTTGCATAATTGCCATCCGCAACCCAGGCCGGCCCGGACAGAGCTGCATCGATCCGAGCGCGCAAGACTGGAAATTCAACTTCCACCCAATCCGGCTCAAAATGGAGCGCGTCAATTTCCACATGCGGGATGCTTAATCGACTGGCTATCGTCTTGGACAGCGTCGTTTTGCCGCTGCCGGAACTGCCAACCACCACAATGCGCTGGCCAAGAGGGGGAAAAACAAGCGGTTTTCGTGGAACCATTTTTACCGACTTATCGTTATATATTGACCGTCTTTATTTTTCTGGATGGATTGTTCAGCTATCCATTCTAGCATTGATCCACGCTGGGTGTGGCTGGCAGGCTTGTCCCGGTAGATAAAGGCAGGGTTATTGCTGGACTATAATGGGCAATTCCCGTAAACAATCCGTAATGGAATATTAACGGTAGTTTGCAGGTAAAAAGATAGAAGGGAAGGTAAAGAATTAATGGGTACTTCGTACGTTCCCCCAGAAGAGCGCCCCTGGAAGCGTGATTTTTTCACCATTTGGGGCGGGCAGACTTTCTCGATCCTTGGCAGCTCGTTGGTGCAGTTTGCCCTGATCTGGTATCTGACTAAAACCACCCAATCGGCGGTAGTACTTGCGACCGCCAGTATCGTGGCGCTGCTGCCGCAGGTAATTTTAGGGCCTTTCGCCGGCGCCATTGTTGACCGGGGCAACCGCCGCCGCATCATGATCGCCGCCGATGGCAGTATCGCTGCGGCAACTCTGGTCCTATTCGCCCTGTTTTTCTTCGGGATGATCCAACCCTGGCATATTTATGCTGTCATGTTCGTGCGTTCGTTGGCTTCGGCCTTCCACTACCCGGCGATGACGGCTTCGACGTCCTTGATGATCCCCAAAGAACACCTGACGCGCATCCAGGGCATCAACCAGATGATGTCCGGCGGAATCAACATTATCGCCGCACCTCTGGGCGCCTTGCTGCTGGAAGTGCTGGATGTTCAGGGAATATTACTAATCGACATTGTCACTGCCCTGATCGCCATAACGCCTTTATTGTTTATCGCCATTCCACAACCTGCCATAGCACCGGCAGCCAATGGCAGTGGACTCAAGGTCGTCTGGGAAGATCTGAAGGACGGCTTCCGGTACGTGCGCGGTTGGCGCGGTCTGATGGCCTTATTCCTGGTAGCCACAGGCATCAACTTTGTCCTGTCTCCGGCTTTCACCCTGCTGCCGCTGCTGGTCAATAAATATTTTGGCCTGGGAGCAGTGCAGCTCGGTTGGATCGAGGCAGCCTTTGGCATCGGCATCGTCATTGGCGGGTTGGTGCTGGGTGCCTGGGGCGGCTTCAAACGCAAGATCATCACCTCGCTGTGCGGCCTCCTCTTGATCGCGGTATCCATGGCAGCTATTGGCCTGATTCCAGCCACCGCATTCCCTCTGGCGATCGGGGTCTACGCGCTGACCGGCTTTGGTATCCCCTTCACCAACGGCCCGGTATTCGCTATCATCCAGGGCACGGTTGACCCGCAGATGCAGGGCCGCGTGATCTCGCTGATTGGCAGCTTTGCCACCCTGATGATGCCCATTTCACTGGCAATCGCCGGCCCGGCTGCGGAACGTTTCGGCCTTCAGACCTGGTATCTGGTCGGTGGGATTCTGTGCGCCTTAATCGCTTTATTTAGCCTCACTTCGCGTTCTTTATTCCATATCGAGGACGGACCGCCGCAGTCCCTGACCGCCCAGTCACAACCCGCGGCGACGGCGGATTGATCGAATTGGGATAGCCTGAAAACGATCAACGGGCAAATCGCATCCGCCCCATGCAAAGCCCAACCCGTAAATACAGAACCGGGCAGACAAGAAAGTCTGTCCGGTTTTTTTATCCCGCCGGGCTTGACGCGCAGGGGTTTTTTAGCTATCGTTTAACCAAGCGAGGTAGTGATGCTCACAACCGAAGAATTATTCGCATTAATCAAGCATGGGCTGATCGAAGAAGTTCAGGCTGCTCTGATTGAGGACCCGGCCCTGGTGCATGCCCGCGAGCCGAACGGCGCCAGCGCGGTTTTGACCGCCGCCTACTACAGCCAACCGGCCATCGCCCGCCTGCTGGTCAAGTATGGCGCCAGCCTGGATCTGTTCGAAGCCGCGGCAGTTGGCAACCTGGATGCCGTGCGCCAACAGGTTTCTGCCCAGCCAGATCTGGTCAACGCGGTGGCATCAGACGGCTTTCAGCCGCTCGGATTGGCAGCCTTCTTTGGCCATCGGGATGTCGCTGAATATCTACTGCAGGCGGGAGCCGCTGTCGATTCGCCGTCGCACAACCCGCTCAAGGTAATGCCGCTGCATTCAGCTGCCGCCGGCTCCTGGACCGAGGTCGTACGGCTGCTGATCGCGCATGGAGCGCCGGTAAATGCCCGCCAGGGAGAGGATTTCGCGCCGATGCACAGTGCAGCCCAAAACGGCTCGCTGGAAATTATCACGGCTTTGCTGGAGGCCGGCGCAGACGTCAACGTCCGTGATTCCGAAGGCAAAACCCCGCTTGTTTACGCCCTGGCTGAAAATCACGAGGAAGCTGCCGCCTTGCTGCGCAAAAAAGGCGCAGTTATTTAGCTCGCTTTGCTGGAACTGGAGCATTCGCCATGACGAAACGCCGCCTTTTCACACTCCTACCGCTATTGATTTTATTACTTTTAACCGCGTGTAACCTGCCGCGGCCCAATGCCGCCACGGAAACTCCGGGCGACCCGATTGGCACGGCAGCCGCGCAGACCGTGGCAGCGCTCTCCACCCTGCTGCCGCCCAAGGTCACCATCACGCCGGCGGTCACGCACACCAGTACGCCGCAAGCAACCCTCACTACGCAGCCGCAAACCACCAGCGACGGTACGCCAGCGGCACGCTGCGATGCCGGTGAATTCGTCAGCGATGTGACCATCCCGGACGGCACCAGTATGACGCCAGGCCAGGCCTTCACGAAAACCTGGCGCTTGAAAAATACCGGTTCGTGCACCTGGACCACCTCGTACCGGGTGGTGTTCGATTCGGGGGTTTCGCTGGGAGCGCCAGCCAGCTTTAACCTGCCCACCAGCGTCCCGCCGGATGCGATTGTGGATATTTCGGTGCAGATGATCGCGCCGAGCGAAGTCAAGGATTACACGAGCAACTGGAAATTGCAGAACGCCTCAGGCGTCACATTTGGCTTGGGCGAGGACGGCACCAAGAGTTTTTGGGTAAAAATCAAAGTCGAGACAGCCAATCTGCCGTTTGCGGTCACCAAAGTGGTCATTGGTGCGGATAACGCGGCTTTCAGCGGAGCCTGCCCGCACACCACTGCCTTAAACGCAGCGATCACAGCCGCGGCTGCCGGTCGGGTGACCTATTTCTGGGAGCGCTCGGACGGCACCAAAGGTGCCATGCAAGAACTGGTGTTTAATTCGTCGGGGACTCAGACGATTAACACCAGCTGGCAGTTTGGCTCCAGCTTCGATGGCACGGTCACAATTTATGTAGACAACCCAAACCATCAGTATTTCCAAAATCTTTCGGTTAAAGTGACCTGCACGTAATAGTATTCCCGTAATTCTCCGCAAATTCTTATCGTTTTCATACAAAAATCAGGAAGATTATCGGCTGACAGGCCGGCGTCTTCATGATATGATATTTTTCACAATCAGGGGCAGAACAAATTTATCCCCAGATAATTTCTCAATCCCATCCAACAATTTGAGACCCATTATGCGACTGCACATTTTGCCAACCCGTACGAGCCGCGAAAACCGCAGCCTCCTGACCCGCTTTCTGGTCATTGCCCTGTTGCTTGCGCTGATCGGTGCATTCTTCACCACCCAGCCAACCCGCGCCCAGGATACCACTCCGGAAGCCAACCCGGTGGTCATTTACATGTTCTGGGGCGACGGTTGCCCGCATTGCGCCCTAGCCAAACCCTTCCTGGAAACCCTGGCTGCCAACAACCCCAACGTTGATCTGCGCTTCTATGAGATTTACAACGTGGTGCAGAACCGCGAACTGTTCGAGCGCATGGGCGCCGCCTTTAATTACGAGCCGCGCGGCGTGCCGGCGATCTATATCGCCGACCAGCATTGGGAAGGTTGGTCTGACGCGGTCGGGGCACAGATTGAAGAACTGGTTACCCGTTGCTCCATTGAAACCTGCCCGGACCTGGGGGATGGCGTCATCGGACCGAATGAAGGCGTATTGACCAAAATCAAACTTCCCAAACCGGAGGTCCAGCCCACCCCGGCGCTGGACGTCAATAGCGACGTGATCACGGTGCCTTTGTTCGGAAAAATTGACTTATCCAAGCAGTCACTGGTCGCCAGCACTGCACTGATTGCCTTCGTCGACGGCTTTAACCCGTGTTCGGTCTGGGTGCTCACCATGCTGCTGGCGCTGACTCTGCACACCGGTTCGCGCAAGAAGGTGCTGATCATTGGCGCCATCTTCCTGACAGTCACCGCTGCAGCGTATGCCCTGTTTATCGCCGGAATCTTCACCATCCTCAGCTTCGTCAGCTTCATGGGCTGGATTCAGGTGCTGGTGGCAGTGGTAGCGCTGTTCTTCGCGGTCATCAATATCAAAGATTACTTCTGGTATAAAGAAGGCGTTTCCTTCACCATCGCCGACGAGAAAAAGCCGGGAATTGCCAAGGGCATCCGCCGGGTGATGGACAGCAAGTCTTTCTGGGGCATGGCAGCTGCCACGGTGGCGTTGGCGGCTGGAGTTTCACTGGTCGAATTCACCTGCACCGCCGGCTTCCCGGTGATGTGGAGCAATATCGTCGCGGCGCAAAACGTCAGCCCGACCAATTTTGCACTGCTGCTGCTGGAATACATGGTCATCTACCAGCTGGACGAAATTGGCATCTTCCTGGTAGCGGTGCTGACCCTCAAGGCTTCGCGCCTGGAGGAAAAACATGGTCGCATCCTCAAGCTGATCGGCGGGGTGCTGATGCTGACTCTGGCAGGAGTGATGTTGATCAAGCCGGCGCTGATGAACCAGCTAAGCAGCGCGCTGATTATCTTTGCCATTGCCTTCGCTGTCACCGGCTTAATCCTGCTGCTGCACCGCCGCATCCTGCCGCACTACGGCATCTGGATCGGCACCGAAGCCCGCCAGCCTAAGAAAAAGGGTCACCACCGCCCGACTCCCGGTCAAACCCGGGCTGCCAGGCGCAGATAAGCCGTCAGGCTAACAGTTCTTCCAAAATGGTGCGCGCCAGGGTCGGATCGGCCTTGCCGCGCATCTTTTTCATAACCTGCCCGACGAACCAGCCCATCAGCGTGACCTTGCCGGCTTTGTAGGACTCGACTTCCTTCGTACTTTCTGCCAGTACTTCCAGAACCACCGCGCGGATGGCCGAGTCATCGCTGACTTTGCCCAATCCTTCCGCAGTCACAATTTCGGTTGGAGCCTGGCCGCTTTCTTCCACCTTTTGCAGCAGGCTCTTGGCGGTCGAGGTGTTGACTGTACCGGCATCCGCCAGCTTGATGATCTCTGCCAGGTAGGCGGGTGTCAGTCGCAGCTGGTCGGCGGTCTGGCTGCTCTCGTTCAACATGCGCAGCACGTCGTTCATCAAGTAATTCGAGACGCGTTTAGGGTCGCCGCCGTAGGCTTTGACCGCGGTCTCGAAATAGTCGGAAAGGTTGCGTTCGCTGGTGAGAATGTCGGCGTCATATTCCGGCAAGCCGTAGCCGTCCATAAAGCGCTGACGCCGCACCAGAGGTAATTCGGGCAGCGACTTGAGAATCTCTGCTTTCCAGGCCTCATCCAGTCGAATCGGCAGCAGGTCTGGTTCGCGGAAATAGCGGTAATCTGCTTCGGTTTCCTTGGAGCGCATCTTGCGCAGCACGCCGGCATCTTCGTCCCACTCCAATGTCCAGGCTTCGATGCGGCGTCCAGCCTCGACCTCGCGAATCTGACGTTCGACCTCTTTTTCGATGGCGGTGCGCACAGCTTCGATCGAGTTGACGTTTTTGATTTCGGTTTTTGGGTTGAGATAGGTCGCGCCGCGCGGGCGGATGGACACATTGGCATCGCAGCGCAGGTGGCCCTTTTCCATATCGGCTTCGGAAACACCCAGCCAGCGCAGCAGTTGACGCAGGCGAATCAAGTATTGAGCAGCCTCGTCGGCGCTGCGCAGGTCCGGCCCGGTCACCATTTCGACCAGCGGCACGCCGCAGCGGTTGAAGTCAATTAATCGCTCAGTCCCGGCATTTTTAGTCTTGCCGGCATCCTCTTCCAGGTGCAACTTGTGAATGCTGACCTTGCGGATATAGGCCGGGTGACCATTGGTTGCCGGCACCGGCAGGTCGAGGTAGCCGCCGAACGCCAGCGACTGATCGTACTGCGAGATCTGGTAGCCTTTGGGCAGATCCGGATAGAAATAATTCTTGCGGTCGAAGAAGGAGAGCGGGCGCAATTCGGCGTGCATGGCAGAAGCCAGTACCACCCCCTTTTCCACGGCGGCTTTATTCAACACCGGCAGCACGCCGGGCATGCCAGTGCAAACCGGGCAAATGTTGGTGTTGGGCGGATCAAACCACGAGTCGGCTTTGCAGGCGCAAAAGATTTTGGTGGTGGTGTTCAGCTGGATGTGAGTTTCCAGCCCGATGACGACTTCGTAATCATTCATAAAGGGCACTCTTTACACAGGGTGTAGGGCAAATCCATATCACATCCAACCAGGTCAACGCAGCACCATCGGTTTGATCTTGCGCCAGTCTTCTGTTTCGGTCGCCAGCTCGTAAGCCCGGCCGACGCGCAGCAGCACATCCTCGCTGAAATCCGGCCCGAGCAGCTGGATGCCAACCGGCATACGGTTTTGGTTCAGGCCGCCCGGCAGCGAAATACCCGGGATGCCGGCATGATTGGCCGGCACGGTCAGTTGATCGGCGTACTGCATCAGCACTGAATCGCCGTATACTGCCCCGATTTTGAAGGCTGTGGTGGGGGTGGTGGGGGTCAGCAGCACATCCAGTTTATACTTGCCGTTTTTGTCAAAAGCCTGCTCAAAATCACGGCGGATCAGGGTGCGCACCCGCAAGGCGCGCTGATAGTACTGCGCTGAATATTGCGCCGCGCTGACGTACATACCCATCAAAATGCGTAATTTTGGCTGCAAGCCGAAACCCTCGTTACGCGACTTGCGGTACAGCTGGGTCAGATCGGCAGGAGGCTGCGGGGTGCGGTAGCCGTATTTGACGCCGTCATAACGATGCAGGTTGGAAGCCGCCTCAACCCGGCTGATGACAAAATAAGCCGGGATACCGTAGCGGGTGTTGGGCATGGGCACATCCTCCACGATCTCTGCGCCCAGGCCGGCCAGAACTTCAGCGGCTTTGATGACATGCGCTTCGATATCGGTCGGCAGGGGACGCTCGCGGTACTCGCCGGTTTCAGCATCCGGGAATGCGATGCGGAAATAATCCGGCGACAATCCAACCCGCAGCCCTTTGACCGGTTGTTCGAGCATGGCCAAATAATCCGGCACGGGTTTATTGGCGGAGGTTGAATCGCGGCGGTCGGCGCCGGCAATGGTCTGCAGCATCAGGGCGGCATCCACCACATTGCGCGCCACCGGTCCGGGGCAGTCCAGCGACGAGCCAAAAGCGATCAGGCCGTAGCGCGAGACCCGACCATAGGTCGGTTTGACGCCCACCACGCCGCAAAACGCTGCCGGTTGGCGGATCGATCCGGCGGTGTCGGTGCCCAATGACAGGGCTGCTTCACCGGCTGCCACCGAGGAGGTGCTGCCGCCCGACGAGCCGCCGGGCACATGCGCCGGATTCCACGGGTTGCGCGGGGAGGGTTGGAAGGCGGATGATTCGTTGGATGAGCCGTACGTGAACTCGTCCAGGTTGACCTTGCCAATCATCACCGCGCCGGCTTCTTCCATGCGGGCTACAGGCGTGGCGGTGTAGGGAGCGGTGTAATTAGCCAGGATGCGTGAGGCAGCCGTGGACGGCGTGCCGCGGACGCAGAAGATGTCTTTGGATGTAAACGGAATGCCAGCCAGCAAGCCCGGGTCTTCGCCATCGGCTAATTTTTTATCCACCACGCGGGCCTGGTTTAGCGCACGTTCGCGGGTGACGGTGATAAACGCGTGCACCTTCTGCTCGTCTTCGGCGGTTAATTCGCCGGAGTCCAGCGCGCCCGATCGCCCGTCAACCTGATCAACGCGGTTCAGGCAGGCGCGGGTGATTTCCTCAGCCGATATTTGTTTTTGACGCAGCAGCAAACTCAGTTCAAAGGCAGGAAGATCACATAATTCCATAAGGGTTTATTCCAGCGTGGTATGAGGGATGTCGGGAACAACAATGTAGCCTTCGCGCGTATTCGGCGCCTGGGCGATGATCTCGCCCGGATCCTGGTGCGGCAGCCAGATATCTTCGCGCAGCGCCGGGCTTTCAGCGATGGTAAAGTCCACCCCATGCAGGCTGGCAGGGACGCTTTCATCCAGCGGGATGGCAGCCAATTCGCGGATGGCTTTTAGCTGGTTATTCAGTTCGCGCAGCAGGTAATCGGCTTGCTGCTGGTCGAGTTCCAGCGCAGCCAGACCGACCAGGTGATCGAATGTTTCGCGGTCAATTGAATCGCTCATCGGGTCTTTATCCGTGGGAAGGAATTTTATTCAAAAACGCCCGGCGGCTTCCCGCCAAGACGGTTAATCGTACCATAATTTAGCCTGCTTTCAGCCATTCGCAGGCGCAAATACTTCGCCATCTAAGGCAACTACGGGGTCTCTGGTACGGGTGTTGGAGTTGGGGTTTCAGGGGTGGGGGTAAACGTGTTGGTTGGGGTATCTGCAGGTGTGTCTGTGGGGGAAGGCGTGTCGGTAGCTGTGGCGGTTGGTGCGATCGTCGTTTCCAGGGTTGGCGGGGTAACCGTGACGGTGCGCGTTGGGGTGCGCGTGGAGGTGCGCCGTATGATGCGAATGGTCGGGG
>Ga0209521_10001534_pt1 | contig 18824 bp, 20 predicted proteins | sample Rifsed19ft4_FD_184016 | JGI IMG/M metagenome (GOLD analysis project Ga0209521, IMG submission 184016) | Soil microbial communities from Rifle, Colorado, USA - sediment 19ft 4 (version 2) | ecosystem: Environmental > Terrestrial > Deep subsurface > Rock core/Sediment | place: Rifle, Colorado...
GGCGGACGAGCTTGTGCGTGAGCTTCGCGATGTCGGCCTCCGCGAGGACCAGCCGCATGAGGAGCGCCGTCGCGGCCGGATCCCTGGTGAACGCGTGGGCGACGCGGAACTCCGGCTTTCGCGGGTTCCGGAGGAAGATCGCGCACCGATTCACGGAGACGAGCCGGGGGGCGATGCGGACGATCGCGTCCAGGAGCTCGTCCAGGTCGGTGAGGTCTCCCATCATCTCGGAGATGCCCATGAGGGCGGCGAGGATCGCCTCTTCTTCGAGCTCCTTCGACTCGAGCATCGAAGGCGGTCCGACTCCCCGCGTTAAAAGGGTTCTGGGGCGGTTATCAACAGCGCGTGCAAAGACGACACCCTTTTGTCCGGCACCGCGGTTCCGGGCCCGGTGTCCCGCGTCTCCGTCGCGTTCATGTCCCTCGGCGCCCTCCTCGCGCTCGGTGGTCTCGGGGTCGCACTCATCCTGAAGGACCGGTACTTGGGCGTGGCTCTCCTCATCGTGGGCTTCTTCCTCGTGTTCCTGCCCTACACGCGGCCCCACGTGGACGAATGATTAAGCGTCGCGACCCCATCCGGCCGCTCGGATGTACGCCGTCTTCGATGTGAAGCCCGAGGCCAAGGCGAACGGGGACGCGGTCCTGCAGGACGACGTCGTGAGCCGCCAGAGCATCGCGGTCCGCGAGGGGCGTGCCCTCGGGTTCCCCGACCACGGGCTCCTGTATCTCATCGAGGGTGCGGAGTCCGTGCTTGCGCGGGCGGAGGAGCTGTTCAGGGGGTTCGGATCGAAGCTCGCCCCCGAGCCCGCCCGGGCGGTGTACGAAGCGATCAAGTCCCAGGAGGACGACGTCGCGAGCGGGATCGGGATGATCTTCGGCTGAGCGTCCCGCGAGCCAACCCTTAAGGTTTGCCGGAACCTCGCCGCCGCAATGCGCACGGCGCTTCGCGCCATCGTCGCTCTCCTGCTCGCGGCCTTGGCGGCGGCTCCGTCCTCCGCGGGGCCCCAGCATGCCTCGGGCGTGTGCGGTCGCCCGGAATACCCGAGCGAATCGGCATACCGTTCCGAATCCGTGGCGAACGCGACCCTCTGGGCCTCCTTCCTGGAGATGGACGGGTTCGCGAACGGGACCCGAGGGGACGGGGAGGTCGAGGTCTGGGTCGATGACGGCAACACGTCCTACGCGGTCCGCTTGGAGGAGATTCTCGTCCGGCGGTACGTGGGCGCCGCGATCACGGACGCGGCGATCATCGCCCTCCGCATCTGGGAGTACGGGCCCGGTGGAGAACCCCGCGCGACTCACGAGTTCAAGTCGGTCGACGCAGGCCGCCCGGGCGGGAACCTCACCCTCGCGGCATTCGCCTCCGACGGCGGTCTCGACATCTTTTGGCGGTGGGCGTTCCTCCTGTGCGACGAGGCCTTCCCGAGCCTGTACTACGTGTTCCACGCGAGCCTTAAGGACGGCAACGTCTCCGACGACAACTCGGTCGCTTACTTCGAGAGCGCGCGCCCGTCGCGGACACCGCCGACGGATCTCATCCTCCTCATCACCGCGGGGATCGCCGCCAGTGCGATCTTCCTTCTCGCCCGCCGGGCGCTGCGGTCGACGCCGGAGCGCGGTCGCGATCCGGACGGGCGCACGATTAAATAGCGTGGTCCCGTGGAACGGCCGATGCAGTGCCGCGTATGCGGGACCGCGTTCCTGGGTCGGTTCTGCCTCGCCTGCGGTTGGGACTCCACGTTCGCGGTGTCGCTGCCTCCCGGGTCCGCGCCCCCGGCCCAAGAATCCCAGACCCTGGTTTCCCCGCCGCCGCCTCCCGGCTTCGTGGCATACCGATGCATGAACTGCGGATTTCGATACATCGGCTGGTATTGCCCGGAATGCGGCGCTCGCCTCGGCACGGCGTCCTCCGTTGCGGGCCTGCGCGCCACCGGGAGCGTCGTGTGGACGATCGGGGCCATCGCGTTCTTGACCCTTCTCGCCGTGAACCTCATCGCCTTTGCGTACGCCACCTCCCTGATCGTCGAGGGCGCGATCGCGGGAGGCCCGCGGGAGATCCCCCTCTACCTCCTCCTCCCGTTTCCATGGGGGGAATCCGTCGACGCCGACCCGGCGACGTTCCTCGCCTACTTCGGTTTCATCGCCGCCGTAATCCTCGCAGCCTACGCCGTGTTCGTCATCCGAGACACGAAGGCGACCGTGGATGCGTTCCGCCGCCCCCTCGTGGACCTGAGGTCCCGAATCGAGTCGCGGAGCGCTTGGATATCCACGGGCCAGGTGTTCCTCGCCGCCCTCTTTTTCCAGGTGGTCTACGCATGGATGCTCCAACTGGCCGGGTTCACTCCGACCGCCCCACCCGCCCGCCCGGTCCCGGAGTGGTATCCGTACTTCGCACTCGCGAACGCATCGGTGTACGAGGAGTTCGTGACCCGATGGATCTTCATCGGGGTCCCCCTCGTCGCATGGGCCGCCGTGCTGCGGAAGTCGCGGCCGTCGGAGTACACCGTCCCCGCCTGGCGGCACCTGATCGGCGGTACCCTGAATCGCGATTCCCCGAGGAATCTGGTTGTCGTCGCGATGGTCCTCATCGTGTCCTCGTCGGTGATCTTCGGGCTCGCGCACGTACCCTCGTGGGGGTGGTGGAAATTCCTTCCCGCGATGGTCGCCGGTCTGGGCATGGGCTACCTGTTCGTTCGCCGCGGCCTCCTCGCGGGCGTCCTGTTCCACTTTGCGACCGACTACTTGGCGGCGACCGTGTTGCTGACCGCAAACAACCTCGCGGTCCAGGTCCTGCTGGTGCTCTTCGTGCTCGTGCTCGTCGGACTCGGCGCGTTCTTCTTCGTCTGGTACTTCGTGTACTTCGCCGGCCTCGTGAACCACTGGGCCGTGAGGTGGGGATTCCGGCGCCCAGTCCCGACACCGACGACTCCTCCCGTTACGTATGATGGCCCCGTCCCATGGCCGTACTTCCTCGTGCAGCGAATGGCGAGACCGGGCCCTCCAGAGCCGTCTCCGGGTGCGTGGTCGGGCAACCCACCCGCCGCACAGGCTCCCTGGTTCGGCGGCGGATTCCGGCCCTTCGTCTGCCCCCGGTGCGCCTGGCGCGAGGCCAAGTATGAGGACGGCCGGTTCACGTGCCTTCAATGCGGCCACGCGAGCCCGTGAGTCGGTGCCCGATTGTGCTCTCCGCGAGATGTTCGATGAGCGCATCCGTGTCCGGGTCCTCGAGGACGACGACGATGTCGCCGAGCGGCGCGGTCCCGCCCGCGAAGTTCACGCGGCCCACGAACGCCGCCTGTTTGTTCAAAGAGAAGCGCACGACGAAGCCTCGACGGCCGCGGACGAGCACGTCCCGCGCCGTGTCCCGGATCTTCTGGTTCCGCACGAGCTCGCGAAGCCGCTCGAGATCGGACCCTTCCCCCACGATCCCGTCCGCGCCCGCCGTGAACGCGAGGTCGGGGAACACGTTGAGGCAGGCGGCCTTCACCTTCGCAGCGTCCTCCGTGGGGTACACCGGCGATTCCACGCGTACGCGGGCCACGGTTTTCATAATGCGTGCGAGATAAATAAGCATCGGGACGATATCTATTTACGCGCCGACGGGTCTCCCGCCGCGGGATGGACCCCCGACTTCTCGACGCGTTGGTGAAGCGTGGCGCTCTCGCGGACCTCGCTGCCCTGGAGTTCCTCTCGAAGGCGCCGGACCCCGTCGCCGTGCTCGACCGCGTGTTCTCGACGCTCGAGGACGTGCCGCTCGTGCTGACCCTGGATCACATCCGGGTCGCGGAGATGCCGCTCGTCCCGGAGGCGATCCAGAAGGCCCACCTGATCGCGCGGAGGGCGGCCGAGGTGCTGGCTCCGGCAACGCCTCCGAAGCTTCGGGGGCTCGCGACGGCCCGGGACGTGTCCGAGGACTTCCGCGTCCTGCGGGACATCACGGGCGCCTCGACGTGCGAGGGGACCCTCCAGGACTTCTCGCGGTACTTCGCCCACCGGCTGAAGACGATCGGCGGAATGCTGCGCGCCCGCCGGGAGCTCGTCGGGGCGGTCGAGATCGCACGGGTGAGGAAGCTCTCGCGAGAGGTGCGCTTCATCGGCATGGTGTCCGAGGTGCGGACGACGAAGCGCGGGGACCGGGTGATCGAGGTCGAGGACGACACGGACACCGCTCCCGTGTTCGTCGCACAGAACTCGGAGCTCTTCCGGGACCACCCGCTCGAGGACGAGGTCGTCGGCGTCGTCGGGCGGCCCACGGAGAAGGGCCTCATCATCGCCCAGCAGATCATTCGGCCGGACGTCCCCGCCCATCACGCGTTTCCCGCGACGGAGGACCCCGTGTGCGTGGCGTTCGTGTCGGACGTGCACGTCGGCAGCCGGACGTTCCTCCGCGAGAAGTGGGAGCGGTTCACCGCGTGGCTGAAGGACGGGGACGACCTCGCACGGTCGATCCGGTACCTCGTGATGGCGGGAGACGTCGTCGACGGGATTGGCGTGTACCCCCGGCAGGAGGAGGAGCTGAGCATCGACGACGTGTACGCGCAGTACGAGGAGCTCGCCCGGCTCCTGGCGGCGAGGCCCGACCACGTGCGCGCGATCATCCTCCCCGGCAATCACGACGCCGTCCGCCCCGCCGAGCCCCAGCCCGCGTTGCCGGGGAACGTGCAGAAGCTGTTCGACTCGGGCGTGACCTTCGTCGGGAACCCGTGCACGTTCGCGCTCCATGGCGTGCGCATCCTCGCGTACCATGGGAGGAGCATGGACGATTTCGTGTACTCCCTGCCGGGGATGTCGTACGCGCGACCCCTCGAGGCGATGCGCGAGATGCTGCGCCGCCGCCACATGGCCCCCGTCTACGGCGGGAAGACGCCGATCGCGCCGGAGGCGGAGGACCACCTCGTGATCGACGAGGTCCCGGACGTCTTCGTCACGGGCCACGTCCACACCGTGGGGATGGACGAGTACAAGGGCGTGAAGATCATCAACGCATCCGCCTGGCAGGCCCAGACCGCGTACCAGAAGATGCACAACATCGTCCCCGTGCCCGCGCGCGTGCCGATCCTGAACCTGGGAACGGGGCGCGGGACGATCAAGGGATTCTGACGCGTAGTGTAAGGGCGCAACGTTCATCGGTGGGCACCCGGTCGAACCCCCGGTGGCGGGCATGGAGTGGGTCACGCTCCTCGGGGCCTCCGGGCGGACGGGTCGCGCCGTCCTCGATGCGGCACTCCGGAGGGGATTGCGCGTTCGGGGCCTCTTTCGTCCGGGTTCGGAACCCAACCCGGTGCCTGCAGGCCTGGCGATCGTCGTCGGGCAGCTCTCCTCCGCGGAGGACGTGGGCCGGTCCCTCGCGGGGAGCGGGGCGGTGTGCTGCGTGTACGGGCCTCGGTCCGTCGATGCGGCGCCTTTCTGCGCGGAGGCGACCGCGCACGTGGTCCACGAGATGAGGTCCCTCCGGATGCGGCGGCTCGTCGTCCAGACCGGCGCGATGGTCGGCGGGGATGCAGGGAACCTCGGGTGGCTCTACCGCGGCATGGCGCGGGGCTACCGCCGCAAGTACCTCACTCTCGCAGCCGACGGCGACTCCCAGGAGCGGTACGTCCGGGAGAGCGGTCTCGACTGGACGCTCGTGAAGCCGCCGCGGCTCAAGGACGGACCTGCACGGCGCCGGGTCCGGGCTTCCCCCACGCTCCGCATCGGGGCGTTTGCGGTCATTCCGCGGGCGGACCTCGCGGAGTTCCTATGCGACGAGCTCACGCGCGGACGGTTCCACCGCCAGGCGGTGTACGTCTCCGGCTAGAGGCGAGCCCGACCTTGCGCATTCCTGTCAGACAGCCTTAAGGAACGGCGCGCGCCTCCTCGGCCGAATGCGCATCGCGGCGGTCGGCGACATCCACGGCCGCGAGTTCCTCGAGGCCTTCCGGCTCTCGCTGGCGGCGGTTGGAGATCCGGACTTGTTCCTCCTCGCCGGAGACACGACGGACCACAACCGAATCGAGGAGTTCGGCGAGGTGGTGGCGGCGGTCCGGACGCAGGTCTCCTGCCCGATCGTGTGCGTGTTCGGGAACAACGAGTACGCGCCGGACCACGGGACGTACCGCCAGAAGTTCGACCTGAACTTCCTCGATGACGAGTCGGGCTCGTTCGAGGTTGGCGGTAAGTCCGTGCGAATCATCGGGAGCACAGGTTCCCTCGACGAACCCACGTGGTGGCAGCGGAACAACCTCCCGGGAATCGAGCGCGAGTACGAGATGCGAGTCCGGACGCTCGATCAGCTGCTTTCGGGGGACGGATTCCGGATCCTGCTCACGCACTACCCGCCGACGCACGCGACGATGGGGAACGAGAAGCCCGCGTGGAGGCCGCAGCTCGGAAGCCTCCGACTCGAGCGGGTCGTCCTGCGCCGGCGACCGGACCTCGTGATCCACGGGCACGTCCACAAGGGAATCGCCTTCGCGGGGCTCCGGGCGGCGCCCACGACGCTTGAGGAGTTCGGCGGCGACCCGCGACCCGTGCCCGTGTACAACGTCGCCTTCCCCGTGGTGCGCGCGGTCGCGACGATCGAGGTCTAGACGATAGTTCTTATCTAGTCGGGTCCCATGGTGCGCTGGATGAGATGGCCGCTTCCGTGGCCGAAGTCGTGGCGGCAGAAGTCGGAGCCGCAGGCTGCGGGTCCGGGGCCCGAGGGCGAGCCGACGGGTGAGGCGGCGGAGGAGAAGCCGAAGTCCCTCCGGCGCTCCGCGCTCCTGTTCCTGCGGGACCTCGCGATCGCGTTCCTCGTCGTCGCGCTCGTCATGGCGGCACTCTTCGCGTACACAGGCGTCTGGCCGCCGATGGTCGTCGTCGAGAGCGCAAGCATGCAGCATTCGAACACGGAGAGCTTCGTCGGCGTGATCGACACGGGGGACCTGGTGCTCGTCCAGGGCGTCGCGGCGGCGGGCGACGTCGTCACATACATCGAGGGGCGCGCCACGGGCCACTCGACGTACGGGGACTACGGAGACGTCATCGTGTTCATCAAGCCGGGCGCGGCGAGCGCGAGCACTCCCCTCATCCACCGCGCGATGGCGTACGTGGTCCGGAACGAGACGGCGGGGGCGGACGTCCCCGCGCTCGCCCGCCTGCCCTTGGGGGCGTGGTCCGCCCGATCCACGAACGGCTCCATCGGGAACTACGCCCGCGGGATCTGGGAGTTCACCCTCCGCGACGTGGGCTACCTGCGCCAGCCGCAGCCGTTCAACGCGACCCAAGGGCTTCTTGTCGGGCAGGTGAGCGCGGGATTCCTGACGAAGGGGGACCACAACACCGGTCCCGACGGGCACGGGGCCGTGGCGTTGGATCGGATCGTCGGAAAGGCGCGGGGCGAGCTCCCGTGGTTCGGGCTCCTCAAGCTGACGCTGTCCCCGGGGGACTCGGGGTGCTGCCCGCAGGGATGGGGCGATCGGCTGGCCCCGGCGAACAGCTGGGACGCCCTTCTCGTCTCCATCGTCTTGATCATCGTCGGCCCGTTCCTCGCGGACTTCGGCTGGTCGTACTGGAAGGGGCGGCGTAAGCGGCGGGCCGAGCGCCGGGAGTCCGAACGGCCTCCAGAGGCACCGCCACCCGAGGGTATTCCGGAGGCACCGCCGTCGCCACCCTCCGGTGCGTCGGACGTCCCGCCGGACCCGGAGGTCACGGACGAGGATCGAACAGAGTCCGCTGGACCTGGAGCCGGTGGCCCCTGAGGTCCGACAGATACTCGTCCTTCTCGAGCACCCGCTTCGTCTCCGCGACGGGGACGCTCGTGCGGACCTCCTTCGTCCGGCCGCCCCGCCCGTACGACTTCACGGTCGCGTTCACGAGGCCGAGCATGTCCAGCTCGGAGACCAGGTCCGTGACCCGGCGCTGCGTCAGGGGATCGATGCCGGTCTTCCGGCACAGCTCCCGGTACGTGCCGTACACCTCGCCCGTCGTCATCCGGGAGTTGCCGACCTCCTCGTTCAGGATCACGCCGAGCAGGATGAGCTTCGCCTGCGTGGGGAGGGACTTCACGGCCTCGACGACCGTGTCGAGCTCCAGCTTGTTCTTCGCCTTCATCACGTGGTCTACGGTGATCCGCTCGTCCCCGGACCGTTCCGTGATCTCCGCACTCACCCGGAGCAGGTCGAGGGCCCTCCGCGCGTCCCCGTGCTCCTGCGCCGCCAGCGCCGCGATCAGGGACAGGGCCTCCGGGCCCACCACGCCCTGCGGGAGCGCGAGGGACGCCCGCTGGGTCAGGATGTCGCGCAGCTCGTCCGCGTTGTACGGCGGGAAGACCATCTTCTCGTCCCCGAGCCGGGAGCGGACGCGGGGGTCCAGGAACTCCGTGAATTTCAGCTCGTTGCTGATCCCCAGGAGGCTGACGGAGGAGCGATTGAGGTCCTCGTTGACCTTCGTGAGCTGATACAGGAAGTCGTCCCCGTTCTTCGCGACGATCCGGTCGATCTCGTCGAGGGCGACGAGCACGACGCGCTTCCGGGCGTCCAGGACCTCGATGAGCAGCTGGTACACGCGGTCCACGGAGAGGCCCGTGAACGGGACCTTGTCCGCGGGGTTCGGGATCAGGGAGTTCGCGATGTGGGCGAGGACGCCGTAGGGTGTGTCGACGACCTGGCAGTTCAGGTACAGGTAGTGGACGACGCCGAGCGCGTCGGCCTTCCGGAGCTCCTTCTCCAAGTACTTCACGACCGCCGTCTTGCCCGTCCCCGTGAGCCCGTACACCAGGAGGTTCGACGGCCGTTCCCCGCGCAACGCGGGGACGAGGACCTCCGCGAGCTGTTCGATCTGCGCCTCCCGGTGCGGCAACCGGTCCGGAAGGTACGACGCCCGCAGGATGTCCCGGTCGACCCGGAATGCCTGGCGGGCCTTGAGGTACGGAATGAAGATGCTCTCTTCCATGCTGGCTCCCCCGAGGTGCCCCAGGCTCCTCGTGGAGACCACAAGGAATTCCGCGGGGCAGACACGCGGATGGACGAGGGGGTAGGAATAGCTTTCTTGCGCGGACCGGCAACATGGCTGCGACGTGATTTTGTGTCCGCGTGGTCCCCACCGCAGGTGCCGTCCCGGTCCCCGCGGGACCTCGCGGCGGCGTGCTCGCTTCCTTGTCCCATTGAGAATCGGACGGAAACCCTTATCGGCGGTTTCGAAAATCCGCACCACCGTGGAACGGCAGGAGTTCGGCTACGCGCGCTCGTACTTCTACGTCCGGGCCCTCGGGCTCCTCGCGCTGTGCACGTTCGTCGTCTTCTTCCTCGCGGTTCAGACGGTCACCCCCGCCGAGTGGCTCGCCGTCATCGGGGCGATCCTCGTCGCCTACATCGTCATCGTCGGCCTCAGCCCGCTCCTGACGAAGCACGTCCTGCTGCGCAGCCGGCTCATCCTCCGGCAGGGGTGGTACTTCCGGACGATCATCCCTCTGGACGCGACGGAGTCGATCGGGCCCTGGGACGGCGATCCGAAGCGCGGCCTGCGGATCTCCAGCGCGCGCCGCATCCTGTACGTCGTCGGCTCCGGAGAGAACCTCGTATCGATCCGCCTGCGCGAGGCCCGTCGCTTTCCCCAGGTGCTCTTCCTCCGGGCGAAGGAGATCGTGTTCGACGTGGACGACCGGGACGCCTTCCTCACGGCCATTGAGGGGCGGCTGTCTGCGGGTCCCGCCACGCGTGCGCACAAGGTGCACATCCCGCCGCCGGAAAAGCGGCGGTCACTCCCGCCAATCCAGCCCGAACGTGCGGATGCCGATTTTCGGCGCTAGCGGCATCTTCCGCTTGTGGACGCTCGCCGCGACCATGCGCTCCACGCGCACCACCTGCTTGATGCCGACGCCCGCGCGGGCCGCAATCTCCTCCGGCGCGAATTGCATCTCGATCCCCAAGAGGATCCGGTCGAGGTCCTCGTAGGGGATGCCGAGCTCGCCCTCGTCCGTCTGCCCCTTCCACAGGCCCGCGGAGGGGACCTTGTCGAGGATGCGCGGCGGCACTCCGAGGTGGCGGGCCATCTCGCGGACCTGGGTCTTGTACAGGTCCCCGATTGGCAGGAAGTCGCAGCCGCCGTCCCCCATCTTCGTGAAGTATCCGACCGCGATCTCGCTCTTGTTCCCGGCCCCGACGACGAGCCGTTCCTCCGCTCTAGCCACATGATACAAGGCGACCATCCTCACCCGCGCCTTCAGGTTGCCGAGTCCGACGCGGTCGTCCCTGGCGATCCGGAGCGCCTTGGAGGCCGCCGCCACCATCATGCCGATCTCGATCACGCGGAACCCGATGCCCAGCGTCTTCGCCCATCCGCGCGCGTCCGCCTCGTCGGGGGTGCCGGCGGCCTCCGGCAGGGCGAGCCCCAGCACCTTGGACGGCCCGACCGCATCCGCGCACAGCTTCGCCACGAGGGAGGAGTCGATGCCGCCGCTCATCCCCAGGACGAACCCCTTCCGGCCGCTCTCCCTCAGGTGGTGTCGGAGGAAGCTCCGGATCACGTCGACGTGTCCTTCCTGGAACTTCGGCCGGAGGACCACGGCCGCGCATGCGTGGCCCGTGATAAAGGCTTGGCGGACGCACGCTTTAAGGGAGGCGGACGTTTCCCCGACGATGAACGCGGACGAGGCCGTCCTCCGGTTCGTGGACGAGTACTCGCGGATGGCGGAGCCATACGATGCGAGCGTCGTCCCCCGGTTCGCGCCGTTCGCCGCCCAGCTCGTGGCGGGGGCCGGGCTGCCGCCGCATGCGACGGTGCTCGACGTGTCCACGGGGACGGGTCTTACGGCGTTGACGGCGGCGAAGGCGATCGGCGACCGCGGGCTGGTCGTCGGGATCGACCTCGCGGACGGGGCCTTGGCGGTGGCGCAGACGAAGGCGGCGCGGATGGGGCTCCGGAGCCTCCGGTTCGAGATGCTCGATTCCCGGAACATCGTCTACCGCGGGGGCACGTTCGACGCCGTCCTCTGCTCCTTCGGGTTGCCTGCGATCGGGCACGAGCAGGTCCTGCGGGAGATCCACCGGGTCCTCAGGGACGGGGCCGCGTTCCATTTCGTCGGTTGGGCCGCCCGGGATCCGCCCTCCGGATGGGACGCGTGGGACGACGTGGTGGGGGCGCACCGCACCCCTGCGCCCTCGACGACGCTCGCGCAGCTGCGGGAGGCGAACGAGCTCGTCTCGAACGCGGGAGGCGGCGAGGCGGTCCGCGACCCGGAGAGGCTGACGCCGAAGATGACCGCCGCGGGGTTCTCCTCCGTGCGGGCGACCCCGTACCGCGAGGACGCACGCTTCGCCACGACCGACGACCTCATCGCCTTTCACGGATCGTTCGGGGCGACGGAACGCGAGTTGTCGGAGATGGCCCCCGAAGGTCGGTCGGCGTTTCGGCGGGCGCTCGAGGAGCGGTTCCGGGAATACCGCGACGGCGGCGCGATCCGGTTGCGATGGTCGGTCGTCTACTACGAGGCGAGGAAGTAGGTCACGAGGACTGGGGTTCCTTCGTCGCATCGTCCGGGCGTGCGCTCCGTGCACGGAGCCAGATCAGGAGGCCGGTGAGCAGGGCGAGGAGGCCGCCGAGGATCCCGACGATTCCGGCGAGGCCCTGGCCCGCGATCGCGCCGGACACCGCCAACAATGATCCCGCCGCGACGAGGTGCGGAGCCCGCTCTGGGTACCCGCGCCACACGTGGTAGGCCGCCCACGTCGCGTACCATGCGAAGATCACGAGGAGCGCGACGCCCCCGCACGTGAGGGCGCCCTCGGGCGTGTTGAAGACCTCGCTCACGTACGTGGACACGTCCCGCCCGTGGAGGGCCGCGCCGATCGCGAACACCCCTGGGATGCCGCCAAAACCCAAGAGCCCGCCGGCCAGCCCGAGGATCCCGACGCGCACCTTCTCCCGGGGCGCCGCCGTCCTCCGCGGACCGGCCTCCTCGCCGGCCAGGCGGACTCCCACAGGAGCCGAGCCGCGGAACGCTCGTCCGCAGGTCCCGCACACGCCGGAGCCGTCCGGGAACCCCCGAGTTTCCGTGCTTCCGCAGTGGGGGCATGTCGTCGCGCCGGTCTCGGCCATTCGCGCGCCGCATCCCGGCGTCCGTATTTGGTCGTTCCTGTTGCGACGTTCCTAGGGGCGAGCACGGAGGGTCGATTCAGCGACCGAGACGAGGTTCTCAGAGAGCCGGCATTCCATGGGATCGGTGGGAGAGTCATTTGCGGCGAGTCGCATGCCACGGACGACACTGGGCTGGAAAGCGAGCAGCCATGACCCTTCGGGAATCCCGAAGCACGCGTACCCGTTCTGGTCCTGCCGCATCGATCGGCGGCCCAGCCGCCCTTCGATGGTTCGCAACCATTATGAACACAGGGTCGAATCTCGTCGCCATGGCCTCGCGCCCCTACCACGTCATCGTCGAACGCGACGAGGAGGGTTGGTACGTCGGCTCGGTCTCCGAGCTCCCCGGCTGCCACACGCAAGCGAAGTCCCTGGATCAGCTCAGCGAGCGGATCCGGGAAGCGATCCGAGCATATGTCGGCCCGAAAGGGAAGGCGTCCACGGGCATCACCTTCGTCGGCGTGCAGACCGTCGAGGTCTGAGTCGTGGCCCGCCTCCGGCCCCTCCCCCCGAGGAAGGTGTTGCGGGCGTTGGGTCGGCTCGGGTTCGTCGTCGTTCGTCAGAAAGGGAGCCACGTCTTCCTGCGTCACCCGGATGGGCGGGCGACAGTCGTGCCCGTCCACCCCGGCGAGGACATCGGTCCGGGGCTCCTGCGCAAGATCATCCGAGACGCGGGTGTCGAAGCGGACGCGTTTCTCGATCAGGCCTGAGAGTCCGGAGGAGACGAAGACGCCCGTCGTGCGCACAACACCCTTATCTCAGGCACTCCCTTCGTAGGCCGGATGGACCCGATCATCCGCGCCGTGAGCGTCCACAAGACCTACAACTCCGGGGCGGTGCGGGTTCACGCGCTCCGGGGGGTGGACGTGGAGATCGCGCCCGCGGAGATGGTCGCGGTGATGGGTCCCTCCGGATGCGGGAAGACCACGCTCCTGAACTGCCTCTCCGGCCTGGACGACCTCTCCGAGGGCGCCGTCTACGTCGAGGGGGTCGAGCTGAGCGAGATGGGGGATGACGAGCGCACGGAGTACCGCGCGCGCCGGATGGGCTTCGTCTTCCAGTCCTACAACCTCCTCCCCGTCCTCAGCGCGCGGGAGAACGTGGAGCTCCCGCTCGTCATCGGGGGCGTCCCCTACCGCCAGGCCCGCGAGGTCGCCCGACGCCTCCTCGCGCTCGTCGGTCTCCAGGAGTTCGTCGACCACCGTCCGGCGGAGCTCAGTGCGGGGCAGCAGCAGCGGGTCGCGGTCGCGCGCGCGCTCGCGAACAAACCGGCGATCGTCTGGGCGGACGAGCCCACGGGGAACCTGGACAGCGAGACGAGCACCCAGATCATGGACCTGCTCGTTCGGCTGAACGAGGAGAACCGCCAGACCTTCGTCGTCGTCACGCACGACCCGGTCGTCGCGTCCCGGGCGCACCGGATCCTCACGATGCGGAACGGCCAGATCGTGGAACAGGTCCGGGCTTGACATGCGCGACGTCCTCCTGCCGGGGCTCGCCGTCGTCGGCGTGGCGGTGCTCGTCGCGCTCCTTGCGGGCGCGCACCCGATTCTGACGCGGATGGCGGCGCGGAACGCCCTGCGGCGGCGGTCGCGGATCGTCCTCGTGACGTTCGGACTTCTCATCGGGACCGCGATCATCTGCTCCTCTCTCGCGGTGGGAGACACCCTGGGGCACATCTTCACGGGCGACGTGTACGAGCGGCTCGACGCGGTCGACGTCACCGTGTCGAACGAGGTGAACGAGCAGCGGTTCGACTTCCCCGAGCCGTACTTCCACGCCCTGCGCAACGAGTCCCTCGCCCGGGGTCTCGCGTTCGACGGGATGGCCCCCGTGCTGGAGCGCGTGATGCCGATCCGGAACAACCTCACGGGGAAGCAGGCGATCACCGTGCACGGGCTCGACGACGCGTACGAGTCCGGGTTCGGGCCGCTCCTCGCGCTCGACGGATCGCAGGCACCGATCGCCGACCTCCCGCCGGACGGCGTGTACGTGAACGAGCGTGCCGCGCGGGACCTGAACGCGAGCGCCGGGGACATCCTGACCCTGTTCTGGGGGACGACGAACGCGTCCGTGGACTACGTGCGCGTTGCGGGGCTCGTCCGGGACGAGGGGAAGGCGCGGTACGAGCACATGCCGATCGTGTTCCGCCCGCTCGCGGACGCGCAGCGTTCCTTCGACGCCGCGTCCGAGATCAACCTGATCAAAGTGAGCGCGCCGGGTCCGGTGATCGGCGGCGAGGAGCGGAGCGCTCTTCTCGCGCAAGGCCTCCGGGACGAGATCAACCGCCAGAGGATGCTCGCGGGGTCCGGGTGGAACCTGGCGGTGCGCGAGGTCAAGGCGGACGGGCTCGAACAGGCGCAGGTCTTCGCGGACCAGGCCACGGAACTGTTCCTCGTCATGGGGAGCTTCGCGATCATCGCCGGCGTGCTCCTGATCGTGAACGTGTTCGTGATGCTCGCGGAGGAGCGGAAGCCGGAGATGGGCGTCTCCCGGGCGATCGGCCTGAAGCGGGCCCACCTGACGCTCTCGTTCCTCTTTGAGGGCTCCCTCTACGCGGCGATCGCCGCCGCCGCCGGCGCGCTCGCGGGGCTCGCCCTCGGATGGATCATGATCGCCGTGTTCAACCTCGTCTTCCCGCCGGAGGCGGGCGCCGCAGCCCTCGAGTTCTTCGTGGACCCGGCGAGCGTGCTCCTCGCGTTCGCCGCCGGCGTCCTCATCACGATCCTGGCGGTGGCGCTCGCGTCCGCGTTCGTGAGCCGCCTGAACATCGTCCAGGCGATCCGGAACCTTGCGGAACGACGGGAGGACGGCCTCTCCTGGGCGCAACGGTGGCTCGTGTTCCTGACGCTCCTCGGCGGCGTCCTCTTCCTGATCCGCGGCTTCGGGGTGTACCGCCTCGAGTGGCCTCCGTTGGACTTTTCCGAGGTCCATCTCGTCGCCGCCGCGGTCGGACTGGCGGCGGTGAACGGGTGGCTCCTGTCGAAGGTGTTCCGCCGGGAAGCGATCGCCCGGGCCACCGGCGTCGGGATCCAGGCGGCGTTCGCGGCGCTCGTGATCGCGGGCGGCTACCACGCCCTGACGGCGGGCGTGGGACCCGACGAATCCCTCGGCGCGTACCGGGTCGCGAGCGTGCCGCTCCTCGCGATCGGATTGGGGACTGCGGCCTCGCGGGTCGTGGGCTTCCGGATCGCGTATTCCCTTGCAGGCTTGTCCATCCTCTGGTGGCTCCTGTACCCGCCCGTGGGTCTCGTCGACCAATCGCGCGACAACCTCTCCATCCTCTTCGTGGAGACCGGCTTCCTCCTCGTCGTCGGCGCGATCCTGGTGGCGGTGTTCAACACCTCCCCGATCCTTCGCTTCGCGATTGAGCGCCTCGGCGGGAAAGGCCGACCCGTCGCCCGGGCCGCGGTCACGTACCCCATGGCGAAGAAATTCCGCACGGGGCTCACGGTGGCGATGTTCGCCCTCTCCCTCTTCTCGATCACGGTCATCGCAATGATCCAGGGGTTGCAGGCCGCGAGCCTGGACGCCTTCGTGGAGGGTCAGTCCGGCGGCTATGAAATCGCGGCGTACGCGAACGGCTACGTGCCGATCCAGAACTTCTCGGATGAGCTCGTGCGCCGCGGGATCTCCTTGGACAACTTCGACGGCGGGGAGGAGGGGATCGCGGAGGCGACCGTCCTGTCGGTCCAGGTGAACAAGTCCGGGGATACGGAGACACGGGACTACACGCTGTGGGGCGTCGACAACTTCCTCATCCAGAAGAACACGTACGAGTTCCAGGACCATCTGCCCACGATTCTGTACGATTACAACAACGTGCCGACGGAGATTCGGCTCAACACGCGGGAGGACGTGTGGCGGGCGCTGCAGCTGAACCGTTCGTACGCGGTCGTGGACCGCGGCGCGGCGGGCGCGGACCAGTTCACGCCGGACGTCGGGCAGCTTCGATTGAACTTGGGGGATCGCGTGTTCGCGACGGACGCGGAGGGGAACGTCACCCGTGGGTTCGTGATCCTCGGCATCCTCGAGCAGTCGCTCCAGTTCACGCAGGGGATCTTCGTCGACCGGGAGACCGTGACGCAGTCCTACGACCTGCGGCTCGCGCGGACCGCGTACTTCTTCCAGTTGGCGCCGGGGGTGGACGCTCGGACCGTGCGCGCCGAGCTCGAGGAGAAATTCTTCGTCGAGGGGCTGATCACGATCGACGTCCGCGAGGAGATCACGACGCAGTTCGATCAGGCGGACCGCGTCCTCCTCCTGATGCAGGCGTACCTCGCGATCGGGCTCGTCGTCGGGGTCACGGGGCTCGGGGTGATCACGATCCGCGCCGTGGTGGAACGCCGCCAGGAGATCGGTGTCATGCGCGCGCTCGGGTTCACCCGCAGGATGGTCCGCAACGTGTTCCTCCTGGAGATCGCCCTCATCGCGTCGCTCGGGATCGCGATCGGCATGGGCCTCGGCGTCGTCCTCGCGCAGCGCGTGTGGGAGGCCTACTTCTCCTCGATCGCCGTGTTCGCGATCCCGTGGACGCACCTCGCGACCGTGGCGGCGATCGCGTTCGGGTTCGCGCTCCTCGCCACCGCTGGACCCGCGCTCCGCGCGTCGCGGCTGCCGCCCGCGGAGACCCTCCGGTACACGGAATGACGGGGCCTGGAGAAGACTCGTCATGACAACAGTTATACCGTTCCGGGCAATTCCGCAACGGATGGCCGCGCAGCGGAATCCTTCCTCGCGTTCCGCCTCCCACGGACGGAGACCCAGAACGATCCGACCGTGCTCCGCCAGCCTCTTGATGATGGTGCTGGCCCTTGCCAGCTTGACCGCCCTCATGTCTCAGCCAAGGGACGCGGGGGCCTACACCTCGCACGCCCCGATCCGCATCCTCAGCAACGGGGACTTCACGGCCGCGAACGGCGTCGTGGGCGGGTCGGGGACGGCGAGCGACCCGTACGTGATCGAGGGGTGGGAGATCGCGCCGACGGCCTCACCCGGCATCGACATCCGAAACACGGAGAGGTTTTTCGTGATCCGGAACGTGTATGTCCACGGCGCGCCCTTCGGGTACGCGGGGATATGGCTTGGCCTCCTGTCTAACGGCCGGGTCGAGGACTCTCTGTTCACGGACAGTTGGGCGGGGGCGTTCGGCTCGTACGTGACGAACGTCACGTTCGCCAGGAACAACGCGGCCGGCAACTTCGACGGCTTCGGTGTGCAGTACTCGACGAACGTCTCCTTCCTTTCCAACAATGCCAGCTATAATGCGATCGGCGCGGGCATCGGCATGACCGAGTCGACGGAGGTCAACATCGTCGGAAACGTCCTCGTGGGGAACCGGTGGGGCGTTCTCGCCCAGTATCGGAGCGAGGCGGTTGTGCGGCGCAACGAGGTCCGCGCGAACTCGGGCGTCGGCGTGCGTCTCTACCAGCAGAGTCTGGGCGGCAGCGTCGCCGTGTACGGCAATCGCATCGTCGGCAACGCCGTCCAGGCGGAGGACGACGGCGGAGCCAACGACCTCTGGGACGACGGCTACCCTCGCGGAGGGAACTACTGGTCGGACTACGCGGGCGTGGACGACTGCAGCGGCCCCCTGCAGGACGTGTGCCCGGACCCGGACGGGATCGGGGACTCCCCGTACGGGATCGACGCGGACAGCCGTGACCGGTATCCACTCGTGGTTCCGCCCGGCCCGATCGACGACCCACCAGCGCCGCCCGCGATCGCGTCAGCCGACCTCGACGGCCCGGGGTTCCTGGACGTGCGCGTGAACTGGCGTCCGTCCGCGGACGACGGCGCGGGCGACAGGGATGTCGACGCCTACGAGGTGTGGTCGGGGACGGCGTACGATCCCACGGGGGCCTCGTACGCGCTCGCGTCGACGCTTCCCGCGGGCACGACCTCGTATTCGGCCGGCGGCCAGGGGGCGGGCGACCCGGCGGACCGCTTCTACCTCGTGCGCGCGGTGGACGTGGACGGGCACGTCTCGAACGCGAGCGGGCAGGCCGCGAAGGTCGCGCGCTTGAGCTCCAGGTCCTCGGGGACCGCCTCGATCACGACGTCGGCCTCGCGCACCGCCTTCTCTAGCGAGGTGGTGCCGGCCAGCCGGCCCAGGGCGGCGTCGCGGGCGGCGGCGGTGACCTTGCCGCGCGTGAGGCCCTGGTCGAGGTTGTCGCGGATGCGGGCCAGCCCCTTCTCGACCAGGCCCTCCTCGGTGTCGCGCAGCGCGACCTGCCAGCCCGCCAGGGCGGCCACCTGGGCGATGCCGTGCCCCATCGCGCCGGCGCCGAGCACCGCGACGCGACGGACGTCCTCGGGACCCACGAGCGTCGACGTGGACATGGGCGGAACGTATCACCGCCCGGCCGGGCCGGCCAATCGCATATAATCGCTGCGACGAGCCCGACCATGCGCATGCGGGGTCTGCCCTGGGTCGCCGCCGCCGTGGCGGCCGCCGCCGGCGTTGCGCGCGCCGAGGGCTTCGATCTCGACCTCTACCACCCCGCGCCCGCCGGCGCCGACTCGTCGAGCGGGTTGCGCAGCGCGAGCTGAATCTTGCCCTCGGTGCTGGCCAGCGTGAGCCGCTCGGCCTCCTCCGGCGTCACCAGCAGCGTCACGACGGTCACCGGCTGCGCCTCGGACCGGTCGCCGCTGGTGTCGATCTTGATCATGTTGGAGAGGTTCTGCACGGCTTCCTGGCCGGCCTCGGCCCAATTGGGCAACGGCCGG
>Ga0209521_10001535_pt1 | contig 18816 bp, 16 predicted proteins | sample Rifsed19ft4_FD_184016 | JGI IMG/M metagenome (GOLD analysis project Ga0209521, IMG submission 184016) | Soil microbial communities from Rifle, Colorado, USA - sediment 19ft 4 (version 2) | ecosystem: Environmental > Terrestrial > Deep subsurface > Rock core/Sediment | place: Rifle, Colorado...
TAGCCCCCGCAGCTTTCTTATCTTTTGATTTTTTTTAGTAACCAGTTTTTGATTTAGGGTCGTAAGCTCAATGTAGAGGTCAAATTCGGGGAGATAGAAATCCGGGGTAAAACTCTGAGTAACGTTGCCGTTCTCGTCCCACTCGATGGGAAAGGATTTCGGTTCATAAAGCCACTCTATCTTGTAAAAGTCTAAGATTCTGGCACACTCCTTCTCGCTCGGATGGGCAAATTTAACGTTTTCGATTTTTTCTCCCTGTTCTTTAGGTATTTCCACTATAACACCGGATCAAGCCTAATCTTTTGACGAGACTCAGGAAAACCCTCCAAAAATACTCCCCAGTTTTTCGTTAATTCTTTCCCAGTGGGTACCTTCCCAATAGTAACGGCCGCAATTCGGACATGTGCTGAAGTAATCGTGAGTTTGATACACGTACAAAGGAACTTTTTCTTTTACCTTTTCTTTAGAAATCTTTTGGATTAGCGAATTACACTCGCCGCAAAAAGGGCTGTCCCGGAATTTTCTCGGACTAAGACCAAACTCGCTTACAAGTTGCGCTAACTGTTTCTCCCAGGCATCATCGCGTATAAGAACCGCTCTAACGATACCTTTTTTTATCGGCCGTCTTTCCATTAAATGGGTGTCTCTGGTTAAAAGAACCCTGTTTTGTTCTTTGGCTATCTCAATTAACTTGCCGTCAGGAGCAGGGTTAAGATAAAGGGTGTCGTAACCCAAAAGCCGAAGCCACTTCGCAAGGCGCCCCAACATCTGATCGGCAATGAACCGAAATTTTTCAGGTGGATTTTGACTTCTCAAATCAAAAATTCCCAAAATACTGATAAAGCGCCCGTTTTAGTAAAATATCCTTCATTTCCTGAGACTGGTCTAAAAGATCGGATAGATCAGACAGCACTTTTTGGCTTTTGTCTGTCTTTAATCTTTTTAACTCCGGCAAAAGAATCTGCCAGAAGAGCTGAGCTTCTCTTTCGGCAAAAGTTTCATACATTCTTAAGTGACGTGGTTCGAGCCCTATTTTTGAAAACCGCTTGGCCAAGCTTGCCATCTTAACATCCGAACTACCATAACTTTTGCCCTCCGGAGTCTCTTCCGGATTTAGCAGGTTATAGGTCTCTAAATTGTGGATTTCCTGTTCTGAGAGCCCCGTTTTTTGGGAAATATCCGCTATTGTGAAGCGCTTCTCGTCCTTAGTCAGAGAGAAAAGCGGCTCCTTCGGGATTTTAGGCTCAGAAGCTAATTCGCCTGGTTTCGCCAACTTAATTTTTTCCTTGATAACCGATAAGGGCAGGAACTGTTCTCTTTGGAGATTGAGAACCATTTCCAGCTGTTTTAGATCGTCTTCGGAAAATTTCCGGTAACCGCTTTTGGTTCTTTCGGGAGTAATTAGGCCCTCGTCCTCCAGATAACGAACTTTGCTAATACTTAAATCAGGGAAGGAAGGTTGAAGTTTTTGTACTACCTGTCCGATGGTTAAATATTTTTCTGCCAAAAGCTCTCCCAATTTTATTCTTGTGGTGCCAGATAAATCAGCTTAAATTTACCAATCTGTAGTTCATCGCTGTTTTTAAGGTCGGTCTTTTCGATTCGAACGCTATTAACATAGGTTCCGTTTAGACTACCCACGTCTAGGAGGGTCACGTTAGGGGGATTTGCCTCAACTTTTGCGTGCTTACGAGAGACCGTAACATCGTCCAAAAAAATGTCACTTGTGGGATCCCTGCCCAAAGTAATTTCTTTTTTATCAAGAAGAAACCTCTGGCCAACAACTGGTCCTTTAGCCACAACAAGGAGCGGTTCCTTTTGAGGTTCAAGTTCAACTAGTGGTTCTTTTTCTTCGAAAGCCGGGGCAAAAGATTGGGTGTCAGACTCTTTTTCGGGCTTCAATTGAGAGCCGCATTGGCTACAAAATCTATCACTGCTTCTATTTTTGGCACCACATTTTTTACAATACATTTCACCATTTTAGAAGAAGTCTTTATTCTTCTTTCTTTTTAGCTGTTTCCCCCTTGGCTAAAGATTTCTCTCTTTCTTTAAACATCTCGAGCAAGCGCTGCTTACGTTTGTGAATATTTGGGGGGTGACTTTCCTCGGCCGGCAAATTATCTTTCTTTCCTGGGTGGTGAAAATGCTTTTGGGATGGGGTCTGAATCTTTTCCTCCAACATGGATCGAATACTTCGCCCGCTTTTTTTACTCATCTTTTCCCTCCTTCGCTCGGTTAAACCTAACCAGAAGTGAGAATCACCACAAATTACCAATTAGCGGCTGTTGAAAAACGACTCAGAGCGTTTCTAAACCGGAGTTGCCCCATTCATGGGGCCTAGATTAGCCCCGCAGTTACGGGGAAACTGCATTTTGTTGTTGCTTTAAGTGATTAAAATTGGCTATTAATTAACGGTCCCTAATTACAAATCTCGAATAACTTAATTTTCAAAATTTAAAAGACTTAAAATCCGAATAATACGCGGGGATTAGCGAAGACCCTTGGATAAAATCTCCGTCAATCGTTCGACATCCTTGCCCGTTATTACGCTTTTGCCTTTTTTGTGCTCTTTTTTTAGCCGTTCGACAAGTTCAGCCCGAAGAATGTCAATTTTACCGTGCAGCACCCGACGCTCGTACGAAATTCTTTTTTCTTCGGCGTAGAGTTCATCTAATACTGTTCTTAGCTCTTCATTACTCTTTTCATGAATTTTAGCCAAAATATTTTGCTCGGAAACTTTTTTTTCAGTCAACTTTCCTCCCTCAAGTTACGGTTTAAGTTTAGCATAATAAAACTTGTGAGAGCAAATCATCCTTTGGGTTAGAATTGCAGTTTGGCAAATTAGTAAAGAAGGGTTTTTAGAAATATCAAAAACCTCTGGGCTAAACTGGGTTTTGGCACCTTTTTTGAGGCAATAAGATCAATTTTTCCCAGCTCTTGATTTCCCTGAGTAACTGTAATTTGCCCCAATTTTTGGTTCTTAAAAATAGGGAGTGTTAGATTCTTCCTAACTCTCATTTTCTTTTTGGCTTCGAGCCCATCTCCCTGAAGAATAGTAAGATCACGGGCGGCTTTTAGGGCCAGTTTTTCCTTAGCAAACATCGGTAACTCAACCTTTTGGTAAACTCTGCCTTTTTCAACCACTTTTTGGCGCTTAAAATTATTAAAACCATACTCTAAAAGCTTTATCGTGTCTTCGTAAGTTACCTTGCTGGAAGGCGCGCCTAAGATAACTGTTATTAACTGCACCCCATTTTTGGCGGCCGCTCCCACCAAACAATAGCCCGATTCCTTGACATAACCTGTTTTTATGCCAATAGCGTAAGGATATTGTCGCAGTAATTTGTTGCGGTTTTCGATAACCACGGGAGTAGGACTCCCTGGCCAAGAAATAGCCCGCTCTTTCGTGGATACAATTTGGGCGAATAACGGATTTTTGAGGCCGTAACGAGCGATTAAGGCGAGATCATAAGCCGTGGAATAATGGTTGGGGTCGTACAAGCCGTGGGGATTGACAAAGTGGGTCTTTTTGGCTCCGATTTTTTCGGCCTCTTCGTTCATGAGATTAACAAAATTTGAGGTGCTCTCTCCCACCTCCTCCGCCAAGACAATACTGGCATCATTAGCGGACCTTAACATCAACCCATATAAAAGTTCTTCAATGGTTCTTTGCTCCCCCGGAGATAAGGCTAACTCCGAACCTCCCGCATCAGCAGCTTCCGGACTAACGGTTGCCGTATCATCCAAAGATTTTCTCTGCATCGCCAAAATAGCGGTCATTATCTTAGTGGTGCTGGCGATCGGGCGTTTTTCATAAGCGGATTTTTCCGCCAGAATCAGTCCGTTTTTAGCGTCCATGAGGATGGCTGAGGGACTAGAAAAAGCCGGCGCTGAAGCTTGAGCCGGAGCTCCGTGCAGGGTTATAATGAATAGAATAAGAAAAAAGACCGCTAAAAATTTTTGTCTCATAGATTCCATTTTACTGAGCTTGCCTATTTCTTCAAGCGTTTCTTACGGCCATGATCTTTTTATCCTTCTTCGACCAGGCACGCCTCAAGATCAGCGCTTTCTGCCGTCTTCTTCGCCTCAAGTTGCGAAGGACTTTGGGGTCGAATATTTTTAATCAAGGGAAAGATTTTCAAGCTGATTTATGACATAAGAACGAATGTTTTGAGCAGTGGGGAGCTTAGGGACAATTTTACCCCTTTCTAAAAGCATTTCAAGCAAGGGCCTCATTTTTTGCCCGCAGTTATCACATCTTTCGAATTGGGGATCTCCCGCCTTTAATTTTTCCAGGGGAACGATTTTTCTTCGGCCACAATTTTCACACTTTAAAACCTGTTTTGACCCTGACATCTTCCCTCTTTTTGCCACTGGTTTACCCTCAATCTCAATGAGATCGAAGGAAAAATCAATCACTGGAGCGTTGCTTATGGCCGTTCCCACTCCGTATGCGTCAGCAAAGCGATTGTATTCCGCAATCTGTTCCTCATCAAGACCTCCACTCACAAAGATTTTCACGAAGTCAAATCCCCGAAGATCCAGTTCCCACCTCACCTCTTGGAGAATCTTCAAAAAATTTCCCCGCCGGGAACTGGGAGTATCTAAACGAACCGCAAAAAGACGATCTTTTAACGTTTCCGCCGCCTCAAGGGCCCCAAACTTTTCATCGTCAAAGGTATCAACTAGGGCCACCCTCTTTATGGCCGGGTCTATTATTTCGTCAAAAGCCTTGTAAGCGGCTGAAGCGCTTCCCATCGTAATGATGAGAGCATGGGCCATTGTTCCAATAGGAAATTCCCCGATTAGTTCAGCGCTTTTCACAACAGCTACGCCTTCGCACCCCCCGATGAACGCGGCTCTTTCAATCATCGGAGCGATAGCGGGATGCATTCTACGAGCCCCGAAACTATAAACTTGTCGGTTCCCGGCCGCGACCGCGCAACGGGCCGCTTTGGTGGAGATGCCGGAGGCCTGACAAAGCATTCCCAATAGGGCGGTTTCGAAAACGGCAAATTCTAAATATTTTCCTTCCAAAACCATAACCGGTTCCTCGGGATAAAAAACGGTTCCCTCGGGCATCGTCACCACGTTAACATTCAGGTCTTTAAGGAGATTTAAAGCTTCCTCAACCCCTCCTAGGACTGCCCAGGACCAGCCTTCGGGAAAAACGGAGGCGCGGACTTCGCCTTTCACCCACTTGTCTACTCCTTTTTTCTTTAGGATTTCAACACCGCGCCTAAAATAGACGTCCGTAATTTCGCCTTTTTTGATCTCATTTTCATTGGCAATATGAAACATTTTAACCCCTAACTTCCTAAATCCCAATGACCAATGAATTCTTTAATGTTTCAATGACTAATTAGGCTTTTGGTTATTGGTTATTACCTTATATTGTACCTTCTTACGTTTGGGTGATTTTCGCCCCCAAAATGTCCCTCATGTGATCCAGAGAAAACCTGTCTATTTCCGCGGCGGAATGACCGGGAGCATCATACGTTTCAACACAATCCTTTGGAACCTCGACTTCGTAATCACGGTTTCTAAGATCTGCCACCGTATGAAGAACACAGATATCGGTGCAAACACCCACTACAATCACCTTCTCCGGATTTGTCTCTTTTAAGATTTGATCAAGGTTGGTATTGTAAAATCCGGAATAACGCTTCTTTGGAATTAATATACCATTCTTCAAAAACGGTTTCAGTTCGTCAACCACCTCTGACTCCCTCGAGCCCTTGACGCAATGGGGTGGAAATATCTTAAACTCCAGGTCGTCGCGATCGTGGTTGTCGGCCAAGAAAATTATCTTTGAACCCTCTTTCTCCTCTTTTTCAAGGAGCTTCTTAATATTAGGAATCACCTCAGCGCACTTGTCGCTAGCCAAGGGGCCCTCTCTTGTAAATCCGTTCAAAACATCTACTACGATAATCGCCTTCACTTTTCCTCCTCCCCACTTTTTATTTTACAAGAAAGATTATTCCCGAAACAACCACCCCGTTTGCACAGGAACCCCTTCTTAGCTAAGCTTCTTAATTAGTAAACTACGTGGAGTTTATGCATATGGCATCTTAACTTTGGAGTTTCGGGAGATCGGTTAGAAATTCTTTATTGGAAAAGATGCTTCCAATTTTTGAGGGCGAGAGGATCAGGGTGGATATTTTAAAAGAAGGAGAAATGATTCTTTTGGTCACCAAAAAAGACCAAAGATTTTTGCTCACTCTTAAAGAAGGTGAGCAGTTTCACTATCAAAGAGGTGTAGTTTCTCACTCGGATATACTGGGAAAAACCGAGGGATGCGCGGTCAAATCTTCTATGGGCGAAGAACTAACGGTCTTTAGGCCCACCCTGGCTGACTACATCCTAAAGCTAAAACGCCGCACTCAAATAATCTATCCAAAAGATATCGGGGCCATTCTTGTCCGAGCAGATATTTATCCCGGGGCGAACGTGCTTGAGGCCGGGGTGGGTTCCGGCGCCTTAACCTTAGCTTTACTGAGAACGGTTGGCGATCGCGGAAAAGTAATTTCCTATGAGAACCGGCCCGAATTCGCGGCGCTCGCTTTAGAAAATATAAAGCGTTTTCTGGGAGATAAACCCGAAAATTTCGAGCTAAAGGTGGGCAATATCTACGAGGAGATTCCCGAGGAGACCGTTGATAGAGTCATTTTGGATCTTCCCGAACCCTGGCGGGCCTTGCCTCAGGTTGAAAAAGCTCTCAAACCCGGGGGAATTGTTTTGGCCCACATCGCCACGACCTTACAGATTCATGAGTACGTGGAAACGCTTAGAAAAACTAGTTTTTCGATGATTGAGACCTTTGAGGTGTTGGTTCGGCCCTGGCACGTTAAGGATTTGAGTGTTCGGCCGGAGCACCGGATGGTGGCCCACACTGGTTTTATGAGTTTGGCTAGAAAAAAGGCAGTAAGCGAAAAAGGCACCTAGTCCTACATAATGATACCGGCGATATCTGTCTTCACCGCCTCGGAAACGGCTCCTGAGCCGCCCAAGATGTAGACCTTCATAATTTGGCTCTTATAACCATTAAGCCAAAGATTGGTAACGTGGGGAACCGAATCAGGTTTAACTAAGATTATAGGAGCTAGTCCCCACCGAACTGCCAAGGGTCCACCAGCCAAAGCATCCGTGAAATAATCTCCCCTGGTTATAATCGTGTTAGTTCTGTTGAAATTAAAGATAGAACTGCCGGTTGAGGCCACATCGATTGCGGTGTCATATTCTGAGAGTCCCCAAAGTCTTTTCTGAACGGGATGGCCATTGTCATTCAACCATTTCTCCAGATTGGGATGGACCGCCCCCGGGCCTCCTACTATTATGGTTTGGGTAATTCCGGCTAAAGCTAGCTTGGTTTCTTGCGGAGGTTCGCCTGCAAAAGGCTTCACTAAAAGGATGGGCATGTTTTTGGAAGCGGCCGGGGCTGAAATTACCAAAGAATCAGGAAAGTTTTCCCCGGTTGTGATGATTGCGGTAATAGGAGCGGGAGAACCTTTTTCTCCTGAGATTTGAGCCATCTCAGCCTTGATGGCTAGAGCGGTTCCGTAAGCAGTTTGCCCCCAAAGCCTTACCACGCTTTTCACCCCAGGAATAGCCCTTAGGGCGTCTTCCACGGCAAAACCGAGGGCACCCGGACCTCCGAGCATATAAATCCTCTCAGACCCTAATCTTTGAATCTCCGCTCTGGTCTCATTAGTTAGATTATTGGGATTGGCTAAAAGAATAGGCGCTTGGGTGCCGTACTTATAAGAGACGTATTTCGCCAAAGGCCCTCCCGATAAAGCATCTGTAAAATAATCATTGCGGGCCACAAGGGCTACTTTTGATCCACTCGAGAAGCCGGTTTGTGAGATGGCGTTAGCGGTGTCAATTGAAGTTTGTCCCCAGAGCCTTTCAATCGGTTTGGATGTAAAAGGTGGCGATCCGCCGGTACCTCCATACTCATAAGCTCCGATATCGTAGTAAGGATAGGCGCCGCCACCGGTGTTAGAGGTATCAGGTTTGTCGTAGCGAAAGTTGCCGTCTCTATCAGTTGTCGGGGTTCCATCGGAAGTTCCCGCATCGATAGCGGGACTTCCAGACTGAAGGTAAAAATTGTGACTGGCGGGGTCTAAAAATTTTGGGTCAGCGCGAAAACTGTGGGCTCCATTGTCACCGTTTTGAGCAGGAGTTCCTTGTCGATCGCCCCAATAGATATTGTAATCAACCGATGACTCCGCCGGATCGACTCCGTTGTCAGAGTCATTGCCAAAGAAGATATTGTTTTTAACCTCTCCGTAGGAACCATCAGTAAATCTTAGGCCCATTGCACCCCCGTGTACGGTGTTGTTGTATATTTTTGAGTTTGGGGCGGAGTGAATATTTAACCTTATTGTTCCGGCTTCGGGAAAGTCTTCGGTCATATAGATAACATTTCCTCTGACGATTAAACCTTCCAAACCCCCTGAAGGATCCGAGGTACTCTTGGCCATCAGCGCCTGAGTTCTCGCGTTTTCGATGATGTTATTTTCTAATATTATGTTTTTGCCGCTTTGAATCTGGACACCATCTGAGTGACCCGTCCCGTTAATCCAACGGATATAGTTTCCTCTTATAACTGTATTACTGCCCCACATCTTAATGCCGTCTTCGTCACCAGGATTAGAAACCTGATTGTACTCGATCACATTGTCGTCGCCTCCAACTACAATACAGGAGCCATAACCAGGAGCACCGGCGTTTATCACCTTATTCTGGCTTATTAAGCTTTGATTGATCCCTCTGAGATACATTCCATCTTCACCGGTATCGTGAACATAATTGTTGCTGATGACGAGTCCCTGCGTTGCATAATCGCTGTCAGTGTTGTATATTCCCCGGGTACCCCCGGAGAACTCAAACCCGTCTAGTTTTATGTAGTTCTTACGGTTAAAGTTAAATCCAACTTCGTTTGCGCCTGGTTTAACAACCACCGTGTCGGTGTTATATCTCTGAAAGGTAATCAAGTTTCCGGCTGTGCCGGAATTAACTGCGGTTACTTCTTCGTTGTAGGTGCCGGCCTTTACGTAAACCGTATCCCCGGCTTGGGCAACATTTGCCGCTTTCTGGATGGTCAAAAAAGGTTGAGCCTCGGTACCAGGATTTGCGTCTGAGCCATTCTTGCCCACGTAGTAGGCGTTTCCTGCTTGAGCCGGCAAACTTTGAAAAAAAACATTTCCTAGAAGAACGAGAAAAACGGTTAAAGATAAAGAAACTTGGAATAACGATTTTTTCTTCGCAAACATTTTACCCCCGATAGCAGATTTTTTTTGAACCGTAGGTGTTTTGTTTAAAAATTGGACTTTGCGGAAATTAATTTGACTCAATTCTCCAAAAGTTCTTCAAAATTAGGGCTTCTCCTTTAAGAGAATGGGTCAAAATCAATATTTTTTCAAGAGGAAATTTTTTAAAAGTTTGTTAAGAAAAGGTGAAAATTTGAAGCTTATTATTTTACTCCAAAAATCTCCAGTTCGTTTACTTGAAACCATCTTGAATGGTTGAATGAGGTATACTCAAACCTCAAATACCTGGCGAAAACGGGTGTAAAGGTTAAGACATCCTTTTGAGGAATTTTGCGTGTTATAGAAAGATTGTAAGTTCCCAGGGGATACCAGTCAACGCCGTTTTTACTGTGCTTTATGGTGACGCTCTTAGCTCCATATTGTCCATCGTTCCAGTGGTTAACAGATTTTACGAGATAGAGATCGCTAAATTTAATAGTCGCTTGTTCCGTTGGTTTGGGATATTTCACAAACCAAGTTTTGTAGTCCGCGTTAAACGCAATCTTACCATCGATAACACCGTTCGCTGGACCATTCGATTCTTGACGAGAGTAAGAGGCTAGGATTCCCCCATTTGAGGCGAGACTTACGTTACTGGCTACGTTAGCCACAGTCACATCAACCTGATGGCTGCTTCTATTTCCGGTACTATCAATTGCAAGGGCCTCAATTGTGTGGGCGCCATCGGAAAAAAGAGTTGTGTGCCACTCGAAGCCGTAAGAGACGGTAACATCGGTTAACAAGAGGGCCCCGTCTATATAGAACTCGACCTTGGAAACTCCAAGATTATCAGTGGCGTTAGCAACCACGCTAACGGTTCCGGCAACGGTTGAGTTGTTAGAGGGGCTGCTAATAGAAACCACGGGGGGGTAAGTATCTACTAAAGAGTCTCCATCTCCTTGAGGAACGTAGCTCAAATCGTTGGTGATTAAGATCTTGTCAAGATAAGTGTCCGCTTCTCTGGATTTAATTTCTAGGGTGTGAAGTCCAGCGGTAAAAGAAAAGGTTTTGGGATCAAATTGAGGATTATCAAAGGTTCCTTCTCCCCTAAGACTTATCTTGTCCCACTTCCAAGCGGATGAGCTCTCATTTAGAAGAACGTCCCAGATGTCTTCGGGATTTGAGTCAGCTGAAACAAAGAAAGAGTTGTTACCGGTGGTTGGGGCGATTGCTCTTCCCCAAATCACATAGTCTCCGGCGGTTGCCGCTGAAAAGGTGTAATTGGCTGAGCCACCGGCATTTGCGAGAGGAGAATAGATGTAGCTTCCACCGGAAGCTAAAGCATCAGCTTCTTCAGTCATGGGAGAGCTAAAAACGGAATCCTCGGCCTCGAGCCAGATGTATTCGGGTTCAGCCGGTTGGGGAGTTTGAGAAGTTATAAAAGTATAATCAGAGGAGACGGCTTCATTTCCCGAAGAATCCCTTGATTTCACCCTAAAGTGATGAGTCGTGTTCGGAGAAAGATTTGTTAGAGTTTGGGAATGGCTGGTTAAAAGACTCTGATCCAGGGAAGTCTGTGAGCCGTAGCTTGGGGTTGTTCCGTATTCCACCTGAGAAGTGGAGGCTTCATCCGTAGTCCAGCTAATCTGAGCTGAATTGGACGTGATACTGGAGGAGGAAACATCAGAAATTTGAGGAGGGGCGGTGTCAGAAACATTGTCAACGCTCACCGCGATAGAGGCCTCGCTTGTCAAACCGGAAGTGTCATAGGCCTTGGCCTTGATGGTATGAGTCCCATTAGTTAGGCTCCAGGTGTCTAACGAGTAGGTGTAAGGAGATAAGCTATCGTTAGTCCTCAAAACGTTATCCACATAGAACTCAACCTTTGATATTCCTAGATTATCAGTCGCGTTAGCCGCTACATTTACGGTTCCGGAGACGGTTGAGTTGTTTGAGGGTGAGGTTATGAAAACGGTTGGAGGAGTAGTATCAGGAGCAGGGATATAAGAACCTTGATGCTCGTATCCCCCGATGTCATAGTAGGGATAGGCGCCCCCGCCGGTGTTAAGAGTATCAGGTTTGTCATAGCGAAAGTTCCCGTCTATGTCTCTTGTTGGAGCTCCATCCGAGGTTCCCGCGTCTATGGCAGGACTTGAGGCTAAGAGACGAAAATTACCTTTTGCGGGGTCCAAAAACTTTGGGTCAACCTGCCTGCTGTGGACTCCGTTGTCTCCGTTTTGGGCGGGGGTTCCCTGACGCCCTCCCCAGTAGATGTTGTAGTCAACATCTGAGGTGGTGGGGTCAACTCCGTTGTCGGTGTCGTTATCGTAGAAGATGTTGTTTTTTACCACCCCAAATGAGTTATCGGTAAACCTTAATCCCATATATCCACCGTGAACAGTGTTATTGTATATTTGAGAATTAGGGGCGGAGTGAATATTTAGTCTTATTGTCCCGGCTTCGGGAAAATCAGGGGTCATATAGATGACGTTTCCTCTGACGATTAAACCTTCAAGACCGTATGAAGGATCCGAGGTGCTCTTGGCCATTAGCGCTTGGCTTCTTGCGTTTTCGATGATGTTATACTCTAATATGTTGTATTTGCCGCTTTGAATCTGAACCCCGTCCGAGTGGCCGGTGCCGTTCGCGTAGTGTATGTAATTTCCCCTTATAACGGTTCCCGTTCCCCACGTTTTTATTCCGTCTTCTTCGCCGGGATTTGAGAGTTCGTTTCCTTCGATGACGTTTCCCACTCCCCCACCTACAACAACGCAGGAACCATAACCGGGAGCCCCGGCGTTTATCACCTTGTTACCAATGACTAAAGTTTCGTTGACTCCCCTTAGGTACATACCATCACCTTCGGTATCGTGAACATAATTTGACTTAACGGTCAGACCATAAGTCGTATAGCTCGAATCGTTGTTGTAAACTCCTCTCTTTCCTCCTCTAAACTCAAATCCTTCTAGGGTTAGATAGTCTCGTCCGTTAAAATTAAAGCCTGTCCCTCCGGTTCCCGGCTCAACCACTACCTTATCTTTTCCATAATTCTTAAAGGTTATCGGGGCTGAAGATGTGCCCGATCTAGGAGCCGTAACATCTTCGCTGTAAATGCCTTCCTTTACGGTCACGGTGTCTCCTTCTTGGGCCACATCAGCGGCCTTTTGAATCGAAAAGAAAGGTTGGGTCTCGGTTCCGGGATTTAAATCAGAACCATTTTTGGAAACATAGTAGGTGCTTCCTGCGGCCTTGATCGGTAAGGGAAAAATAACGAAAAACTGCATAAGAGCAAGAAGAACCGACAAACTAATAGAACCTATCCCACGCGCTTTTTTCTTGGTAAACATTGGTTTTCCCTCCCTGCTCCCCGTAGTAGCTAAAAGTCTCCTTCGGTCTCCCCTCTCCTGTTTTTCCTTACAATCCAATCGACAACCCCCTTTAACCTACAAAAAGAAACCCAAAAATCATGAGTAAGAGCGCAGTTTCTCTTGGCTTGACGCGTCAATGAAATCCTAATCTGCAATCATCTCTTAAAGTGACCCTAGACCACAGTTATTATGGTTCTGTTAAGGATTAATTAAATTAAATGAAAGTTGGATAAAGAACTGAGGGTTAACAGATGAAAGACTGGTAGAAAAGGAGATTCGAAGAACGGAGGGAATATGGAGCGGGGGCTGGTGTGGGCGTAAAGCTGGATAAAGATGGTAAGATATGTGGAGGCGGTTTATCCGTGTATCAGAAGAAAGCGGAGTTTTATTATTTTTGGGAAAATTTTGAGCTCGTGAAAATAATCCCGGTTAACTAGAGTTGTATTTTAAGCGAGTCTTATTTGCCAACTTCTTCTGAAATCTCTGCCTCCTCAAATTCGGCAATAACTGAAATGCCCGCCATGACTTGATCGCCCGGCTTTATTTTCAATGTTAGTCCCTCAAATTTTGGTATGATCAAATCGACCTGAGAACCAAACTTGATCATCCCTATCCGTTGCCCAACTTGAACGAGCTCGTCCTCTGCCAAATAAGATACGATTTTTCTCACTAGTCGAGACGCTATTTGAACCACACCTACCTTGAATTTTCCATTACTAATTACGGTTGTGAATCTTTCATTAGTTACAATTGCTTCCTTTATTTTGAGGGAAAGGAAGGTTCCTTTAATGTGCTTAAGCAACTCAACCCTTCCCTGAATTGGAGCTCTATTAACGTGAACATTCAATAAATTCATCCCAATACCGACAAGGTAGTTCTCATCAGAGAGTAAATCCGTCTGAATCAGCTCATTTAGCACAAATTTCCGCCCATTTTTTTTCGAGTGAGGGATCTCGCTTTTACTTACCGCTTTTACATAGATAACTTCCCCATCGGCTGGAGAAACTATCACGCCAGGTTCTTGAGGCGAATGCCTTTCAGGATCGCGGTAGAAAAAGAAAACAATCGTCGCCAGCGCGAGAATGAGAATAAATACAAATTCCAAGGGAATCAGCATTTGAATAGAGATATCTTGGCGCAGAAGGTCCCAGCTAAAAATTATGCCGGTAGCGCTACCAATCGCTATTGCTCCGATGAGAGTGTACCCTGTTTTAATCTGCCATTTAATCCCTAGAGGTACCAAAAACAATAACGCTAAACTTAAGCTTGATACTAAAACCGGCCACTCCACTTTAAAATCCTCTTTTTTTCCAAAGATAGGGCAGCAGGATGAACTCCATTAAAAAGGGTAACGGATCATGCAGAGAAAGATTGGGGGCAAATTCCTTTTTTCCCTTCAAGGAGCTGAAATAATCTCTTAATCTCATCCTTCCCCTTACGAGCTCCAGAAAAGCGGTGGGGATATCGGTAATCGGCCGAATCCACTTGACACCTTCTGTAAAGGATCCGTTGGTTGATATCTTTTTTCCCATCAAGTCCCTATAAAGCAAGTATGGAAGATCAACCCCGGCCGCCCCGGCTAAAGTGTGCCATCCCCATACGCGTCCGTTAACCTCGATAAACTTGTATTGCCCGTCGCGGGGGTCATACATAAATTCAACTTCCGCTAGCCCATAATAATTTAGGGCCTTAAGTAGTTTAGTCCCCAAATCTTCGAGAATTGGAATATTAACGGTCTCGGCATAGGTTGTGGCATGGCCAAACTCCATTGGATGCTGCCTCGAGCGCTTAGCTATCACTTTGGCAAGCATCTTCCCGTCCTTAAAAAATGCCCCCAAAGAATACAGGTTGCTCGCTTTTCCGGGGATAAGCTCTTGAATTACCACTTCTGAAGGATCGATAATTGTACATACTCGCTGGTATCCTTTCAGTAATTGCTCCATGTTCAGTGCTTTGACGGCCTTTACTTTCGTTTTTTTGTAGAAGTGGTCTCTAATAGCTGGCTTAATAATAACCGGAAACTCTAAATTGAGTTGTGACAGACTTCCGATGTTTTTAGGGTAAAATGTTCTAGGAGTGGCGACGTCGATTTCCCTGGCAAGTTGGTAGGTTAAAATCTTATTATAAATATTGTTGATGATCGACCAGTCCGGAACAGGAATCTTATAAAACTTTTCCAGCTCCTCTTTGTGTTGCGAGAGGAATCTGATCGTTTCATCGTCGTTAGCGAAAACAACCCAGCCCCAAAGATTCTCTTCGTGCGCTAGCTTTTTCAGAAAGTTTAAAAAGGTATTTTCATTCTTTAGATCGGGGCATCGCAAAAACTTATCTTTTTGACGCGAAAATCTCCCGATTGAGAGCTCACTATCTATAAGATAAGTAGGTATCCCTCTTTTGCTTAGGCTAAGCAGGGTACCTAAACCCTGGAAATCACCGCCGATGACTAAGGCGCCCGACAATCTATTTGGCATTAGGCTGATCCTTTGAATAGCCCCTATCGGTAAAGGAAGATTTAGTGGGATCGAATTTAGGATTGCTTTTTATTTTTTGTATAATTTTTTTCTTCTCTCGTTTGGTAAGGGGTGATTCGTAAGTTCCAAGATCCTCATTGGTAGTGATTGGCCAGAGCATTCGCGTGCTTTTTAAGTCAACTGCTTTTAGAAACAGTTTTCCCGCTAATTCCAGTTCTTTTTGATCGAGTTGTTCGAGTATATCCCCGTTAAAATCAATCTTGAGTTTCTGGCGCAGATATACCTCTCCCGCGTCTATTTTCTCTGTGACTCTGTGCACAGATACTCCGGGATCATGGTCATCCCGCAGCGCTTTCAGATTGGCGTCTAAACCCCGATATCGTGGAAGCCAACCAGTATGAGCATTCAGGATAGTTAGCCCCTTAATATCAATTAAGACAGGCTTGATAATGGGAGTCGCTGTCAGTAAAACAAGATCGACCTGGTTTGAAACTAGTATCTCTCTAACCTCGTTAGAGTTAAGATCTTTAACGAGGAAAACTTTTTTAATCCGGTCTCTGCAAATCTTAGCTATTTGACCCCTTCTTATAAACACATTTTCGTAGATTCGTTTAATCGCGGGGAAAAGACCTCTGACTTCTATTTTTTTTGTCAATCGGCTCCAGCTAAGCTTTGCTTGATTCCTCGGAAATACAACCCCCTCTATATTGACGCCGCTTCTCAATAAAAAATCTAAGAGATAGCTCGTAGATCTATTATCTGAGTATCCAATCACGTATATGTTTAAATCTTTTCCGTTCATGTCTTAGATTCACTCCATCTTAACCGACCCCCTCATCTTATTTATCCCCTCCAATAACTATCGATCTTAAAATTTTCTCGGGCTAAGCTTTCCAAAGAACGATCTCGAGAAGATACCGCCCCATTACAATCTCCGGAAGACACCGCCTCATGTTAACCACACGGTCAAAAACCCAAGAAAGGATGCTTCTCAGTGTCCTTCCGGAAACACCCCGATGGGCTGGCTTGCAGAGACCTTGTCAGCTTGTAAGTTTAACACTTCCGCGGCATCCTTGGCGTGATAGGAGATTATGAGATTTGCACCGGCCCTCTTAAAACTCGTCAATAGCTCCATCATCACTTCTTTTTCATCGATTCTTCCCATCTCCGCAGCCGATTTGACCATGGCGTATTCGCCGCTAACATTGTAAACGGCCAAAGGAACGCCAAATTCCTGATTTGCCCGGTAAACAATGTCCAGATAAAACATCCCTGGTTTTACCATCACGATATCTGCGCCTTCTTCAATATCGAGAGCGATTTCCCTCATTGCCTCGTCTGAGTTGGCAAAATCCATCTGATGAGTTTTCTTATCTACGGCGGTTTCAGACGACTTTGTGCCGTGTTTGCGAAAGGGATCATAAAGCTTGGAAGCGTACTTCACGGCGTATCCCATGATGATCGTCTCGGTCTTTTCGTGTTCATCTAGTAACGTTCTTATCGCCTGGACCTGCCCATCCATCATAGCAGCCGGCGCCACGATGTCGGCGCCCGCCTGAGCGTGGGAAAGCGCTACCTTGGCCAGCAGTTGAACCGTTGAGTCATTTTCTACGTAGCCGTCTTTGACAAATCCACAGAAGCCGTGAGGTGTGTGTTCGCAGAGGCACACATCAGTGATTACTGTAATATCGGGGACCTCGTCCTTGATTGCCCTGACAGTCTGCTGAACAAGCCCATTTGAGTCATATGCTTCACTGGTGGAATCGCCTTTTTTGTCGCGAACACCAAAGAGAAGAACCGCCGGAATCCCCAGAGCATGAAGCATTTTCACCTCTTCTATTAGATAATCCGTGCTCAGGTGATAATTTCCCGGCAAGGCGTCGATCTCTTTTTTGATTCCTTCGCCGGTTACAACAAACAACGGCTGAATCAGATCACTTACTGACAAGGCTGTCTCTCGCATCATTCTTCGAATATTTTCGTTCCTTCTCAACCTTCTCATTCTTTTGATAGGGTATCCCATAAAACCTCCTTATAACGACATGTCTTCTCTGTTTGTTTCTAGAAACTCGGCACTTTTAAGAATGTGAAAGGGAAGAATTTTTGCTCTCTTAGTCGGAATCGGATAAGTCCTCCTTATCCTGATGGTTCCGGCCTGAGCCCACATCTCCGTCCCGGATTGTGCCCAGGATTCCGGGCTGTCTTCCGAATTCTTAAGGCCGTTGACAAAGGTGTCAATTACTTGCTGTTCATCCACGTCGCCCACCCTGGGGCTGACCAAAAGATTTAGGCGGGTGAGCCCGTTTTGTGTTTCTTCCTCTATCAATTGATAATCGGTGCTTTTTCCACCGAATCTGGCCGGCAGAATCTCCTCGATAATGTGAATGAAATCGGTATCGACAAAGGTTACACCCTCGCCAGTCATCTTTTCGAAACTTCTGATCCCGCTCAGATGCATATCATAACCAAGCTCCCCAAATCTGCAAGAACAAGCTTTCTTCTCGATTTCACCATAATCTCCCATCTCAACGTTGAGCAAAATCTTTGGGGATTCGTATAAAATGGAGGTGAAAAGGAGAGAGTTGACCTCACAGTCACAGAGAGGCACAGTTCTTTTGTAGTTGATAATACCAGTAGTGCCCTTATAATAGTGGCAGTGATCGCTCTCCGGATGGGCCTCGTTACAGCCGGCGGCGACAACACCCGCCTCCGAAATTCCGTATATCGGCACGGTCCGGGCCCCAGCGGCCTCAATTTCTTTTTTCTTTTGAGGTGTAAGCGGCTCTCCGGTAACAAAAAATCGAGTACCCTTAATGTTGAGATTATGCTCTTTAGCAGCCATGCACATACGAACAGCGGAACTCGCAAACGTATAAACAACACAGTTGGGATGATAATTAAGTGTTTCCGAGGCCCATTTCGCAACTTTGTAGGCATTGTTCAAGTCGACAAACTCCGGCTTGGCCATTGGGACACCGAGGAGCCTGCTCATATAAATAATATAATTTGTACCCCATCGCTTTTCCCAGTTCACTTTCAAATACCCTTTTTGAACTTGGGTGAACCATTTTTGGGGCGGATTTCCGATCCTCGCGAAGCGAAGTGACGAATTAATCCCCGGAGCCCCCGGAAAGACGGGAAACCAATTGGCTATTGGGCTGTTCAAGACGTCGTGGACGCTCAAGAGAAAGGCATCATAAAGGGATCTTTGGACTAGATAATCGAAATCTATCCGAATTCGGGTCCCGGCACTTCGGGTAGCGCCACTTCTCACCTCATAGGCCGCCTTTAGAAACGGATTGTCAAACTCTTTCTCGCTCAGACGAAAACGAAGGCCGTTCCGAGAAACTTCCTCTTTCCCTTTATACTCATCGACGGTGAAATACACCCCTTCGTTCTGAAGATTTTCCAGGGCCCCCTCTAGTCCCAATTCTTCAACCCAACCTTTGATATCTCGAAGAGTAATCTTTTTGGGCGAAAGCAGTCTTAAATAGGGGCTTTTTGAGTATTCAAATACGCCCTTCTCCAAGAGGTTCAGGAATTTTTCTTCCCTGTTTTGGACTCTTTCTTTAAGAACTTTCTCCGCCAGCTCCAGGGCTTCCTCCGGCTTCATTCTGGCCTTTAAATAACCGTTGAGGCCGAATATAAATCTCAGGTACTTTTGCATGTTTACACCTCCTTCTTTTCGCTAAATTCCAATCGTTTGGCGAGACAATCATCACT
>Ga0209521_10001536_pt1 | contig 18815 bp, 18 predicted proteins | sample Rifsed19ft4_FD_184016 | JGI IMG/M metagenome (GOLD analysis project Ga0209521, IMG submission 184016) | Soil microbial communities from Rifle, Colorado, USA - sediment 19ft 4 (version 2) | ecosystem: Environmental > Terrestrial > Deep subsurface > Rock core/Sediment | place: Rifle, Colorado...
TTCGCGACCTTTGGCCAATTCCATTTCCAGCAAGTCGCGCAGTGTCTCCAGCGGCAGGTCGAGTCCGCGGTATTTGTACGAGGTTTGAATCTCGCGGTTAAGGCGCGCCAGTAAGACGTCTGAGCTGTTGGAATCAGTCATCCCGCCGCACAATCCCCTTATTCCAGGCGTAGGCGGCTGCCTGAGTGCGGTCAACCAGGTGCAGTTTGGATAGAATATTGCTCACGTGGCTTTTGACCGTTTTCTCGCTGATCACCAGTTGGTCGGCTATTTCTTTGTTACTGCCTCCATTGGCAATCAGGCGCAGCACTTCCAATTCCCGCTCACTCAGCTCGGCAAATGGGTTGGTATCCTCTTTGCGCACGCCTTGGATTTCCTGCACCAGCCGGGCTGCCACCCGCGGGTTAAGCATCGCCTCGCCATGGGCTGCCTTGCGAATGGCTTCGGCCAATTCAGCCGGGTCGGCGTCTTTGAGGATGTACGATAATGCTCCGGCGCGAATGGCCGGGAAAATGTATTCATCCCGGTAATAGGAGGTGAAAATCACGACCTGGGTACGCGGTGAAGCGGATTTAACCCGGCGCGTAGCCTCGACCCCGTCCATATCCGGCATTACCAGGTCCATCAGCACCACGTCGGGAGCGGTTTGCAGCGCCAGTTCAACGGCTTGCGTCCCGTTTTCAGCTTCGCCAACTACTTCCATGTCTGGCAGGGCTTGCAGGAAAGCACGAATTCCCTGCCTGACCACGGCATGATCATCCACAATAAACACACTGATGGGTATTGCCATTTCACTCATTGACCTTATCCGGGATGGTTTTCCGCTTCTCCAGGGGCAGGCAGGCGGTGACCGTTACACCCTGTCCAGGTGCAGCATCCACCTTCAAGCTGCCGCCCAATTCTACCAGCCGTTCAGGCATGCTGTGCAGCCCGTATCCGTTGATGGGTATCTCGGCCAGATTAAATCCGCGTCCGTTGTCTTGAACCTGCAGTGTCGCCATCTCCTCACCGGGTAGCAGGCTGACTTTGACGCTGGTGGCGCGGCTGTGACGGGCGACGTTGGCCAGTGCCTCCTGCAAAACACGGAACAGCGCCAGCTCGCCGTCGAAGTTCAAACCAGTCAACCTGGTCAGGTTGCTTTGAACGGTAATATTGGTCTGTTTGCCCCATTGATCCAGGTAGGTGGCCGCTGTACCTGCTAACCCTTGTTCACTTAAAGCTGCCGGCCGCAATTCAAGGATTATGTTGGACAGTTCCTGCTGGGCCTGGGTGGTTAGCAAGCCAGCTTGCTGCAGCGCAGCCTGCGCGCTGGCAGGGTCCGTATGGACCATCAATTCCGCGGCGCTGATTTGCAGGCGTGCAGCAGCCAATTGTTGTTTGACCGAGTCATGCAGGTCGCGAGCCAGTTGATTGCGCTCATCCAGCGCAGCCAGCTCCTGTTTGGTATGCAGGGTGGTCTCCAACTCAGCCGCCATCTGGTTGAGCTGCCGGCTCAACTGGGCGACTTCGTCCTCGGCATCGTCGCGGATACGAACCGAGAAATTTCCGTCACCCCAGGCGTTAATGGCAAAGTTAAGCTTTTTGAGCCGGTTCTCGAGCCAGGATGTGGTTACAAAACCGAATAAGATGCTCACCAACAGGGACGGGACGATGAAGATCAGCAGCCCGGGGAAAATAAAGGGCTGAAGAGCTGCCAGCAGCTCGCCGCGAATTTGATTCAGGCTGGCATCCGGTTGGCTGCGTGCCAGGTATAGCGTGACCCCGACGAAACTCCACCAGGCTGTCATCAGCATGGAGGCCATGGTCACCAGCACGAATGACAAAATCAGGCGCCATTTCAAGCGCCTGACGGGAACGGTGAGCCAGTCTTTCCAGCCAGAATTCCACATTTTTAATAGGTGGTCCGCATTTGCAGAGGCATGAAGAATAACACGACAATGCACAGGCCGGTCAGCACGATGACCGATAAGCCGATGCCAATCCAGCCCAGGGTGACTCCGGCGCGAGCCAGATTGTCGCCGCTGTATTGGTCGGGATTCTCATTAATTTCACGCCGGGCAATCCGGCCGGAAATGACTGCGCCAATCGAGCCGATCACCGGCAGGATAGCTGCCAGGCCGAGGATGCCAAGCACCAGACTGACGATAGCCAGCGAGTGATTGGGCTTTGTGACCGGAAGGGGGGTTGATTCGTTCATGGGATTCCTTTCACCAGTATTATTGTACCGCCGGATTTTCAGGCCGAGGGTATATAAGCAGGGCGGGTTGATGCTCGCGTAGGTTGGGTTGAGGCGCAGAAATGATTCTTAACTCGACTGTTCGTTTTGTGCGCCGAAACCCAACACTGCTGGATCAGCCGATGTGTTGGGTTGAGGGCTGCAATGGTCAATTAAGATTAACCATCTAGTCTCGCCCTCAACCCAACCTACGGATAATTTACCAATTAATCACGGCAAATGGCATAAAGAACAGCACCGCGATCACCAGCAGTACCAACGGCAGGAACACGCCAATCCAGCCAAGGACCACGCCAGCTTTAGCCAGTCCTTCGCCTTCTTCCGCTCCGCCGCTGGCAGCGATTTCTTTGCGGGCAATGTTGCCGGTGACGATGCCGATGATGCTGGCGAGCCAGGGGAACACGGTCAATCCAGCCAACCCCGATACCAGGCTGACGATCGCCAGCGTATTGGTGCGGGTCGTACGAACAGTAGTCATTGTGTTATCCATTTTCTCAACTCCTTTTGAGCAAATCGTTTGATGCTCACATCTTAGCGGAGTCGAGCTGCCTTGCCATCCGTCTGGATGTTGATTCCGAGACCGTCTGGAGACGGATTCAGGCTCTGGATAAGCGAAAAACCAGCTCGCCGGAGAAGTCAAAGCGCTTGACCGCCCATGGCAGCCCATTGATGATTTCAGAAAAATGCTGGTCGTAGTTGACGCGCATGCCTTTGCCGCGCCCGCCAAGGCTGTGCACCGGAAAGGAAACCAGCACATGCTCGGCCTGAAGTCCGCTCAAAAGCCGCCGCCCAATGCTTTTATCGACCTGCTCCAGGCAGGGGATGGTTTTGAGCAGCAGCGCCAGCTGAACTTTCTCCTCAGGGATCTTATGTACCAGGTCGCAGTTGAAGGCGTGCCCATTCACCCCAAAATGGGCATAAAAAGCATTGAGAAAATCTGCCATGTCGGCGTAAATGTCGCAGGCCAACACCCTCGCATTGGGCGCCAGCGGCAGCCAGGGCAGCGCCAACGGGTTGAGGCCGCAGGCCATGTCGATCAGTGAATGAACCGGCCCGATTCCGTCCAAAGCCTCCTGAAAAAAATGATCCAGAAAGCTGAGGCGTTCCCGCGTCGAGGTGTGCTCCTGCATCGCCTCGCGGCAGAAATCGATTACCTGCGGATCCTGCAGGTCGCGGGGCAGGTTAGATAGGTGCTCTAATAATTGCGCATAGTCAATGGATTTTTCCTGGTAGGCGCTGCCGATTTGGTGCAGCTTGTTGCGCACAGCTTTGACTGTTTCTTTCGCGTTGCGTCCTTTGCTCAATTCTTGCTCGACCAGGGTGGTAACCAATCCGCGGTCCATGGCGGCGTATTTGGCTGCAGCCTGTACACTCTCCACCAGCGATTGGACAACAGCTGCATCGATCATGATTTTCGCATGCGAATACGGTCGGTGAGTTGGGTCATAAAGCGCAAATTGTGCAGCGAAGCCAGCCGTAAATAAAGTCCGTCATTGAGTTTGAATAAATGGTGCAGGTAACCCAGCGAATAATGGCTGCACACCGGGCAATCGCAATATGGCGAAACGGGCAAATTAGCTTTGATATGGCGCTCATCGTTAATATACAAGTATTTCAGCCAATCGCCGGAAAGACCGCCGTCCTTCCCGGGCGGGGTGGTGAAGGTATATACCCGTCCGTGGCGCGCATCGCGCGTGGGCATGGCACAGTCGAAGATGCCGTAGCCCAGATCATAGCCTGCCAGCACATTGCGCGGGTGACCGATGCCCAGGGCATGCAGCGGATACTGCGCCGGAATCAGCGAGCGGGTGTATTCCAGCACTTCGTACAGCAGTTGACCCTCGCCGTCCAGAGGCCAGCCGCCAAAGCCAAAGCCATCGAATCCGATTTCCAGCAGCGCCTCGGCGCATTGTTTCCGTAGATCCAACTCGCCGCCGCCCTGAATGACACCAAAAATGCGCGGGCGCTGATTGGCAGACAGCTTTTTCTGATCCACCAGGCGGTCGAACTCCTGACGCGAGCGTCTTGCCCAATCGATGGTGCGTTTTACCGATAGCTCCTGCTCGCTGCGCGGCGCATCCACGTGCGTGCAGTCGTCCAAACTGATGACCACATCCGTCCCGTAGCCAACTTGCAGCTGAACGCCTTTTTCAGGCGTCAGCAAGTATTTTCGGTCGCTGGCATCCGGTTGAAAGTGAATACCGCGCTCGTCCATTTTGCCAAATTTAGGATTCTGGCGAATCAATGAATAAGCCTGAAACCCGCCGGAGTCGGTCACGATCGGACGCTCCCAGCCGCTCATGCGGTGCAATCCACCCAGTGCTTGAATGGTGCTGGAACCCGGTCGCTGCATCAGGTGGTAGGTGTTCATCACCACCGCCTCAATGCGGGCATTCTCAAGATCGGCTGAATCCACGGTGCGCACCACGCCGAAAGTGGCATCCGGCATAAATACCGGGAACTGGAGCGTTCCGTGGAGCAGTTTGAGGGATGTGGGGGCGGCGGTCATGGGCAGGAATTCTACATGTGCACGATAAGCGGGTCAATCCCCGTGATTATTCCATTGTAATCGGATTTCCTATCGCGGTGCTACATCGTGAGAGCTCTTATCGGTGACAACCGTTCGCCTGACAAATCGTCTGGCATATGCTATATTTGAAGACATATCTGCCCAGGTGAAGGGCGGCCCCAAGGGAGAAATCATGAGCTTCGAACACATCAACAATGATAATTTCGAACAACAGGTGTTAAAATCCGACCGCCCGTTTTTACTCGAATTTGGCGCCGTGTGGTGTAGTCCGTGCAAGCGGCTGGAGCCCGAGTTGGAAAAATTGCAGGCCACCTGGGGAGAGAAAGTACGTCTCGGCAAGTTGGACGTGGATGAATCCACTGATGTGACCATGCAATTCGAAGTTATGAGCGTGCCGACGGTCATGTTGTTCGTAGACGGCCAGGTGAAAGAACGCATCGCCGGTTATCAACCCCTGCCGCGTTTGATCGACAAATTCGAACCGCATATTTAGCTTTTTGGCATGATGAGGTTATTTTCTGCCCGCTGCTGGACCGTATAGTCTGTGCGCGGGCAGTTTGCGTCGGTTGGAGGTATTAATGTCGGGTCCTAAAATCGTTCGTCCATATGGCCTGTGGCCCAGCCCGATTCAGGCTGGTATGTTGACCGGGCGTTCTCCGCTGGTGGATGTGCAATGGACGCCGGATGGCGGCGCGCTGGTCTGGCTGGAAAGCCGCGGCGGAGTCGGCCAATTATTTTATCAACCTCTGGGCGAAGCGCCGCGCCGCCTGTTGACCGGGCATAATGCGCGCGGCGGAGTGGGTTATGGCGGCGGCGATTTCGGCCTTAGCCGCACCGGGGTGTTCTTTTCCGAAAAAAGCGGCGCGCTCTACCGCCGCGAACTGACACACGGCCAACCTCAACCCATTACCCCCGCCCACGGCGGTTTAGCCTCGCCGCTTGTCTCTTCCGACGGCCGCTGGCTAGTGTACGTCCATTCAGACGGCAAGCAGGATGTTCTGGCCCTGGTTGATTCCGAAGGCACCGGTTGGCCGATCAAGCTGGTGTCCGGTGCCGATTTTTACATGCAGCCGGTCTGGAGCCCCTCTGGTGACGCCCTGGCCTGGGTGGAGTGGGATCACCCCAACATGCCCTGGGACGCCACCCGCGTGAAGTTTGGTAAATTGACCGGCAGCCCGCCGCAACTTGAATCGGTGCAGCTGATCGCCGGCGGACAGGAAGAAACCGTTGCACAGCCGCAATTCTCGCCCGACGGGCGTTTGCTCAGCTATATCATCTCCCGCGGCGAGTGGGAAGCGCTGGAAGTGTTGGACCTTGAGAGCGGTAAACGCAGCACCCGGCTGGCTGGCGAATTCAACCTGTCCTTGCCAGCCTGGGTGCAGGGACGGCGCAGCTACGGGTGGAGTCCATCTGGCAGCCGCATCTTCGTGATTCGCAATGCACGTGGAAAATCTGAATTGTGTGCGGTTGAGGCGGATGGAGCCTGTCAAATCATCCCCACCGAACCCTTCACCTGGCTGGAGCAATTGAGCGTCTCGCCAGTCAGCGATGAATTAGCTCTGCTGGCAGCCTCGCCCAAAATAGCCCCCCAGGTTGTTCGCTGGGACGGTCAGCGCTGGCGCATCGTGGCTTACAGCGATACCAGCCAGATATTGCCGGAAGATATGCCCGATCCGCAGACCGTTGAATGGCAATCTTTGGACGGGCAGACCGCTTACGGCTTCTTCTCACTGCCCAACAATTCTGTGAGCAGCGGGGAAGGCGCGCCGCCGCTCATCGTACATGTGCATGGCGGACCGACCAGTTCAGCAGACCTGGATTTTCCCGAAGAAGCCCATTACTTTACCTCGCGCGGCTATGCCTGGCTGGAGGTCAATCACCGCGGCAGCAACGGTTTCGGCCGGTCCTACCGGGATGCGCTGCTCGGGCAGTGGGGCAAGCTGGACATGGAGGATTCGGTCACAGGTGCGCAGGCCATGGCTGCCCGCGGCCTGGTTGATGGCTCCCGCATGACCATCATGGGCGGAAGCGCCGGCGGTTTCACCGTCTTAAATTCACTGGCACAGTTCCCCGGTGTATTCAAAGCCGGCATAGCGTTGTATCCGGTCAGCAACCTGTTCACCCTGGGGCTGGAAACGCATAAATTCGAACAGCATTACGACGAGCGCCTGGTCGGTCAGCTGCCGCAGGCCGCCGACACCTACCGGGAACGTTCGCCCTTATTTCAAGCCGACAAAATCCGGGATGCGCTGGCCATTTTCCACGGCGACGCCGATACCGCCGTGCCGCTCAATCAGTCGCAGTCCATCGTGGAACGGCTGCGCGCCAATCATGTGCCGCATCTGTTCCAGGTATATGCCGGTGAGGGCCACGGCTTCCGTCAGCCGGAAAACCTTAAGGATATGTTCACGCGCATCGAGCAGTTCCTGCTCGAACACGTGTTGTTTTCCGATCACTCGCGATAAGTCACCGGGCTAACCGTTGACTGGATTTCCTGGTGCAGGCGACTCAGGGCTTGATTGGCGTGATCCACAACCTGGTCCAACGGGATGACCTCGCGGGTGGTGTGGCTGCGCAGTTTGACTTCCACGCCGCCGGCTTCCAGCGAGCGGGCTGAAACCGTCAGTCGCAGCGGGATGCCGATCAGGTCGGCGTCGTTAAATTTCACCCCGGGACTCTCATCGCGGTCATCGTATAGCACATCGATGCCAGCGGCTTGCAGCTGCTCGAAGAGTGCGTTTGCTGTCTCTTGCGGCAGCGGATTATTTTTTCCGGGCAGCAGCACCAGATAAACACTGAAAGGTGCAATGGTCACCGGCCAGGTCAGACCGTTGGCGTCGTGGTGGTCTTCGGCGGCGCAGCCCAGCAAGCGTCCCAGCCCGATGCCGTACGAGCCCATTATCACCAGTTGATTCTCGCCATTTTCGTCCTGGAAGTTGCAGCCAAGCGCCTGCGAGAACCAGGTGCCCAATTTGAAGATATTGCCGACCTCAACACCCCGTTCCGCCTTCAGCGCAGAGCTGCAATCCGGGCAGGCTTCGCCAGCAGCCGCGGCCGTGATATCCGAAACATACGGAGTGGTGTAGTCTCGTCCGAAATTGACGTTTTTCAAGTGGTAATCCACCTGATTGGCGCCGGCCACCAAATTGGGCGAGACACCGACCAGATCATCCACTACCACCAGCACATTCTTCAAGCCGTACGGCGAGGCAAAGCCAGGCACTGCGCCGCACGCCAGAATCTCTTCTTCAGTCGCCGGACGCAGTTCTTTGGCGTTGACGGCATTACTCAACTTGGTTTCGTTCAGTTCCATATCACCGCGCACGATCGCCATCACCAGCCGGTCGCTCAAAGTTTTATCGGCGGGAATGGAGGCCATCATAAATACGGCTTTGGCGGTGCGCGATTCAGGAATTTGTAAAAATCCGGCTAAATCAGCGATCGTTTTTGTGTTGGGCGTGTGCACTTTTTCCAGCGGCAGCGGCGCTTCGACTGCCGGAGTCGGTTTTTGCGTTTTTGCCACCTGGCGGTTGGCGGTATACCCGCACTGCGGGCAAATGATAATGGTGTCTTCGCCGATTGGGTTGAGGTACATGAATTCGTGCGCCAGATGACCGCCCATCATGCCGGTATCGGCTTTAACGGCGATCACCGGCAGCCCGCAGCGGCGGAACATGTTGAAATACGCCTGGTAATGGGCGCGATATTGACTGTCCAGCCCCTCCCACGAGCTATCCAGCGAGTAGCTGTCCTTCATGCTGAACTCGCGCACGCGGATCAAGCCGGCGCGCGGGCGAGGGTCATCGCGGAACTTGGTCTGGATGTGGTATATCAACCTTGGAAGCTGCTTGTAGGATTGAATTTCCCGTCGCACCAAATCGCCAACGGCTTCCTCATGGGTCATCGCCAGCACCAGGTCGCGCTCGTTGCGGTCCTTCAACCGGGCCAACTCAGCGCCGACCGATGACCAGCGTCCGGTTTCTTTCCACAAATCAGCCGGCAGCACGACCGGCATACTCAATTCCTGCCCACCGATGGCATTCATCTCGTCGCGCAGGATGGTTTCGATTTTGCGAATGGCGCGCAATCCCAGAGGCAAAGTGGCAAATATTCCGGCAGCAATCTGGCGAATGAAACCGGCGCGGACCAATAGCGCGAATCCTTCGGATTGGGCTTCAGCGGGGGCTTCCCGCAGGGTTTGTGAAAAAAGCTGAGACATGCGCATGGGAGTGCTCCTGAATGAATTAATCAATCCAGTCGTCAGGTTCAAGGTGGACGTACACCCGATCGACATCCGGCAGGGCTTCCAGTTTTTCCATTACCAGGTCGGTAATTACGTGTGAATCGCGCAGAGGCGTATCTCCATTAACATTGACGTGCAAATCCACCACCAAGCGCGGGCCGGAATATTCGGTCATCAGGTGATGCACCCGCAACACGCCCGGCACCGATTCGGCCGTTTGAATGATTTTCAAGCGTAATTCTTCCGAAGCACCAGCGCCCGTGAGGAAGTTGAGGTGTTCGCGCGCCGCATTGAAAGCCGAGCGGAAGATCCATACCGCTACCAGAATACCGGCGATCGGGTCCATTAAAGGGTGAATCAAGCTGGATCCAAAAGCACCGATGAAGGCCGCCATCGAGGTGAAAACGTCATTAAGGTTGTCTTGAGCGGTCGTGCGTAAGGTGGGGCTGCTCACTTGCCGTGATATTCTTCGAATTGATATGAACATGCCGACCTTAAGCAAGGCACTGAATACCAGTGTCAAAGTCGGCAACCCCGGTTCAACCGCCAGACCGCCCTGGACGAAGCGTTCAATGGAAGTGCTGCCGGCTTCATAACCAGCATAGGCCATCGAGAAGGCCACCATCAACCCAACCAAAGGTTCGAAGCGGCTGTGACCTTGCGGGTGGCTGAGATCGGGCGGACGCAGCGTCATGTACAGCCCGATGACCATCATGATCGAGTACAGAACATCCGAGACCGAATTGGCGGCATCGGAGAATAAAGCTACCGATCCGGAATAATAGGCGGCTATGCCTTTAAGAACCGCCAAAAACACGTTTCCGGCGATGGTGATAACCAAGGCTGTCTTGAACAACCGGTCTTGTGATGGTTGCGGCTTATAATCCCGAACCCAGCGCATTTTAGCTACATCCTTATAAGAAAAACCATTCAGGGGAGCCTGGTAGGGACCATGAATGGTAGCGGTAACCCACAGCTATATAAAACTGCCGCTGTGGTCAAAACAAGTGTACCACACACGGCAATCTTACCAGTCGTTATTACTCATCGAATGCGATACTTTGCAACGTGTAATGTGTCGTGGAAAATTAATTTTCGCGGGCAGCTTCCAGGATTTGAGTGGTGAAGGCGCCGTTAATGTCTTCTTCTACAGGCAATCCTTGCGCCTTGAGCATATCCGCTAGCGCCTGCCATTGTTCCGCAGTTTGCCAGCCCCAACCATTTTCGGTTGTCAAATCGGATTGCGCGTCCACCAACTCGGCATCCAGCATGAAGCGCATATGAGCGGCGTCGGTTTCTGGTCCGGTGTAGGTCAATGTGATATCAATGGCTTCAGCCGGGTTTTCCGCCGCGTACTGAATCCCGCGTAAGGCAGCGCGCAGGAAACGTGTCAGCAATTCTGGCTGATTTCGCAGGATGTCTTCGCTGGTGACGTAGGTCAAACCCAGGCTGGGTACGCCGTAATCCTCGGCAGCCCATAAATTGAGCTCATAGCCCCACGACTCGATCATGAACGGCTCGTTGGATTTGAAAACCGGGTAAACATCGATCGTACCTTCGGTCAACAGGCGCGGGTCAAAGCCCACATTGACCAGTTCAATTTTCTCTGGATCCGCACCAGCGGCTGAAAGCAGTGCGAACAGATCCGGCGGCGGTGTGCCTTTATACCCTACAGTGTGCCCTTCCCAATCCTTGGGCGATTCGATGCCGGAAGATTTTAGGGCTGCGTAAGCTTGCTGCCCTTTTTGACCGATCAAGGCAAATGCCACCAGCGGTAAACCGGGGTCTGCCCGCCGCTGCAGCAGCACTGCCGCATCCTGATTGGTCACCTGCACCGTGCCAGCGCTCAGCAGCTGCAAATGCTGCCCCTGCCCGGCCGAATGCTCCACAGTAACGTCCAACCCCTCTTCTGCGAAGAAACCTTTGGCCTTGGCAACATACACACCCACAAATGGCAGGTTGGCTTGCGGTTTGTAGCCCGCCATGAAAGTCATGGGTATCAATTCAACCGCGGTGGGGGTCGGCTCAGGCGCGGCGGCGGTGAAAGTCGCTTCAACTTCCACTGGCGCGGGTTCTGTCACGGTGGGGGAGAGAGTCGAAACCACCGGTGTGCAGGCAGCAATGGTCAGGAGCAATAAAACCGATAAAAGCACGAATTTACGCATAAATAAACCTCTTTTGAATAATATTAGTTTTCCCGATTGGCTGGCAGCCAGAACACCACTTTGCGTTCCAGCCAGGCCAGCAGCCGAAATAACAGCATGCCGGCTGCCGCCAGGATAAAGATCGCGGCAAACAGGTAAGGGAGATTGAGATTGGTGTACGCCAGCCACATGGTGCGGCCTAATCCACCGGAGGCGCCAGTCCATTCCGCCACCACTGCGCCGATCATGGCCAGCGGAGCTGAAATTTTGAGGGCAGCGAACACAAATGGCAGCGCAGTCGGCAGGCGCAAATGACGGAACACTTCCCATCGCGATGCATTCCAGGAGTGGAACAGGTCTGTCAGGGCCGGGTCTACCCGCTGCAGACCGCTGAGGACATTAACCAGCACCGGAAAAAAGGTCATCAACGCGGTGATGACGATCTTTGGCACCACGCCAAAGCCTAGCCAGATAGTTAATAGCGGGGCAATGGCTACCAGAGGGGTGGATTTCATCAAAATAGCCAGGGTCATCACCCCGCCTTCCAGGCCGGGCAGCATGATCAAAAGTACCGCCAGTAGTCCGCCGGCTAACACCCCAATTCCCAGTCCCGCCAGAGACTCACCCAACGTCAAGGCGGTAGCCTCAAGGTACAGGTTGGGGTTGGCGATAAGAGTCGCAAGCGCTCGCGAAGGCGCCGGCAGGATATACACGGGCACTTCGAAAAACCGCACCGCCGCTTCCCAGACGCTGAAAAACACCAGCACAATGGCCAGTGCGATCCAGCCTGATTTTCGGCTGCCGTTCAACTTGTGACCTGCCCAACCGATGGGTAAGCCAATGCCGACCGCAGCCTGGATAAAATTTCTTGGAAGCGAGGGTCATCCTCGCGGCGCGGTCGCGGCAGGCTAATGGTCACATCGGCGGCAACCCGGCCGGGGGAGGGGGTGAAGACCACCACCCGGTCCGCCAGTCGCAGCGCTTCATAAATATTGTGAGTCACCCACAGAACCGTTGGGTGCAGCGGCTGCCATAGCTCCAGCAGTTCGGCAGTCAACCGTTCGCGCGTGATCTCATCCAATGCAGCAAAGGGCTCATCCATCAGCCACAGTCTGGCGTCCATAGCCAGCAGGCGCCCCAGCGCTAACCTCTGCTGCATACCGCCGGAAAGCGTAAAGGGGTGGGCATTGCCAACATCGCTCAAACCGACCCGCTCGAGTATCCCATCGACAGACAGTCGTGGATGGCCATTGACGGGTATAAATTGCTGTGCCAGAGCCACGTTCTGCCGGGCGGTCAGCCAGGGCAGCAACGCCGGACTTTGCGCCATCCAGGCAATCCCATGCGATTTGCGGACCTCAGCCGGTTTTTGACCGTCCAGAGTGAGGCTTCCGTGCGTGGGCTGCAGAAGGTCGCCGACCAGCCGCAGCAAGGTGGTCTTGCCGCAGCCGCTGGTTCCAATCAAAGCCACAAATTGACCGCTATCCACCGAAAGACTAAAGTCCGACAGGGCAGTACGCGGCGGCTTGCCGCTGGAAAATTTATGTGTCAGGGATTCGATCTGCAGGTTCATCGAGAATTCCGAGAGGCGGGGGATACCGAGCCTGGCAGCCCTTGCCAGCCGCGCAGATACTCGGGCTCAATTTGAAATACCCGCAGAACATTTTCCGTTTTGAGCGGCGCAGCCGATGCACCCAGGTAGCGTTTCCCCATTCGCTGCACCAGCCGGTCGATTTCTTTTATTGTGGTTTTATCCGATAAGGGTACAGCTGTTCCGCGGGCTGCCACGCGCCGTAACGGAGGCCAGGGCTCGTCGATCGTCAATGAGACGGAGGGATTCTGCAGCAGGTAATCGGCCCACTGTGATCCCTGCCAGGCGATCACAATAAAGTGGGAGTTTTCCCATGACTGCCAAACCGGGATAACGTGCGGCTTGCCGTCCGGTCGAATGCAGGCTAAGCGGGCGGTCCACGGACCCTCCAGAAATTCTTTCAGTTCCTCCGCACCCAACGTGGATTCAGGACCCATCAGCGGATGTTGCGCTCCATGATACGGGGTGTAGGTCGTCGCGCCAAGGCGGTAGGACAGCCGGGCAGCCATCACTCGCAGCTCCGGCAGACAGACCTCGATCAGAGAATCATGCGTCCAGCGGTATGCAGGGGCTGAGAGCAGCAAAGCGGCCTGCGGCAGGCTGCCATCCGGGCAAATCGGTAACGCCAGTTCGAACAATTGCAGCGGGTTGGTGACCGCAAAGCCGTTGGTCTTTACTTCTTCGGGCGGGTCGGCCTGCAATGCCAGAGTGACCGCTTCCAGTTCATTGTTGACCTCGCCGGGTGAATACACGCTGCGCACCGGTTGGTTGGTCTCCACCTGGCCTAAAATTAATGTGCCTTCCGGGGCAGGAACGCATAATAGCAGGGTTTCCGGCCAACTCTGGCGTCCAGCTTCCTGGTAGAAGCCCGAGAGTAGATTTTCCATCGAATCGGTTGGCGTGGTGCGCCAGGCTTGCAGACGGGGGCCGCTGCGATAACGTCCGCGGCGTTCATTTTGGTCGATATACCCCAGAGATTTCAGCCGGCGCAGCAAGTTGAACAACGAACTGCGCGAAGTACCCAGCACATTGAGCATTTCCTGCGGAGTCAGGCCTTCGGCTTCGGTCAGCAGCAGTTCAACCAGGCGGAGCGTTCGTTCAGCGCTCGAAGTTAATGGGTCGGTTGGCATATCGTCCATTATATTGGATGATAGTCTAAATTACAATACTATCTACTATAATTTCTTGATTTTGGTGACCACGGATCAGTTTAAGCCTCTTAAATTGAACCTGTCAGACAATACTCGTGACAGTTGTCCGTTTGAATAATTACAAGGGTGAATTGAAAACCATTGCCTGAAATGATAAAATTTAAGTCGTTCTCCAATCCGGCAACCTATTTATTTTTACGTCATTCATTAACGATTCGTTTCAAGGCTGACGATCGCGCTCGCTTCGGGAAACCAATGATTTCTGGGGGCCAGCTTTTGAAAAAATTGCTGGCTCGCAACACTTTATCACCCCTGTTTTACCCATCATTTTTACTCAAGGAGTTCGTTAGAATGAAATTACCTCTCCCCATTACAGCCAGCGTTGAAGAGATGAAAGTTGACGTTGGTGAGCTTGAAGGTTTGCTGCAGGGCTATTCGATGGACATGCCCGTCTGGCCGGATGCCTCGGTCGTACTCAAGGACGGCCGCACCCTTTACCTGCGTTCCATGGTTGACAGCGACATCGATGTGCTGTTGCCCTTCATGGGAAAAGTCATGAAGATTGAGAAAGACTTCTATGATATCGTGGGCGTGCGTGTCTATGGAGAAATCCTGGCTGTGCGCCGTAAACGCTTGAAAGACCCCTTCACCATCCTTGGTCTCATCGACGGCGAGTTCGTCGGTTTCGCCAACGGCCGTGCCTGGGACCAGGACCGCGCTATCAGCCTGCATACCATGGCCTTCTCTCGCCGCGGACGCGTGGGCTGGGCAATGTACTACGCCAAGACCTACTACGCCATGGAATTGCTCAAGGCCAAAGAATGGTGGACCACCTTCGAAAGCTACAACGGCTGGCGCATGGCTGGATTGGCTATGGCTCAACCCACCAAAATGTGGCCTGAATTCCAGCACGAGCTGGGCGGTGCCAAGGTCTTCGTCGTCACCCAGGAATCCTGGCAGCGCCAGCTTAAGAACCACCTGGTCAGCATGATGAGCACCGACCTGAACTTCAATGTGACCGACGAAGTCAAGAAGGCTAACGAGGTTCTGCGCGTTCAGGAAAACCCCGAAATTTAACATCGATAATCCCTCCAGGCTGCTGATTTTTTCACAGCCTGGAATTTTTCAACCGGATAGGGGTGCGGGGGCTATTGCTGCTTCATCGCTTCCACTTCCTCCGCACCTTTATCGGGTTGAATGCTCCACCTCGTTCCCCTGAGGAAAAGCAACCGGCAAGAGATCGGTTCCAGGCATAGTTCGTTGACGCTCGATTTTGAACGTGTTATACTTTTTTTGTGGTTGTCAAACAACCACAACCTGGAAAACAGCTGCTTATCGGTTTCAATAATTCCTCAACTTGCAGGCACATTGCTGCCTGAAAACTGATTTTCTGTAATCCCGCTCCACTGATAACAATTTCAACCACCCATTAATGAAGCATGACCCGGAAATGACTGTTGGCATGGAACACTTGACTTTTCAAAGTCAATTGTTCCATTTATCACGATTTAATCAGGAGAAACAAAAATGGCAGTGATTAAGACCCAAGTACGGTCTGGCGTTTATTACGACTCAGCGCGTTTGATGCAGTTGCAGCGTACGCTGGCAAATTTGCCAGGTGTTGAAGATGCCGGTGTAATTATGGGCACTGAAACCAACAAAGAACTGCTGGCACGCGTTGACCTGCTATCACCTGAGGCAATCAACTCGCGTGAAAACGACCTGGTTATCGTCGTCAGCTCTGACGACCCAAAGATTGCTGAAGAAGCCATCGCAAAAGTGGATGAACTCTTGGCTGCCCGAAAAGACACTGGAGAAGCCACCGCCCGTCCCCGCACGCTGGAGGCGGCCAGTGAAATGCTTCCTGAATCCAGTTGGGTGCTGATTTCTGTAGCTGGCCGCTATGCCGCACGCGTCGCCAGCCAGACGATGGCAGCCGGCAAGCATGTATTCCTATTCAGTGACAACGTGTCGGTCGAAGATGAAATTTCATTGAAGGCCGAAGCCGCCGAGAAGGGCCTGCTGGTGATGGGCCCTGATTGCGGCACCGCCATCATCAACGGAATCGGCCTTGGCTTCGCAAACAAAGTTCGCAAAGGTCCCATCGGCCTGATCGCCGCGGCTGGCACCGGCTTACAGCAGGTTTCTGCGCGCATCCACCAGCTTGGCAGCGGCTTGACTTTCGGTATTGGCACCGGCGGACGCGATTTGTCCGAAAAAATTGGCGGCGTGACCTTCCTGATGGCCCTCGACGCTTTAATCCGGGATCCGGAAACCAAGGTTATTTGTCTGGTCTCCAAACCGCCATCCCCCACCGTAGCCGAAGAAGTACTAAGGCAGGCTCGCAAGGCCGGCAAACCGGTGGTGGTCAATTTTATCGGCCGCACCCCCATCTCGCGCCACTCGGGCAATCTGTATTTTGCCGCTGGTCTGGATGATGCTGCAGCCATCGCGGTTGACCTGGTGAAAAATCCGCCAGACCCCTACGTAGCCCCGGACCTCGGCCTGAACCGTTTTGTCAAAGGACAGAAATACCTGCGCGGTCTGTTCTCCGGCGGCACTTTGGCCTACGAAGCCCAGTACCTTCTGACCGAATACATTCCTAAAGTCTATGCCAACGCCCCCATCAACAAAGCCAATAAACTCGTGGATGCTCTGACGAGTGTCGAGCATACCATTGTTGACCTGGGCGAAGACGAGTTCACCGTGGGCCGCCTGCACCCGATGATGGATAACGAACTGCGCATCCGCCGCCTGCTGGATGAAGCCAAGGATCCGGAAGTCGCCGTCATCATGATGGATGTGGTTATTGGCTTCGGTTCTCATGAAGATCCTGCCAGTGAAATTGCCCCGGCTATCGTAAAAGCCAAGGACATTGCTAAACAAGGCGGCCGATACCTGGAAGTTGCAGTCGTCGTTACCGGCACCGAAGAGGATCCGCAAAAGTTGAGTGCTCAGATCGAACCGCTCAAGAAAGCCGGTGCCTGGGTTCACACGAGCAACGAAGAAGTCGTTCGCTATGTTGGCGCGATTCTTCAGGGATTGAATGGCGAAGTGGTTGCTGAAAAGGCAAAAGCCACTCCCGTCGATCTGGCCGTCCTCAAGAAACCTCTGGAAGCGGTCAACATCGGTCTTGAATCGTTCTACGAGAACCTGAAGGTCCAGGGGACGCCCACTGTGCAACTCGATTGGCGCCCGACTGCCGGCGGCAATGAGAAGCTCATTGGTATTCTCGATCGCATGAAACAATACGAATAGCCCGGATCGACTACGGAGAAAATGATGATCAATATTACCGAAGCGAATAAAACAGTAGTGCAAGCCTTCATGGAAGCGCGGCCGGTCGTGGTCGGCACAGCGCTGGCAATCGACGTTATTCCTGGTATGCATAATGACCTGTTCTTACATGCCGGTCCCCCGATTACCTGGGAACGAATGTCTGGCCCAATAAAAGGCGCCATGGTTGGGGCTTTGATTTTTGAGGGACGTGCAAAGACAGCCGAAGAAGCTTACAAAATTCTCGAATCCGGCCAGATCAAATTCGCCCCTTGCCACGACCACTCCGCAGTTGGCCCTATGGCGGGAGTTATCTCGCCCTCGATGGCGGTTTTCATCGTTGAAAACCAGACCCACGGCAACAAAGCCTATTCTGGCATGAACGAAGGCCGCGGCAAGGTGCTGCGCATGGGTGCGTACAGCCAGGATGTCATTGACCGCATGCGTTGGCTAAATGATGTGTATGCTCCTACGCTGGATGCCGCTATTAAGTTACTAGGCGGGGTTGATATTCGCACAATGGTCGGCAAGGCCCTGCACATGGGTGATGACGGCCACAACCGTCTGGACGCAGCCTCGATTTTGTTCGCCTCCATATTGGCTCCGGCAATAGCCACCGTAGCCAAGAGTCCCGCGATCGCTGCTGAAATTCTGCGCTTCATGGGCGAAAATGCCCTGACCATCCTCAACCCGGTCATGGCGGGCTGCAAGACTATGGCAGATGCTGGACACAATGTGGAAGGATCGACCATCGTCACCTGCATGTGCCGCAACGGCACCGACTTTGGATTGCGCGTCAGTGGTCTTGGCGACCGCTGGTTTACGGCGCAATCCCCCATTGTTAAAGCACTTTACTTCCCCGGTTTTACCGAAGCGGATGCCTGCCGCGATATCGGCGACAGTGTAATCACCGAGACAGCCGGAATCGGCGGTTTTGCCATGGCTACTGCTCCCGCCCTGGTGACTTTCATTGGCGGCACCCCGCAGGATGCCATTAAAACCACGCTCGATATGTACGAAATCACCTTCGCAGAACATAAAATGTTCACCATTCCATTCCTTGACTTCCGCGGTACGCCAACCGGTGTTGATATCCGCAAGGTGGTCGAGAAACAGATCACACCCCGGGTTAATACAGGCGTAGCTCACAAGGATCCGGGAGTGGGGCAGGTTGGTGCCGGGGTTGTTTCGGCTCCGATGAGCCTGTTCGAAGATGCGCTGGTGGCTTTTGCAGATAAATACGGTATTTGATTCATATATTTCCATCAACGGAGGGATCCATGGATCGTGAAAAATTTATTAAGATGATGGCAGATGCAAAGATGTTCGACCTGACCCAGGGTTGCAGCATTTTCACTCCGCCCTTCCCCGGCGATAAGTCCCTGGAAGTGCATTTCTTCAAACGCGTCACTGGCGCCTACGGCGGCGGGGCAGGCGCTAACGGCCAAATCCTCAACTGGAGCAATTCTGTCGGTACCCATCTGGTGGGAGAGACCTCATTCCACTCCGGCGGACGCCGCATCAGCGACATTCCCCTGACGGACATGACCGGACAAGGCGTGGTGGTCGATATCTCTGACGAGATGTCGGATTACTGCCTGTACACCCCAGAAATGATCATGAAAAAGGCCGAAGTTAAAAAAG
>Ga0209521_10001546_pt1 | contig 18773 bp, 21 predicted proteins | sample Rifsed19ft4_FD_184016 | JGI IMG/M metagenome (GOLD analysis project Ga0209521, IMG submission 184016) | Soil microbial communities from Rifle, Colorado, USA - sediment 19ft 4 (version 2) | ecosystem: Environmental > Terrestrial > Deep subsurface > Rock core/Sediment | place: Rifle, Colorado...
AACCGACGATAAAAATCAACGCGAAGCCGGCTACGAAAAGACAGGCGTGAAAAAACGTCGTCCAGCGTGAAGATATTTGTGTTTTTGGAAAGGTCGGAGTTAATTCGCTCATGGCAGTCAATCTGGAAAGGGGGATGCGCCTCCCATGGATCAATACAGTCGCCATATGTAAATTGATCTTTGAGATCACATAACCTGGAATAAGCAGAATAGTCTGTTACATCGGATTTGTCGTCAGCAAAACGGCTTTCGGAGTGGAATTTGGAACAGACTGCGAAAATTTTTCATTCAACTTGCCTGGTTATTTTCGGATAGGATTGGTTGCGTGGTGGCTTTGCCGCAAGCAGGGCAAAACTGGTCATCAGGCTGGGTCGGTTTACCGCAATGCGGGCAGAAAGCTCGGGATACAGCTGTACCGCATTTCATGCAGAAATTGGCATCAACCGCCAGCGGAGACTGACATTTCGCACACGTAAGACTCCCAGAAGTGTTTTGTGTTTCAGCTGAATTCGACACGGAGGATTGTTGTTGTCGTCTGGCCTGGATTAATTTCTCCAATCGAGCGTCCGAAGATTCTTCTAAATCTTTCAAAGTTAGGGCCGCCTTTTCGAGTAGGCTGGCACGGATTCCTGGATAATCTTCCTCGCTGATTTTACCGGCCCGATAGTCAAAATCCAGATCGCGCAGCGCTATAATGACCGCCTGATGGTCAGCTTGCAGCGATTGGCTGTTTTTGCTCGCTTGCTTTTTCGTTTTGACCGGATTAGCCCACGAGCGAAATGGGGCAGCTACATAAAACAGGGACCCGGTCAACAATATAATACCGATGATGATGGCAAATGGATTCAATGGTTTCTCCTAATCCACCTTGCAGATTTCCGATTCGATTCGGTCCAGAATATCTTTGGATACACCTGCCGGTACAGGAGCAGGTTGGATTGCTGCCAGTGATAGCCTCCGGCTTCGCCAGCTCTTTAGTACCAACCAAACGAACACCAGGCCGAGTCCAACGAATAAGACCGGTAGCATCCATACCAGCGAGGTAAAACCGCCCCTTTCAGGCTCCGCCAGCACCCGCTCCCCGTATTGTTTGACGAAGTATTCCATCACGGCCTGCTCGGTCCAGCCCTGAGAAAGTTGATCTTTGATTTGCGCGCGCCAATCTTTGCAAGCCTGGGTCTCGCATACGTCCAACGGAGTATTGGGGCAGACCGGGCAGTACAACTTCTTAGCCACCAGGTTGACATCATTGTCACTCACCGCCTTAATCGGGGCGCTGGTTGGAGCAGGATCCTGAGCATACACCTTAGCAGTCAAAAACAATGCGGCGAAGGTTGCTGCCAGGAGAAGGATCCAAAACTTGTTCTTGAACATGAATTAATCTCCCGTACTGGTTTGTGCGGCAGGCAAGGCACCCAAACCCTCGCCTTGCTGGTTTTTGAGCGAATAAGTAGCTTCCACTTTACCCCGGGCTTGCGACCAGGCCCCAATCAGTACCCCAAAGGCCAGCACGAAGCCCCCAATCCAGACCCAGTTGATCAGAGGATTAACATAGATTTTGAAGGTTGAACTCTGGTTGCTGACCGTTTCCCAGCCAACCAACAGTACATAGACATCCTCTGCCGGGGTGGAATAGACGCCTGCGATACTGACTGGCTGCTCTTGAACGACGAAGTAATCCCGGCGCGGGCTAAGGTCTTTGATCGGTTGGCCATTTTTGAAAAGAACAGTATTCGCTTCCACAATCTCGCGGCCGTCTGAACCCAAATAGCTTTCCAGACCGTCAAATCGCAAACTGTATTCTCCGATGGTGATGGTTTCACCCATCGAGAGTGTCCCCTGTGTTTCCGTTTTGAAAAAGGCATCACCGATAAATCCTAAGGCGATCATTACCACGCCCAGGTGAATGATATAACCGCCGAATCTTCGTCGGTTGTTGACCACCAGCTTGAACAAGGCCGTAAATGGGTTCTCGCCGCGGGTGGTCATGCGGATGCGGGTGCCCCGCCAAAACTCCGCCAAAATTGAAATGGTAACGAAGAACACCACGCCCATTGAAAACAGAGAAATGGGCTGTGATTTGGGGTTGAACACCGCCCAAACTAACGTCGCGGCGATGGCGCCGGTGAGCGGGATTGCAAAGCGGGCAAGAAATTTACGAGTAGATTGCTTACGCCAGGCCAGTAAAGGGGTGATGCCCATGAGCAGCACCAGGGCAATGAACATTGGACCCGTAACCTGTTTGAAATATGGCGGACCGACGGTAATTTTGGTGTCTGTGAACAATTCAGTGATCAGCGGGAAAACGGTTCCCCACAAAACAGCGACCGTGATTGCCAGGAAGAGCATGTTTTGCAAAACAAACGCTGCTTCGCGTGAAAATATGCTTTCCATTTCATGTTCAGATTTGAGGTCATTCCAGCGGTACATCAGCAGCACCATGGCTCCAACAAATGTGATGCTGATAAACACCAGGAAAGCTGGACCCAGCGCAGTTTTGGAGAAGGCGTGCACCGATCCAACCACTCCCGTGCGGGTAATAAAGGTGCCGAAAAGCGACAGGGAGTAGGTCAGGATGATGAGCAGGATATTCCAACGCTTGAGCATGCCGCGTTTTTCTGTCATCATGACTGAATGCAGGAAAGCTGTGCCGGTTAGCCAGGGCATGAGCATGGCGTTCTCTACCGGATCCCATCCCCAGAACCCACCCCAGCCAAGGACGTCGTAAGCCCAACGACCGCCAAGGATCAAGCCGATCGAAAGGAAGATCCAGGCTACCAGAGTCCAGCGGCGTACTGATCGGATCCATAAATCGCTCATGGTGTCTTTTTTCATAAGCGCCGCGATAGCAAAGGCAAATGGAATTACAAAGCCGGTGAAACCTAAATAGGTCGTCGGTGGGTGGCCGATCATGCCGAAATGCCGCAGCAAGGGATTGAGCCCAGATCCTTCATACGGAATAAATTGCTGACTGTTGGCTGGCTGGAAAATGGCGATAACCAGGTCCTCGGCGCCTGGTACAAGCCACATTTCCGTAAAGGGGTTGGTAATAAACACCACCACCCCCACAAAGAAGGTTGTGGTTAACATAGCAACGAATATGATGTATGGCATTAAAGCTGCGTTCGACTCCCACTTTCGCAACACCACCACAGCAACAAACCCAGCCATCATCCAGGCCCAGAACAAAACCGACCCCTGCTGACCGCCCCATAGAGCGGTGATGCGCAGAAAAGGCGACATGGCAGTACTGGAAACATCGGCTACATACGTCTGAGAGAAGTCCATCACATATAAGGAATAGACCACGGTCAAAACTGAAATCGTCAACAGCGCAAAAACAGCCACAGTCGCGTTACGCGCACTGGCTACCCAGTGGGCCTTTTTGGACCATTCGCCATTGATCGCCATCAAAGTTGCATATATGGATAAACCAAAAGCAATGACCAGAGCAATTAAACCAATATCTGGGATCATAAGTTCTCCGAAATCATTATTTCGTGTACGGCTCGTTTAATAACTCGTCAATGCGGTTATCCAGTTCGGGCGCAGACAACGGGCCAATGTGATTGCCGCGCAGGCTGCCATCCTTAGCCACATAGTAGGTTTCCGGCACGCCTTTGATGTTGTATTTCTGGGAAATGCGGGTGCCCAGGTCGGGGCCGTTAAAATAGGTGATGTCAAATTCATCCATATAAGCGAGAGCTGGCTTCTCTGCGTCTGCATAATCCACCCCGATGAAAATGACACCCTGATCCTTGTATTTGCGCCAGGTGCTTTCCAGGTAAGCGGCCTCTTCTCGGCAGGGCGGGCACCAGGATGCCCAAAAGTTGATGATGACCACCTGGCCGCGCAACTCGGAAAGGGTATAGGTGCGACCGTCGAAGCTGGTGAGGGTGAAATCGGGGGCCATGCCTTCTTCCAAAGGCGTCTTCGAAGCCTGCACCAACCCCCAGGCCAGCAGTGCAATCAACCCTACCACCAGAAAGACAACAAAAAATCGGCCGCTTGCAGACCAGAATTTTGAAGGCGGTTTTTGTTCCGGCTGGTCTGCCGCAATCAGTTCCGAATTGGTATCCGTCATAATTGCTCCTATTCGAACCATCTTATTGGTAAAAATTGAGTGCGTCCTGCAAAGCCTGGACGGCTATGCTGGTGTTTGCAGCCAACCAGATGAGAGCTTTCCCGGATAAAAAATAAAAATGGGATTGGCCCATTCCATCCAAAACGTAGATGGTCCGGTCATTCACAACCATGGATGCATGAGGGGTAAAAGGTGACCGTCCTTCTGCGATTTTTGCTTCCATGTCGGTCAACAACTGCCGGGCAGCAGTTTCAGTCTCTGCTTCCGCCACCCAAACGGTAGCTGCGCCCCACTCCCCGTATATTCCTTTCACTCCACCTTGAACAGCCAGATTTTTCCCATGGAGCTCGGTAAACTCGGAAACTGCAGAGCTGCCAGTAATCTGTTTGGATAGCGAATAACCACCCAGTTGTGGTGGCAGGGCAAGGTCAGATTTTTGGTCGGGTTGCGGAAACCCAAATAAGCTGAAGACGACCATCGTCAACAACAATGCTCCTCCGAGCAGGATCAACAGAATAGGAAGCCATTTGTTGGATGACATAATCGCAATTAATTTAATCCAGGGGAAATTTGGCAATTGAACATCGTTTGCCAAATTACAGTATATCGACTGGCATTCTATTTCCTTAGCGTATATTCTCGCGGATGTTCTTAAGCATTAATGCTTAATGCAAAATTTGTAGATCTATGTTGTTGTTTAAAATGAAAAGCAGAGGAAGTCTCCCTCTGCTTTTCATCCCTGCTTGTGGCGCTGGTTATACCCCGCAGCTCCCACCCCCACTCGGAGCCTGCGGCAGCCACCCGTTTGTTTCCAAAACCTGGTGAATCTGCTTGAAGCCGGACTGGGAGGAATATTGCCTTCCAAGAATTAGACTAGCATCCACATCCTGGTAAGCCTTGCCGTCAGTTTTCTGGAAATATACCGCCTGTTCCAGGGTCTGCTGCGGATACCAGAAAGCATTGACGTATTTGGCAGCTTCCAACATTTCGTCCAGGCTGGCATTTTGTGAAGCCATCAACTCGAGCAGCCCAAGCATAGCCATGCCATGATTACAATCCGGAAAATGTGTGGGGTTGTCGCAGCAGGGGCGATAAACCGCAGCGGCAGCCTCTTCCAATCGACCTTGCTGCTCTGCGGTCAGGACAATATGTTTGGAGGAAGAGAAAATCTCCTTAATCGGCCTTGTGGCCAAAGTCCACCCGCCCGTGGAAGCAAAGCCTTCGACGCCGTTTTGACCGCTTTCTTGAATGGCACCGGAATCCAGGACGGGATTATTGTTGGACAGACCCAGACCCCAGAAAAAGTTGAGCAGAAAATAAGCGTTTTCGCTGTTCATCACTACCGGACCGCTGTGAGTCCCGTCCAGCATAGACATCTGGTTATCGGTAAGCGGCTGATTAGCCTGTTGGTACACTTGAATAAACTGTTCGCGGTCAAATACACCAGCAACCATCATTTGCAGACCCAGGTCGCCAAAATCGACAGGGAGCACGTAGCCCTCTCTTGGATTGATCTGTTCGAGCAGGGCTGCATACTCGGTCGGAGCAGCCTGCGCGGCTTGTTCACTGGTTGCCTTGCGACCCCAAATGCCGTAACCGCTTCCTAAACCGACCACGTAGGTCAATATGGCAATTAATAGCCACCAGGGTCTGGTACCGCGGCGGAGATCCTGCCGCCGTCTAGGAGCCGAGGGTTGCGACAAGGTTTGAGTCGGGAAGTTTTCTTGCGGTGTTGTGGTGTTTCGAAGTGTCATAAAGATTTTATTCCTGTTAAACGGATCGTGTATAAGTTGAAAGAGCGCCCTGACCGGAGGGCGCTCTTTTTTTCTTACTCAACCCAATTGGAGAAGATGGAAATCGTTTTATCGGGCTCACTTGTGTCGTTGGTAACCAGATGCAGGCTGAAATTATGATAACCGCCCATCTGATCATGCATGAAGAATTCCATGGAAATAGTGGTGGACTCGCCTGGTTTAAGAGCCATCGAACCGATGGCAGGATTAGGCGGTCAACACCCTTCCAGTACTTCGATGTACGGCGCCTCTTTAAATCGCAGCGGCTGGTCTCCGACGTTGGTCACCTTGACCACCGTTCGGATGGGCACGCCGCCCAGTTTGACGTCGCCGTAGTCGTACACATCCTGCTCGACTTTGAGTTTGGGCGCTCCAGTGACTTCAATATCGGCTTTTTTATTTCCGCCGCTGCTTAGTAGCACAATAACTGCCACCGCTACCAATGCCAGACCAGAAATGATCAACCAAAGAGGAAAACTCTTTTTTACCTGCTTTGGCCTTAGTTTGGTTTTATATCGTCCCAAGGCGGTTCTCCTCAAGAAAAGGAATATGGATAAAGTTTACTCCGGTCAGATAACGCCACAAAGGGCAGAATTGACCCTCCTCTATAGGCAGAAATGCCTGATTAAATTCCTCAGATCTACAATTCAATTAACGTAGAAAGAATGGCTTTCATTTCATCTTCGGTTAATGCCCCCAATTGAAACGATCGGATGATGCCGTCCTGATCAATCCAATAAGAGGTTGGCAAACCAACCACCTTATACAACTGGTCACCAACCTCACCGGTCTCATCGAAAAGCATAGGAAAGGTCAGTCCTAGTTCTTCTACAAAGGAAATTGCATCGGTCTTCGAGTCGGTATAGGTGGCATTTACACCCAGGACGACCAGCCCTTGGTTCGCATATTGATCGTAAAAAGCCTGGAGAACCGGCATCTCTTCGCGGCATGGATTGCACCAGCTGGCCCAAAAATTGATGACGACCACCGAGCCGCGTAAATCAGACAATCGCACCGGTTTTCCGGCTAGATCGTTCAGCACAAAGTCGGGAGCGAGGGTTCCAATCTCAGGTGCGCCCAGGTCTAAGGTCAGGACATCTTCATTTGATTGTGCCGGAACGGAAAAATTGTAAACAGGACCACCTGTCTCCGCGGTCGGCTGGATTTCGCCGACTTTCTCATTCGGTGGATTGAAGGAGTGATTCAGCTGCCAGGCACCCAGTAGTCCAAGTACCAAGCCCCCGGCTATGACAACGATCATTGGGTTATAAAAAGGTTTCCTGGGATTAGGTAGCATACAAGACCACGACTCAAGAATAGGACCATTCAAGCATACCGGAACGGAAGCCTGATGATACCGTGTAAAACACGTCAATCCAGACAGGCATTTTCACGGGTACAAAAATTCGTAATAAGGCGGATTTAGATGGATCACCACTCCGTCTACAATATCTTCAGGTGCTTGATAAACCGAATGCCTTAAGCAGCTGCCTGGATGATTACCAACAATTCCCCACAATTTCCGTGGTTTACCTTGAGGCCTCTCAATCAGACAATCCAAGGATTATTGAAGCGAATGACCCTTTTTGAAAAAAAGTTATTTCATCCCGCCAAGTCCGTGTTCGCCAGTCTTCTGGTGTTAATTACCTTTACTTCTGGAGGTACCTTGATAACCTCCAGCTACAGCAATGAACAGGCTGTCCAAACACCTTTTGTGCCAACACCCGAGGTGGAACTGGTTTCAACGAACATCGCATTGCCTGCGATGGTTGACTCAAATGCTTGGATCACAGGTATCCCCCGTCTGGCAGACAGCCATACCGAACGCCCTGATCGGCCGCGTTTTCAGGTGTTGAAATACACAGTTCTAAAAGGCGATACGCCCTGGTCAATTTCGCAAAAATTCGACCTAACGATTGAGAGCATCCTGTGGGGCAATGAAGGCATGAGTGCTGATTCCGGCGACCTTCAGATTGATCGGGTCATCAATATTTTACCGACGGACGGGGTCCTGCACACGGTTTCCGACATTGACACTCTGGACCGCTTGCAGCTGTTGCACGGAGTACCCTATGCGACGATCCTGGAATACCCGGGCAATAATCTCGAGGGGTATTCCCATGATGAAAAATTACCGGTAGGAGAAAAAGTGATGGTTCCGGGCGGGCTTAACCCGGTAGTTTGGCGCGAACCAGGTCCTGCAGTCGTTCCGGGCAAAGGACGCAAGTCTCCTGGTTTTTACTCTGGCAGTCTGATCTACGCAGGCAGCGGATATTTCACCTGGCCGGTCTCGCCCATAATTATCACCCAGCCGTACTGGAGCGGTCATCCGGCTATCGATATCGACACTTACTACCGCCAGCCGATTTTCGCTTCAGACAGCGGGACAGTCATCTTTTCGGGTTGGGATACCACTGGATACGGCAACCTGGTCATCATCGATCATGGCAACGGCTATTGGACCTATTATGCCCATAATTCTTTCAACCTGGTAGCAGCTGGTCAAGGTGTCCTTCAGGGAGAACAAATCGCAGAATCAGGCAGCACGGGAAACTCTACCGGTGATCATATCGATTTCCGCATCAGAGTTGATGGTGGCAGTTTCTTAAATCCAGCGAATTTCCTACCGTAAGTAAGTATGAAAGAAAAGCAACGGGCCAGTCTCGTGGGACTGGCCTGTTGCTTTGTTAAACATTTCGATAAAGCGGGTTACCCTAATGAAAGGACTACCGCGCGGTAATTGTGGAAACCATCCGCGCCAGCCGCTGCTACTGCCTCAATCAGTGTGGCGGGAGAAGCCAGGCCAGGGTTGTAAAGCACCTCTCCCAGGCCTTGCTGAAGATCAATCGTTACTGTATTCACACCATAGGTCGCTAGCAGTGAATTGCGTACACGATTTAAGCAGTTGCCGCAATTCATGCCTTCAATGCCCAAATAAATTGTATTCACCATTTCTTGTTCTGCCTGGTTTGGCAGTTTTACGAGCGGATTAATCTCTTGACATGGATCGTCCATGAAACACTCCTGATGTGCAGATGAGAGAAAATAGACCTGGTTACTCAAATTCCTCGTTATATATTATCAAAGTAGTGCCAAATTACAAGGGTACATTTATCGTTCAATAACAGGCATTTTTGCTTAAGCTGCTTCAAGCTTCATAGCCCATGACAGACCATCTCTGGTAATGTAACATCGTGATATACCGGAAAACTATCGAATAAACCATGAAATATATTTTGAGAAATCGTTTTAGGAAATATATCCCTTTCCTGGTCGGGCTAGGCGGCGCCCTGCTGCTCTTCGGCCTGTACTTCGGCATTGTCTCATGGGCAGAATCTCCACGGCACGCACTTGAGTTTTTCTGGCAGGACCGTTGGCTGGTTATCCCTATTCTGCTGGGTTTTGGCATTCAGGTGGGTCTCTACAGCGCCCTAAAACTGCAACTATACCTTCAGAACCCTTCTATTGGTCCTGCCCAAAAGACCTCCAGCGGGGCCCCAGCAGCCACCATGGGGGCCGGCGGCACAACATCCACCGTGGCCATGGTAGCCTGCTGTGCGCATCATGCTGCGGATGTATTGCCGATTCTGGGATTGACTGCAGCTGCTACTTTTCTGGCGCAATACCGAACCGTGTTTATGGCGGTAGGCCTGGTCAGCAACCTCATCGGTATTGCCGTAATCCTGAGAACCCTTATAAAAGCCCGCAACCATGCAATGCAAATGCAAATGATTTCTACTGTAACGGAGGAAAAATGAAATCTTCTTTCCGACTTGTCATTTTGTCGTCTTTGTTGCTCCTTATGATCCTGACTGCCTGCACTCCAACCGCCGAACTAAGTCCGCCGCCCGCATCGACCGTTCCCCTCACGCCAACCATTCCTCCCACAACAGTGGTGATTCAACCCACTCCTGTGTCGCCAACACCGGAATATCCGCCCGAGCCAGTCCAAAACGAACTGACACGGATGGATGAACAGGGTGCAGTGGTGGTCAGCGTCACCCCTCTTAATCTGGATCAACCCGCAGATTCACTCAATTTTGACGTGTCACTTGAAACCCATTCGGTGGATCTTTCCATGGACCTTGCTGTGTTATCCACACTGACAACAGACAACGGCAAATCTGTCACACCGATCATTTGGGACGCCCCAATGGGCGGTCATCACGTATCCGGAACCTTATCGTTCCCCGCGCTATCAGAAGGCGCCTCCATTTTAGATGGCGCCAAGACTATAACCCTGACCATGAAAGATGTAGCCGCACCTGAAAGAATTTTCATCTGGGAATTGACAGGAACCAACTAAACAATGAAGCGAACACTATTTTCCCTCCTCCTGCTCGTCATCGCCGCCGCAGCGGTTGTCGCACCTGTCCATGCGCAGGACACCGTCCCCACCGATAGCATTCAGGTCTTTTTCTCTGCAGGCTGCGCCGACTGCTGGCCCTACACGAACGATGTGCTCCTGCCGGCGCTTGAAGCCAATGGGATCGCGTTTCCCAGCGAAATTCATGATTACACCATTCCTGAAGAACGCCAGCGTATGTCCGCCTTGATCGATGCCATCGAGCTGCCGCGTTCGATTGCTGATTCGCTCTACGCGTTCATTCCGACCGGCAAAGGGATGCTGGTAGTAATGGGGCATGTGCCAGCCAATCTTATCGATGCAGCTTTGAAATCTCCCAATCTGCCAAAGAAAATGATCTTGTGGCAGCCTAAAATGCACGGCGAGCCAGACGAGTACAAGCTATGGGCCTGGAAAGGTGAAGTACAAACCTACCCGATTGACACACCAATGGAGGAGGCATTCAAAACACTGAAAGGTGCCGGCGGCGCTTTACCGGTTGGGCTGGCTAATCTACCCGAGCTGCTCCCAGCTGTTCTCGTCACCGGATTGATCGATTCTGTCAATCCGTGTGCGTTTGCTGTGATTCTGCTGCTGATCGCTTTCCTCTTCACGTTGCGTCAATCCCGCGGACGGATTCTCAAATTGGGCCTGGTCTACATCGCGATGATTTTTATCGTGTATTTTGGCATCGGTCTGGGCATTTTCCGGGCGGTGCGCTTATGGAGTGACCCACATTTTGTGGCTCGGGCCGGCTCCTGGCTATTAATCGGTCTGGGAGTTATCAACCTGATCGAGTTTTTCTTCCCAAAATTCCCCATCAAGCTGCATATGCCAGCCCTAGCCGGTGAACGCACCCAGCAATTAATTCAAAAAGCCACCCTGCCAGCCACCATCGCGGCTGGGTTCCTTGTAGGATTGTGCACCTTTCCATGCTCGGGCGGAATTTACGTATCGATCATAACGCTGCTCAATGCCAAGACAACCTATTCCTGGGGCCTGGTGTATCTATTCCTGTATAACCTGGTGTTTGTCTTGCCGTTGGTGATTATCCTCATCAGCCTTGGTAACCGGATGATCGCCAAGCGCTGGGCTAGTTGGGAACGTGAGCATTCGCTCAAAATCCGACTATGGTACGGACTGGTGATGGTTATCATGGGCACAGCGATGCTCCTTTGGGTCATCTAGGCTCAGTCTGCATTACAATTTAGGAGGTATTTTTCCAAAAGGATGGGTAGAGCGGTGGTTGGTTCAGAGCGAAAGCCCTCAAAACGTTTAGGTGCGCGAATATTAAGTGGGGTGACACTGCAACTGTTTTTAGTTGCAGTTTTGCCATTAATTGTCCTGGTGCTGATCGTCACTTTTGGCAGTCTGTCCATGCACCATGAAGCGATGCGCTCCCTGGTCGCCAACCGCAATTTGAGAGCCGTCCAATATGCTGCAGCTGGGATTGAAAAAGAGATAGACCATCGTACGGATATTCTGGAAATACTGGCGAAGGTTCTCGTTTCGACTGACAATCAGGAAACCACCTTCAAAGAGATTGAAAGTGAGTTGAGCGTATTCGAAGGCGGGGCGGCAATCCTTGCACCAACGGGAGTTGTAATGGCTTCTACCAACAGCCCTCAAATTACTGCCTGGCTGAATGAGGAGCAGGCTGCTGCAATTCAGAGGCAGTATTCGAATTTTCCTTCCGGTAAAGCTGTTTTTCTGCCCGTCATGACAATTGGTAATGAATATTTTGTTCCCGTCTGGGTCAATTCAACCAGTGGAGCTTCTCTCATAGGGTTGATCTCCCCGCAGGCAATGTTGCAACAAAGCTTGAGTGCCATCTCCAATTCCGGTCCGGTGACCGTTCTGGTCGTGGACAATCGCTATGAAATCCTGTTCCGAGAAGGATCGCTCGATCTGAATGAGGACCTCGCAACCCACCCTGGTCTGGATGATGCCCTGGCTGGAATGGGAGGAATCGATTATTTTCCGACCACCTCGGGGGAGCATGTCATAACCACCAGCGCCATTCATCCGGTCGGCTGGGCACTTATGGTCGAGGAATCTTGGGAGGATATTGCCAGCCCGCTGCTGCGGGCAACCCAAAATGCTCCATTGATCGCGATTCCCATCATGGCCCTTAGCTTGCTGGCGATCTGGTTTGGTCTACGCCGTATTGTCCAGCCGATGCGCGCATTGGAAGAAAAAACCGTCGATCTGGCGCAGGGTAATTTCGAAACCATTCGTAAGCCGGTCGGTGGGGTATTGGAAATCCGCCACTTGCAGGATACATTAATTAATATGGCGACGCAGCTAAAGGAAGCCCAGAATAGCCTACATAGCTACATTGGCGCTATCACCGCTAGTGTGGAGAGCGAGCGCCGCAGCCTTTCACGCGAATTACATGATGAAACCTTGCAGAACTTGATCGCCCTTGGCCAGTACACTCAGTACGCCTTGCATTGGAATAAAGACCCGAAGGTCGAAAAAACACTCGACCAGGTGGTCAACCTGACCGAACAGGGTACAAATAATCTGCGCCGCCTGGTCCAGGGTCTACGCCCCATTTATATCGAAGACTTAGGTCTGGCCACCGCGCTAGCCATGCAGGAAAACGACAACGATCCAACCCAGGGAGTGCAAATCCACTTCTGGCAGGAAGGGTCCGAGCGCAGGTTAAAGCCAGAGGTTGAGATGGCCATGTACCGGATGGCTCAGACGGCCCTCAGCAACGTCTTTCAGCATGCACAGGCTAAGAACGCCTGGATCACGCTTATTTTCCAACCAGAAATCGTTGTGCTTGAAATCCGTGATGATGGTCTAGGTTTCAACCCTCCGGCAGACCCGCTCCATTATGCACGGCTGGGTCACTATGGCTTACTCGGATTATATGAACGCAGTGAACTCATTGGGGCGAAGCTAACAATCCGTTCGGTTCCCGGTGAAGGTACGCGGGTCATTATACGGCTGGCTGGCGACTCAGCCAATAGCATAGCGTAAGTGGCTGGATATAGGCCAATTTGCCTGTCTCTAGCGCGCAGGATTACGCTTGGTAAACCTTATGCAGGGGTGATAACATGACACTACTGGTGACCTTATGACACAACATAAACCGCGCTATATCCCTGCTTTAAATCAGACATGGCTGACGCCGCTATATGACCCAATTCTACGATTCGTCATGCACGAGGAGGGCTTTAAAAATCGGTTGATCGAACAGGCCAATCCACAGCCTGGAGAGCGTATTCTAGATTTAGGCTGCGGCACCGGCACCTTAACCATCATGCTGCAGCGCCGGCAACCCGCTGCTGAAGTTGTTGGGTTGGATGGTGATTCTCGGGTTTTGGATATTGCCCAAAAAAAGGCAGACAGAATTGGTGTTGCCTCGATCCGCTGGGACAAGGGTCTGGCAGATGAACTTCCGTATCCGGACGAATCTTTCGACACGGTCATCACCAGCATGATGCTGCACCACTTAACTTTGGCTGAAAAACTTGGGGCTTTTCAGGAGGTGTATCGGGTTCTTAAACCTGGCGGGAGTTTTCACATCGCCGATTTTGGCAAGCCGCATGACAATCTGATGCGGTTCGTTGCATCCTACATGTCGCATCTGGAGCGAACAGCGGATAATTTTAAGGGGCGGATTCCAGAATTAATGGCTGAAACTGGTTTTGAACAGGTGGAAGAAACTGGACACTTGCGAAATTTCTTTGGACCGCTCTCTTTTTATCGCGGGCTGCGGAAGTAATCAGTAATTTCGATAGTTAAGGATTGAATCGATGACAGGTACAAAAAAAATACGCATGATTTTGGCGGATGATCACTTAATTGTTCGGGCGGGAATACGCCAATTCCTGGACTTGGAAGATGATTTCGAAGTTGTCGCTGAGGCAGATGACGGGGAGCAAGCAAAAATTCTCATCGATCAACACAAACCGGATGTCGCCATTCTGGATATCCAAATGCCGAAGGCCTCAGGGATCGAAGTTACCCGCCATGTCCGCTCCAACCGCTGGCCGGTAGGTGTGCTGGTACTTACTGCATTTGATGATGATCCCTACGTGACAGCGGTTCTCAAGGCTGGTGCGAACGGCTATGTGCTCAAAACCGCCAAGCCGATGGAAATCATTCAGGCAGTGCGGGATGTTTATCAGGGAAAATCGGTGCTGGACCGGGCGATTGTCTCAAAAGTAATGGCCTATCTTTCTTCGCCGGCCGGACCTTCAATCACGATCAACCTTTCCGACCGCGAGATGGAAGTGCTGACACTGGCTGCCAAAGGTCAAACAAACCGGGCCATTGCCCAACAGTTGGCGATCAGTGACCGTACCGTTCAGGGCCATATCGCCAGAATCTTCGAAAAAATGCAGGCTAATAGCCGCACTGAAGCGGTGATGAAGGCAGTTTCCATGGGTTTGATTCCACCGGATATTGCCCATGAGGAAGAGGACTAAAATCCTGCCTTTTCCGGAATTTCGGTAAAAAAAAGCGAAGCATTCCGTTGACCAGAAATGCTTCGCTTTTTAATTAAATAAATTAACTTTCGAGCGAGATACCAGCTCGGGCGAATTTTTCCTGGATTTTGAGCTTGAAATCCTCAAAGTATTCATTCAAATACGGGTACCCAAACCAGACCACTCCCGCGCCAAAGAATACTCCGGAAATCAGACGCATGATTGAGTTGAAGGATCCCCAGGCGTCGCCGGCGTAAAATGTGGGGGGTAAAGAATTGGACGTCAGCGCAGCCAGCCAGGCATTGGTATCGCGGAAGCCTTGCCCCATTCCGGCAATATCGCTGACCATATGCGTGAGCCCGTCGACTGCCATGGGCAGCAGAAATACCAGCAATCCTTGCCAGCTTAATCCGCCGATTCGTTTACGCAGCGCATACCAGACCCAGGAAAAAAACAGAATGCTGGTGTACATCGAAATCATTCGGTCCGACCAGGCTACTTTCCAACCCATCTGTGGATTGCCAATGAACTGGCGTAGGATCGAAAAACTGGTGGTGTCCTGCCAGGCTGCCTGAATTTCCGGAAGCGAATAGGTGAATTGCTGACCAAATAAAAAATAAGAACGCTGTGGCAGTTGATGGCACAGGAAAGAATAAATCCCGTAGATGATGCGCGCTGGAAATTCAAGGCCTGCAGCAATGAAAACCGGGGCTAAAAATGGCAGGCCAACGTACAGCCCGATGAGCAGGCTGAAACTGAGGATCCAATATTTAGCGAATTTGTAGACCCACCGGTTTAAACGCCTGGCCCATACCCTGGACTGAGTAACAGACGTGCTGGCTGCAAATTGCCCGGTCATAAATTATTTCCTTTTAAACAGGGTATTAAGCCGCCAGGTGAATTTTTCATTGTCAATGGAATTGTGATCCTCTGGCACTTGGGTTGCGACAGGATCACTTAAAGTATATTTCTGCGCCAAAGCAACAGCCTGGTAACCTGCTTTAGCGACAGCACTTTCCATCTCAGCAATTGGCACCAGCTGCGGAACATAGGTCACGTCCGCTGTGGCTTTATCCAGGTTGACATTTGCCTGCAAAACGCCGATCAGATCGGCAAGGGCGCTGCCAACATGCGACGAGCACGAGACACAGCTCATGCCTCCGATCGACAATGTGATTTCTTCTATAGGAATGCCATATCCAATTTGAGTGACCGCGTATTGAAATTCAAGCAGGTCGACTTTTAGCGGATCATAGGTAACTTTGGCGGCGTTCGTCTTCAGATCGACTTTTAATGCCGAGACACCCGGAAGTTTACCAATAGCCCGCTCCACGTTGGACGCGCAACCATTGCAGTTCATTCCAAGGATCGGCAAAGTTATTTCTGTTAATTTTGGTTCACTCATGTTATTCCTACCATTAATACGTAGTGCTGGTGAGCGTCAGTGTACTTGATTTGATCTTCCAACGCAAATTTATATTGGTTTTCAAACCTGTGCCCGCTTCTGAATAAATACCATGCGCAGCAGCAAAGGGATAGCAATCGCGAGTCCAATCAGGCTGACGACCTGTGCCTGGTTCAGACCAAAGGCAAATTCACGGTAGCTGCTCATAAATGTAATAAAGAAACGGCCGATCGAATACAAGGTGAGATAGACCAGGAATAAGGCTCCATCCCGAAGTTGCGCTTTCCGTAGCCGCCATAAAATCACGAAAATCGCGCCATTGAGAAGGATTTCGTAAATGGGTGTGGGTGTATAAAACACCCCAAGTTTCGGCACCATGGCGTCCGGGCTGGTGTACGCCAATCCAAACGGACCTTCCGTCGGCTTCCCTACCGAATCACCGGTGATGATGCAGGCAATACGGCCAATTGCCTGACCTAAAACCACGCCCGGTACGAAGGCGTCTAACAGTCGGGCCAGGTTCCAATGTTTCCGCCAGGCGATAATGGCGAGCGTGATCAAGCCACCGACAATACCACCCCAGATTGCCAGACCGCCTTCCCAAATGGTGAAAATCCGCCCCGGATCCTTGGAAAAAACGTCTGGCCAATGGTCTATAACATGGAATAAACGGGCGCCTATCATCCCCCCGCCGACCACCCAGATTGCCAGGTCATACATCGAGTCTTTGTAATAACCTTTTCGGACGGCTTCTTTTACAACTAGCCAAAAAGCTATGCCGATCGCCAGCATGACGATCAGGCTATACCAACGCAGATGAAAATGACCGATTGAATAAATAATGGGATCTATGGATACGGTTATCATGCCAGGCTTTCAAAATGTTCCCCGCAGGTCAACCGGAGGGGTGTGGTTGCCTGCGGGGAAGTAAGGAGAGAAACGAACGAGAAATTCTTAGTGATGGTGAGTGTGAGCGGATGACGCATTTCCGACAAACTTCGCCGGATCGCTATCAAAAGACCGTTTGCACCCGAGAGAACAGAAGTAATAGGTCTTGCCCTGGTACTCTGATTTCCCGGCTGCACTTTTGGGATCTACGCTCATTCCGCAAACAGGATCTTTTTCCATACTCAAGTTGGATTTACCTCCGTTGAATGGCACTATCTGGCGCCAATCCACAAGACTGGCTGGCGGATGTTATTAGTATATAAAGATCACCAGGCTGGTGGTAGCGTAGTAAAGCGCGCTGGTTGATAGGTATTATTGCCCATTTGAGGAAGAACAGGACAAATGGATGCGCGATAAGCAAAAATACCCGCACTTTTTTAGGCAGGGATGCCGATGACCTTGTGCATGTTCCTGAATATCATCGAGGTGAAGTCATTTTCGCTTTGGAGGTTTGGATGACAAAGACAACTCGACTTGTGGTATTAGCATCCATCGTGGTGCTGGCTGGCGTGGCAGCGGCCTTATTCGTTTTTAAACTCCCCTTGAGTACCGTATTTGTCGGCCTAATGGTGCTGATCTGCCCGCTCTCTCATGTTTTCATGATGAAATTTATGGGGCATGATCACGGAATGGGAGACCATAAACATGGGATGGCTGGTGTAGATCACAGCCACCATGAACAACCTAAACAATTAAATCAGAATGCGAATAATAGGTAACCTTACACGGCGAGAATTTATAATAATATCGTTACTTGGCTTATCGAGCCTGGCCTTTCGCGGATACAAGCTGCCAGAATTTCCACAGGCTGACCACCTTGGCCGTGTTAATGTGGGCATGACCGAACTCAAAGCTCGACCAGACTCGGATAGTGACACCCTTGAGCAGGTCTACGGAGATACCATCGTTCTCTGGCTGCGGGAAGTACTAGGCCGGCGGCCCTGGCGTAAAAATCAACGCTGGGTCGAAACACCAAACGGCTATATCTGGGCGCCTTATCTGCAGCCCGTGAAAAATCTGCCTAATGCTGTGCTTACCGGATTGCCATACAGTTCGCTAGGTTCCGGTTTATGGGCGGAAGTGACAGTACCATACTTGGATGTGGTGTTAGGAAATCCGCCAGCGCGGTCACCCTGGTTGCAAAACTCGCAAGTACCCAGAGTGTATTACAGCCAGGTGTTTTGGATCGACGAAATTAAGACGGATGAAGATGGGGAGACCTGGTACAGGATTAATGAGAGGTTTGGGTTCGGGGACGTGTTATGGGCGCGGGCTGAAGGCTTCCGACCTTTGACGGAGGCTGATGTCGCGCCTATATCACCAAAGGTCACTGATAAGCGGGTGGTCGTGGATGTTACCCGCCAGACATTATCCTGCTATGAAGGAAAAACCGAGGTGTATTTCACCCAGGTATCAACCGGAATGATGAATGATTTTTACGGAAATCTCACCGATAAATGGGAGACGCCGGAGGGCATACGTCCGATCTGGCGTAAACTGATATCCGTCCACATGACCGGTGGAACCACTGGCGGAGGATATGATATCGCTGGAGTCAGTTGGACAACGCTCTTCGAAGGCAATGGAGTTGCCATTCATTCCACCTTTTGGCACAACAATTTTGGCGAAGCGATGAGCCAAGGCTGCGTTAATTGCCGGCCTGAGGACGCCCAATGGATTTTTCGCTGGACGCTGCCGGTGGTACCGTATGATCCAGGTGATGTCACCATTGGGATGCCTGGTGGGACGTTAG
>Ga0209521_10001557_pt1 | contig 18708 bp, 12 predicted proteins | sample Rifsed19ft4_FD_184016 | JGI IMG/M metagenome (GOLD analysis project Ga0209521, IMG submission 184016) | Soil microbial communities from Rifle, Colorado, USA - sediment 19ft 4 (version 2) | ecosystem: Environmental > Terrestrial > Deep subsurface > Rock core/Sediment | place: Rifle, Colorado...
GTGTCGTTGTTGATGGCGACGATGACCTCATAACCATCGGCGATGGCCTGTCTAAAGCCAAGATTGTTGCCAGCGGCGAAACCAAGATTGGCGCCGCTAACCACCAATTGGGCCAAGGGAAACTGTTTAATTTGTTTCTTTAGTTTCTTATTACCTTCGTTATCAACAACATAGATTTTGACTTGGTGTTCCTTGGGGAGGTCGCAAGCAGATAAGGAGGTCAAAAGACCAAGCGTATCGTCGAGGTTTTTGTAGTGGAGCGTAATAAAAGCAAGGCGCATGGGAAAAAGGCTAGAGATTAAGTTTGCGTTTAATTTTGAGGGCGAAGCGTTCGCTCTTCTTGCCCGAAAGATGGATTTTGACGGTGTAAAGCCAGTACTTTAATTCCCTAAATTTCGAACCGATGAGCTTTTGAAAAACCGGGGTAGTGAGAACGTCTTTTTGGGGCGTAAAACCTTCTTCCTGCCAAACTTTAAGATAGACGACAAACGTGGAAAAAGCCTGGAGGACAGATAGGGTTAAGCCGTGAAGACCGTCCTTGTAGCCTTCGCCGGCAAAAAAGCGGGAAAGGAACTCCCCAATCGGCTTACTGATGAGGTCAGAAAGAGAGAACTTGTAGCCTTCGGCCAGCAATTCTTTAACCTGTTGATTGGAATAGCGGATCAGCCGTTCGAGGTATTCGTCGAGAGTGCGGTAGTGATGATGAATCAGGGCGTATTTTGGGTCGGCGTCGAGGTTAATTCCCTGGCCGGTAGTGATCGGCGGCCGGTGGATAGCGTCCTGCCACTCGACATAGCCTTTTTTGAAAAAACGAATGTTGTAGTCAGGCCACCAGCGGGAGTATTTGAGCCACTGGCCAAAAACCAAGTTTTTTCGGGGGACACGGACGAAGTCGGCCTCGTCGTTGGTGACGATGTCGACCAGCTTGCTGGCGAGGGTGCGGGGAATTCTTTCATCGGCGTCAATGATCAGGACCCAGTTGCCGGAAGCCTTACTGAGGGCAAAATTCCTGGCCGGTTCGACATACCCAACGTAAGGGTGATCATAAACCTTGTCGGTATACTGTTTGGCAATTTTTTTGGTGTCGTCGGTACTGGCCATGTCGACGACGATAATCTCGTCGACAAAGTCGAGAGTATCCAGGCATTCGGCCAGGTTTTTCTCCTCATTCCAAGTATTGATGACCGCCGAGATCTTGGGTTTAATCATGGCAAGAATACTTATATAGATTTATCTCCCCCGAGTCAAAAATTTTGGTCAGACAGGTGTCTTCCTTTCTGACATGAAGCAGGTCAAAAGGCGTTTCATAAATGTATTTGATTTGATTGTCGTCAAAGAATTTTTTGACCCAGAGTGGGTCTCTGGTCTGGTAGAGGCGGAGAACGTTTCTGGCCCGTTCTTGGTAATCAAAGCCGGTGATATCAAGATTGATGGTGTCGCTAAGATATTCCGGGTGGCCGGTCAGGGCGGAGATATAGGCGGTGGAGGCATAGACATAAAGAGGCTGCGGATCGGGAACGAGGGGCAAACGGCGCCGGCTGGTCAGCGGCGAGACCACTACCCCGGGGGCAGAACGACGGAGGCTGTCAAGAGCGCGTAGTTCGGTCAAGGTTACCCGGCTGGCCGACTGGCTGGTGGTGTAATCGGCGAGGGTGCCGATGGTGGTCAATGAGGAAATGAAGATGATGAGAATAAAAGCGGCAATCAATAGCGCCCGATTTTTGAATCGCAGGAGCCAGCGGCCGATTTCTTCGGCGGTGAAGAAACTCAAAAAAAAGAGGGAATAGTAGAAAAACTGAATGGTGTTCCAGGGATTGGCCTTTTGGGTGAAGATGAGCGGAATCACGAGACCCAAGAGGGTAATCGTGGCGGCAAGCTTGCCCGAGAGGGCCAAGCCGTCGCCCCGGACGAGGCGGATTAGACCGATAACGCGGACCCAAAGATTGCCGAGGTAAAAAACAACTAAGGCGATGAGGTTGACAAGAACTAATTTAAGAATGACGCCGTTGTTTTCGTAGACCTGCCAAGCTTCGGCAAACTTTCGCCAGTAAAGCCGGTCCGGCGATTCGAACATGCTTTTGGCAAACCAGAGGGGTTGGAGGACAAAGGGAAAGCCTTTGGCTCCCCCCAGGCTGGGAAGAATAAACACCAGGCCAAACAAACCAACACCAATGGCCAAACGAACCTTGCGGCGCAAAAGCAAGGCCAGGAACAAAAGGATGAAGGCATAAATTTTTATCTGAACCAGTAAGCCGCCCAGCGCCGAAAGAGCCAGCCAATCGATCAGGGTCAGCCGATGGGGCCGCTTCTCCAGTAACAAGAGAAAGAGCAGCAGGACCAGCAGGGAAAGAGCGAAAGGCGGATTCAAGAGGAGCGAAATTGATTGGTTAGACCAAAAATAAGACTCGCCGCCAAAAAGGCTTTTAGCAAAAATGAGCGAGGGAATGAAACCGGCCGAACCGGCCAAAAACATTAGCCCAAGAGCAAGAAGAATGGTCAGGCGGGGATAGCGCCAGAGCGAGAGAAGACGCAGGGAGGCAAAAACGAGGAGCATGACGAGCAAGACAGGAATGAGGCGGAAATAAAGATCGAGAAGGGGTGTGGCCGAAAGGCGGGCCAGGAAACCGGTCAACCAGTCAAAGCCGAAATGGTAGTTAGAAAGATTTTGACCGGAAAGCTGAGGGTGAGCCAGGCTAAGCAGACTATTTTTGAAGTGCTCCCCAAGCGAAAGGTGAAAGAGGGCGTCGTGACCATTTGGTCCCCAGAAGCCCAAACCGAAGGGAAAAACCAGACCACTCCTAACGACGGTGATAAGCGACAGAGAACCGATTGACCAGCCGGCCAATAAAAGCAGTCTTGTTTTTAGATTTTTGCTAAAGCGAATCAGAACAAGCGCGGTAACGACGGTGGCCAGGAAAATAAAGACGGTTGCCCAGGGAGTGGTGGTATAGGGAAGACGAGGCGAGAAAGTCCAAATAGTTTGCTCACCTTTTGTGGTGACCCTGAGTTCTTCACTGTCAATGGACGGCGGGGCAACAGCGGAAAAAATAATCCTTTGGGGCTCGAGCTTCAGTTCCCGATCCCCTTCCCGAAAAGTGACTTTCCAGTTACTGGTGGTTATTTTTGCCTTTGAGAGATCGATCGGAAGTTCCTGGGCGCTGCCGGGGTATTTGACCGAATCAACCAAGGGATTAATCTCGGCAAAAAGCTGTTTTCTGATGTTTTCGACGAGGTAGTGCTCCTCGGCCTCTTTCTGGTTATAGACCCGAAGATCCAAAAGCCAGGTCTTGTCTCCTTGTGATTTGAGGCCGATCCTATAAAAAGGATTCTGATACCAATAAACCCGGCCCGGTTGCTTGCCGGTAATGTCAGCGGTTTGGTAGAAAAAGGCGGGATTGGTAAAGGTGTAGCGGTTGGCCAGCCAGGTACCAAAATCGGGCAGGGAGATAAAGACGAGATTGTTTTTCTCCTGAATTTGTTTGAGCAGGGTGTAGGTCTTTTTGACTTCGTTGCGGTAGAGGTTGATGTCGTAGTCGTTTTCGAGACCGATATTGACCTGGGTAAATTCATTAAAGCCGTCCTGGGAATAGGTCGCGACCAGGGCGGCAAAATAAGCGGTATCCTGGCCCATGGCGAGGTAGTCGTTGACCTGGAAAGAGAAAGCGCTTTCAGACCGCTCGCCATAGAAATTGAAGGGGTCGCGGGCCGCCCATTTGGTCAGGGCAATATTGATCCGGTTGTCGCGGTTGGTGGCGGGGACAAGAAAATTCAATTTGGACGGGAAATAAGGGCTCCCCAGGTAGCCGCCCCAGAAACGGTAGTTGTCGGTCGTATATTGTTCATCACAGATCACGGCGGAAATAACCGAGTAGCGGCGGGAAAGATAATCGAGCGAGTAGGCATCGATATGCCAAGCGCCGACTACGCTTGGGTAGTAACCGAAGGTATCAAAAAAGAGTTGCATATAGACGTCGATCAGCTTGATTCGATTGGCCTGGCTGTAGCCGGAGAGAAAGACCCGGTTGGCAGTGGACCAGTATTCGCCGGCCGGATAAGCGACTTGGGCGGCGGCCGTCAGATTGGGAGTGATTTCCAAGAACGCGCCCAGGGTTTGGCCGCTGGCGGTCGCGGTCAGAGTTTTGAAAAAGGCGGAGATGGTAGCACTCTTGACGGCGTCGTAACGGAGAAGCCAGTTCATTGGATAGGCGGAGGGGGTGGACAACTGGTACTGCAAGTTTGGCAAATCAATGGGGCTTTGGGTCTGACTGTTCCAGCCCTCTTCGCCCCTGACCGGATTGACGAAGGAGATGAAGTGGGGCCGGTCGAAAGCGACGGCACGGTTAACCGAAAAAATAAAAACCAGGAGTGGAAGCAATAAAAAGGCGAACTTCTTAAACATCTTTTAATCTGAAAAAACTAATTGTTTGGACAATAAAGGCTTTACCTTCCAGTAAAAAGACGGCAGCGAAATAAATAAGGCCGCCGGCGAGAGAAATGAAAACAATGTTGGTGAGGCTGGTAGCGAAACGGGTTAAAAATAATAGAGACAGACTTAAGGCCAGGGAGGAAAAAAGAGCGGTCCGAAAAGCGGCCGGAAGATTAAAGCGAATGTGGCGCCTGACGGCGATAACAGTCACGACGGAGGAGGTGGCGATCAGGGCGACAGCCAGACTAACACCGAGGTAACCTCGATAAATACCCAAGGTCGGCATCAAAATCCAGGTTAACGCCGTCCACATGATCATCAGTTTGAAGGTGGTTTTGATCTTCCCCAGGGCGTTTAAGGTATTAGTCAGATTGGTCGAGACGCAGGCCCAGGCGGAGTTATAAAGATAAGCGTAAAGCGGCAGAAGCGCCGGTAACCATTTCAGATAGCGGGGAATAAGGTGGACCAGGGGACTACCCAAAAAGCCCATGCCGATGAGAATTGGGAAAGTGGAGAGAGCGAGATATTTTAGGGAAAGTTCGATAGCCCGGGCCAGTCTGACCTCGTCGTGCTGGAGACGGGAAAAGGCGGGAAAGGCCACCTTGGTGACATTGTCCATAAAAATACGCAAAGGAAGAGAGGCCCAGCGGCTGGCCCAGCCAAGATAGCCCAGGCCGTCGGTGCCAACGATCTTGGCCAGGACGACGGTCATACCATCATCCTTTAAGACCGCCAGAAAAGTATTGGCCTGAAAAGGCAAGCCGAACTTGAGAAGAGTTCTAACCGATTTTATTGAAAAGCCAATGATCGGCCGCCAGGGGAAAATAAGATAGACCAAAATCAGGCCGGTAACTCCCCGGGCCAAGACCGCCAGAGTAAAGGCGGTGATGCCGAAGCCCCGCCAGGCAAAATAAACAGCGACGAGATTAAAAACCAGTGTCTCGGCGATCTGAGGAATGATCAGTTTGTTGAAGTGAAGTTCCCGTTCGAGAAGAATGGAGGGAATGGTTTTCAAGGAACTCAAAAAGAGCGAAATGCCCGTCGACCAGAGGAGATAGACGGCAGCTGAAGAGAGATGGAAACTGCTTCTGATCGTCGGGGTGACGAGAAAAAGGAGCAACAAAAGGGAAAGGACCAGCCCTTGCTGGATGGTGAAAGTGGTGGCCAGATCATCCTTTTCCAGTTTTTCCTTTTTTTGGACTAGGGCGGCGGCCAGACCGATATCCGAAAAATAAGCCAGGAAGTTGACGACGGCCGAGACCAGGAAGAAGATGCCGTAGACGCCGGGGTCGAGAAAGACGGTTAGGGCAAAGGTGGCCACAAACGAAATCATTTGGACGGCAAAGGTCCGGGAAATGAGCGCGGCCACGCCCTTGACGGAACGGCGTTTGATTTCGGCAACGTCAAGCGCCGCTTCAAGCGGACCTTGAGCTTCTGGCTGCTGAGGCATCACGAGCGGGTGACTAATTGATAAATAAGGTAAGAGGCGGTAAAAACGAATGAACCTAAGGAAATTATATTGGAAAAAAGGCGCAGCGGTGTATCCTCGTAGGCAATGACGACCTGGTGCTTCCCGGAGGGAATATCAAAACTGATGGCCCCGATTTTGTCGACTGTCTGTTTGGTTGAAAAACCATCGACGGTGACGGTCCAGCCGGGATAGGCAAAGGTATGAAAAGTTAGCCGACTGTCTCTGCTGCCGGTAATTTCGGCGCGGTAACGATAGGGGTTAGGGTCGACGACCTTGACCTTGGCGTCGCCTTTTAGGACGGTCAGTTTTGCCTCCGGTAAAGCGGTGGGGCGGGTGGCTTCCTTGGGGAGGGGGACATAATCTTCAGCGTAGGTCAGATAAACGGCAGAAACAGTTTCTCCCGGCAGGAGGGCTTCCCGGGGTAGAAAACGGTGCAGGTAATAGTCATCCTGATAGGAGACGATCAATCCCGGGCGGAAGTAGGCAGAATTAAGGCCAATGACGGCAACTAGCCCCAGAAGCGAGAGGGCGGCGCCCCAAACAAACCGGACTTGTTTGATCAGATAAAGATAGAGGACGGAAGTGAAAAAGGTGGTGAACATCAACAGGCGCCAGGGAAATTGAATTGCTTGCAAAAGCGGCAGACGTTCCCAAATAAGGGTCGAGCGGATATTCATCAGGAAAATGACGCCATAGGTTGAGATAAGCAGGAGGTAGGGTAGAAGGTCCCGGCCTTTTTTTTGCCGGCGGAGCAACTGGAGCGGAAAAATAATTGTCGCGAGCAGGAGAACGAGGAGGTTGACCAGGCCGATCTGAAAAGAAATGGTTTCGCTATTAAAGGGGTTGGCGCCGCCGTAAAACCAGGCGGAATAGAGGAGCTGCCGGATAAAGGGGAATTGACTGGCGTAATTGTAGGGGGCGGCGGCTTTGATCAGGCCCTTTTCGAAAATAAGCGGAACCCAGTAATAGGCCGAGATCACAAGACCCAAGCCCAGCGATTTGACGAAAGCCTTTATTTTCCTAACAAACAGGAGGGCAAAAAGAGGCAAGGCGAGCAGGGCTGCCGGCTGATGAGAGATGATCAGAGCCGCGAGGAGAAAGCCCAAAACGACGATTCGGGTTGGGGTTTCTTTTTTTATTAGTTGCTGGGCGGATAAGAAAATCCAGGGGAAGAGCGCCAGGGCAAAGGCTTCCCCCAATGTACCGCGGACAAAATGGTCGATGGCCTGATAGGGGGTATAGGCGTAGAGGACGGCGGCGGTGAGGGCAAAGAAGGCCGACCCGGAGAGGGACAGGCCCAGGGAAAACATGCCGACGGCGCCGATAACTACCGAAAGGGCCAACAGTAATTTAAAGATCGCGGTTAAGGGCAGACCGGCCAGATGACCAAAATAACCCAGGTAATAGGGCAGTTGGTAATTAAAGGAAAGAAAGGGCGAGCCGTATTCATAGTGCATATCCGCTGCCCAGCGGGGAGGAAACTGGCCGAAATCGAGAGCCTTGAAGTACTGCTGGAGATTGGCAATTTGGGTCTCGTCGTGAAAGGTAAACATCTTGTCAGTGAGGAAAAAGGCGAAGGTAGGCAGAACCAAAAGCAGGCTGACGATGAGGGCGAGGAGTTTAGTTTTCATCGGCTGAACTCTTGCTAAAAATAAACCAGAGAAGCAGGGCCAGACCGGAGAAAAAAGTTGTCAGATTTCCAATTGTTCTAATGAGTGTATTTTCAAAAAAGCCCTGGAGCAAATGGTGACCCTTGGTTAATTTGACGGTGATCAGACCGAAATCGTTGTCGATATCGACCGCGATCGGAGTTCCCCGGCGATTTTGGTAGATTTCCCAGCCGGGAAAAAACATGACCGGAAACTGGACGATGGCGCCATCATCACTGCCGACATCAAACTCGCTGGCAAAATAATTGCTGCGGTGGTCGAAATAGTTTAGGGTAACGATCCCCTCTTTGGTTAGCGGCAGAGCGGGGGCTTTTTTCTCGGGGATCTTTTTGGCCGTAACGGGCAGGTAGTCGAGCAGAGCGCCTTTGATCTGCTGGTCATAAGCGGCAGCGGAAAGTTTTTGACTGTCGGTTAGAGTCGGCAGATACTTTTCAAAGCGGAAATAAGAGATATTGGCAAAAAATAGCCAGGCGATGAACAACCAGGCGATTAAATCTTCCCGCTTAAACCTGATGATTAAGGCCTCGGCCAAAAAACCAATCAGCAGCGAGCTCATTAGGGAGGCAATCGAGAGAAAACGCCAGGGAAACTGGAGATAGGATAAAAAGGGTAGTTTTTCCCAAATCAGGACGGAGCGGGCATGGGTCATAAAGAGGGCGCCAAGGCATAAAGCGTAAATGATCAGAATAAAGGAAAGGGTTCTTTTATCCTTTCGGTTCAAGTACAAAGCGACCGGGGTGAAGATAAGAGCAAGAAGCGGTAAGATGCCGACAAAGAAAGAAAGAGTTTCGGGGTATTGCCAGGAATTGAAACGGGAGGGACCGTAACCCCAGGAAAGCTTGCTAAAGAGCTGGCTGACGGTGACGAAGTGGGCCCGGAAATCGAAGTAATCAGTGATAAGGAAATTGGTCTGGATCAGGCTTTTTTCAAAAAGAACCGGCAGGAGAAAAAAGGCGGACAGTCCAATTCCGAGAAGGAGGGAAGGCAAGAGATAGAGAAGAAACTGACGCCGTTTCGGAGAGGTAAATAAAGCAAAAAGACCAAGGACGATAAAAAACGGGGTAGTGATCAAAACGGTCAGGTTGTGGGTAGTCAGCAGGGCGGCCAGGGAGAGAGACAAAAGAATGCCGCTTTTCCCGTCGGGTTTTCGGGAAAGACGGAAGAGGCAATACAAGACCAGCGGTACCAAGGTCAAGCCCCAGCTTTCAGAGAGAGCGCCCCGGACAAAGATATCGACGGCGTGATAGGGCACAGCCAGATAGGCGATGGCGGTGACGAGAGCGGCTTTCTCGCTGACGAAATGCCGGGCCAAAAGATAGGTAAAGGCGCCGGAAAGGAATAGGGATAAGAAAAATAAGAGTTTGACGGTGTCGATAAAGGAAAAGCCGAGCAGGTGGATTAGCTCACCCAGGTAGTAAGGAAAGGCGGAATAGAAATTAAAGAGCGGTTGGCCGTAGTTTTGGGCCATGTCCGGTGCCCAGCGGCAGGGCAACTGGCCGTCTTTGAAACAGCGGTCCATTTCATAAAGCCGCATCACCTGGAGGTCGTCGTGCATAGTATAAAACCCGGGCCGAAGCAGCTGCCAGCCAAAGACCAGGGAGATGAGAAAAATGATAATGAAGTTATTTCTGGCCATGGGGTTTTTTTGAAATTAAGGTATAGAGGGCCAGGGGGGCAAAGATCAAGGTGGCCAGATCGCCAACAAAACGAGGAAGAGTTTTTTTCAAAGAAGCCTCAAGGCGATGTTCGCCGGCGGGCAGGTCAAGGGCAATTAAGCCCAAATCAAAGGCGCGCCGATGGCTCACTTTTTTACCATCGAGCTTTACTTGCCAACCGGGAAAGTCGAACTGGGGCAGGATGAGGACGTCGGCAGTCAGGCTTTTGGTAGTGAAACGCAAAGTGTCAGAGCTGCGAGTGAAATCGAGAATACTAATTTTGGTTTTGGCCCCATAAGGGAGGAGCGGGGCGGCAAAGGTGGGTGGAAACTTGGCGGAAACGGGCAGGTAGTCAAAAATGCTGATCGTCAGCTGGCGGTCCCAGCTGTAGCCCGAAAACTTTTCCCAAATGGTCAGGTCAAACCATTCCCGCGGCCGGAAAAAGGAAACGTTGGTCATAAAGAGCAAGGTAATAAGGGAAATGGCTAAGGGGAGAATTTTACCGGGGGCTAATTTGTAAAAAATATAGCCGGCGGAAAGAGCCAAAAAAAAGTTGGCCGTGACCAGGAAACGCCAGGGAAACTGGAGATAAGAGAGCGGCAGAACCTGCCAGAGGAAGGTGGATTTCTGGTGGGTCATAAAAAGAGAGGCCAGGGTGAAGATGATGGCGAGCAAAACAACTAGGGTGGTTTGATCGAGCCGGCGGCGAAAAGAGCGGTAGGCAACGGCCACGGCGGCGACCAGAAAGAGAAGGATATGGATCGGACCAACGAAAAAGGAGAGGTCGTCGGTGGGACCGATTTCCGAGGAGCCGTAGCCCCAGAAAGTAGTAAAGAAAAGTTGCTTGAGGGTGACAAAGTGGGCCAGATAATTGAAATAGCCCTGGATGAGCGATTCGGTGTGGGCATAGCCTTTTTCAAAAACCAGGGGCAGAAAAAACGAGCCGGCGGCGAGAACGGCCCAAACCAGAGCGATGAGGCCATACTTGACCACGACCGGCTTGTCCTTTTCCCTGATTAAAAGAACGAGGGCCAAAAGACCGATGAGGGGCGAAAAAATCAAGGTGGAAATATTGTGGGTAGCCAAGAGACCGCCGTAAGAGAGGCCGAGCAGGGCGGCCGTCTTCAAGTTCGGCTTTTTGAAGAGGCGCAAGAGAGCGAAAAGAATCAGGGGCAAGAAAACAAAGGCCCAGGTTTCCCCCATCGCCCCGCGGGAATAAAGATCGGAGGCGCGGTAAGGAGCATAGGCATAAGCGACGGCCGAGAGCAGACCGCCCCAGGGACCGAACAGCGAAGAGCCCAAAAGAAACATGGTCAGGTTGCCCAGAAGCAGGGGCAGAATAAAGCCGAGCTTCATGGCCGAGAAAAGCGACAGGCCGACGAAACGGGAGGCAGTCATCAGATAATAAGGCAGGGGGCCGTAATATTCAAACTGGGGGTAACCGTAGCGGTAACCCATATCCGGTACCCAGCGGCAGGGAAATTGGCCAGCGCGGAAGCATAATTCCATCTGGTAGATGCGCATCACCTGAAGGTCGTCGTGCATCGGGAAATAGCCCGGTCTGATCAGGGAAATGAAGGTGGGAATGCTGATGAGAACAACGAAAAGATAAAAGCGCCAATTCACAAGAACATTATAGCGGAAAGCAGGATCGAAGCCGGGAGGATGAGAAGTAAATGGCGGGGAAAAACGGCGGTAAAAGATAGCTGGGCGAGGACAAAAACTGGCCAGAACCAGAGGCTGAGCAGGGCCAGACTGAATTTTTTGCGAATGAAGAGAATAGACGGACTAATTAGACCCAGGCCAATAAGAAGCGGCCAGGTGAGACGCCACTCCCCGGCTGGGATAATCCCCTGATTATCCCACCAAGTATGCCAGCGATTGGCGAAAATCAAATCCCAAACGGCAAAGGGAGCGATTTGCGGACTACCGGCCCACCAATTGAGAACATAGCGCTGGTAGCGGGCAAATTCGAGGAGGGAGGGATGAAAGAGGAAGTAGGAGAAGTGGCCAAGCATAAAACCAAGTCCGATAAAGACTAGGGCGAGGACGTGGCGGCTAAAGCGGTGAAAATTAAGGCTGAAAAGGGTGGGTAAAAAAAGGGCAAACAAGAGGGGCAAACCACTTAAGAAAAACTTACTGGCCAGGGCCAGACCGAGGGCGGTCTGGGAGACGGCGATGAATTTGAAGCTATCTGAACGGAGCCATTGAATATAGAAAAAGACGGCTACAAGGACAAAGAAAAGCTGGTAGATATCAAGAAGCGGTTCAACCAGCTGAACCCGAAAGAGCGGTTCGCTAAAAAGCAGGAGCGTCAGCAGGGCGGCGAGTGTTTTACGCTTGGTTACGGCCACGGCCAAAAGATAGAAAACGGCCAGGCTGGCCAAACCAAAGAGGAGATTGCTGATGACCGGATTAGCAAACAGAAGAATGGAGGCGCCCATAAAATAGGCAGAGAGGGGCGGATGGCCCGGTTCGAAGTTGACCGGATCTAATTTCTTGACGACAAAGAGATAGCCCTTGAGGGCATAAACCTGGCTGTCGGAAGGCAGGTAAGCGCTTTTGTCGCCCCGGACATAACGGGAGTTCTGGTAATAGGAAAATTCAGCTTCGCCTTGGTATCTTTGCTGATAGAGAGCGCGGTTTTGCCAGATAAAAACGCTAAGGGAAAAAATGAGGATGGCCAGGATCAGGCGGTGCACGACCTAATTTTACCCCATTGGGCTATAATAGCCGCGCTATGAATAAGGAGGGGCTCAAAAATAGAGAACTGGGTGGAATTGAAGATATTATTGTCTTTCTCTCTGAAATAACAGGATTACCGGTGACATCGAGGTCGGTCTTTGCCGAGCTTCTCGAGTTGGAAGGCGGAACTCGTAGTGAAGCTCCATTTAGCCTGAACTTAGTTTTAGGAACCGGAGATAATAAATACGAGATAAACGTCAGGATTATTTTTACGGATAAATGGACGGGGGGAGAGTGGCTACCAACAACCAGCTGGGATGTTTCTTATGATGGCAAGGAAATATATCGCATGGGAGGAATGGTATGTTGTTCTCATAGTTTTGGGAAAAACGAACTCGGAGACAAGGTCCAAATTATGTCTTATCTGTTTAAAGAAGCTAGATTTATTTTTGGTGGAATTGATACAGAAGCGGCCTTTATGGACTATGAGAACTACACCCTTAAAAGCCTCAAGAACGAAGACGATTATTTTAGAAATATATATCTTGTGCTAATGACCCATATGAAATGGCGTGGGTTGTCTCTGCCCCCGATTCTTGCAAGACGTCCTGATATTAGAGAGGCAATGTCCGCAGGGAAAATTGAGGTTCTGGAACGGATCATTGGTGGAATTAGTTTATTTGATATGCCTGGATATGATCAGCGTTGCCAGACTCATATGCTCCGCGAGATCGAGGTAATCAGAGAGCAAGCGAGGTGGGAAAAAAACCGGCGCAATCCGATGGTCCCTCTAATTGAATCTTTCCCCAATATTGACATCACCATAATCGAAAGGGGAAAATCGGTCTTCCCTCCCGTAAATATTCTGGTGGTAGAAAACAACTTAAACAATTTCGGATTATTTACGGACAGGATCGTGGTGGCGCTTGATAAAGATGGCAGATATGCGGGTAGCGCTTTAATCAAAGAATTCAATCTTCCCTCTTGTATGACGTTTTGCGAAACCGGCAAGATTGATCTGGTGATTTTCGATTGGACCTCACCTTCTTATGAGGAAGCACTGATGGTACGGGGGAGTAGAAATCCTTTTTTCGATATGTTTCATGGAAATTCTCAGGGAGTGGTTACGTTTGGCGAAGACGGACATGAACAAATTACGATTCCCGACGGGAGGGTATTTGATAATGACGCCCTGCGAGAAGAAGCCAAAGGGATCGATATCCGCTCTCGTTGGATGAATATGATCGCTGATGCTTGTGGAAATGCGGGAGTAGCTGTTCCAGCTTATTTTATTGTCCGGGGTGAATTTGAACTTTCACAAATAAATGCCATCATTTGCCAAAAACTCGGCCGTCCGATTAGTGGGTGAGCTGGTAAAAGAGGAGGCTTTCGTGGGTGCCATCGAGGCGGGCCGGTTTGGGATACTCGGCAATCAATTCCAGACGGGCGAGTTCGGCCGAGGGAAGCTTAACGCGACTGGCATTGGCAACCAGATAAACGGTATTGGCCTGGTCGAGCAGCGAATCGGTTAAAGACTCGGGCAGGGAGGTGATTGAGGGCGAGCCGCCGATGACGGTGATCCCTGGCTGGCCTTGGGTGTAGATGACCAGGCCATCGGGAAGGGTGCCAAAAAAGCCATCGGTACCAACGACAATTTTTTCGCCCGCTTTAGCCCGGTCAATGAGGTAGGCGGCAACTTCTTTTTGGCCCCAACCGGCGGTCCATTCTTCCAGGTAGCCGCTGCGCATATCAAAAGGTAGGTTGGCTTTTTCCGGCATAGCGATAATAACGGTGGAAAGAATTGCCGGCCAAAGAAGAAAAATAAAGAGAGCCAGCCAATGTTTCTTGAGCCGCTCCCCCAGTTCCGAGAGACCCAAAGCAACAGGAACTATCAGAGGCAGGGCGGCAAAAAGAATGTAGCGGCTGGTATAGACCTTGGCTAGAGCGGCTTGGACAAAAAGAGTGGACAGCGAAATCAAAAAGAATATCAGGGCCGGCTTTTTGTGTTTTCCCAAGAAAGAAAAGAAGGAAACCAAAAAAAGCGGGGGCGTAAAAAGAAACCACAACCAGAAGGTGGTTGTTTTCAAATTGCCCATCAGGGGATTTGCCGGATGGGACAAAACTTCCTTTAGAGAAAAGACATAATCCTGGTTGCGGCTGCCGATAAGGTGGAAATTCGGCCCCAGGCGAAGAATGTTATAGATTGCCTGCGAGAGAAGGAAGACGACAAACCATGAGGCAAACAGTTTGGTCAAACGGGGGCGTAGGCCTGGCCCTCGAAAGTCAAAAAGAAACAGAAAAATAATTAGCTGCCAAGCGTAGAAGAAAATGGCGGGCGATTTGGTCAGAAGACCAAAACCGATGGCGAAACCCAAAAGCAGGGCCAGATCGAGACGGGCTTTTTTGGTGAGAAGCGCACCCAGGGCCAGCGACCAGATACCAAAGGCGGCCAGAAGGCTATCGGCGAGTGCCATCCGGTCGAAGAAAACGGCAAAAGGAAGGACCGAGTAAACCAAGGAGGCGCTGGCGGCCAGAAGCAAATTGCCGGTGCTGACAAAGACGAGAAAGGCCAGACCGGTGAGACTAAGAAAACCGGCGGCGATACTGACCATCCGGCCGGCAATGAGCGGGTCGGAAAATATTTTCAGTGCGGGCATAGTCGCCCACATAAAGAGTGGCTGTTTGCCGTCAGAAAGAGGTAGAAAGCGAAGGCTCGGCTCGTTTCTCATGATCTGCGACCAGCGGATATAGATGGCTTCGTCAACAAAAACCGGGATTCTAGTCAGATCAAAAATTCGAAAGGCAATAAACAAGACGAAAGAAAGAAGAAAAAGAAAGATAGGGAGGCGGAGTTTAGTTGTAGAAGCCTTTAAGGTCATTGACTTTGACAGTAATGATTTGCTTGAGCATGTCCACCGATTCAGTGAAAAAGTTCCTTGACTTGCCGGTGGAAAGGTCGCGATCACGCCAATCGACCTCGACCTCCTTTAGTTTGTAACCAGCTTTTTCGGTCAAGAATAGAAGCTCAACGTCAAAGGCGGAGACGGTCCAGCCGGTGGCGGTTTGTTTCAAAATCGATAACTTTGGAAAAAGATACTTGGCTACTTTTGACCGGAATGATTTGAAACCACATTGGGTATCGGCGATGTTTCGAAGAAGAAAAAGTTGACGGAAGTGCCGGAAGAAAAAGGACATCATCTTCCTGGTTAGGGGTGAGTTTTTCCGCGCCTTGCCCCGGGAACCAAAAACGACGTCGTAACCTTGGTCATAGAAAGGTAGCAGTTTTTCGACTTCTTTGAGCGGGGTGGATTGGTCCATATCGGTAAAGAGGACGATTTCGCCCTTGGCCGCTTTGATACCGGCATTAACGGCCGCCGCTTTGCCGCCGTGGAGATTTCGCAAAAGACGGAAACCCTGGTGTTTTTTGACGAAATCAGCGACCAGATCGCGGCTACCGTCGCTACTGCCGTCATCGGCGATGATCACCTCCCAGGTGAAAGGGGCTTCAGCCAGATAGGAAGCGACCTGATCAAGGGCGCCCACCTGGATATTTTCCTTTTCGTTGTAGTTGGGGATGATAATGGATAGCTTTGGCGCCATAGCCCCATTATATCTTGTGAACGAGGCGGTAGATTCTAATCGAGTCGACGCGCCATTCATTGACGGTTTTGGCGATACCAAATATAGCCACTTGATAGGCCGGGTTGCCCTCCGGTTGACAGGTATCCTCGCAGACGACAAAGAGTTGGTCGGTGACCTTGTCCTCGCCCCGAATCATATTGGCTTTCTTGTTTTCCAGAAAATAGCGGTAGGACTCGTCGTAGTTTTGTTTGGCAATCAAGCCAAAATTAAACGGCTCCCCGGTTGATTCTTTGATAATCAAATCAACGACTTGCTCGGTTCGGGCCAATTGACGGTTCGGCTCCAGCCGAACTGGTGAATTGATGATATTCAAGTAGACCAGCCAGGAAAGAAGGGCAACACCAAAAAGACGGAAGGGGAGGCGGCGGGTAAGAAAATACGAGATGGAGATACCGGTAAAAAGATAAATAGCCGGATACATAAAGCCGTAGTAGTGGACATAGACGTGCTGTTTGTAGACAATAAGACCTAAGGAGCCAAAGAAGAGCCAGGTGGCAAGAAGGTAGTAGGCGGTCCGGTTCTTTGTCTGACGAACCGCCAAGACAAAACCAATGAGGAGAATCAGACCGACAAGGAGGGGGTAAAGCGCGGCCCGACCAAGAATCAGGTCAGAGACGACCTGGTCAAAGATCAGACCAAAGCGGTCAGAACGGACGGGATTGAGGTTAATGGTGGTTTGCCGGTCGGTGAAAAAGGCTCTGAAGGCGTTAAAGTTCATAGCGTTGTGCTTGAGGTCAAAGAGAAGCAGAGGCGACATCAGCAGGAAGAAAATAAGGACCGCGATCAGCGTGTGCTTGATTAGGGATAGCTTTTCTTTGGGTTTTTGCCAAACGGCACGGAGTGTCAACAGCCAATAGATACCAAGGGTGGGGACGAGAAGTAAGCCCAGGTAGTGCATTTGGAGAGCGGCGGCGAGGGAAACTCCGGCCAGAGAAAGGTAGGCAAATTTCTTTTTCTGCCAGACTTCGTCAATGGCCCAAATTGAGATTAGGGCAAAAAAGGGCATCGGGTTGGGGTTCCAGGATGAACGGGAATAGATAATGGCGACGGGCGAGAGGGCAAAAAGAAGGGCGGCGATCAGAGCCGGAAACCGGCCAAACCAGGAGCGGGCGAGCGACCAAGTCAGGCCGACGGTGGCGGTCATTAATAGAGCAATCATGACCGCCGGACCAACGGGACTGCCGGATGACAAAAACAAGGCGGGGGCGATCAGGTAGTAATAGAGTGGCCCGAGATACATATCGCCGATGCTGGTCATCGGACCGATAAAGACCAGGTTGCCGGCAAGCAGGTCGCGGACAATCCGAACGTCACGGCCTTCGTCACCTAAGAAAGTCAGGTAGCCGTCAATCCGGTAGAGGCGTAGCCCCAGGGCGATGAGGAGAATAACCACCAAAGCGATAGTCTCCCACCTTAACTTAATTTTTTCCATAACCGAAAAAGGTCAATAAAGCTCTTGATGATGACATTCAGCTTGGCGCCCGTTCCTTCGCCTTTTAGGCGCGGATAATGGGTGGCGGGAATTTCAACGATGCGGTAACCTTTTTTCTTCGCCTTGATCAGGAATTCGCTGCTGATGAAAGCGCCGCGTTCACTTTCCAGTTTGGCAATCGAGTCGACGACTTTTTTACTGATTAACTTAAAACCACAATCTATGTCGCGAACCCGGAGGCCAAAAAGGAGAAAAACGACCATCTGCCAAGCGAAAGAATTTAGTTTTCTAAAAAAGGGGACCTGACGTTTACGGTAGTAGCCAATGACCAGATCGGCGCCGGTCTTCTGTTGGGTGGTGATAAATTGATCGATTTCGGAGAAGTCGAACTGGCCGTCGGCGTCGATAAAAGAAATCCAGGCGTATTTGGCGGCATAAAGCCCGCTCTTGAAGGCGGCGCCGTAACCGCGGTTGATTGGGTGATTAACGATCCTGATGGAGTCATCTTTGGCGGCCAATTTTTCAGCCACTTGCCGGGTATCATCTTTTGAGCCGTCGTTGACGATGATCAGTTCGTATTTTTCGGCCACCCGTTTGAGGTTGGTCAATACATTTTTGACTGTCTGGGGAAGATTCTGCGCCTCGTTATAACAGGGTAGAAAGGCAGAGAGTTCTTTGGTTAGCATGGCCATCGAATTTGAGTATACCCCATTGATATATACTAACTAAGGTGAGAGCATATCTGAAAATTTCGGTGTTGGTTTTGCTGACCACGCTATTTGTTTGGTTGCCGTTTTCTTTGAAGATTTCCTCCTTACCGGGTTGGGGTCTCGATTTTTCAGCCGGGTTACCGGCGGTCTGGAAAAACTATGACGGGCCGAATTACCTCATCATCGCCAAAACCTGGTATGACAAAAACCTGATCGGGCAAACTTTTTCTCTGCCCTTGCCATTGGAGTATTACCCGGCTCATCTACCTTTCTATCCAGTTCTAATCAGACTACTCAATTTCGTTCTCCGGGGAACACGGGCGATGCTCTTGGCCACCCTGATCGGCTCGGTTCTGGCCTTTGGTATGTTTTATAAATTCTTGCTCGATTTCAAGTTAACAAAGCAGGCTTTCTTTTTGACGCTGGTTTTACTCCTGCTGCCGGCAAGATTTTTGGCGGTGCGGAGTATCGGGGCACCGGAAACCTGGTTTATTTTCTTTGTTCTGGCTTCGCTATATCAGTTCAAAAAGAAAAAGTACTTCTGGGCGGCGATCTGGGGTAGTCTAGCGCAATTAACAAAAAGTCCAGCGGTGCTGCTTCTTTTCGGCTATGTCTTGTCCCTGGCCTACGATTACCGGAAGTCAAAACAGTCGGAGGTGAAAAAGCTGACTGCCGCTTGGCCGCTGTTGCTGATGCCGCTGACGGTCTATGTGCTCTTTTCTTTCTACAAGGCGAGGACGGGGGACTTCTGGGCCTATTTCCACTCCGGAGACAATTTCCATCTTTTCTGGCCGCCATTTTCGATCTTTTCACCCCAGGGTAAGTTTTGGACGGGGGACTTTTGGCTGGAGGAAATTATTTGGATTTGGCTGATTTACGGTTTGGGGGTGTTGCGATTGTGGAAAAAGAAACTGACGACCGAAGCATTTTTTATGGGAACATTTTTTGCGACCACCCTCTTTGTCGCCCACCGCGATGTTTCCCGCTATATTTTGCCGCTTGCTCCCCTGGCCATCC
>Ga0209521_10001558_pt1 | contig 18705 bp, 12 predicted proteins | sample Rifsed19ft4_FD_184016 | JGI IMG/M metagenome (GOLD analysis project Ga0209521, IMG submission 184016) | Soil microbial communities from Rifle, Colorado, USA - sediment 19ft 4 (version 2) | ecosystem: Environmental > Terrestrial > Deep subsurface > Rock core/Sediment | place: Rifle, Colorado...
GAGGAGAGGTGCAGGATACCGGTGCTGCCAGCGGGTTTCTCCCGTGCCGGCATCCAGGGCGATGATGACCTCCTGGTCACCGTCTCGATACATCGTATAAAGAAAGCCTTCGTCGACCACGATGGCGGAGTAGCCCTCGCCGAGGGGTCGGCTCCACAGCCGCGCTGGCCCGCCCTGCGGCCAAGAGGTCGCCAGCGGCGCGGACTCCGACTGGAAGTTACGGCCTGGTCCTCCCCACTGGCGCCAGCTGGGCGAGGGATCCTGGGCCGTTCCGACGGCAAGCGTCGAAAAAAATAACAAGACCCAGATGACGCATCTAGCTACCTGCAGCATCATTCCCCGATTCTCGAGCGCGCAGTACCCAACACTACCCAATTCGCCGGGCCAAATCCAGAGTTCTTAGTGGCCAGGACCGGCGGGAGCATCACTCGGCGCGTAGAGCCTGAAGGAGCGGGGCGCGGACCGAGGCTGCCACCGCCAGCAGAGAGGCCAGGACACCGCTCGCCAGGACAGCGAGCAGCAGCAGGCCCAAGGAAGGCAAAGAAAAAGCTGCTGCCCCCCCACCCCTCGAAGCGAGCGCCGGTACGATGGCCACCAGGGCGCACAGCGTACCGCTCGCCAATCCCCAGAACAGCAACACCGCATTCTCTGCCAAGACCATGAGCGAGAAGTCTCGACTGTCATAGCCAACCGCTCGTAGCAGAGCCAACTCGCGACGCCTCTCCAAGACGTTGCGCAACAAGACCGCCGCCAGCCCGAGTGTGCCGAGCATGAGACCGAGGCCTCCCAAAGTCTGGAAGGTGGAGAGGTAGGTATTCTCTACTCGATGAAATCCGGCCAACCGCTCGGCCGTGTCGACGACATCGAATCCGTAATCATCGAGCCTCTGTTCCAGGAGCTCTGCCACGCCATCCGATGCGTCGATCGGCGCTTCCAGCAGGAAGAGTCGGAAACCTTCCTGTTGCGGGAAGGCACGAAGGAAGTTCCGCTCCGACATCAGAAGCTCTCCCTGGAAAACGCTGTCCCGAAGCATGCCCACCAGTCGCAGACGAAGAGCTCCCTCCCCACCTCGCGGCAGATCGAGATCCTCTCCCAGTCCGAGGTGGAGCACATAGGTCATCGAGTTGGCATCCCCGATGACCGGTATGGCGCCATCTGGCTCTTCTCTATCGAGGAGCAGCCAAGGATTGGCCACCTCTTGCGGGGTCTCGGCAAGCGTGGCGGTAAACCCAAAGCGCCCGCTTTCGACGAACGACTCGGTGGGCGCCATGATGCGAGGGTTCTGCGGCCGGTAGAGGTTGAGGCAGCTCGCGTCCTCTCCCCGACGCACTCGAAACGAAGCGAAACGCACGCCGTCCAAGGCCTCCTGGTGGTCGATGCCGAGAGCCGCTTTTCCGTCCGGCGAGTTGGGATCCCAGAGAAGAGGCAGAAGCGACTCCGCCAGAAGCGAGTAGCCTCCGGTTCCCGATTTCGGATCCAGTGATGTCTCCCGGTCGTCCCGCCGGAAGGCATCCACCGCCACCACCACGAAGGTGGCGAAGGCAATCAGCGATATGCAAAGAAGACTGCGACCGGGACGATAGGTGACGCTTCTGAAGCCCAACCGGGAAACCGCCCAGGCTCCCCTACCGGTCAGGAGTCCCCTGTTGCCTCCGGCTAGGCGGGTCCAAACGCCGGAAAGAGATGCGAGGAGCAAGAGGGTGCCGGCGCCGAAGAAGCCCGTCACTTGACTCAGCCCGCCGAGCCAGGCGCCGATGAGGAGAACGAAAGCCGCCAGCGCCGTCCCCGCGCCGAACAGCCGGGCACCGAGCAAACCCCGCCGTCCGCCGGTCGGCAGCGATGCACCGGACAGCAGGCTGCGCGGTGTCATCGGTCGAACGTCCCTTAGAGTCCAGGCGATTCCTCCCGCCGCGGCGAGAACCCCTCCCCCGCCTCCGAGAAACAAGGAGGTAGGAGAAACGTGTACCGTCAGGAGTCGCGTGCCCACAGCATCGACCCACCAGGTGCGGAGTCCGAACATAATGAGCTCGGCATAGGCGACGGCGCCAGCCAAACCCACCACACTCCCGATGAGAGCTAGAACCAGGCCTTCGTTCAGGAACAGCCGACGGATCGTTCTCGCCGGAAAGCCCATGGCGTAAAATATTCCGATCTCGGTCAGGCGTTGTTCCACTCCCAGGCGAAAAAAGAGTCCGGTCAAGAGCAGAGCGGACGCCACCAGGAAGAAACTGAAGTAGACGAAGTACTCGCCGAAATCCGTGGCTCCCTGCGAAGCCTCCATACCCTGAGCGCGGACCGGATCGATGGAAAAGCCGGCTTCGGTCGGGTCGAGGGTTTCTCGCAAGCCATGTCGAAACGAATCGAGAATCGAGCGCAGTGCCCCTCCGTCCGGCAGAATGCGGATGGCGGTGAGCGCTCCGTATCGGCTTCGCCACAGCTCCTGACCGACGGCGAGCGGGATGAAGGCCTTGGGTGTGGCCCCGTATAGATTCCAGTAGTCTTCGTCTTTGGGGCGAACGCGATCTAAATCGATCGGAAACGGCGGGTCCCAATCGGAGAGCGCGTCGGAATCTGTGATCCCGGGATAGGCCGGCGCCAGATTCGGATCGCCGGCCGCTCCCTCGATGGGCACGATACCGGTTACCTGGAAGGTGGCGCTCCGCGTCTCGAGACGACCCTCGTCCTCCCACATGAAGTACTCGATGGTCACGGGGTCCCCGAGGCGGACTCCCAGGTCCTCCGCCGTCCAATCGTTGAGGACCATGGGTCGTTCCGTGGATCCATCGGGAAGTGGAAGCCTTTCTTGCGCCCCCTGCAGCGTATGAAAGCCATCGGCATCCAATGCGGCCACTAAGGAGTAAGGCGTCTCGGCCGAGCCGGAGCGCATCGTGTTGGCAAGGTAGGTATAGATCAGCGACGTACCCAAACCGAGCCCGCCCGCCGCCCGCTCGGCCGCAGACGCCAGGCGATCGCTGACCAGGATCTGTTCGCTCTCGAGAGAGAGGCTGTGCGAGTCTTCCAGCGCGCGAAGCTTCAGACCCAGATCCTCCAATTGGAAAGACTCTTGGAGCACCTTGGCCAGGACATCGACCCCGTTGGACTCCCCGGCATGGTTGCTCCCGGAGACCAAGACGGTGTTGACCCGACCTTCTTGATCGAGATCTCTTTGCAGGCGCTCCAAAGGCACGAAGACCGCGTGGACCGGTCCCTGCTGGGGGTAGAGCGCGAACTCATTGATTCCGGACTCGGCGAGCCCTTCCCGTGCGGTGAGGCGGATGGTACGGCCCTGTCCTTCCCTTCGACCGTGCAGGAACTCCCCCGGCACGTCGTAGGGTTGTTCTACTCGCAAGAGAATCGAGTCCTCTTCCTCACTCCCGAGCTCCCGAGCCAAGCTCTCGGTCAGGAAGACCTCCCGACCGGACGGACCGCCAAAAGAGGTGGCGGAGCTCGCGTTGACTCGGTGAAACGCCCAGAAGCGATCGTCAACGCCGTACACATGGACACGGGAGCTTCTCCGTCCGCTCGCCTCATGAACGACCAGTCCCTGCAAGGCAACCAGAGGGCTCGCCTCTTGGAAGAATGTGTGGAAATCTTCGTGTCGCTCGAGGTCGTCGGCCAACTCTTCCCGAAAGAAGCCGACGGAGGAGACGACGTAATCGGTATTGCCCAGGCGACCGAGAAACAGATCCCGCAGGCTGGCCCGCACCGACTCGCCCACCAGCAACGCCCCGGCGAGGACGGCAACCGCCGTGGCCACTCCCCAGACCACCGCCAGGTGAGTGCGCCAGTAGTAAACGAGGCTTCGCGTCAGCAACCCGCTCTTTTCCATGGATCCTTGATCTCGGCTAAGCCGGCTTCAACTTTCCCTCGACCAGTCGGAGCCGGAGTGGAAATCTCGACGCCAACTCGGCGCTGTGGGTCACCACGATGAGAATCCTTTTCTCGCGCGCTTGGAGCTCCAGCAGAAGCGACGCCACCGACTCCGCCGAGCGAGGATCGAGGTTCCCGGTGGGCTCATCGCACAACAGAAGCTTCGGCCCTCGAATCAAAGCCCTGGCGACCGCCACCCGCTGTTTCTCCCCGCCCGAGAGCTCTGCCGGCCGGTGCTCGACCCGCGCGGTGAGGCCGACCTGTTCCAGAAGGCGATTCGCCCGAGCCTCATAGTCGTCGCCCACCGGTGCGACCAGCGTGGGGGTCAACACGTTCTCCAAGACCGAGCACTGGGGTAGCAAATGGTGATCCTGGAACACAAAACCGATCTCTTGGTTGCGGAAAGCGGCGAGCGCCCTCTCGTTGAGATCGAAGGGGCTCCTCCCTTCCAGACGGACCGATCCGGAGGTCGGCGGCTCCAGAGCTCCCAAAACATAGAGAAGCGTGCTCTTACCTCCACCCGAAGGCCCCATGATGGAAACGGCGTCCCCCAGCGACAGCGAGAGGTCGACTCCGGAGAGGACAGACAGGGGACCTCGGGGTGCGGGATAGTCTTTGGTGAGCCCGCTGACTTCGAGGAGGGGTCGGTCGGCGCTGGCGGTCATCTCCAGCAGTCAGATCCGAGCTTCCTGAAACGCCCGGGCGCGATACAAGAAATCTATGATGTTTCCCTCGTGGGGTTGAAGCCAATTCAGACGAATGGTGGGAACGGGCCCCAAGTTCAAGCGGTCTATGTGAGTCGCCTCCAAGAGCTCTCTGCGAAAAGACTCGTCCTCGGTGATGGCGCTGCCCACCAGGGTCCCCCCAATCGATGCCAGCATCTGGTCCTGCGGACATTGGACCACCGACGCAAAGGGAAACATGTACTCCTGGTTCGCCAATTTCTTGTCCGGAGACTCACAATGAATGATGGTGGGGCGCAAGTAATCGCAGCGCTCACTGCTCACCAATCGGTTGCTGCCGCCGTCTCGATACTTGGCGGTTACTTCTTCAACACCCGGCTCTTCCACGCCGCGATCGATCTCGCTCGATATCGCCGCCGCCACGCCGGGCACGGTGAAGGCCGCCAAGGGGCTCTCCGGGGCGTCGGCAGGTTGGGGAACGATGGGACCCAGTCGCTTCGCGAGCGCCTCCGCGATCTCCCGGGTATGCCGCGAGGCCCAGACACCAGAACAGCTGATACAACTTCGGCCGCTGTTGACGAAGATGCTATCCACCATGACGTCCAGGTACTTCTCCCAATCGTCCACGTGGTCGTCACCCAGGAGTATCTTGCTGAATCCGGGTCCGTGGACTTGCACGCCCGGATTCCCTCTATAACGCTCGACAGTAGGCGTCCCCCCGAAGATCAGGCTTCTCCGACAGCTCGCCACCACCGCCGCACCCACGTCTCCCAACCCCGGATAAATCGAGATGGCTTCCTTGGGAACCCCCGCCTCGATGAAAGACTGTGACATACGGTAGGGGGTCCAGGGCTCCTGAGGACCCGGTTTGAAAACCAGGCCGATCTGGAGCGGAATGACGGGCATCCACAGCGTGTGAACGCCGGGCGAGTTGGAAGGCAACACGAGTCCCAGCACGGGCGATTGTGCCTGATAGCTCAGCGGTACGCCGCGTGATTCCACTCCGTATCCCCGACGCAGAATCGAGAGATCCAGACCGCGGGTCAAGGCGTCCAGAATCTCCTCCATGTGGGTCAGAACGAAGTAATTCTTCTCCATATTGGCACGGCACATGTGCTCGGGAAGGCCGGTGGTGGCCGATTGGTAGCGAACGAACTGCTGGGGAGTCTGCTTTCCGTCGCCCAGGGGAAGCTCCGCCGATTTGTAGAGCTCCGCCGCCTTTTTCATCATCGAGATCAGGTCGGGGACGGGAATCTCTCGGAGGACCTCCCGGGCACGGCTTGCCTGGCGCATGTCGCGCTGGACGAGGCCGGGGTTCGCCTGGCTCACGGTGGCGAGCTCCTCGCCGGTCTCGAAATGAACGATGGTCTCCGTCTCTAGACTGGCATAGGGCTTTCCCCAACGAATAACTGGAATGCTGATCATAGACGGCCTGACCTCAATAGACCCCGACCGTGGTGGTCGCCGCCAGCTGCTTGAAGGGACGCACGCCGCTGACGCCGTCCCACGGGTAGGCTTCGTACGGCGGTTCTCGCTCTCCCTCGTCGCGCTCCAAGAAGCCCGGCATGAAGAACTCCTTGGTCAAAGTGGTGAGCTTCACCCGGCCGGTCTCTCCGTATCCGACCACCCGCTCGGCCTGGTCCGCATCGACGACCTCGATGACCGCCCGGGGTTGGGGTGCATAGTAGGTGATCTTGTAGCCCTCTTCGGCGCGGACCGGCCGGGAGGCGGCCAGCCCCATGAGCGTGTTGCCGTAGGTCGGCGTTAGGTAAACACCGTCCAGTAACTCCTCCATCGCGAAACGCGTCCATTGCGGCGTGAACTCCGTGCCCCCGGAGAAGATCCCCAGGATACCCACTTCCCTGATGCTCGTCCCCTGTTGCTCCAAGGTCAGGGCAAGCGCCTCCAGCAGCTTGGGCGTGGTAAATAGACACTTGATGTCGTGCCCGGCCTTCAGGGTCGTGACCGCCTGATCGATGACATGCTGCTTGTAGGCCGCAAGCTGATCCGTCCAGCCTTTGTTGATGAGCTTGATCACCCAGCGGGGATCGAGATCCACGCAAAAGCTGATGCCACCGCGATACTGGGCGAGGTGCTCGACCGCCAGTCTCAGCCGGCGCGGTCCGGAAGGACCGAGCATCAGCCAATTGGAGCCTCTCGGGAAATACTGTTCGGGAAGCGTTTCACTGAAGAGCTGGTAGTCGATCCGGAAATCCTCGATCGAGATCCGGGTCTTCGGTATTCCGGTGGTGCCGCCGGTCTCGAAAACGTAAACGGGTCGATGGGCGTAGAACTTAGGGACCCACCGGCGCACCGGTCCCCCTCGGAGCCACTCGTCTTCGAAGGGTGGAAACTTGCGAAGATCTTCGAACGTCTGGATGTCCTTTCTGGGATCGAACTCCAATTTCTTCCCGAACTCCAGCCAGAACGGCGACCCCGTCTCGGGGTCGAAGTGCCACTGGACGATCCCCCGGACGTGGTTGTCGAGCCTTCCCTTGGCTTCCTTTATCTTGCTCTCAATGGCGAGCTCCTTGCTCAATCGGTTCGACTCCTATCGAGATCGCTGGTTCGTGCCACGAGCTCAGCCGAGCGCACTTTCCCCTCCGCCGAATGACGGGCGTACACTTGAAGCGTACGAAGAGCCTCCTGAGCCACGTTATAGTGCTTGCCCACCCCTTCCCTTCCCTGGCGGCCGAGCGTCTCGGCTAGCTCGGGATCCTTCCAGATCGAGAGGATCCCCTGCGCCAGGGCGTGGGTATCTTCGGAATCGACCAAGATCCCTCCCCCGGTCTTCTCTAGAATCTCCGGAAAGGCGCCGTGGCGCGGTTGGACGACCGGTACGCCGCAGGCCATCGCCTCCAGGAGAAACATGCCTTTGGGCTCTTTGTAAACGCTGGGAACGGAGAGGACATCCAGACTCTGCAAGAACTCGATCTTGCCGCGCCGGTCGAGGACGCCACGGTAGCGAAGCTCCCCGTCGAGACCCCACTGGGCCATCTGCTTCTCGATGCCCCGAAGATAACCACCATGCTCCGGCGCCAAATAGCCCGCCACCTCGAGGCGAACCGAACCCGATCCCATGTCGCGGCGGAGAAAGCGGTAAGCCTCGACGAGATTGTGCAGACCCTTTTCGGGTGCCACCCTGGCGAAATAGCCAATGGTGAACGGCCCGGAGCGAGGGTGGGGGCGCGGTCCGTACCCCGCGAGGTTGATCCCCAGGGGAACCATGTGCATGGCCTGGGCAGGAATCCTCAGGTAGTCCGCCATGAATCGAGCGTAGTAGTCGCTCACTGCCACGAAGCCGTCCACGTCCCCGACCTTTTCCTGGATCAGGCCGAGCGCCCTACTCTTATAGGGTTCGCGGAGTCCTTCCAGGAAAAGATCCTCACCCTGAAGCGTGCAAAAGATCGGCCGGTCGACTGCCCTCTTGAGAGGGCCAGCCAGTCCTATCAGAAGAGAGTTGGGGAGGTTGATGACGTCCGGGACCGGTTGGCTCTTAAGCCACTTGAGCAGCTTCAGGAGCTCCTTGCCATGGAGCCCCTTCTCCCCCTGGAGCATGGAGAGGGTGAGCTCCCCCAGGAGACTCGGATCGGTCGACACGGAAAAACGGGTGGCGGCCTTGATGGCCAGTGAGGAATCCCAGAGACGATCGAGCAACCAGGGCGTCTTGCGGAAGAGAGGCACGTACTGCTGAAGATAGACGCTCACGCCGCCATATAGCACCTTACCCGAGCTGACGTTCGTCTCGTCGGTCAGCGTGGGGGTGTAGACCGGTAGCAGAACGACGTCGTGCCCCTGGGACATGAGCTCCGCCGCCAACGCGTTGTCACGAAGGCAGCTGCCGCAGTACATACCCCCCGCGCCCGCCGTGACGTAAAGAATCTTCATCGTCGACACGAATCCTACTGTGCCTCCGGGAGGGGCGCAATCGCAGGGCTCTTGCTCTCCTGAAACGCTCTCATTTCCATCAGACGGAGTCAGCGGGTGAGAAACTGGATGCTGGCGTAGAGAGCAACCGGGTCGGCCGGGATCACCGCCGAGTTGCCGAACCCGCGCGTCTCGAAGTCCGTATCGGTAAGATTCTTGAGGTTGAGGCTCAATTTCCACGAGCCTACCCGGTAGAAAACGGTCGCATCGAGCGTGAAGTATCCTTCTATCTGGAACGCATTGTCGGGGGCGATGAGCTGCCCGCTCACGTAGCGGGCGCCGCCTCCCACTCCCAGTCCATTCCCAAACTCCCCCATCGTCCACAGATTGAGAATATGCCGGGGCGCGAAGGGAGCGGTGTTGCCGGATCGGTCGAGGACGATGAAGGGAGGCACCGCCCCGGTGAAAACGCTCTCCGTGAACTCGGTCAGCTCGGAGTCGTTCCAGGCGTAGGAGGCGAACGAGAACCAAGTGCCCGGCACCTCCTCGCCACTCCATTCGGTGGCCAGCTCGAGCTCGAGCCCCCGAGAGCGCTGATTGCCGGTCTGCTCGGTGATGCCGGTGGCGTCGGGAATGGCCATCTTATCTCTTTCCAGGTTGTAGAAGGCCACCGTGGCGCTGCTGCGATCGCCGGCGAACCGCTTCTTCATCCCGAGCTCAAACTGCCAGCTTTCCTCAGGCTCCCGCTCCCCCACCACCAGGCTGGAGGGCGGGGCGAACGCCTCCCCATAGTTGGCATAGAGGGCGAGGTCGCTTCTCGGACTGTACACTCCTCCTAACAGCGGGCTGAACGACGTCGAGTCCCGCGTGGTGGCGGTCAGCGGATCCTCGTAGTCGAGCACATCCAAGCGCCCGCCCAGGAAAACCTGCACCTTCTCGGAGAACGTGACCTGATCTAAGAAATAAGGAGCCAGCGTGATACTGCGCACGTCGCCGGCCGTCGATTGACCGGGGATGATGAAGACCGGCTCGCTGGTCGTTTCCACCGGGTCGAAGAGACTGATGGGAGGCAACAGCGCCACGTCGAGCGTGAACTCGTCTCCCCATCGGCTGGCTTCGAAACCCATCAGAGCCTGGTGTCCGACGCTCCCGGTGGTGAACCGTATCAAGGCCTCGAGTTGATTCCCCAGCATCTTTTGCCGATCATCCAACAGCGTGAGGTTGCGAAAAACATCCACACTGCCTAGACGATTGGGAAACGCTCCCGCCAGGAGCGTTCCATCCGTCTGCCAATCCAGATCGGTATAGTAGAACTTGTCGCGTAGCGTAACCTGCGGGCTGATCTGAGACGAGAAATCCACCCGCATCCGGTAGGTCTCCTGGTCGGAGTGGTCCAGGGGTGATTGATAGGAACGCGTACGAGGGACGTCGGGTAGCTGATTATTGAATAAGGGCAGACCCGAATCGGGCTGGTACTCGTTGCTCACGTACTCGAAGTTGAAGGTCAGAGGCGTGTGATCATTCAGGTGAAACGCCACCACCGGGTTCACTGCAAACAGATCGTTCTCCTTGTTGTCACGATAGAAATCCGAAGTCGCGTAGATGGTATTGAGTCGGAGCGCGGCGCGCCCGTCGGCTCGAGCCACGTTGAAATCGACCGTCCCCTGGTAGGTTCCGAACTGACCCAGCCTGAGCCTCAGGTCGGCGAGATTACTGGCGCGGGGCTCCTTGCGGACCAGGTTGACGGTCCCGGAAAGAGGATTACCTCCATAGAGGAAGGCCGCCGGGCCCTTGAGCACCTCCACACGCTCGACGTTGTAGAGCTGATAGAAGGTACTCTCCGGCTCGAAGGCCCCGTCGGTCATGACTAGACTCGTATCCAGCGAATCGAAACCACGAATGACGAAGAAATCGAAGACCCCGAAGCCGGTGGCCACGTTCACTCCACTTACGTTTCGAAGCGCGTCCCCCAGAACGTTGGCGTCCTCGGTCTCGAGGACGAACCGGGGCACCACCGACAGGCTGGCGGGCGTCGACTGAAGAGACACCGGAATCTTGGCAAAGGTCGAATCGATGGTGGGAACCGCTTCCAAGGTTCCCTCGACATGAATCCGTTCTTCGAACCGAGGGGGTGGCGTCGCTTCCTCGGAGCCCTGCTCGCCGGAGCCTTGCTCCTCCTCGCCACGGTCCTGGGCCGCCCGCACGGCGGTCGAGCCCCCTAGAGCCGAGGTGAGGGCGGCCAGCAGGGCTCCCACACCAAGGCTGCGGCAATAAACTGGAATGGGTTTCATCGTGTGTACTCAACCCTTTCACTAGAGCCAACGCCAGCGCTCCCGCAATCGCGGCCCTGAGCGCACATTATAGCCTGTCGCGAAATAGACTCTACCGCCTCGACGCCCGGCTGCTCTTGGCAGCTGAACGGGAAGACCCTTACAATAAGATTAAGGACATGAAAGAGCACAAGGCCAAGGCCACCGGTGTGAAAACCGAGAAAATGGCCAGGGAGCCGGCCACGGCAGCACCCCCCCTGGACTTCATCCGGGCCCGAATCGCCGAAGACCGGAAAGCCAACAAGAACGGTGGTCGGGTGGCGACGCGATTTCCTCCCGAACCGAATGGTTACCTCCACATCGGCCACGCCAAGTCCATCTGCCTCAACTTCGGGGTGGCGATAGAGAACGGCGGCACCTGCAATCTCCGCTTCGACGACACCAATCCAACCAAAGAAGACGTGGAGTACGTGGACGCCATCAAGGAAGACGTTCACTGGTTGGGGTTCGATTGGGGAGATCGAGAGTACTACGCCTCCGACTACTTCGATCAGCTCTACCAGTATGCGGTGAAACTCATCAAGGACGGGAAGGCCTATGTCGACAGTCTGAATGCGGACGAGATCCGAGAATATCGAGGCACACTGACCGAGCCCGGCAGGGAAAGCCCCTACCGGATCCGGACGGTGGAAGAGAATCTGGACTTGTTCGAGCGCATGAAGGCGGGAGAGTTCGAAGACGGCGCGCACGTGCTGCGCGCCACGATCGACATGGCGTCGGGTAACATCAACATGCGAGACCCGACGCTCTATCGAATCCGCAACGTGCCCCACCACCGCACGGGAGACAAGTGGCGCATCTACCCGATGTACGACTTCACCCACGCCCTCTCTGACTCCTTCGAGGGCATCACCCACTCGCTGTGCACGCTGGAGTTCGAAGACCACCGCCCCCTCTACGACTGGGTGCTGGAGGCTACCGGGGTCGATTGTCACCCGCAGCAGATCGAGTTCGCGCGGCTCAATCTCAGCGACACCGTCATGAGCAAGCGCAAGCTCCTGGAGTTGGTGGAAGGCGGCCATGTCTCGGGGTGGGACGATCCCCGCTTGCCCACCTTGTGCGGATTGCGCCGGCGCGGTTACACCCCGGAGGCCATCCGAGACTTCTGCGACCGCATCGGCGTGGCGAAAAAGAACAGCGTCGTCGACGTGGCGCTGCTCGAGCACGCAATCCGCGAGGATCTCAACCGGAGAGCTCCCCGGGTGATGGCCGTGCTGCGGCCCCTGCGGGTGGTTCTGGAGAACTACCCCGAAGATCGCGTAGAAGAAATGGAAGCGATCAATAACCCGGAGGACGCGAGCGCCGGAACGCGGAAGGTTCCCTTCTCGCGGGTGCTCTACATCGACCGGGAGGATTTTCGTGAGGATCCCCCGAAGAAGTTCTTTCGCCTGGCGCCCGGTCGGGAGGTGCGGCTGCGCTACGCGTATCTCATCACCTGCCACCGCGTCGTCAAGGACGAGAAGACCGGTCAGATCCTAGAGCTTCGCTGCACCTACGATCCTGCCACCCGGGGCGGCTCGGCGCCGGATGGGCGACGTGTCAAGGCAACGCTCCATTGGGTATCGGCGGCCCATGCGATTCCCGCCGAGGTCCGGCTCTACGACCGCCTCTTCCTCAAGGAGAATCCGGAAGACGTCGAAGAGGGCCAGGACTACAAATCCTTCATGAATCCCGACTCCCTGGAGACTCTCCCTGGTTGCCGGGTCGAGCCCAGCTTGGCCCATGCCACACCCGGCGAGAGGTATCAGTTCGAGAGGCAGGGCTACTTCTGTCTCGACCCCGACTCGTCCCGGGATGCCCTGGTCTTCAACCGCACGGTGGGGCTGAGAGACAGTTGGGCCAACATCGAGAAGGCGGGGAAATCCGAGGGCTAACTCTGCTCGTTCATGACGCCATGGGTTGCGGCGTGCTCCTTTTCGAGCGTTTTCATTCTCTTGGAAGAGATCCCGCCCAGCGATTCGATGGCCCGTCGCAGCCGTACCCTCACCATATCCAATCCCAGAACCTCCATCGACTGAAAGAGTGGAGTGGAAGCCTTGGCTCCCGTCACTGCCACGTAGAACGGCCGGGAGAGATCGCGAAGCGGGATGTCGAGCCGTTCGGCCAGCCTGCGGAACACGTTCTCGATAGACTCGCTGGTGAAGCCCCTCAATTCCTCCAGCTTCCAGATCGCCGTCAGTAGGATCTCCTTCAGCTCGTCCACGGTCTTCCCCTCTAGCTCGAGGTCCGCAACGTCATAGGGGACGGCGTCCGCGAAAAAAAAGGCGGTCAGATAACCCCAGTCGGAGAGCGTCTCCATTCGGGGCTGCGCCAGGGGAACGATCCGGTCGAGCATGCTCTCGCCCAACCCCCATTGGACCAGGGCACGCCGCAGAGACACCGGATTGTAGTCTTCCCGAATATATCGCCCGTTCAGCCAACGGAGCTTCTGGACGTCGAAAACGGGTCCCCCCAGGGAGATGGCATCGAGTCGAAAGCTCTCGATCATCTTGTCGGTGGTGAACTTTTCTTCGCCGTCCGGGGGCCACCATCCCATCAGACCCATGAAATTTCGTAAGGCCTCGGGGAGGAATCCGGCGCGTCGGTAATAGTTTATGGAGGTCGGATTCTTGCGCTTGGAGAGCTTGGTCTTGTTTTTGTCGTCGTTGCGCAGGAGGGGCAGGTGACAGAAGAGGGGGGGCTTCCAACCGAAGTACTCATAGAGCTTGAGATGCTTGGGAAGGGAGTTGATCCACTCTTCGCCACGGATCACGTGCGTCACCAACATCAGATGGTCGTCGACCACGTTCGCCAAGTGGTAGGTGGGAAACCCGTCCGATTTCAGAATGACTTGGTCGTCGACGGTCTGCCAGTCCTTGCGGATTTCCCCCCGCAAGAGGTCGGGCATCGCGCACTCGCCCTCGACCGGCACCTTGAGCCGGAGGACGAAGGACTCGCCCGCCTCCGCGCGACGAGCCGCCTCTTCGGCTGGGACGGCCCGACAGGTCCGATCGTAGCCAGGAAAGATCTTCTTGTCGCGGTTCTCGGCGCGCATCTTGTCGAGGCGCTCCTTGGTGCAAAAACAGCGATAGGCATGGCCGTTCTGGAGTAGGCGACTGGCGTGCTCTCGATAGATCGCGGTGCGCTCGCTTTGCCGGTAAGGCCCATAGGGGCCACCCACGTCGGGGCCTTCATCCCAAGTAAGGCCGAGCCATTTCAAGGATTCCAGGATGGCCACCTCCGACTCTTTGGTGGAGCGCTCCTGGTCGGTGTCCTCGATGCGCAGGATGAACTGACCGCGCTGCTGCTTGGCGAACACGTAGTTGAAAAGAGCCTGGTAAGCGGTTCCCACATGGGGCTCGCCGGTGGGAGAGGGCGCGACGCGCACTCGAACCGGCCCCACAGACCCGGAAGCCTTGACAGGATGTTCCGTCATGCACTTTCTCTCGGCTGACCGACGGCACATTGTAGCCCAGCCGGTCGTCTTGTTTCAGAACCGCGTGGGGCGTAACTTGGGGGAGTGATGGACAAGAAGCCGATCTACCTGGACTTCAACGCCACCACGCCGGTCGATTCGGAGGTGGTGAAAGCCATGCTTCCTTATCTTTACGAGCACTTCGAGTGATCTGGGTCACAGCTTAGCTCCACGCGTTCGACCAAGATCCGGCCTTGTGATATGTTCTGCGCGCGCCCAATCGGGTTGGGAGGTCACCTATTGAAGAGGCGCTTATGGCAACCTATTGCTCGTGGTGCAACCGCGAGATTCTTCCGGAAGACAAGAGCCCGAACCGCGAAGGGCTTTGTTTAGACTGCACTCTTAATTTCATTAGTGGTCAGCCCTCCGAGAGAAGACGCGGCGAACGCCGAAGATACTCAGCCAAGCCAGTTGCAGAGAGGCGCGGCGAACCCGAGCGCCGACGCGGTTAAGCTCGGTCGAGTCACCTCTCTCCTCATAGGCTAGATGTGTAGGTTTTCGATGCTGGGGCGAGGGGGAATCCCAACGCCAGCACGGAGACCACGACCGATCCCTTTCTCCACGAACGGGATATGCTGGGGAGCCACCCGGTGCCAGCCGGCACGAATCTTGCTCATTCGCGAAGAGAAATCCGATCGAAGAGGAATTCGAATGCCCGACCCAGCGGTCTCCGCCCCAGACCAGGGCGAGATTCTCTTACTGGCAACGGAGAGCCAGGTCTACGCCTTCGATCTTTCAGAGACGTTTCGGATCGCCATGGGACGGCACGAGTCGAACGACGTTCAGCTTCACTCGCGAAACGTCTCCAATCATCACGCCGAGCTCTTGAAGGAGGCGGACGGCCTCTATCTGCACGACCTCCGCAGCACCAACGGGACCTTCCTCAACGATGAGAAGATACGGCATTGTCGTATTTCAGCGGGTGACAACATCCGGATCGGCAGCCACCTCCTGTCGGTCCAGTTCAAGCCGAGAAAAGTGGCCTGGGAAGGGGCATCCCGACTCTACAGCGAGGACGTGTTCGCCATTGGCGCGGAGGGCACGCTGGTCTCGATCCGTGACAGCGCCGATCAGACCCGCAAGACGCATCCCTCGGGGAATCCGAACGACCTTGCCTTGGCCGATCTCCTGAAGATCCTCTCCACCGTGGACCGGAAGACGCTGGTGGTGGTGAGGGCAGAGAACGAGGAAGCCAGGATCCGGGTAGAGAAAGCACGGATCCCCCACGCCGCATGCCGCCGGGCGAGCGGGGAAAAGGCGCTCTATCGGGTCTTCGGATGGGAGAAGGCGACGTACCAGCTGCAGGCCGTTTCCCCAGACGCGGCCCCGGCAGAGACCATCACCCTCCCTCCCGACACGCTCCTCATGGAGGGAGTGCAACAAGCGCAAGACGTCGAAAAGCTCTGGAAGCAGCTACCAGCTCCGGAGACCCCACTTCGGCTGAAAGAGGACTGCCCCCTACCCTTGGCGGCCTTGTCGCCTGCCGAGATCGACGTTTACCGACACCTCGTCCGCTGCGAGACCATCGGCAGAGTTCTCGAGGAGTCCGCTCTGCCCGACTTCAAAACGCTCAGCCTCATCCTCTCTCTGGTCTCGAAGGGAGTCTTCGAGACTGTCACCAGCTCAGACGCCCTTTTCGAGGGAACCATCGTTTCCCGGCCCAAACTGACCGGATCGAATTAGTTCGCGACGGGACGCGGCTGGCTCTATCGATGCTCCGCCGCCATCCACGCCCGCACCTCGTCCAACAGCCGTACGACCTCGGATCGCTTCCGCGCCAGGTGGCGGCGTGCGCGCGGCGAGGCCTGCCGCAGCGCCAGCCACGCGCCGGCGGCTTCGAGGACGGCAGTCTGGCGCTCGACCGCGAAGAGCGCCGCGACGGCGACGGCCGGGAGCGCGACCAGCGTTCCCAGGGCGGCGGCGGGTCCGGCGAGCCGCCACACGACCGCCGCGATGCCTGCGGCCCACCCGGCGTAAATGGTGCCTCCCCCGAGGATCTTGACCGTGGCCTCGACGTCGAGGCCGCGCGCCATGCGTCGTGCGGCCAAGTCCGTGAGGAACCACGGAACCACGAACAAGGCGACGCCGATCACACAGATGGGGACCAGCACGATGGCCACCGCCAGCTCGCGAACGACGAATCTCGCGACAGCTCCGGGCGGAGCGTGCAGGTCGAGATGGGCGTCTCGGAGGCCGAATCGCCGCAGCCGCGCGTCGTAGCGGCGGATCGCGTCGCGCACCTGGTGGTAGCGATAGGGGTCGCGGCTGCGCAGCGTTTCGATTCCGGTCGCGATGATCCGGCGGCGCTCCAGCCGCTCCTCGACCGTCGCCGCGGCTCCGCGCGCCGCGCTGTACAGTTCATCGACCCGGTCCACGATCTGAGAGTCCGACCGGGGATCCGCCTCGACCACCAGCCGGCGCATCTCGTCGCTGATCCGCTCGGTGAGCGTGCGGACGGCGACCGCCGGCTCCGTCCGGTACAGCTCCGCGAGATCATTGGCGAAGAACGCGCGGCCGTACGCTACGGTCACGCGTGAACGGAAGGCCGTCTTGCGCTCGAAGTTCAAGCCGACCGGCACGAGCGCCGGGGACGTGCCGGCCGCGACCGCCGAAAGCGCTATCCGCGCCGCGCCCGTCCGGAGCGGCTCCAGCCGTCCGGTGGAATGGCTGACGCCTTCGGGAAACAAGCAGACGAGCTCGCTGCGGCCGAGCGCCGCCGCGACCGCTGCGAACATCTCCGCGTTCCGCGAGACGTCGACACCCTCGTCTATTCGGCGATACACCGGAATGGCGCCGGACGCGCGCACCAGCGCCGACACGACATGCCCCTTGAAGAGCGTGGATTTCGCGAGAAACCGCACCTCCCTGCCGGCCGTCGCCCAGACCACGACGGGATCGAGCAGGGAGTTGGGATGGTTCGGCAGCAGGAGCACTGGGCTTCTGGCGGGCGCGCACCCGACCTGCTCGACCCGATAGAACAGCCAGCTCACCACGCCCGCCAGGCGCGCCACCAAGCCGGTCGAAAGACCCATGGTCACGCCACCGGCCGGACCCATTCCTCGGCGGCGCGCGCGGCGGAGCGTCCGGCCGCCACGTCCACCCGCGCCAGCAGGAGGCCCCCGACGACGAAGAAGCCGATCATCGACAGAATGGCGAGTCGCCCGGACCCGGTGGACCCCACCGTGAACGCGAAAATCGCCGGACCGAGCACCCCGGTGAACTTCTCGAAGATCCCGAAGAAGGCGAAGAACTCCGACGACTTGTGCCGCGGGATCATCGTCGCGAACATGGACCGACTGAGCGCCTGGCTGCCACCCTGGACGGTCGCCACCAGAAACGCCAGCAAATAGAAATGCACTGCCGTCGTCATGAAGTAGGCGAGCACGCTGATGCCCGTATAGACGGTCAGCGCCAGAAGAATCGAGCGCTTCGCGCCGATGCGTCCGGCCAGCATCCCAAAGAGAAACGCGAAGGGGACGCCCGCGAACTGCACGAGGAGGATGGCAGGGATCAGATCCGTCGGCTGGAGGCCGATGAGCGTGCCGTAGCTGGTCGCCATGCGGATGATAGTGTTGATGCCGTCGTTGTAGACGGCGAAGGCGACGAGCAGCAGGAAGGCCTGCTTGAACAGACGGAGGTCATGCAGCGTCTCGCGCAGGCGAGTGAAGGCGATCGCCACGGCGTTGCCCCCCGGCTGCTCGTCGGGCTCGAGCCGCCGCGCCGGCTCCGGCACCTTCAGGAAGAGCGGGACCGAGAAGAGCAGCCACCAGAAGGCAACGCTTGCGAACGAGAGGCGCGCAGCGGTCGAGGCATCCGGGATTCCCCAGGCGCCCGGATTCACAATCCACGCCAGATTCAACGCCAGCAGCAGCCCGCCGCCCAGATACCCGATGGCGTAGCCCGCCGTCGAGACGCGGTCGGCCTCGTCCGCGCGTGCGATGTGCGGCAGCAGCGAATCGTAGAACACCAGGCTCCCGATCACGCCGATGTTGCCGAGCACGAAGAGCGTTGCGGCGAGCAGCCAGTCGCCGCGATGGATGAACACCATCGCCGCCGTAGAGCTGACGCCAATCCCGAGAAACAGCGCCAGGAACTTCTTTTTGGCCGCCTTATAGTCGGCCAGCGCTCCGAGCAGCGGACTGAGCACCGCCACCATGGCCACCGCCATGGTCGACGCCCAACTGAAGCGGCTCTGGGCGACCGCCGGGTCCAGCGTGGCGGCTGCTTCGGAGAGGAAGAAGATCGGAAAGACGCCGGCGATGATCGTCGTCAAGAAGGCGGAGTTCGCCCAGTCGTACATCGCCCACGCCCGCAGCTCCGGACTGTGAAGCCCTAGGCGAGCCAGCACGGCTGATCCTTACATTGGAAGATTGGCTGATCCACTCTCGGTACATTCCTTCAGAGGTGCGCGAGCGCATCCACGAGAGGGCAGCCGCTAGTCTTATTGGTGGACGGCACCGGGATCGAACCGGCGACCTCGGCGTTGCGAACGCCGCGCTCT